>Ga0155172_1157_pt5 | contig 10928 bp, 11 predicted proteins | sample RifCSPhighO2_01_FD_106140 | JGI IMG/M metagenome (GOLD analysis project Ga0155172, IMG submission 106140) | Phenylobacterium sp. RIFCSPHIGHO2_01_FULL_70_10 | reverse complement strand
GGGCAAGCCCTATCGCGTCGAGTACCGGATCAACCGCACGGACGGGAAGGTCATCTGGGCCTTTTCCTCCTCCGAGCTCATCCTCGACGAGCGCGGCAAGCCCCGCCGCCCGATCGGCGCGCTCCAGAACATCACCGGCCGCAAGCTGGCCGAGGCCGAGATGGCCAAGGCCCGCGACGCGGCCGAGGCGGCCAACCGCGCCAAGAGCGAATTCCTGGCCAATATGAGCCACGAGATCCGCACGCCGATGAACGGCGTGATCGGCATGAACGCTCTGCTGCTGCGCGGGCCCCTGAGCGCCGAGCAACGCCAGTACGCCGAGACGGTGAAGACCTCGGCCGAAAGCCTGCTCGCCATCATCAACGACATCCTGGACGTCTCGAAGCTGGAGGCGGGCAAGGTCGATCTCGAGGCCATCGATTTCGACCTGACGAACCTGGTGGAGGACGTCGCCGAGCTGCTGGCGCCCAAGGCCGCCGAGAAGCACCTGGAGATCGCCTGCTATCTCGACGACGGCGCCCAGGGCGCCTTCACCGGCGACCCCACGCGGCTGCGTCAGGTGCTGCTCAACCTGGTGTCCAACGCCGTGAAGTTCACCGAGCGGGGCTTCGTCGCCGTGGAGGTGAAGTCCCAGCCGCGCCCGACCGGCGCCGTGCGGCTGCGGGTCGAAGTCTCCGACACCGGTCCTGGCCTGACGCCAGAGGCCAAGCTCGGCCTCTTCCAGAAGTTCCATCAGGCCGATGGATCGATCACGCGCCGCTATGGGGGCACCGGCCTTGGCCTGTCCATCTGCCGCCAGCTGGTGGAGCTGATGGGAGGGCGGATCGGCGTCAAGGACCGCGACGGCGGCGGCTGCGTCTTCTGGTTCGAACTGGACCTGCCGCGCGCGGTCCAGGCGCCGGCGGCGGCGCCGTCCAGGCCCGACCAGCTGCGAGGCGCGCGCGTCCTCGTGGTCGATGACATCGCCCTCAACCGTGACATCTTCCGGCGCCAGCTCGAGGCCGAAGGGGCGATCGTCGCCGAAGCTGCGTCCGGCCCGGAGGCTCTGCGGCGGCTGCGTGAGGCCGAGGCGCCCGAGGTCGCCTTCGATCTCGTCCTGCTCGATCACATGATGCCCGCCATGGCCGGCGACGAGGTCGCGCGTCAGATCCGCGCCGCCCGGACCCTGCGCCAGCCGCTCATCGTCATGGCCTCGTCCATGGGCGCGCCGAGCCGCGCCGAACTGGCCAACTGGCCGGCGCTCGACGCCTTTCTCACCAAGCCCGTGAGGCAGCACCTGCTGATCGAGACGCTCGGCCGCCTGGTCGCCGCGCGCGCCCTGTCGGGGACGGACGCGGCCGAGCCCGTCGCCGCCGATCGGTCCGCGGGCGAAACCGAGCGGCCGGAGGCGAAGATCCTGCTCGCCGAGGACAATGAGGTGAACACCCTGCTCACCCGAACCCTGCTGGAAGAGGTGGGCTTCAGCGTCGACTGCGTGGTCAACGGCGCCCTGGCCGTGGAGGCGGCGAGCCGCGGCGCCTACGACCTCATCCTCGTGGACATGCAGATGCCGGTCATGGACGGGCTGGAGGCGACGCGGCGAATCCGCCGGCTGCCCGGGCCGGCCGGCGCGGCGCCGATCGTCGCCATGACCGCCAATGCGATGCAGTCGGACCGGGACGCTTGCGCCGAGGCCGGCATGGACGGCTTCGTCTCCAAGCCCATCCAGCCAGAGGCCTTCCTGGAAACGGTCGCCGCCGCGCTCAGCGGACGGCCGGCCGCAAGCGAGACGTCCGGACACGTCGCTTTCGCAGGTTGAGGCGAGGCCTTAAGGAAGTCGCTCGCAGCTTGCGATCGGCATCGGACACGCCCGCTCATGTTGAAGACCTTCTTGGCCGCCCTGGCGTTCGGCCTGGCGCTCTGGCTGGGCGCCGGCCTGCTCATCGAGGGCCTGTTCGCGCCGCGGACCGTCCGCGGCGAGCGGATCGAGGTCGGCGGGCGGAAGATGCGCCTGGTCTGCGCCGGTCCGGCCGACAGCGAGCGGCCGACGGTCTGGCTGGAGGCGGGCGCGTTCGGCTTCTCCGCCGATTTCGGCGACCTGCAGGCCGCGCTCGCCGCGCGCGGCCTGCGGGTCTGCGCCTATGACCGCGCCGGCCTCGGCTACTCCGATCCCGGGCCGCGCCCGCGCGACAGCCAGGCCGTGGTCGATGACGCCGTCCGCCTGATGGACGCCGCCGGCGTGACGGGCCCCGTCATCCTTCTGGGGCACTCCATGGGCGGACAGCACGTCCGCCTGCTGGCGACCCAGCATCCCGATCGCGTCGCCGGCCTCGTCCTCGTCGATGCGACGACACCCGAAGCGGTGGAGATTCCGCTTGTGGCCCGCTTCGTGCGCGTCTTCGGCCGGCTCTCCCAGGCGGTGGCGGGGGCCAACTCCGTCGGCCTGGCCAAGCCGCTGTTCTTCCTGGGCGATCGGATCGGTCTGGCCGACGCGGGGGCCGTGCGGGAAAAGCAGGCCATGTTCGTGTCTGGCCGCCACGCGCGCAACGCCGCCGACGAGGCGGTTCACTGGCTGGACGGCGCCGCCCACGCGCGCGCCGCGGGCGGCCTGCCGCCCAGTCTGCCGGTGGCCGTGGTCACCGCCGGTCCCGCGCCGGAGAACGGCGCCGGGGTGTGGGCGCAGGCGCAGGCCGCGCCGGCCCGCGCCTCCGAGGCCGGCGCCTACGCCGCCGTGCGCGAGGCGGGGCATGCGACGATCCTTTCCCACGCGCACAATGCGGCGATCGTGGCCGCTGTGGAGCGCGTGGCGGCGGCGGCGCGTTAGGCTGCCGCCACGCCCGGCCGGCGCGTCGGGGCGCTGTGCGCGGGGCGGGCGAGGGAGGATGAGCCGTGCGGCCGGGCCGACATGACCGATGACCCCTACGATCTGGAGCGCTTCGTCGCCGCCCAGGCCGGCGTCTTCGAGGCCGCCCTTGAGGAGATCCGCGCCGGGCGAAAGCGGAGCCACTGGATGTGGTTCATCTTTCCCCAGCTCAGAGGACTGGGCGCCTCCTCCACCGCCGCCCACTACGGCCTCGGCTCGCTTGACGAGGCGCGCGCCTATCTCGCTCACCCGGTCCTGGGCCCGAGGCTGGAGGCCGCCGTGGGCGCGGTGCAGGCCTGTGGCGCGCCCTCGCTGCACGCCCTCTTCGGGGCGCCGGACGACCTGAAGTTCTGCTCGTCCATGACCCTGTTTGCGAGCGCTGCGCCGAGCGGGCCCTACCGCGCGGCCCTCGCGCGGTGGTGCGGCGGCCGGCCGGACGCCAAGACGCTGCATCTGCTGGCGCCGGAGGGGCCCGGCTGATGGCGCGCAGGCTCAAAGTGTTCCAGACGCGGCTCGGCTTCTACGACACCGTGGTCGCCGCGCCGAGCCAGGCGGCGGCGCTGCGGGCCTGGGGGCTGAAGCAGAACCTGTTCGAGACCGGTGAGGCCCGGCTGACCGAGGACGAGGCCGCCGCCGCCGCCGTGGAGCACCCGGGGATTCCGCTGCGGCGCGCGGTGGGATCTGACGATCCTTACGCCGTCGATCCGCAGGGGCTTCCCAGCCTTCCCGCAGCGCCCCAGCGGCCGCGTGCGAAGCCCGGCGCGAAGCCCGGCGCGAAGACCAGGGCGGCCAAGAGGCCGCAGCCGCCGGTCGACCGCTCCCGGCTCGACGCCGCGGAGGCCGCCCTGGAAGCGCTCAACGAAGCGCGCAAGCAGGAGGAGGCGGCCTTCCGGCGCGAGGCCGAGGCGCTTGAGGCGCGCAGATCGGCGGCGCAGGCCGCCTATGTCGCCGCGCACAAGGCCGCCGCGGCCAGGGTGGCCAAGGCGCGGGCGGCCTATCGCAAGGCCGGCGGGACCGAGCGGGTCTGATCTCGCCGCCCCGTCCTACTCGCAAGGTTCGGTCTGACCGCTGTGCAGGTCCACCCGCAGGCAGCATTCCCCGCCGTTTCCGAGATCGCGGATGATCAGGCTGACATCGCCTTCGGCGTCCGCCGGCGGGTGGAAGTCTTCGAGATAGGCCAGCGCGGCGGCTTCAAAGCTGGCTTCCTCGACGATTCGGACGCAGGGCGCGGGGCCTCGGTCGGCGTGGACGCTGAAGCGACGGGGCGGTTCGGCTTGGGCCATGGGCACCTCCTGGGCTTTGAACGCCGCTCGCCCGAAAAGGATTCCTCCGCGCGACCTTGCGCCCGCTCAGGCCGCCTTGAGGGCGGCGGCGTCGAACTCCGCCCGCCAGGCCGCAAGCGTCGGACCCGTCTCCTTCTGATCCCAGGGATGGAAGCCCGGGCGGTACCAGGCGAAGTAGGTTTTCCAGCCGCGGCGGAAGATGCCAGGATCGCCCCAGACGAAGCGCTTGACCGCCTTCAGCGCGGCCTCCGGCGCGTAGCCGTCGGCCTCCAGCAGGCGCGCGGCGTAGCGGGTGATGTTGCGGGTGAACATGAGCGTGATGAAGATCATCGCCATGCACCGCCGGCGGTAGCGCAGGAAGGGCGACCAGTCCTTGGTGGCCGCCATGAAGACGTCGTAGGCCACCGCCTTGTGTTCGGTCTCCTCCAGGGCATGCCAGCGCCAAAGGCGCTCGATGGCCGGGTCGGTCTTGAGGAAGAGCTCGTCGCGATGCCGGATATGGGTTTCGGCCATCATGGCGGTGAAATGCTCCAGCGCGATCGTGGAGATCAGCATGGCCATGGGGCCGCGCGAACGGCTGAAGGCCACCCGCTCGCGCACCTGCGCTTCGATCTCGGCCGCGGGATAGCGGTCCCGGTCGATCAGCTGGTTCAGGCTATGGTGCTCGCGCGAGTGGATCGCCTCCTGGGCGATGAAGCCGCGGACGTCTTCGGCCAGCTTGCCCGAGACCGCGCCGCGATAGTGGCGCACGGCGTCCATGAACATCCGCTCGCCGTCGGGAAAGGTCAGCGACAGGGCGTTGAAAACCGCTGTCGCCACCGGGTCGCCGTCCAGCCAATGGCCGGAAGCCGGAGGCGTGGCGTCGAAACGGATGTCGCGGGGCGTCACCTCGACATCGGCAGGCGTGGTCTTGGCGGTCATGACGTGGTCCCTTGGCGCGCGGAGTCCGGCTCCGCGAGGTGTCCTGTCCCTAGAATCTGGTGCTATCTACAAAAATGTCAATAGAGCCCGCCCGCCGTGTCCGCCGATCGCCCGAGGCCGCCCGGGCGAACATCCTCAGCGCCGCCGAGGGTCTGCTGATCGATCGGGGGCCGCAGGCGCTGAAGCTGGTGGACGTGGCCAAGGCGGCCGGCGTCTCGCACGCTACGGTGCTCCACCATTTCGGCTCGATCGATGGCGTGCAGGCCGCGCTCGCCGAGGCGATGATCCGTCAGCTGGTCGCCCAGATCCTGGAGGCCGAGCGGCCCGACGATCCCCAGCTGCAGCTGGAGAGCGTCGGGCAGGTGCTCTTCGACACCTTCGAATCGCCGCGCGGCGCACGCCTGGCCGCCTGGCTGGAACTGACGGGCGAGGCGCGACGCCTCACCGTGGTGCGCTCGGCGGTGGAGGAGGTGATCTCAGGCCCGATGGCGCAGCGCGGAATCGAGGCGCGTTCGGCGACCGACCTGGTTCTCGTCGCCGTATCCCTGGCCATGGGCGTCGGCCTGATCGGCCGGTCCCTGGCCGAACTCGTCGGCCAGCCGCCGGAGCGCACCCGTGAGGCGGCTCTGGCGCTTCTGAGGGCGGGGTTCGCCGCTGTCTACAAGGACGCCCGACAGACCTAGACGCCGCCCGGCGTTCGCACCGGCCCCACACGACGTCACTCGACGGCTCAGTTCCCCGGCGGGGACCTCTCGACCCGAGCTCGCCTGGGGAATTGTTTCCAGACCCGTCGACGCCTATGTGTATCCTCACGTGGAGACGTACACATCATGCGCACAAATGTGGTGATCGATGACGAGCTGATGGCCGAGGCCCTGCGGGCGACCGGTGCGAAGACGAAGCGCGAGGCGGTCGAACTCGGCCTAAAGGCGCTGCTGCGTCTGCGCAAACAGGAAGCTATTCGGGCGTTTCGAGGCAAGCTCGCCTGGTCCGGCGATCTGGAGGCGATGAGGACCGATCGTTGATCCTCATCGATTCCAGTGTGTGGATCGACTATTTCCGCGGTGCGGCTACCGCGGAGACCGACCGCCTAGATCAGCTTCTGGGGGCGGAGCTCGTCCTGGTCGGCGACATCATACTGGCCGAGGTTCTACAGGGCTTCGCCAGCGAACGGGACTTCCGGCAAGCGCGCCAACTCTTCGATGCGATTGATGTCATCCAGATCGTTGATCGAAATATCGCCCTTCGATCGGCGCAGAACTTCAGAACGCTTCGACGCCAGGGGATCACCGTCCGCAAGACGATCGATACGCTCATCGCGACGCGATGTATCGAAAGCGGACTTGCCCTGCTCTACAGCGATCGCGACTTCGACCCCTTTGTCGCGCACCTGGGCCTCGTCTCGGCCATGGACGAGCCGCCTAGCGACGCGCCCGGGCGGGGCTGACCGCCCGGGCGTAGCCATGGGCCTAGAGGACGCCGAGCATCTCGGCGACCAGCGGGTGGCGGACGATGTCGCGGTCCTTCAGGCGGACGACCGCGACATTGCCGACCTCGTCCAGCTTTTCGGCCACCGGGCCCAGGCCCGAGAGTTCGGGCAGCAGGTCGGACTGGGCCGGGTCGCCGGTGACCACCATGGTGGAGTGCCAGCCCAGGCGGGTCAGCAGCATCTTCAGCTGCACGTAGGTGCAGTTCTGCGCCTCGTCGATCACCACGAAGGCGTTGTTCAGCGTGCGGCCGCGCATGAAGCCCACCGGCGCGATCTCGATGGCGCCTTCGGCCATCAGCGCGCGGACGCGCTTCATCGAGAGGCGGTCCGACAGCGCGTCGTAGAGCGGCCGCAGATAGGGGGCGAGCTTGTCCTCCATCTCGCCCGGCAGGAAGCCGAGGGACTCGCCGGCTTCGACGGCCGGACGCGACAGGACGATGCGCCCCACGCGGCCGGCTTCCAGCGCCTCCACCGCCTTGGCGATGGCGAGATAGGTCTTGCCCGTCCCGGCGGGGCCGAGCGCGAGCACGAGGTTCTTCGCGTCGATGGCCTTGATCAGCTCTTCCTGGCCCGGGGACTTGGCCTTGATGGTTTTCAGATAGCCCTGCTCGCGCCCTTCATCGGCGCCGCCCAGCGGCGACCAGCCGCGATCCACGGGCAGCCGGCGGATTTTCGAGTCGTCGAATTGCTCGGCGTCGAAGGCGCCTTCGCGCAGCTGTCGCTTCAGGGCTCGCTTGGTCATGAAAGCCTCCATGGGGCCATGAAAAAAGGGCGAGTCCGCAACGGACCGCCCTTCGGGATCGGCAGAAGATGAAAGGGACGAATGTGCGCGCGTCCCGGCGACGGCGCGGGGCCGTCCGGTGCGGGAGGAACCCGCAAAAGCCGCAGTCGCAGCGCCATGCACGCCGTCCAACGCAAAGCTACGGACCGGAAACCGGACCGGCGAGGGAAACGCGCCGAGTCTATGCTCGGCTCGAATCGCACCGCTAATATGATGCTAGCGTGTTTAACGGGCGGTTAAGTGCGACGTTTTGATCAAGAATGGGGTGTACGGATGAGTGTCTATAACTTGGGCGATGTGGCGCCGGAACTGCCCGGAGACGATGAATACTGGATTGCGCCCACCGCCGCGGTCATGGGGCGTGTGATTCTCAAGAAGAACGCATCGGTCTGGTTCGGCGCCACGCTTCGCGGCGACAACGATCCCATCACCATCGGCGAGAACTCCAACGTCCAGGACGGCTCGGTCCTGCACACCGACACCGGCTGGCCGCTCACCATCGGCCGCGACGTCACCATCGGCCACATGGTCATGCTCCATGGCTGCACCATCGGCGACAACAGCTTGATCGGCATCGGCTCGATCATCCTCAACGGAGCGAAGATCGGGAAGAACTGCCTGATCGGCGCCAACTGCCTGATCACCGAGGGCAAGGAGATCCCGGACAATTCGCTGGTCATGGGCGCGCCGGGCAAGGTGGTGCGCGAGGTCAGCGCCGACCAGGCCCGTGTGTTGACGGCCTCGGCGCACCACTATGTCGAGAACTGGAAGCGTTACGCCCGAGAGCTGAGACCGATGTGACGTCTCGATTGCGCCCTGTGACCCGACAAGTCGAAGCGCCGTCGTAGGGGCGTCACCAAACCGAAGCGCACCTGCCATGAACGGTCACTAAGCACCCCCGCAACAAATCTTGGGGGTCTCCATGCGCATCGACAAACGTGCGGCCAGCCGGCTTGCGCTTCTCATCGCCGTGTCCTGGTCCGGGGCGGCCTTCGCCCAGGATGACGGCGCGGTCGCCGAACTGGTCGTGACCGGCCAGCGGCTGTCCCAGCAGCGGGCTATCGAGGTCAAGCGCGAGGCGCTCGCCGTCGCCGACGTGATCTCGGCCGACGAACTGGGCCGGCTGTCCGACAAGAATGTCGCGGAGAATCTGGAGCGCCTTCCGGGCGTGGGCGTCGCCTACGACCAGGGCGAGGGCCGCTACGTCTCGGTGCGCGGCACGCCGGCTCAGCTCAACAATGTGACCCTGAACGGGGTCGAGGTCGGCAACCCGGACGGCGACAGCCGCGCCCTGCCGCTGGACGTGGTCAACAGCCAGCTTCTCGGGCGTCTGGAAGTGGTCAAGGCGGTGACGCCCGACATGGACGCCCAGGGGATCGGCGGCACGATCAATCTCGTCACCCAGTCGCCCTTCGACTATCGCCAGAACGTCTTCGCCCGCGCCGGCGCCCAGGTCGGCTATCAGGAGTTCAACGAGAAGAGCCCCGTCGAGGCCGACCTGGCGGCGGGCGGCATCTTCGGCGACGGCCGCTTCGGCCTTCTGCTCGGTGCCAGCTACGCCTATCGCGACTATCGCACCGACGGCCTCTATCCGGACGACTGGCGCAGCGTGCCCGGCGTCGCCCGCGGCGGCCTGCCGACCAACATCAAGTTCACCAACTACAATCTCAAGCGCGAGCGGATCGGGGCCAGCGGCGCCCTGGAGTTCCGCCCCAACGACGTCGACCAGTTCTACGTCCGGGGCCTCTATTCCCGCTTCACCGAGGACGAGTACCGCCAGCGCTGGCGGCTGGATTTCGCCTCCAATCTCACCCGGCTGACGCTGAACGCCGACGGCGAGACCGGCGTGGCGACCGGCGTGGAGTCCCGTCAGGACCTGCGGCTGGAATACAAGGAGAAGTCGATCTCCACCTACTCGGTCGGCGGCGTCCACGAACGCGGGCCGTGGGCCTTCGATTACGACCTCTCCTACGGCTACAACGAACTCGTCGAACCCAACCAGGCCTGGCAGTTCCGCGGCGGCAGCTTCACCGTCGACTTCGACATGGGGCCGCTGCTCTACACCGCCGAACCGCGCAATGCGCAGGCGTCGGCGCTGGGCTTCCGCCAGTACACGGCCCAGGACGAGTCCGGCGAGGAAACCAACAAGTCCGCCCGCTTCAACATCCGCCGCGACATCGACGTCGGCCAGGACAGCTTCTTCAAGTTCGGCATGAAGCTGCGCGAGACCGACAAGTCCTTCGACGGGCGCACCAATGTCTGGACGCGCGGCGCCTCGGCCAACCGCTTCACCCTGGCCGACCATGGGCTGCAGGGGCCGCCGATGGAGGTCGACCTCGGCGACGACACCTACCTGAACCGCTTCACCATCGACGCCGATGCGATGAACGCCTTCACCGACGCCAAACTAGGCGGTCCGCTGATGGTGGCCAACCTCGGCGACAGCCTGGCCAACGACGTGCTCAGCGACTACGACCTGACCGAGCGGGTCCTGGCCGGCTACGCCATGGCCAATGTCGATTTCGGCCTCGTGCGCGTGATCGGCGGCTGGCGCATCGAGCACACCGAGACCGACGTCGCGGGCTTCCGCCTGGCGGACGGCGTGGTGACCCCGGTGTCGCGCTCGGGCGACTACACCAACTTCCTGCCCAACCTGCACCTGCAGTTCCGGCCGGCCGACGACGTCGTGATCCGCACGGCCTACACCCACACGCTTGGCCGCCCGCAGTACCCGCAGATGCGGCCGGGCGGCGAGCTGGAGTTCCTGGAACTTTCCCCGGGCCGCTTCGACGGCGCGCTCGAGGAGGGCAATGTGGATCTGAAGCCCTTCCTGTCGGAGAACTTCGACCTCTCGGCCGAATGGTACTTCGCACCGGGCGGCCTCGTTTCGCTGGGCGCCTTCTACAAGAAGATCGACGATCCGATCTTCACCTTCTCCGAGACGCTCACGGGCGTGACCCTCGATGGCCGCTACTTCGAACGGCTCGAATACGCGCAGCCGCGCAACGCCGAGGCGGGCGAGATCAAGGGGCTGGAGCTGGCCTATCAGCAGCAGTTCGTGTTCCTGCCGGGCGTCTGGTCCGGGTTCGGCGTCTCGGGCAATGTGACGGTGACCGACTCCAGCCTGACCGTGCCGGGCCGCGGCGAGGTTCCGTTCCCCGCCCAGTCGGACCTGCTCTACGGCGCCCAGCTCTTCTACCAGGGCGGCCCGCTGGAGGCGGCGCTCTCCTACCACCACACCGGCAAGGCGGTGCAGGGGCTGGGCTCGAGCGATGAGACCGACACCTTCGACGACGACTACCGCCGTCTGGACGCCAAGGTCAGCTATGCGCTCACCGACAAGATCTCGCTGACTTTCGAGGCGCAGAATCTGAATGACGAGGTGCTGCGCGAGTACCAGGGTGGGCGCGAGGACTGGCTCACCAACTACGAGCGCTACGGGCGCACCTATTATCTGGGGGTTTCGGCGCAATGGTAGGACCGCTCGCCCGCCGCCGCCTGCTGCTGCAGGCCGCGGCCATCGCCGGCGGGGCGCTCGTCCCGCAGGCCTGGACCCCGGCGCTGGCGCAGGCGCGGCTGGGCGAGGATCCCTTCCAGCTGGGCGTCGCCTCG
>Ga0155172_1064_pt1 | contig 11025 bp, 8 predicted proteins | sample RifCSPhighO2_01_FD_106140 | JGI IMG/M metagenome (GOLD analysis project Ga0155172, IMG submission 106140) | Phenylobacterium sp. RIFCSPHIGHO2_01_FULL_70_10 | reverse complement strand
TCCGTCGCCGGACCGCCCGCAGGTGAGGGGATGATCAGAAGTTGGCGCGGACGCCGAAGAGGAATTTCCGGCCGAAGCTCTCGACCTCGTACGGCCGATCCTCGGAGCCCTGGTAGCGGATGCCCTTCTCGTCGGTGAGGTTGTTGGCGTCCATGAAGATCGAGACGAAGTCGTTGACCTGATAGCGCGCCGAGAAATCCAGGCGCGTGGTCTCGTCCCAGTAGAGGTTCGAATTCGCCGCCGAGCCCGAGGGGAACACCTCGTCCAGCCAGTCGGTGCGGTACTGGTAGGTCAGGCGGCTCGAGAGGCCGTACTTCTCGTAGAAGAGGGTGGCGCCGACGATCCGGTCGGACGTGCCCGGGAACTCGACGGTCGAACCGTCCGGCGTCTCGAACTCGCCCTTGGTGAAGGAGATGCTGCCCTGGAAGCCGAGGCCCGAGAAGGCGCCGGGCAGGAACTCCCAGGGGTGGTAGTAGACGAACTCGACGCCCGACAGGTGGCCGTCGCCGCCGTTCTGCGTGGAGTCGAGCACGTAGCCGGTGCGATCGGCGCCGTCGAAGTCATAGCTGTCGTCGGTGATGACCTGCCTGGCGTCGAAGAGGACGTCCTTGACCTCACGGTGGTAGGCGTTGACCGCCAGCAGGGCGGCGGGGGCGAAGTACCATTCCGCCGACAGGTCGAGGCCATAGGCGGTTTCAGGCTTCAGGGTCGGGTTGCCGCCGGAGACGGTCTGGCTGGTGTCGTTCACCGAGACCGAGGCGCGCATGTCGGCCAGGGACGGACGCGCGGCGCCGGAGATGAAGGCGGCCCGGAGCTTCAGTTCGTCGGAATAGTCGAAGTTGTAGTGCAGGCTCGGGAAGACGAAGGTCTCCTCGCTCGAGAAGGAGATCGGGGTCAGTTTCGAGCCCACCACGGCCACGCCGTCGGTCTCCACCTCGGTCCGCTCGACGCGCAGGCCGGCGATCAGAGACTGGCGGTCCCAGGCCCAGCGGTTCTGCGCATAGCCGGCCAGGACCTTCTCATCGACCGTGTTCCCGGCCCGCGGGTCATTGGCGTAGACGGGGTAGTTGGCGCCGTTGGCGTTGGCCGCCCGCGCCGCGTCCATGATGGCCAGCATCTGGTCCGACATGGCCGGGTTGTGGATGTAGTTCGCCGTAAAGCCGAGGTCGAACGGGTCGAGCCAGGCGTTGTCGGTGACGAAGGCGAAGGGCGTCCAGGGCAGGCCGAGCTGCTGGGCGATCGTACGGATGTTGAAGGCGGAGCTGGACACGACCGTCCCGTCGGGACGCACCAGGGCCGTCGTCTCGCTGTGCTGGCTGCGGTCGTCGTACTGGAAGCCGGCGCTGAACTTGGAGTCGAGGCCGAAGCTCGTCCAGTCGCGCGCCACGTCGAACTTCGCCGTGTAGGCCTCGGTCTCGATCATGGAGCTGAATTCGCTGGCGAACTCGTTGGTGAACGACAGCTGGTTCAGGTTAGTGCGCTGCGGACCGCGGGTGACGGCGCCGCCGCTCAGGACGGTGTCGAACAGGGTCGCCTGCACATAGCCGCCCGGCTCGGCGTTCACGTCCAGGGTCATCGAGGGCAGCAGCAGCGCCGTGGTCGCGTTCGGCTTGCCCGAGCCCGTGGCGGTCTGCTGGGCGGTGGTGGGCGTGTTCGTGTTGAACTCGGTGGTGGTGTAGGCGAGGTGCCAGTCCACGTCCCAGCCGCCGAAGCGGTGCTGGCCGTTGAGGTCGGTGAAGGACACGCCGTTGGAGTAGATGCCGTCCTCGAACGAGGCCACCACCGGCACGCCGACCAGTTCGGCGGTGTCGAAGTTGCGCGTGCCCGAGAAGGCGTTGGCGTAGTAGAAGGTGTACTGGTTACGCTCTTCGAAGTCGTTGAACTCGGTGTTCAGGTGGCTCAGCGTCAGGCGCAGGTCGTCCGACGGCGCGTATTCGATCTTTCCGGAGTAGGATTCGGTCTGCCGGGTGATGATGTACTTGGCGATCCGCATCTGGGTCACGCCGATGTCGTCGAAGCGCGGCTCGGCGTTGTTCGTGTGCTGCTCGAACTCGTAGTGCGAGCCGGCCACGGTGAGCCCCCAGGTTCCGTCCGACCAGCCGAGCCGGCCCGAATACTGCTTCACCGGACCGTCGCCGTTGTCGACGAAGCCCCCGCCGGCGTCGAACGAACCGTGCAGGCCCGTCTCGCTCAGCGGCGAATAGGTGAGGATGTTGACGCGCCCGGCCAGCGCCTCGGCCGGCATGGAGGGCAGCAGGGTCTTGTTCAATTCGACCTGGTCGATCTGCACGGCCGGGACGGAGTCGAAGCGGAAGATGCGGTCTTCGGCGCCCAGCACGTTGACGCCGTCGAGGGCGACCGTGGTCCAGCGGGTCGGCGCGCCGCGGATCTGGATGTAGCGCTCCTGGCCCTGGTCGCGCTGGACGCCGACGCCGGGCAGGCGGGCCAGCGCGCCCGCGGCCGTGGCGTCGGGGAAGCGGCCGATGGTGTCGGAGGCGATGACGTTGACGATGTTGTCGGAGGCGCGCTGGATTTCCAGCGACTTCTCGATCGAGTCACGGATCGGGGTGGCCGTGACGACCAGCTCGGAAACCGTGGCGTCCTGGGCGGCGGCCTGGCCGCCGGCGGCGGCGAGAATGGGCAGGGAGGCCGAAAGGGCCAGGATGGCGCGGCGACTGCGGACGGCGGAACGGCCCCCCGCGCGGCGGTGATTGGATGACATGGTCCGTCCCCCTTTGTTGCTGTGATCAGCGGACGGGAGCCTCGATTAGGCTCGGGGGGTGTCATCCATTCGGTGTTTTAGTGATGTGTCGGTGTAGCGGCCGCGACTTGTCGAATAGACAGGGCGCGAGGGCGGGCCCGGCCCGTGGACCGGACCCGCAGAAACTAGACCTCAACCGTGAAGCTTCTTGGCGGCCTCGGCGATCTTCTTGCCCTGATAGCGTGCGCCGGCGAGTTCGTTCTCGCTGGGCTGGCGGGACCCGTCGCCGCCGGCGATGGTGGTGGCGCCGTAGGGGCTGCCGCCGGTCACCTCGTCCAGGCGCATCTGGCCCTGGAAGCCATAGTCCAGACCGACGACCACCATGCCGAAGTGGAGCAGGTTGCCGATGATCGAGAAGAGCGTCGTCTCCTGACCGCCGTGCTGGGTGGCCGTGGAGGTGAAGGCGCCGCCGACCTTGCCGTTCAGCGCGCCCCTGGCCCACAGCCCGCCCGCCTGGTCGAGGAAGTTGGCCATCTGCGAGGCCATGCGGCCGAACCGCGTGCCGACGCCGATGATGATGGCGTCATAGTCGGCCAGTTCCTCGATCTTGGCGATCGGGGCCTCCTGGTCGAGCTTGTAGTGCGACGCCTTGGCCACCTCGTCGGGCACGAGTTCGGGAACGCGCTTGAGGTCGACCTGGACGCCCGCTTCGCGCGCGCCCTCGGCGACGGCCTTGGCCATGGTTTCGATGTGGCCATAGGACGAATAGTAGAGGACCAGAACCTTCGTCATGTCGCTGTCTCCTGTCGGTGAGAGGGGGAGGGGACGCGGCCTCAGGCCGCGTCCACCAGAACCAGTTCGGCGTCTTCCAGGGCGGTGATCCGCAGGACGCCCTCGTCGGTGATCGCCGCGCCGTCGCGGGCCTCCAGCGAGACGCCGTTCACCTCCACCCGGCCGGCGGCCGGGACGAGATAGGCGTGGCGGGAGGGATCGAGCGCGTACTCGGTCGTCTCGCCGGCCTTCAGCGTGGCCCCCAGCACGCGGGCGTCGGTGCGGATCGGCAGGGCCTCGCCGTCGTCCTCATAGCCGCTGGCCAGGGTGACGAAACGTCCGGAACGGTCCCCCTTGGGGAAGGGCTTGGCCCCCCAGGACGGCGCGCCGCCGTAGCGGGTGGGCTCGATCCAGATCTGGAAGATGCGGGTGGTTTCCGGCTCGAGGTTGTACTCGGCGTGGCGCACGCCCGAGCCCGCGCTCATCACCTGCACGTCGCCGGCGACCGTGCGGCCCTTGTTGCCCAGGCTGTCCTGGTGGGTGATCGCCCCGTCGCGGACATAGGTGATGATCTCCATGTCGGCGTGCGGGTGGGGCGGGAAGCCGGAGTTCGGCGCGATCTCGTCGTCGTTCCAGACCCTCAGGGCGCCCCAGTTCATGCGTCTGGGATCGTGATAGCCGGCGAAGGAGAAATGGTGCCGGGCCTTGAGCCAGCCGTGGTCGGCGCCGCCCAGGCTGTCGAACTGTCTGCGTTCAATCATCTTTCGACCTCTGCGCCGCCCTCGGCGCGCTTGCTTGAGGTGAAGATGGGCGACAGGATCGGCTCATAAATGGAAACATCAGAAACTCATTGTTTCGGAAACTGACATGCCTCGCCTGCCCGACATGGAGGCCCTGGGGGTCTTCGCCCGTGTCGTCGAACTCCGCTCCTTCGCCGCGGCGGCCGAGGACCTGAAGCTCTCCAAGGCCACGGTCTCCAAAGCCGTCGGCCGGTTGGAAACGCGGCTCGGGGCCCGCCTGTTCAACCGCACGTCCCGCCGTCTGGCCCTGACCGAGACGGGCGCCCAGCTCGCCGAACGCGCGCGGCGGCTGCTCGCCGACGCCGAGGCGGCGGAGGACGACATCCTGGCCCGCTCGGCTCAGCCGCGCGGCCTGGTGCGTCTGGCTGCGCCCATGTCCTTCGGTCTCATCGAGCTGGCGCCGATCCTGCCGGACTTCCTGGCGCAGTATCCGGAGGTCTCGATCGACCTCCACATGAGCGACGACAAGATCGATCTGGTGGGCATGGGCTTCGATCTCGCCCTGCGCATCGCCGACCTGCCGGATTCCTCCCTGGTGGCCCGGCGGATCCGGACGGTGGAGCGGATGGTGGTGGCCGCGCCAGCCTATCTGGAGCGGCATGGACGGCCGACCCACCCCAGCCACCTCGCCGAGCACGCCTGCCTGGGCTACGCCTATCTGCCCACGCCGGAAACCTGGCGGTTCTCCGGCCCCGTGGGAGAGCAGGTCGCCGTCCGCCCCGCCGGGCCCTTGCGCGCCAACAACGCCGAGGCCCTGCTGCCGGCCCTCGAGGCCGGGGTCGGCCTGGCCGTGCAACCGGATTTCATCGTTCGCGATTGTCTGGCGAAGGGGCGGCTGACGGCTGTGCTTCCCGAATGGCGCAGCCCGCCCATCGCGCTTCATCTGGTGTCGCCGCCGGGCGGACCGCGGCCTGTTCGCATCACCGCCCTGGCGGACTATCTGGTGCGCAGGCTCGGAGGCGGCAAAGCCCGTTGAGTCGCCGTCCGTTCCGTGGCCTGGATGAGGTCTTGCCGCCGCGGTTCCGGTCCGGTCTTCAGAGGGGATGATGGGCAGGTTTCGTTTCGTCGCACGGCTTTCGGCGGCCGTCCTGGCGCTTGGCGGCCTCGCAGCCTGCGGGACGATCTCGCGGGTTCCGCTGGACGCCCCGCCGACGGACACGCGGCCGAAATCTCCGCTCGACGTCTTCCGGTTCTCGGCCACCGACGAGCCGGCGGGCGAGGCCTTCCTGGAGCGCTGGCGGGCCGAGCGGCTGGCGCACGGACGCGAGGGCGTGACCGCCCTCGCCATCTCCGCGGGCGGCGCCAACGGCGCCTATGGGGCGGGGGTGCTGATCGGCTGGACGGAGGCGGGCGACCGTCCGGCGTTCGACGTCGTCACGGGCGTCAGCACGGGCGCCCTGATCGCGCCGTTCGCCTTCCTTGGCCCGGACTGGGACGACGAGCTTCGCGCCGCCTACACAGACGAGGACGCGGCGCGGCTCACCGACGGGCGCTGGGCCATCTTCGTGCGGCCGGCCCTGTTCGGCGGCCAGTCGCTGCGCGACCTGATCGGCAAGTATGTGGATGCTCGCCTGCTGGCGGCCATCGCCCGCGAGCACCAGACGGGCCGGCGTCTGCTGGTGGCGACCACCGACCTGGACGCCCAGGAGACCATCGTCTGGGACATGGGCGCGATCGCCCTCGCCGGACAGACGCCAGGCTATGAGGAGACCGCCGTCTCGCTCTTCCAGACCGTGCTGGTGGCCTCGGCCAGCATCCCCGGGGTGTTTCCGCCGGTCATGGTCGACGCCGACGGCGCCGAGGGCGGACGGATGGAGATGCACGTGGACGGCGGCGTGACCACGCCCTTCGTCCTGGCGCCCGCGGCCATGTCCTTCTGGGAGCCGGACGGCGTGATGCGGCCCGAGGACCTCTTCGTCATCGTCAATGGCGAGCTGGAGCCGAGCTATGGCGTCACCCGGGGCGCGACGCTGCCGATCCTGATGCGCAGCTTCGACACCATGTCCAAGGCCGACCTGCGGGCCCATCTCGCCGCCAGCCAGGCCTTCGCCCAGCGGAACGGGGCGAGCCTGCGCTATGCGGCGATTCCGCCGGCGCTCGGCGCCGACAGCCTGGCGTTCGACAGGGAGTCGATGGAGCGGCTGCTGGAGGCCGGCCGCGCCGCCGGCGCCGAAGGCCGCGCCTTCGAGCCGGTGGCGCAGCTGCGGGGGCCTCGCTCCGCGCGATCGCCGCCGGTCGACTAGGCGGCGCTGGAGACCGGCTTGGCCGCGGGCGCGTCGCCCTGAGCGGGTTGAGCCAGACGGACGCTGCGGCCTTCGAAGACCGCGCCGGTCTCCATGGCGAGCTGCTCGTGGGCGATGTCGCCCTCGATGTGCGCCGTCCCGAAAAGACGCACCTGCCGCGCCTTGAGGGGACCCTTCACGTGCCCGCGGATTTCGGCCACCACGGCGACGACAGAACCCTCGATCCGGCCCTTGGGGCCCAGGCAGAGCTTGCCGACGCGGATGTCTCCGCGCACCAGGCCGTCGATCTGCAGCTCGGCTTCGCCGGCGAGATTGCCCTGAATGCACATCCCTTCGGCGATCAGGGACGCCGGTCGCGGCTTGGCGGCCGGCGCCGGCGTCGGCGCCGTTCGGGCCGGAGTCGGCTCGTCCAGGGTCACGGGACGGGCGGGCGGCTTGGGGGTCTTCTCAAACATGGCGGCGTCTCACCTCGGTACGGTCGCCCGAGTGGTTGCAAGCGCCGGGCCGCCGGTCAGTCTCCCGCCAGGGCCCCGCGCACCAGCCGAGCGTAAAGCCGTTCCTCAATGCCGCGCGGACGCGACAGTCCCAATCGCTCCAGGGCTTCACGAGTGAGTGAGCCCGTGCGGCCCGCCGTCACGCCCTTCCAGGCGAGGGCGGCCAGGTCGGCTTTGGAGGCGGCCGCCGCCTTGATCTTCTGCAGGGCCGGCGCCAGCGCCTGCTCGACCGGCGTCATCTCGCCGCCGAATGGAAAGGCCGGCAGGTCGCCCGCGGCCTGGAAGGCGTTCAGGCGGGCCGCCAGGGCCTCGGGCCGGTTGTCGGCGGCGTGGGAGGGCAGGCGGTGGCTGTTCGGCAGCTTGCCGGCGCTCTTGGCCTGGCCGACCAGTTCGTCATGGAAGCGGGCGTCGGCGACGTTCAGCATGGCGGCGATCACCGTCTCGTCCCGCGCCCCGCGCAGATCGGCGACGCCATACTCCGTCACCACGATGTCGCGCAGGTGCCGTGGAATGGTGGTGTGGCCATAGGACCAGCGGATGTTGCTCTCCGGCCCCTCCCGTCCCGTGCGGCTGGCCGGCAGGGTCATGATCGAGCGGGCCTCGGGCAGGGCGAAGGCCTGGGCCACGAAGTTGTACTGGCCGCCGACGCCGCTGACCACGCGGCCGTCCTCCAGGCCGTCCGAGGCCACTGAGCCCATGAGGGTGGCCACCATGGCGTTGTTGACGAACCGCGCCTTCTTGCGGCCGGCCACGCGCTGCTCATGGTCGGGGCCGAACAGCTCGTTGACGAAGCCCACCTCGCGCATCTGGAATTTGGCCCGCTCCTCCATCGGCATGTCGCGCAGGGCGGCGTAGAAGTCCCGCGGGGCCAGGAAAAAGGCGGCGTGCAGCACCGCCCCGTCCACCTCCCGCTTCAGGATTCCGGCGCGATAGAGCTCGAGAAAGGCGTCAACGAACATCTCGGTCGCGCCATAGAGGCCTTCTTCGAACGGCTGCGTGTGCCGTTCCAGCCGATCGTCGGGCGGCAGCAGGGCCGCCAGGATCTCAGCGAACCGCCCCGGCCGCCTGTGGCGCATGATCAGGGCGTGCGCGACGGCATGGCCCATGGAGCCGATGCCGATCTCCAGCGTGCCGCCGTCCGGGATCAGGCTCGCGACGTGGAAACCCATGGCGTAGTGGACGAGGCTGACCGGCTGCTTGGGAGGCCCGGGCAGGGGGAACTCCACCTCCGGGCTTTCCAGCATCCAGGCGAAGGCCTCGGGGGCAAGCTCGGCGGGCCCCGGCATATAGGGCAGCTCCGCATTCACCTGGCCGGCCAGCAGAACCGCGCTGCGCCCCTCCGCCTTGGCCTTCAGCAGCTCAAGGGTGATGTCGGTGTTGCAGGAGAGGCTGTAGGCGCCCCGGCGCTCGTCCATTGCGACCAGCTGCGCCACCACGTTGCAGCCTCGGTCGATCAGATAGCGGCTGGCGGGGGTGTAGTTGGCCGAGATGTAGCTCTGCTGCACCTCCGCATCGTTCAGCCAGACGCCGGCCTGCAGGAAGAACTCGTCGACCTCGACGTTTGGCGGCAGGCCCCCGGCCTTCAGCGCCTGGGCGTAGGCCAGCTCCGGATATCCGCCCAGGGTGCGTTCCAGGATCGGGCCCAGGAAGCGCTTCTCCAGCAGGGTCGACGGCTTGGGCGGAGTCAGCGTCAGGGCCGTGAAGATGCGCAGCGACACGCCGCGGTCCGTCGCCGCGCGAGCGTAGAGGGCGTTGGCGATGTGGTTGGCCTTGCCCAGGCCGAGCGGCAGGCCCAGCACGATATGGCCGTCCAGCCGCTCGATGATCGCCTGGGCGACGGCGTCGGGATCCGCCAGGCGGCGGGGCGCCTCGCTCACGTCAGCCGGTCCCAGCCCGGATCGGGCGCGAAACGCTCGCCCTGGGTGCGGGCCAGCGCCTCCATCCTCGCCTTCAGGGCCGCCGGATCGTGCGTGCGGGCATAGTGGATCGGGCCGCCGCGGAAGGGGGCGAAGCCGGCGCCGAAGATCATGGCGCCGTCCGCCACGTCCTCGTCCTCCACGACGCCCTTGCGCAGGCATTCGAGGCAGGCGTCGATCATCGGCAGGATGAGGCGGTCGGTCATCTCCTGGGTGGGCTTGGCGAAGGACCTGGCCTTGACCGGCTCATTGCCCTTCCACTCGTAAATCCCTTTGCCGGTCTTGCGGCCGAGCTCGCCGCGGTCGACCCTGCCGCGCAGGGTGTCCGGCGGCACGGGCAGGGGCTTGTCGAGATTGGCCTTCAGGCTGTCGGCGACGGCGATGCCGATGTCGAGGCCCACCTGGTCGGCCAGCGTCGCCGGCCCCATGGGCATGCCGAAGGCCTCGGCGGCCGCGTCGATGGTCTCGGGCGCATGGCCCTCCTGCATCATGACCATGGCTTCGAGCATGTAGGGCGTCAGCGCACGGTTCACGAGGAAGCCGGGCGCGCTCTTCACCGGCGCCGGCAGACGGTCGATCTGGCCCAGGAAGGCCTTGGCCACGTCGAGGGTCTCGTCGCTGACGCCCTCGTGGGTGACCAGCTCGACGAGCTGCATCCGGGAGACCGGATTGAAGAAGTGGACGCCGATCAGGCGCTCGGGCCTCAGCAGCCCCTCGGCCAGGGCTTCGAGGCGGATGGAGGAGGTGTTGGTGGCCAGCACCGCGCCCGGCTTCATCTTCGGTTCGAGGCCGGCATAGATTTTCTTCTTCAGATCAAGCTTTTCCGGCGCAGCCTCGATGATCAGGTCGGCGTGGCGCACGCCTTCGTCCTTCACGTCCGGGATCAGGCGGTCCAGGGCGTCGCGGGTCTTGGCGCTGTCGTGGCCGAGCTTGGGATAGAGTTCGGCGGCCCGGCCCACGGCCATGGCGATGATCTCCGGCTTCAGGTCGGCCAGGGTCACGCGCAGGCCGTGCCAGGCGGCCCAGGCGGCGATGTCCCCGCCCATGGCGCCGGCGCCGATGACGTGCAGGTGTCGAGGTTTCGTAATGGAATCGGAGACTTCGGTGATCTTCTTCATCTTTTCACGGAGGAAGAAGACGCGGATCAGGTTCTGCGCCGTGTCAGTCGCCATCAGCCGCGCGAAGGAGGCGACCTCGGCCTTGCGCATGGCCTTCGGATCGTCGCCGTGACGTTCCCAAAGGTCGACCAGGGCGCCGGGCGCCGGATAGTGCTCGGGCGGCGCCTGCCTGGCCGCCTGGCCGCGCATGCGGTCGGCCACGGCGCGGCGGGGCAGGTCGGCGCTGAAAAGGCGCTCGGTGACCTGGCTGCGCAGGCGGTTGAGCGGCTTGACCTTCGGCTTCAGTTCCCCGTCGGCGACGGCCTTCACCGCCGTCCGCACATGACGTTCCTCGGTGACGGCGTCGACCAGGCCCAGCGCCTTCGCCTGACCCGGCCGCATGGTCTTGCCCGTCAGCATCATCTGCATGCCTTCGAGCGGGTCGATGAGGTCGAGCAGGCGGGCCGTGCCGCCGAGCCCCGGGTGCAGGCCGAGCTGCACCTCCGGAAAGCCGAGCCGCGCCTCGTCGCCCGCCAGGATCCGATGGTCGCAGGCCAGGGCGATCTCCAGCCCGCCGCCCAGCGCGTAGCCATGGATGACCGCCACGGTGGGGGCGGTCAGCGCCGCCAGACGGTCGACCACCTGATGGGCGCGGCCCATGCGCTGTTCGATCTCCGCAGGATCGCGGGCGCCGACGAAGGCCTTCACGTCGGCCCCGGCGAAGAATCCGCTCGCCTTGGCCGAGCGGATGACCAGGGCGCGCGGCGGATCCTGCTCCACCTCGGCGAGGACCTGGTCGAGTTCCTCCAGCACCTCTTCGGAGATGGTGTTGGCGCTCGCCTCTGGCTGGTCGGCGATCAGCCAGGCGATCCCGTCGGCGTCGCGCGACAGGCGCCAGTTCCTCCAGCGGCCGGCGCGCCCGTCGTCGGGGCCGAGCTCCATCTGCCGCGATTTCAACGTCTTCCAGACGATACCTGTCATCGGTTCCTCCCTCAGACCGCCT
>Ga0155172_1118_pt1 | contig 11177 bp, 10 predicted proteins | sample RifCSPhighO2_01_FD_106140 | JGI IMG/M metagenome (GOLD analysis project Ga0155172, IMG submission 106140) | Phenylobacterium sp. RIFCSPHIGHO2_01_FULL_70_10 | reverse complement strand
AATGGAGTGGGTCAGCGTGATCAGCTCGATCTCGAACGGGCCGAGCGTGAGCTGCCCCCCGAGCGGCACCTCGGTGATATGCGCCTCGCCCTCGAGGCCCGCCTCGCGCAGCTTTTCGCGCAGCAGATAGGCGGTGAAGGGCGTGGCGTAGAGCGGAGCGCGCAATCGCGGCCACAGCCAGGCGACGGCGCCGATATGGTCCTCGTGCGCGTGGGTCAGCACGATGCCCAGGATGTCGTCGGCATGCTCCTCGATGAAGGCCGGATCGGGCAGGATCAGTTCGACGCCCGGCGTGGTCAGGTCGCCGAAGGTGACGCCCAGGTCGACGACGATCCACTTGCGCGCATGCGACGGACCGAAGCCGTAGAGATTGAAGTTCATGCCGATCTCGTTGGACCCGCCCAGGGGCAGGAAGACGAGTTCGTCCTCTTTCGATCGGGCCATCATGCGCCTCCGCGGTTGCGACGATGGATTTCGAGCAGGCCCCGGATCGTCAGGTCGGGGTCGAAGTGGTCGATGGCCAGGCTGGCTCCATGGAAAAGCGAAGCGACGCCGCCGGTTGCGACCACGGTCATGGGACGATCCCATTCGGCCTTGATGCGGGAGATCAGGCCTTCGATCAGGGCGATGTAGCCCCAGAAGACGCCCGACTGCATGGCGGTGACCGTGTCCTTGCCGATGACGCGCTGCGGGCGCTGGATGGCCACCCGGGGCAGCTTGGCGGCGGCCGCGTGCAGGGCCTCCATCGACAGGTTGATGCCGGGCGCGATGACGCCGCCCTCGAACCCTCCGTCGGCGGCGATGACGTCGAAGGTGGTCGCCGTGCCGGAATCGATGACGATGAGGTCGCCGGGATAGAGGATGTGCGCCCCGATCGCGTTCACCAGGCGGTCGGCGCCGGCTTCCGAAGGCTTGTCGATCCGCACGGCGATGCCGAGTTCGGCGTTCTCGCCGATCACCAGGGGTTCGACGTGCAGGTAGCGCCGCGCCAGGTTGCGCAGGTTGAAGATCGACTGCGGCACCACGCTGGAGATGATGCAGGCGTCGAGCACGCCGAACTGCAGCCCGGCCATGTTGAGCAGCTGGGAGAGCCAGACGGCGTATTCGTCGGCCGTACGCGTGGAATCGGTGGCCGCCCGCCACTGGGCGATCCAGGTCTCCCCGTCATGGACGGCGAAGAGGGTGTTGGTGTTGCCCTGTTCGATGGCCAGAAGCATCAGGCGTCTCCAAAGAATACGTCGCCGGCGGTGATGCGGCGCAGCGAGCCGTCGGGCAGGCGCAGCCGCAGGGCGCCGTCCTCGTCCATGCCCTCCGCCACGCCTTCGAGCGTCTCGTTGGGAAGACGGGCGACGCAGGCCTGCCCAAGACCGTGGGCGCGTTCGGTCCATCCACGCGCGATTGCAGGAAAGCCCTGGGTGGCCCACAGGCCGCGCCAGCGTTCGAAGGCGCGCGCCAGGACCTCCAGCGCCGCCTCAGGCGTGGGTGGGGGGCCCGCCATGTGCTCGGCGAATGTGGTGGCCGGACGTTCGGCCGCCAAGGGGGCCGCACGAAGGTTGATCCCAATGCCGACCGCCAGCCACAGGCGCCCGTCGGTCCGCGGCCCGGATTCCACCAGGATCCCCACGGCCTTCCGGCCGGCGATCAGCAGGTCGTTGGGCCACTTCACGCTGACCTTCCCGGGCCCCAGACAGGCCTCCGCCAGATCGGCGGCCGCCAGCGCGGCGACGAAGGACAGCTGGGCGGCCTCGGCCGCCGGGCGGTCTGTGGTCAGCAGCAGGGTGGCGGCGAGATTGCCGTCGCCGGTCTCCCAGGCCCGCCCGCGACGGCCGCGGCCGGCGGTCTGACGGGACGTGGCGATCCAGACCGGGCCGCCCTCCCCGGCCTCGGCCCGGCGGCGGGCCTCGGCGTTGGTGGAGTCGAGTTCGGCGTGGAACTCGATCGGAGGGGGCTCGGCCGCCAATTCAGGCGAGGCCGAAGGCCGCCGCGGCCGCCGCTGCCAGCGGGTCGATGAAGGCGAGCGCGACGAGGACGACCGGGAAGGTGAAGAGGGCGAGCGCCACGGCGATGATCCTGGCCTCGGGCGCGGGCTTGTCCACGGCGCCGGCGGCCGCGTCGAACCACATCACCTTGATCAGGCGCAGATAGTAGAAGGCCGCCACGACGGACCCCACCAGGGCGATGACCGCGGCCACGCCGAGGCCCGCGCCGATGGCGGCCTTGAAGACATAGAACTTCGCCCAGAAGCCCGAGAAGGGCGGCAGGCCGAGCGCCGAGAGGGAGAAGGCGGTCATGGCGAGCGCGATGCCCGGACGCTCCTTCACCAGCCCGGCCATGTCGGAGATGGTCTCCATCGGACGGCCCTCGCGGGAGAGCGCCGCAAGACAGGCGAAGAAGCCGGTCACATCGACCATGTAGAGGACCATGAAGACCAGCATGGCCTGCACGCCGGCTGCGTCGCCGGCCGCCAGGCCCAGCACGGCGTAGCCGATGTTGGCGATGGACGAATAGGCCCACAGGCGCTTGAGGTTGCTCTGGGCCAGGCCCGCGAAGGCGCCCACGGCCACCGACAGCAGGGCGACGATGACCAGGATCTGGCGCCACTGCTCGGCCGCCCCGCCGAAACCGTCGGCCAGGACGCGGGCGAAGAGGACCATGGCGGCCATTTTCGGCGCCGCGCCGAAGAAGGCGACGACCGGCGTCGGCGCGCCTTCATAGACGTCGGGCGTCCACATGTGGAAGGGCGCGGCGGAGACCTTGAAGGCCAGGCCGCAGATCAGGAAGACGAGCCCGAAGAGGATGCCCACCCCGGCGCCGTCGGACACCGTCTGCGCGATCACGTCGAAGCGCGTCGAGCCGGCGAAGCCGTAGATCAGGGAGGCCCCGTAGAGCAGCAGGCCCGAGGAGAGCGCGCCCAGCACGAAGTACTTCAGGCCGGCTTCCGAGGCCTTGGCGTCGTCCCGATGCATGGCCGCCATGACGTAGAGCGCCAGCGAGTGGAGCTCGACGCCCACATAGAGCGAGATCAGGTCGCCGGCCGACGCCATCATCCCCATGCCCAGGGCGGCGAGGACGATGAGGACCGGGAACTCGAAATTGTTGATGCCGCGCCGGCGGAACCACGGCTGGCCCAGCGGGATGGCGATGGCGCTGGCGGCGTAGATGGCCACCTTGGCGAAGGACGAGGCCGCGTCGGCCACCAGGCCGCCGGCGAAGCCGCGTCCCACAGGTCCGACGACGGCGGCGACCGCGGCGGCGGCCAGGACGGCGACGGCTGCGAGGGTGAAGACGGCGTTGGCGCGGCTCTGGAAGGCGCCCCAGACGAGCAGCAGGAGCGCGCCGCCCGCAAGGATCACCTCGGGAAGGGCGAGGCTGAGATCAGCGGAGAAGTTCATCGGAAAAGCCCCCTCACCCGCCGATCGCCGCGCGATAGACCGCGACCAGGTTGTCGACCGAGGCCTGGGTGAAATCGAAGACGGCGGCCGGATAGACGCCGAGATACAGCGTGCCGAGGATCAGGGGCGCGAAGATCGCCACCTCGCGCCAGTCCAGATCGGTGATCTGGGCGAGCGCCGGGTTGGTGATCTCGCCGAAGACGACCCGGCGATAGAGGGAGAGCGCATAGACCGCCGAGAGGATGACGCCGGTGGCCGCCACAATGGCCGCCCAGGTCGAGGCCTCGTAGGCGCCGGTCATGGTCAGGATCTCGCCCACGAAGCCTGAGGTGCCCGGCAGGCCCACATTGCCCATGGTGAAGAGCAGGAAGACTGCGGCGTACCAGGGCATGCGGTTCACCAGGCCGCCGTAGAAGGCGATCTCGCGGGTGTGCATGCGGTCGTAGACGACCCCGACGCAGAGGAAGAGCGCGCCGGAGATCACCCCGTGGCTGACCATCTGGAAGATGGCGCCCTGCTCGCCCTGGGCGTTGCCCGAGAAGATGCCGAGCGTCACGAAGCCCATGTGGGCGACCGACGAATAGGCGATCAGCTTCTTGATGTCGGTCTGCCGGAAGGCGACCAGCGAGGTGTAGACGATGGCGATCACCGACATGGCGAAGACCAGCGGCGTGAAATAGGCCGAGGCGTCCGGGAACATGGGCAGCGAGAAGCGCATGAAGCCGTAGCCGCCCATCTTCAGCAGGATGCCCGCCAGGATGACCGAGCCGGCCGTCGGCGCCTCCACGTGGGCGTCGGGCAGCCAGGTGTGCACCGGCCACATGGGCATCTTCACCGCGAAGGAGGCGAAGAAGGCCAGCCACAGCCAGATCTGCACGCCCTGGCCGAACTCGTAGGTCATGAGCTCGGGGATCGACGAGGTGCCGGTGATGCCGATCATGGCCAGCACCGCGGCCAGCATCAGGACCGAGCCCAGCAGGGTGTAGAGGAAGAACTTGAAGGCCGCATAGACCCGGTTCTTGCCGCCCCAGATGCCGATGATCAGGAACATCGGCACGAGGCCGAACTCGAAGAAGACGTAGAAGAGGATCAGGTCGAGCGCGCAGAAGACGCCGATGACCAGGGTCTCCAGCACCAGGAAGGCGATCAGGTACTCCTCGATGCGGGTCTCGATCGACCGCCAGGAGGCGGCGATGCAGAGCGGCATCAGGAAAGCCGTGAGCACGACGAACAGCACCGAGATGCCGTCCACGCCCATCCGGTAATGGAGACCGCCGAACCAGGCGAAGTCCTCCACGAACTGGAAGTCGGCCGTGGTGCGGTCGAACTGGGCCAGCATCACCAGCGACAGGGCGAAGGTCGCCAGCGTGGTGACGAAGGCGATCCACTTGGCCGTTTCGGCCGACTTGGGCCCGCCCGCAGACGCCGTGGCGCGCAGGGCGAGGATCGCCAGCACGCCGGCCAGGGGCGCGTAGGTGATGAGCGAGAGAATGCCGGTCATGACGTAATCCCCCGACTCAAGCCGCCCAGGCCCAGAGCGCGAAGGACAGAAGTCCCGCCACGCCGAGCAGCATCACGAACGCATAGTGGTAGACGAAGCCCGTCTGCAGCCGCCCGGTCCGGCGCCCGACGGCGCCGGAAACCGCCGCCACGCCGTTCGGACCCAGCCCGTCGATCAGCTTCTGATCGCCCACCTTCCAGAAGAGGTCGCCGAGGCCCCGCGCGCCGCGCACGAAGGTGGCGTTGTAGAGCTCGTCGAAGAACCACTTGTTGTAGAGGAAGGTCCAGACCGGGCCCTCCTTCGCCGCCATGCGGGCGCCGAGGCCTTCGCGCAGAACGTAGATGTAGAAGGCGGCCGCAAGGCCCAGGGTCGAGACCACCAGCGGCGCCCAGAGGACCCAGGCGGGCGAGTGGTGGGCTTCGTCGAGCACATGATTGGTCGAGGCGGTGAAGATCGCGCCGCGCCAGAACTCACCCTGATGATGGCCGACGAACTGCTCGGCGAAGGCGAAGCCCGCCGCGACCGCGCCGATCGCCAGGACGAGGAGCGGAACGACCATCACCCAGGGGCTCTCGTGCGGCTTGTGGCCGTGGTGCTGGTCATGCTCGGGCGCATCCGGCAGCGGCTCGTCATGGCTGACGTGCTGGGCGGGCGCGCTGGCGTGGTCGTCGTGGGTCTCGTGACCCCACTTGGCGTGGCCGTGGAAGGTCATGAAGGCCAGACGCCAAGAATAGTAGGCCGTCAGGCCGGCGGCCAGGAGACCGATGACGAAGGCGAAGTAGGCGAGCCCGTTCTGCTGGCCCGCGGCGTAGGCCGCCTCGATGATCATGTCCTTGGAATAGAAGCCGGCGAAGCCGAGATGCAGGCTCGGAATGCCGAAGCCGGTGATCGCCAGCGTGCCGATGACCATGACGACATAGGTCACGGGCAGCAGCTTCCACAGGGCGCCCATCTTCCGCATGTCCTGCTCGTGGTGCATGCCGTGGATCACCGAGCCCGCGCCCAGGAACAGCAGCGCCTTGAAGAAGGCGTGGGTGAACAGGTGGAACATGGCCGCCTGATAGGCGCCGACGCCGGCGGCGAAGAACATGTAGCCGAGCTGCGAGCAGGTCGAATAGGCGATGACCCGCTTGATGTCGTTCTGCGCCAGGCCGACCGTGGCGGCGAAGAGCGCCGTCACCGCCCCGACCAGGGTGACGATCTGCTTGGCCACCGGCGCATACTCGAACATCGGCGACAGCAGGCAGACCATGTAGACGCCGGCCGTCACCATGGTGGCGGCGTGGATCAGGGCCGAGACCGGGGTCGGGCCCTCCATGGCGTCCGGCAGCCAGGTGTGCAGGAAGAACTGGGCCGACTTGCCCATGGCGCCCACGAAGAGCAGCGCGCAGGCCAGGTCGATGGCGTGCCAGGTCTGGCCGGCGAAGGACCAGCCGGCCGACGCGAATTCCGGCACGCGCGGGAAGATCTCGGCGAACTCGATCGTGCCGAACATCCAGAAGACGGTCATGATGCCGAGCGCAAAGCCGAAGTCGCCGACCCGGTTGACCACGAAGGCCTTGATGGAGGCGGCGTTGGCCGTGGGCTTCTTGAACCAGAAGCCGATCAGCAGGTAGCTCGCCAGCCCCACCCCTTCCCAGCCGAAGAAGAGCTGCATGAAGTCGGCGGCCGTCACCAGGGCCAGCATGGCGAAGGTGAAGAGCGACAGATAGGCGAAGAAGCGCGGCCGGGAGTCGTCCTCGGCCATGTAGCCCCACGAATAGACGTGGACCAGCGCCGAGACCGTGGTCACCACGATCAGCATGACCGCCGAGAGGCCGTCGATGCGGATCGACCAGGCCGACTGGAAGTCGCCGATGTTGATGAAGGGCAGCAGGGTGAGCGTGAACGGCTCCAGCCCGCCCCAGGTCCACTGGGCGAAGATGGTCCAGGACAGCGCGGCCGAGAGCAGCAGCAGGCCCGTGGTCACGGCCTGGGAGGCCACGTCGCCGATGCGGCGGCCGAACAGGCCGGCGATCATCGCGCCGACGAGCGGCGCGAAGACCAGGACGATGGAAAGAGACTGAGGGGTCATAGCTGTCCGTCAGCCTTTCATCATCGAAGCGTCGTCCACGGCGATGCCGCCGCGGTTACGGAAGAAGGTGACGAGGATGGCCAGGCCGACGGCCGCCTCGGCGGCGGCGACGGTGAGCACGAACATGGCGAAGATCTGCCCCACCACGTCGTGCAGATAGACCGAGAAGGCCACCAGGTTGATGTTCACGGCTAGCAGGATCAGTTCGATCGACATCAGGATGACGATCACGTTCTTGCGGTTCACGAAGATGCCGAAGACGCCGATGGTGAACAGGATGGCGGCGACCGCCAGGTAGTGACTGAGCCCGATGGTCATTCGCCCATCCCCTCGCCCGGCTTGATCTGGATGACGCGCATGCCGGTCTTGGGCCCGCGGGCCACCTGGTCGGCGATGACCTGGCGGCGCACGCCCGGCTTGTGGCGCAGGGTGAGCACGATGGCCCCGATCATGGCGACCAGAAGCACCAGGCCCGCCGCCTGGAAGAAGTAGACATAGTCGGTATAGAGCACCCGCCCGATCGTCTCGGTGTTGGACAGGCCCTCGGCCGCGGCCATCGGCTCGCGGGCGCCGCGCGCCGCGCCGCCGGTGGCGACCGTGGTGGCGACGACGATCATCTCGACCGCCAGGATGCCGGCGATCAGACCGCCGATCGGCAGGTAGCGGGCGAAGCCGGACTTCAGCGCCCCGAAATCGACGTCCAGCATCATGACGACGAAGAGGAACAGCACCGCGACCGCGCCCACATAGACGACGACCAGCAGCATCGCCAGGAACTCCGCCCCGAGCAGCAGGAAGAGGCCCGCCGCCGAGAAGAAGGTCAGGATCAGGAACAGCACCGAGTGCACGGGATTTCGGGCGGACACCACGGCGAAGGCAGAGCCGATGGTGACTATCGCCAGCAGGTAGAATGCGATCGTCTGCAAGGCCATGACGGCTCTACTTTCGCCCCTTACTCATTCATGATCCGCCGCACTTCGGGGCCCCCTTGGAGGCCCTGTGCGGCGGTGATTTCCCAGCCCTGGAATCGCGCCCGTCTCTTAGCGATAGGGGGCGTCGAGTTCCAGATTCTTCGCGATCTCGCGTTCCCAGCGGTCGCCGTTATCGAGAAGGCGCGCCTTGTCGTAGTAGAGCTCTTCGCGCGTCTCGGTGGCGAACTCCAGGTTCGGCCCTTCCACGATGGCGTCCACCGGGCAGGCCTCCTGGCACAGGCCGCAGTAGATGCACTTGACCATGTCGATGTCGTAGCGGGTCGTCCGGCGGCTGCCGTCGGCGCGCGGTTCGGCCTCGATGGTGATGGCCTGGGCCGGGCAGACCGCCTCGCAGAGCTTGCAGGCGATGCAGCGCTCTTCCCCGTTGGGATAGCGGCGCAGGGCGTGCTCGCCGCGGAATCGGGGCGACTGCGGATTGCGCTCGTTCGGATAGAGCACGGTGGCCTTGGGGCGCATCATGTACTTCATGCCCAGGCCGAAGGCCCCGACGAAGTCCATCAGCGCCGCGCCTTTGACGGCCTGGCTGATGCGGGCGGCGAAACTCATCACATCGCTCCTTGGGCCGGACCGAACACGCGCCAGGCGGCGACGATGACCACGGCCACGAGAGAGGTCGGCAGGAAGATCTTCCAGCCCAGCCGCATCAGCTGGTCGTAGCGATAGCGGGGAACGATCGCCTTCACCATGGCGAACAGGAAGAAGAAGAAGACGGTCTTGGCGAAGAACCACATGAAGCCGAAGAAGCTCTGCGCGGTCGAAGGCCAGCTCTCCAGGAACGGCGTCGGGAACGGCGCCTGCCATCCGCCGAAGAACAGGATGGTGATCAGCGCGCACATCAGGACGATGTTGGCGTACTCGCCGATCATGAAGAGCAGATACGGGGTGGAGGAGTATTCCACCTGATAGCCGGCCACGAGCTCGGACTCGGCTTCGGGCAGGTCGAAGGGCGGGCGGTTGGTCTCGGCGAGCGCCGAGATGAAGAAGACGACGGTCATGGGGATCATGACCAGGGCCATGGGCAGGTTGGTCAGGCCGCCGCCGAGGACGTTCCAGTTCCAGAACCCGCCGCCCTGCGCCATGACGATGGCCTGCAGGTTCATGGTGCCGGCCAGCAGGATCACCGTGATGATCACGAAGCCGATCGAGACCTCGTAGCTGACCATCTGGGCCGCCGATCGCAGACTGCCCAGGAAGGGATACTTCGAGTTGGACGCCCAGCCGCCCATGATGATGCCGTAGACGCCAAGCGAGCTGATCGCCAGCAGGTAGAGCACGCCGACATTGATGTCCGAGACCACCCAGCCGGGGGCCAGCGGCACCACGGCCCAGGCCGCGAAGGCCAGGATGAAGGTGATCAGCGGCGCCAGAAGGAAGACGACCTTGTCGGCGCCGTCGGGGATCACGACCTCCTTCAGCACGAACTTCAGGAAGTCGGCGAAGGACTGCAGCAGGCCGAAGGGGCCGACCACGTTGGGGCCTTTGCGCATCTGCACGCCGGCCCAGATCTTCCGGTCGGCCAGCAGCAGGAAGGCCAGCGAGAGCAGGATCCAGACCATGACGGCCAGGATCTGGCCCACGGTGATCAGGGTCCAGCCGCCCGGGGTGGCCCAGAAGTTCGTCGTCGCGTCCATGGTCTACTCCGCCGCGATCTTCTCGGCGCCCGAGACGAGCGCCTGGCATTCGGCCATGGTCACGCTGGCCCGCGCGATGGGGTTGGTCAGATAGAAGGCGCTGACCGGGCTCTTGAAGGGCGCATCGGACGCGGCCCCCTCCCCGCCCAGCATCGAAAGATCCAGCGCGCCGGGCGCCTCCGGCACGTAGTCGATCCGGCCGAAGGTCGGATGGTCGGCGAAGAGCTTGGCGCGCAGCTGGCCCAGATTGTCGTAGGGCAACTTGGCGCCCAGCAGTTCCGAGAGCGCCCGCAGGATGGCCCAGTCTTCCTTGGCCTCGCCCTTGGGGAAGACGGCGCGTTCGCCGCGCTGCACCCGGCCCTCGGTGTTGACGTAGAGGCCGTCCTTCTCGGTGTAGGCGGCGCCGGGCAGGATGACGTCGGCGCGGTGCGCGCCCGCGTCGCCATGGGTGCCCATATAGACGACGAAGGCGTCGGTCTGCCCCAGATCCATCTCGTCGGCGGCCATCAGGAACAGCAGATCCGCGCCACCCTTGGCGATCAGCTCGCGGGCGCTCTTGCCGCCCTCGCGGGGCACGAAGCCCATGTCGAGGCCGCCCACGCGGGAGGCCGCCGTGTTCAGGACGTTCCAGGTCGCCCCGAAGGTCTTGGCCACATTGGCCGCCGCCTTGAGCACGGCCGCGCCGTCCTCGCGCGAGAGCGCGCCGGCGCCGACGATCACGGCGACCTTCTCGCCCCCCTTCATCGCCTTGGCGAAGTCGCCGCGGGACTTGGGCAGGCCGGCGAGGCTCTCATAGCCCGCGCCGAGATAGTCGTAGCCATAGGTCAGGTCGGCCTGTTCGCCGATCACGCCCACGCGCAGGGCGCCGGCCAGCCAGCGCTTGCGCAGCCGGGCGTTGAACACCGGGGCTTCCAGGCGCGGGTTCGTGCCGACCAGAAGGACGACGTCGGCCTCCTCGATGCCGGCGATGGTCGAGTTCATCAGCCAGCTTTCGCGGGGGCCATGCCCCAGCGCCATGCCGTCCTGGCGGCAGTCGAGGCTGGCGACGCCCAGGCCGCCGAAGAGATCCATGGCGGCCTTCATCGATTCGGCGTCCTGCAGGTCGCCGGCGATGACGCCGATCCGGTCCGGCGCCGTGGCCTTCACCTTGGCGGCGACCGTCTGCAGCGCCTCGGCCCAGCTGGCGGCGCGCAGCTTGCCGTTCTCGCGGACATAGGGGCGGTCCAGGCGCTGGCGCGACAGGCCGTCGACGGCGTAGCGCGTCTTGTCGCTGATCCACTCTTCGTTGATGTCGTCGTTGATCCGCGGCAGCACGCGCAGCACGGCGGGGCCACGGGAGTCGACGCGGATCGAGGAGCCGAGCGCGTCCATCACGTCGACGCTTTCGGTCTTCTTCAGCTCCCAGGGCCGGGCGTTGAAGGCGTAGGGCTTGGAGGTGAGCGCGCCGACCGGGCAGAGGTCGATGACGTTGGCGCTCAGCTCCGACGTCACGGCCGCGTCGAGATAGGTCGTGATTTCAACGTCTTCGCCGCGGGAGATGAGGCCGATCTCCGGCACGCCGGCCACTTCGGTGATGAAGCGGACGCA
>Ga0155172_1075_pt1 | contig 11493 bp, 10 predicted proteins | sample RifCSPhighO2_01_FD_106140 | JGI IMG/M metagenome (GOLD analysis project Ga0155172, IMG submission 106140) | Phenylobacterium sp. RIFCSPHIGHO2_01_FULL_70_10 | reverse complement strand
CCCATCAGAAGGCCTTCAGGTCGGGATCGAGCGTCTGCCCCTCGTCCAGCTGCACGCCGAAGGTGTTCAGCATCATGGAGACCTGGGTGTACTGGCCGGCGGTGAAGACCACGTCCATCCGCTGCTTGTCGCTGAAATGCTCGCCCAGGGCCCGCCAGGTCGGCTCGGTGACGAACTGGTCCTGGTGAAGCTCGTCAGCGGCGCGGATCAGGGCGGCGTCGGCCGCGCTCCAGCCCGGCGCGTCGGGGCCGGCCTTGAGGCGCGCCACCTCCTCGTCGGTCAGGCCGGCCTGCTTTCCGATCGGGACGTGTTGGGTCCACTCATAGCCCGAGCGGCAGAGATAGCCTGTCCGCAGGATGACGATCTCCCGCTCCCGCGCCGGCAGATCGTTGCGGCGGGACATGACGTAGTTGCCCCAGCCCATGAAGCCCTTCATCGCCTTCGGCGCGCGCGCCAGGGTGCGGAAGATGTTCAGGACCCGGCCGCGGTCGGCCATGGGCGCCAGGAGCTCCTTCTGGTCGGCGTCGAGCTCCCCGTCGGCGAGGGGGGCGATCCTTGGCTTGGCCAGGCGCATGGCTGGGGTCTCCGCTTCCGTTCAGGGCCCGCAGATCTCGCATCCTCGCCGAATTCTAGGGTTCGGTGTGGGACAGGGAGCGCGGGCCGCAACTCCTCCGGCGGAGAGTCATGCGTCGGAGTGCGGCGTCGGGTCAATCTCCGCCGGTCAAGAACCGGGCGCCGGGGCCGCCGTCTCCGGCGCGCCGCCGGCCGCCCGCCCGGCCCCCACGGGCCGGCTGAGCGCAAAGCCGACGAGCGTCGGGATCAGAATGCCCGGCAGGCCTTCATAGACCTGCCCTTCCCAGCCCATCATCCGCCACCAGAGCGCGATGCCGACGCCGCCCAGCATGAGGCCGATGGCGATCGGCTGGTTCACCCGCCGCCCCAGAGCCTGGATGATCATCAGCGGACCGAAGGCGCAGGCGAGCGTCGACCAGGCCAGGATGACGAGGCTGAAGACGCTGCGCGATCCGCTCAGGGCGAAGCCGAGCGCCAGCAGCGTCACCGCGGCGGTGACCGACTTCATGATCCAGGGCCGCTGGATGCGGTTCTCGGCGAGGTCGCTGGTGATCGCCGCCGAGCACGCCAGGACGAGGGAGTCGGCCGTCGACATGGTGGCGGCGAAGATGCCGGCCAGGATGACCCCGACCAGCACCGGCGGCAGCAGTTCCACCGCCATGGTCGGCAGGGCGAGTTCGGGATCGAGGGCGGCGAGATCCGGCAGATAGAGGCGCGACATCATGCCGACGCCGGTGGCCAGCAGGTAGAAGAGGGTGAAATAGCCGTAGTACCAGCCGCGCGCGGCGGCCATGTCGTCGGCTTCCTTCAGCGCCATGAAGCGCACCATGACGTGCGGCTGGCCGATGACGGAGAGGCCGGCGGCCATCCAGCCGAGCACGAACAGCGCCATGCCCAGGAATCCCGGGAACAGAAGGTCGTCGGGGAAGAGGTTCAGGAAGCCGGGTATGGCCGCCATTTCGGCGTGGGTGGCGTCCAGTCCGCCGCGGCCGGCGACGGCGACGAACAGCAGCAGGCTCATGGCGAAGACCATGACGATGGACTGCGCCGCATCGGTCCAGATCGAGGCGCGGATGCCCCCGAAGGCGCTGTAGGCCAGGATGAGGATGGCCGAGATGATGGCGCCCGACTGCGGGGTCCAGCCGAGCACGCCCTGCAGGGCCTTGCCGCCGGCGGCGATCTGGGCGGCGGCGTAGGCGCCGAGGAAGATCACGGCGATGACCGCGGCGATCTTGCGCCAGACGCCGAAGTCCTGCCCCGACCACTTGGCCACGACGGCGGCGAACGAGACCTGGCCGGAGACCTCCGTCACCTCGCGCAGGCGACGGTGGATGAAGAGCGAGGCCAGGAAGTCCCCGAGGATCCAGCCAATCATCAGCCAGATGGCCGCCAGTCCCGTGGCGTAGGTGAAGCCGATCACCCCGATGAACATGTAGCCGGAGTTGTTCGTGGCCACCGCCGAAAGCCCGGCGAAGGCGGGATGTACGCTGCTGCTGGCGAGGTAGTAGTCCTTCTTCGAGGCCTTGGCCTTGCGGACCGAGGCCAGGCCGATGGCGACGAAGGCCGCCAGGCACAGCAGGAATACGAACATCGTCACGGGTCGCCCTCCTCCGGGTCTTGTTCTTGGCCGTCAGCAAGAAGCCCGCGGCGCCGGGGCCGCGGGCTTCCGCCGGATCAGGCGGCGCTGCGCATCGGCCTCGCCAGGGAGGCCTCCTCCTCGACGAGCCGTCGGTGGAGCGCCGTCACGGCGGCGGCATAGTCGTCTTCGGCGACGGTGAACTGGATGTCCACGCGACGGGAGAGCTGCTGCATCCCCAGGACCTCCACGCCGGCCTCTCCGAGGGCGACGGTGGCGCGGCTGGTCAGGCCCGGCACGTTCAGGTCGCTGCCGATGGCCGCCACGATGGCCACCTTCTGGGTGGAGATGGCCGCATTGGGGAATCGCTCCTCCAGTTCGGCGATGACCCGCTTCACCTGCTTGGGATTGGCGTCCAGGTGGTGGGTGATGGTGTTGGCGTTCGACGCCTTTGAGACGATCCGCACCTTGTGGCGCGTCAGAACCTCCAGGATGCCGGCGTCGTAGCCCTTCACCCCCACCATGTCCTGCTCGAGCAGTTCGAGCGCAGTCACGCCCTTCATGCCGGCGATGATCTCCACCCGCGGCGTCTCGGAGACGAAGTCGCCGCAGATGGACGTGCCCCGGTCTTCCGGCTCGAAGGTGTTCTTGACGATCAGCGGGATGTTGGCGTGGCGCAGGCCGCGCGCCGCGCGGGGGTGGATGGCTTCCATGCCCAGGTTCGCCAGCTGGTCGGCCACGTCGTAGTTGGTGCGGCCGATCTTGCGGACGGCGTTCTCGCCCACGAGCTTGGGGTCGGCGCTCGAGAGGTGGAACTCCTTGTGGATGATGGCTTCGCTGGCGCCGGTGATCACGCCGATGCGGCTGAACACCACCTCGCTGTAGCCGCGCCCGAACTCCTTCATCAGGCCGTCCTTGCGCTGGGCGAAGCCGGTGACGATGGGCAGCTCCTTGGAAACGTCGATGTCGGCGAAGGCGTCGGCGATGCGCTCGTCGAGCGTCAGCGCGCGCTTGTCCTCCCAGGCGGTCAGGTCGACGAACCGGGCGTTCACGCCGCGGGCCTTCAGTTCCAGCGTCAGGTTATGGGCGCTGTGGGCCTCGCCCATGGAGGCCAGCATCTCGCGCACGACCCCAAGCTGGGTGTCGAGGCGGAAGTGGCCGTGGGCGCACAGGCGCTGCAGGTCGGTGAGCGCCGAGCGGGCGTCCTCGATACGCGCCAGGATGAAGTCGTCGGCCGTCCTGCGATCCGGGCCGTCGCCGAACCGGTCGGCGTTGATGCGGAGCATCTCGGCCTGCAGCTTGGCGAGCGAATCCAGCCAGGCCGAGGCTTCCAGCGCCGAGGCCGAGGCGAACAGGGCGTAGACGCCCGGCTCGCCGGTCTTCTTGTGCTCGAGCAGGTGGTTGGTGATGCCGGCATAGGCCGAGACCACGAAGATGCGGTTGTACAGGTCATCGCCCTTGCGATCGGCGATGAGGATGTTGGCGAGCACCGCGTCCGTATTGGAGATCGAAGTGCCGCCGATCTTTTCGACCGTATGTCCCATCAGGCCGCCCTCACCTGCTCGGCCAGGCTGCCGCGGACGGGAACCAGGCGATCCGTATGCTCCCGCGCGCCGATGAATTCGGGGCGCGGCGTCTGGGCCGCGAACGGCGCCTGAAGGGCGTTGCTCTCGGCGTTGTAGACCATGAAGGCGTTGGCCCGGGGATACGGCGTGATGTTGCCGTTCGAGCCGTGCATGGTGTTGCAGTCGAAGATCACGACCGAGCCCGCCGGGCCCGTCGGCGCGGCGATGCCGTGCTGCTCGGCCAGCCTGGCCAGGCTCTCACGGTCCGGCACGCCGTACTCCTGCTTGCGCAGGGACTGCTTGTAGTGGTCCTCCGGCGTCTCGCCGACGCAGGTGACATAGGTCTTGTGCGAGCCGGGCATCAGCATCAGCGGCCCGTTGAACTCGAAATTGTCCACGAGTTGCACCGACATCGAGATGGCGCGCATGCGCGGCATGCCGTCCTCGGTGTGCCAGGTCTCGAAGTCGGAGTGCCAGTAGAACTCCTTGCCGTCGAAGCCGGGCTTATAGTTCAGGCGCGACTGGTGGATGTAGACCTCGTCGCCCAGGATGTGCTTGGCGATCGACACCAGGCGCTCGTCCGAGGCGAGCCGCCCGATCAGGGCGCTCTGCCGGTGGATGGCGAAGATCGAGCGCAGGGCGCCCGAGGCGGGCTCGGCGACGATGGTCTCGGCGTCGAGCGTGGCGGGCATGCCGCGCAGGCGGTTCATCTCCGCCTGCAGGGCGGCGATTTCGTCTTCCTCGAACACGTTCTGCAGCACCAGGAAGCCGTCGCGCTCGAAGGCCTCGTGCTGGGCCTGGCTCAGCGGCGATTCCGAGTGCCACGGGCTGTGGACCACCGGGTCTTTGCGCTCCAGCCAGGTCGGCTGGTCGGCCACGCGTGATGGATAAAGATCGGTCATGGAAGGCGTCCTCCTGCCTCGCATCCCGCCCGGCGGCCGTCGGGCGCCACGGCGGGTCGGAAAGTCAAAGGGTGATGCGGGCCGGCCCCGCGATCGGGGCCGGCGATCCTGCCTCAGACGGTCTCGGCCTCCAGGGGATAGGCGCCGGTGTCGTCATGGACTTCCAGGCCGTTGAGCGGCGGATTGAAGACGCAGGCCATCTTCATCTCGGTCTTGCCGCGCAGGATGTGCTTGTCGTGCTTGTCCAGGGCGTACATGACGCCCGGCTTGATCTCATGGACTTCGCCCGTGGCGGTGTCCTCGATCGAGCCCTCGCCGGAGATGCAGTAAACCGACTCCAGATGGTTCTGGTAATGCATCGGCAGTTCCGCGCCGGCGTAGATGGTCGTGATGTGGAACGAGAAGCCCATCTGGTCGTCCTTCAGAAGAAGGCGGGTGCTCTCCCACCCCTTCGAGACGACGCGGCGTCGGGTCTGGTTGGCTTCGTTCAGGTCGCGGACGATCATAAGCTTACTCCCTTAGGCCGCCGAACCGAGCGCCTGGCGCTCCGCGGCTTCGGCCACACAGTTGGAAAGGATCTCCAGGCCGGCATCGAGGTCGGCGTCGGAGATGTTGAGGGGCGCCAGGACCTTCAGGATCTGGTCGTGGGCGCCGCTGGTTTCGATGATCAGGCCCTTCTTGAAGGCCGCATCGACGACGGGATCGGAAATCTCGCTCGAGCCCACGTCCAGGCCGCGCATCATGCCGCGGCCCTTCAGGCCCTTGACCACGCCGCGGTTGGCCATGGCGATTTCCTGCAGGCCCTTGCGCAGGCGCTCGCCCTTGCGCTGAACCTCGGCGGCGAAATTGTCGTCCGACCAGAAGGTGTCGATCGCCGCCTTGGCGGTGACGAAGGCGTGGCAGTTGCCGCGGAAGGTGCCGTTGTGCTCGCCCGGCTTCCACTGGTCGAGCTCGGGCTTCACCAGCACGAGCGCCATCGGCAGGCCCATGCCCGACAGGGACTTGGCCATGGTGATGATGTCGGGCTTCAGGCCCATGCCTTCGAACGAGAAGAAGGTCCCGGTGCGGCCGCAGCCGGCCTGGATGTCGTCGACGATGAAGAGCGCGCCGTGCTTGCGGGCGATCTTCTCCACCTTCTGCAGCCACTCGGCCGAGGCGACGTTGAGGCCGCCCTCGCCCTGCACGACCTCGACGATGACGGCGGCCGGCTTGTCCACGCCGCCCGACGGGTCGCTGAGCATCTTGTCCAGCTGGGCGGCGGTGTCGACGCCCTCCCCGAAGTAGCCGTCATAGGGCATCCGGGTCACGCCGCTGAGCGGGATGTGGGCGCCGCCGCGGTGGTGGCTGTTGCCGGTGGCCGCCAGGGCGCCGAGCGTGACGCCGTGGAAGCCGTTGGTGAAGGCGATGACGTTGGTCCGGCCCGTCACCTTGCGCGCCAGCTTCAGCGCCGCCTCGACGGCGTTGGCGCCCGTGGGGCCGGTGAACTGGGCGAGATAGTTCATCCCGCGCGGCTTGAGGATCTTGCTCTCCAGCGCCTCAAGGAACTCGCCCTTGGCCTTGGAGTGCATGTCCAGGCTGTGCACCACGCCGTCGGACTGGATGTAGTCGATCAGCGCCTGCTTCATGGCCGGGTGGTTGTGGCCGTAGTTCAGCACCGAACAGCCGGTCAGGAAGTCGATATAGCCCTTGCCGTCCTTGTCGTACTGCCAGGAGCCCTCGGCCCGCTCGAAGACGGCGGGGAAGCTGCGGCAATAGGAGCGGACCTTGGATTCCATCCGCTCGAAGGTGGCGAAGGGGCGCGGCTCGCGCGCCGTGGGGGTTTCGGCGTCGTACATGTGGTTTTCCCTCCCGGGTGGTTGGGTCGAAGTCGTGGGGTGAAGGGGTTCAGGGCCGCCGATCGGCGGCGAAGGGTCCGATCGTGACGAGGTGCTCCGTCTCGTGGCCGTTCGGGAAATGCTTGTCCTTCAGGAACCAGGGCGCGTCGGAGATGTCCGCCTCCAGCCCCTTGGCGAGCCCCTTGAACAGCGCCCAGGAGGCGCCGTTGTCGGGGGTGATCGTGGTCTTGATGCGCGCCACGCCCGCGCACGAAGCGCGGTCCAGGATGTGGCGGATCATGCGCTTGGCGAGGCCCAGGCCCCGCGCCTCCTCGGCGACGGCCACCTGCCAGACGAAGAGGACGTCAGGCTCCTGCGGCGGGATGTAGCCGGAGACCCAGCCCACCAGCCGCCCCTCGCGCTTCACCGCCACGCAGGTGTCGGCGAAGTGGGTGCATTGCAGCAGGTTGGCGTAGACCGAATTCTGATCGAGCGGCGGGCACGCCGCGATCAGCGCGTGGACGGCTGGACCATCCTCGGCGCCCGGCGCCGAAAAGTCCAAATCCCCCCCCGAGCGCTCTCCGGCCTCGGGCGAGCGCGCCGGAACCGTCTGAAGGCTCTCCATATCCATGCCTCGTTATTTGGTTCGTCGATCTAACTATGTCAACCCTTGGCGCCCAGCGTTTACGCACAATCGCCCCACGGGTTCCCGGCAATCGCGGGAAAAACGTGCACCGACATGAGAATTCGTCAGATCAATTGTTTTGTTACTCGAATGATCGTGAAAACGGAACTTCGAGGCGCTTGCGCGGCTGCCGTCGGCGCGTCATGAGGGGAATCGCAATGACTCGGTCGGGAGGCGCGGTCGGCGGATGGAATCTCGCGTCAGTGACGCCCTGGTGGCGATCCGCCGGATCGTGCGGGCGGCGGAGTTCGCTTCGCGCGACCTGACGCGGGCGACGGGGCTGACGCCCTCCCAGCTGATCGTGCTTCAGATCGTGGCCCGCGCGGGCGAGCCTGGCGCCGGCGCCATCGCCGAGGCCGCGCGGCTCAGCCAGGCCACGGTCACCGCCCTGCTCGACAAGCTGGAGGCGCGCGGCTTCATCGTGCGCCAAAAGACCAGCGCCGACCGCCGGCGCATCTCCGTCGTCCTGACGCCGGAGGGCCGCAAGGCGCTCGCCGAGACCCCGGACCTGCTGCAGGACCGCTTCGCCGCCCGCTTCTCAAAACTGGCCGACTGGGAGCAGGCCTCCATCATCGCCGCCCTGGAACGCGTCTCCGCCCTCATGGACGCCGAAGGCATCGACGCCTCGCCGGTGCTGGACGTGGGGCGGCTGGACTAGAGGCTCCGCCCCTCCCCGTCATTCTCGGCCTTGCGCCGAGAATCCCTCGCGCCGCCCGCGCCCGCCCTCGAAAGGGATGCCCGCCACAGGGGCGAGCATGACTTGGGTGGCGGTGGCATCCTGGGAGCGGGGGATGCTCAGCGCGGCAATGGGTGGCTAGCGGACCGAGGCTGGCGACTCGTTTGGGCCTTCCGCTGCAGCGCCCACGATGTTGGTATCTGGCGAGATCAGCGGGACCTGCCATGAAAATTCGGACTGCCCAATGCGCCTGTGGCGCATGCTTGGTCGAGGTTCAGGGCGAGCCGGTCAGCAGCGGGCTATGTAGCTGCGACAACTGCAAACGGCGTACGGGCGCTCCGGTCGGCTGGTCAGTCTACTTTCAAGATGAGCAGGTCAGGAGGGTGGAGGGTCCGCTGGCTGTTCTCGAGGGCTTTGGCAAACGCTGGTTCTGCTCGAAGTGCGGTTCAACCATCTATTGGCGGTCGTTCGGAGCGTGGAGGCCCGGACAGACCGGATTTGCCGGAGGCTGCTTCGCCGATCCGACGCTGCCGGTTCCCACCATCGCGGTGCGCTGCGCACAGGGCATGCCGTGGATCGCGTACCCTGACGGCTGCGCAGTGTTCGACGATATGCCTCCCGTCGCTCCACCTTCGCCAATCTGAGCTTGCACAAAGGGTTGTGAGCGGAGGTTCGTCCATGCCCCCGCCAATTACCCCTTCAACCTCCCCGCATGAAACGCCACGTGGTCGGCGATGAAGCTGGCCATGAAGAAGTAGGAGTGGTCGTAGCCTTCCTGGCGGCGCAGGGTCAGCTTCTGGCCGGCGGCGGCGCAGGCGGCTTCCAGCAGTTCGGGCTTCAGTTGGCCGTCCAGGAAATTGTCGGCCAGACCCTGGTCCACGAGGATGTCGTCGAACCGCCCCTTGGCCGCGCCCGCCTCGATCAGGCGTGCGGCGTCGTGCTCCGCCCAGGCCGCGCGATCCTCGCCCAGATAGGCGGAGAAGGCCTTCTCGCCCCACGGACAGCGGGTGGGCGAGCAGATCGGCGCAAAGGCCGAGACGCTGCGGAACAGGTCCGGATGGCGCAGGGCGAGCGTCAGGGCGCCGTGGCCGCCCATGGAGTGGCCGAAGACGCCGGTGCGGGCGCGGTCCAGCGGAAACTCGGCGAACACCGTCTCCAGCAGGTCGCCGGTGACATAGGTCTCCATGCGGAAGTGCGGCGCCCAAGGCGCTTGCGTGGCGTCCACATAGAAGCCTGCGCCCTGGCCGAGATCATAGGCGTCGTCATCGGCCACGCCTTCGCCCCGCGGGCTGGTGTCGGGCGCGAGGATGGCCACGCCATGCGCCGCGGCCGGGCCATAGGCGCCGGCCTTGGTGGTGAAGTTGTCCTCGGTGCAGGTCAGGCCTGAGAGCCAGACCAGCAGCGGGAACGGCCCCTCCCCGTCCGGCAGGAAGAGGGAGAATCGCATGGGCGTGCCGGTGGCGGCGCTGTCGTGGCGGGCATAGCGCAGCGTCCCGCCGTGGACCCGGTGCTGCTGCAGAATTTCGACGCTCATCGCCCGCCGCCTCAGTAGACGATGACCGAGCGGATCGACTTGCCCTCGTGCATCAGGTCGAAGGCCTCGTTGATGCGCTCCAGCGGCAGGGTGTGGGTGATCATCGGGTCGATCTCGATCTTCCCGTTCATGTACCAGTCGACGATGGTCGGCACGTCGGTGCGCCCGCGCGCCCCCCCGAAGGCCGTGCCGCGCCAGACCCGGCCGGTGACCAGCTGGAACGGCCGCGTGGCGATCTCGCGCCCGGCTTCCGCCACGCCGATGATGATGCTCTCGCCCCAGCCCCGATGGCAGGCCTCCAGCGCCTGGCGCATCACCTCCACATTGCCGGTGCAGTCGAAGGTGTAGTCGGCGCCGCCGCCGGTCAGCTCCACCAGATGGGCGACCACGTCGCCGCTGATCGTCTTCGGGTTCACGAAGTGGGTCATGCCGAAGCGGCGGCCCCACTCCTCGCGGTCGGGATTGATGTCGACGCCGACGATCATCGAGGCGCCGACCATCTTCAGCCCCTGGATGACGTTCAGCCCGATGCCGCCCAGGCCGAAGACGATGCAGTTGGCGCCGGGCTCCACCTTGGCCGTGTTGGTCACCGCGCCGACGCCGGTGGTGACGCCGCAGCCGATGTAGCAGGCCTTGTCGAAGGGGGCGTCGGACCGGATCTTGGCCACCGCGATCTCGGGCAGGACCGTGTAGTTCGAGAAGGTCGAGCAGCCCATGTAGTGATGGATCGCCTGGCCCTTGTAGGAAAAGCGGCTCGTCCCGTCGGGCATGACGCCCTTGCCTTGCGTGCCGCGGATGGCGGTGCAGAGGTTGGTCTTGCGCGACAGGCAGCTTTTGCACTGGCGGCATTCGGGCGTGTAGAGCGGGATGACGTGATCGCCCGGCGCCACGCTGGTCACGCCCGGCCCCACCTCGACCACCACACCTGCTCCCTCATGGCCGAGGATCGAGGGGAAGAGGCCTTCGGAATCCAGGCCGTCCAGGGTGTAGGCGTCGGTGTGGCAGACGCCCGTGGCCTTGATCTCCACCAGGACCTCGCCGGCCTTGGGGCCTTCCAGGTCCACCTCCACGATCTCGAGCGGCTTCTTGGCTTCGAAGGCGACGGCGGCGCGGGTCTTCATGGGAGGCTCCTTGGACTGTGCGCCCTGGGTGGCGCCTCCGCGCGGCGGGATCAAGAGTCCTGCAAGGCAAGACGCGGCCGCCTGGCCTGTGCCATGGTGGGCGCCGCTACGAGGGAGGTCCGACCATGAAAGGCCGCGCTGCCCCGGCCGTCCTGACCCTGCTGGCCGCCATCCTGGCCATCTGGACGATGCTGGCCGCTCCGGCGGCGGCCCAGACGCCGGCGGCGAACGGCCCGGTCATCGCGCTGGACCTCGACGGCGCGGTCGGCCCGGCGACGCGGGAGTACATCGCCCAGGGCCTGGAGGAAGCCGCCGAGCGCGACGCGGCCCTGGTGGTCATCCGCATGGACACGCCGGGCGGCCTCGACTCCTCCACCCGCGACATCATCTCCGACATGCTGGACTCGCCCGTCCCCGTGGCGGTCTTCGTGACGCCGGCGGGCGCGCGGGCGGCGAGCGCGGGCACCTACATCCTCTATGCGAGCCACCTGGCGGCCATGACGCCCGGCGCGCACCTGGGCGCGGCGACGCCCGTCCAGATGGGCGGCTCCAACCCGCTGGCGCCCGACCCCCCCAAGGACGGCAGCGAAGGCGAAGACGAGGCGCCGTCGCAGGACGCCATGACCGCCAAGGTCACCAATGATGCGGCGGCCTATATCCGTTCGCTCGCCGGCCTGCAGGACCGCAACGCCGAATGGGCCGAGGCCGCCGTGCGGCGGGCCGAGACGCTGACGGCGCGCGAGGCGCTGGACCAGAACGTGATCGAACTGCTGGCGCGCGACATGGACGATCTGGTGACCCAGGCCGATGGCCGCGCGGTGATGCTGGACGGCGAACCCTTCACGCTGCGCACGGCCGGCGCGGAGGTGGTGGAGATCGCCCCCGACTGGCGGGCGAGGCTTCTCGCCATCATCACCAATCCCAACATCGCCTACCTCCTGCTGATGGTCGGGGTGTACGGCCTCATCTTCGAGTTCATGTCGCCGGGCGCGGTGGGGCCGGGCGTGGTGGGCGCGGTCTGCCTGGTCGTCGGCCTGTTCGCTCTCA
>Ga0155172_1053_pt1 | contig 11607 bp, 22 predicted proteins | sample RifCSPhighO2_01_FD_106140 | JGI IMG/M metagenome (GOLD analysis project Ga0155172, IMG submission 106140) | Phenylobacterium sp. RIFCSPHIGHO2_01_FULL_70_10 | reverse complement strand
TGTACCGCAAGATCGACTTCAAGCGTCGCAAGTTCGACGTGGTCGGCACGGTCGAGCGCCTGGAGTACGACCCGAACCGCACCGCCTTCATCGCTCTGGTGAAGTATGCGGACGGTGAGAAGGCCTACATCCTGGCGCCGCAGCGCCTGAAGGCCGGCGACGAAGTGGTGGCCTCCGAGAAGGCGGACGTGAAGCCGGGCAACGCCATGCCCCTGCGCGCCATGCCGATCGGCACCATCATCCACAACATCGAGCTCAAGCCGCTGAAGGGCGGGCAGGTGGCCCGCTCCGCCGGCGCCTACGCCCAGCTGGTCGGCCGCGACGCCGGCTACGCCCAGATCCGCCTGAACTCGGGCGAACTGCGCATGGTGCAGGACAGCTGCATGGCCACGGTCGGCGCCGTCTCGAACCCGGACCACATGAACGAGGTCCTGGGCAAGGCCGGCCGCACGCGCCACAAGGGCCGTCGCCCGCACGTCCGCGGCGTCGCCATGAACCCGATCGACCACCCGCACGGCGGTGGTGAAGGCCGGACCTCCGGCGGTCGTCACCCGGTGACGCCGTGGGGTAAGCCGACCAAGGGCCGCAAGACCCGCACCAACAAGGCGACGGACAAGTTCATCATCCGCTCGCGTCACGCTCGGAAGGCTCGCTAAGTCATGACCCGCTCCGTCTGGAAAGGTCCGTTCGTCGACGGATACCTGCTCAAGAAGGCCGAGGCTGCGCAAAGCTCCGGCCGCAAGGACGTGATCAAGACCTGGTCGCGCCGCTCCACCATCATGCCGCAGTTCGTCGGCCTGACCTTCGGCGTCCACAACGGTCACAAGCATGTGCCGGTGCTGGTCTCCGAGGAGATGGTCGGCATGAAGTTCGGCGAATTCGCGCCCACCCGGTACTTCCCGGGCCACGCGGCCGACAAGAAGGCCAAGAGGAAGTAGTCATGGCCAAGCAAACCAAGGGCCGCCGTGTCGAGTCCGCCGAGGCCATGGCCAAGGTGCGGACCCTGCGCATCAGTCCGCAGAAGCTGAACCTGGTGGCCCAGTCGATCCGCGGCCTCAAGGTCCAGCAGGCGCTCAACGAGCTCGAGTTCAGCCGCAAGCGCATCGCCCGCGATGTCCGCAAGGCGCTCTACTCGGCCATCTCGAACGCCGAGAACAACCACAACCTCGACATCGACTCCCTGGTCGTCGCCGAGGCCTTCGTGGGCAAGAACCTGGTCATGAAGCGCTTCCACGCCCGTGCGCGGGGTCGCGCTTCGCGGGTCGAGAAGCCCTTCTCCGAGATCACCATCGTGGTCCGGGAACTTGGTGAGGCTGCCTGATGGGTCAGAAAATCAATCCGGTCGGGCTCCGCCTCGGCATCAACCGCACCTGGGACAGCCGCTGGTTCGCCGACGGCCGTGACTATGGCCGCCTGCTCCACGAGGACCTCAAGGTTCGCCGGGAGCTGAAGAAGCGCCTCGCCCAGGCCGGCGTCTCGCGCATCATCATCGAGCGTCCGCACAAGAAGTGCCGCATCACCATCTATGCGGCGCGTCCCGGCGTGATCATCGGCAAGAAGGGCGCCGACATCGACAAGCTCCGCAAGGACCTGTCGGCCCTGACCGAAGGCGACGTTCACCTGAACATCGTCGAGGTCCGCAAGCCCGAGACCGACGCCCAGCTGGTGGCCGAGAACATCGCCCAGCAGCTCGAGCGCCGGATCGCCTTCCGCCGCGCCATGAAGCGTTCGATGCAGTCGGCCATGCGCCTGGGCGCCAAGGGCGTCCGCATCAACGTCTCGGGCCGCCTCGGCGGCGCCGAAATCGCGCGGATGGAATGGTATCGCGAAGGCCGCGTGCCGCTGCACACCCTGCGCGCCGACATCGACTACGGTTTCACCGAAGCCAAGACCACCTACGGCATCATCGGCGTGAAGGTCTGGATCTTCAAAGGCGAAGTCCTCGAGCACGATCCCATGGCCCAGGACAAGCGCCTGGCCACCGAGTCCGGCCCGGCCGGCGAGGGCGGCGGCCGTGGCGACCGTGGGGACCGTGGCCCGCGCCGCGATCGGCGCGAGCAGGCCGGCGCTTAAGGATTACGAGTCATGCTGTCTCCTAAGAAGACCAAGTACCGGAAGCAGTTCAAAGGCCGCATCCACGGGACGGCCAAGGGCGGCTTCACGCTGAACTTCGGCTCCTACGGCCTGAAGTCGCTCGAGCCGGAACGCATCACCGCGCGCCAGATCGAAGCCGCTCGTCGGGCGATCACCCGCCAGATGAAGCGTCAGGGCCGCGTGTGGATCCGGATCTTCCCGGACCTGCCGGTCACCGACAAGCCGGCCGAGGTCCGGATGGGTAAGGGTAAGGGTTCGGTCGAGTACTGGGCCGCCCGCGTCCATCCCGGCCGGATCATGTTCGAGATCGACGGGGTGCCGGACGATATCGCGCGTGAGGCCCTGCGTCTCGGCGCGGCCAAGCTGCCGGTGAAGACCCGTATCGTCACCCGCATCGACGCTGCTGTCGCGGAGCATGCCTGATGAAAGCCGCTGAAGTCCGGGGCATGACCCCCGATCAGATCGCCGAGGCTCTGCTGAACCTGAAGAAGGAGCAGTTCAACCTGCGCTTCCAGGCGGCGACGGGCCAGGTCGAGAAGACCCACCGCGTGAACGAGATCCGCAAGGATATCGCGCGGCTGAAGACCATCCTGCGTTCCAAGCAGGCGCAGGCCTAAGGAGACCGCTTATGCCGAAACGTATTCTCGAAGGCGTGGTCGTCTCCGACAAGGGCGACAAGACCATCGTCGTGAATGTCGAGCGGACCATTCTGCACCCGGTGCTGAAGAAGACCGTGCGTCGTTCCAAGCGCTACCACGCGCACGACGAATCCAACGCCTACAAGGTCGGCGAGCGCGCCCGGATCATCGAGTGCGCCCCGAAGTCCAAGCTGAAAACCTGGGAGGTCCTGCCCAAGCAGGCCGACCAGCAAACGACGTGAGAGAGGATCTCATCCGATGATCCAGATGCAGACTAACCTCGAAGTCGCCGACAATTCCGGCGCGCGTCGTGTGATGTGCATCAAGGTCCTGGGCGGCGCCGGGCGGCGTTACGCCGGCGTGGGCGACAAGATCGTCGTCTCCGTGAAGGAAGCCATTCCGCGCGGCCGCGTGAAGAAGGGCGACGTGCTGCAGGCCATCGTGGTCCGCACGTCCTCGGCCATCAAGCGCAAGGACGGCTCGGTCATCCGCTTCGACAAGAACGCGGCGGTGATCGTCAACAAGCAAAGCGAGCCGATCGGTACGCGGATCTTCGGCCCGGTTCCCCGTGAACTGCGCGCCAAGAACCACATGAAGATCATTTCGCTCGCGCCTGAGGTGCTGTGATGGCCGCGAAGATCAAGAAGGGCGACCGCGTCGTCGTCCTGACCGGCAAGGACAAGGGCCGCGAAGGCAAGGTCCTTCAGGTCATGCCGAAGGAAGAGCGCGTCGTCGTCGAAGGCCTGAACATGGTTCAGCGCCACACGCGTCCGACGCAGATGGATCCCCAGGGCGGGATCAAGCACAAGGAAGCGCCGCTTCACGTCTCGAACGTGGCCATCGTCGACTCCAACGGCAAGCCGACCCGCGTCGGCTTCCGCGTGGAAGGCGACAAGAAGGTGCGCGTCGCCAAGACGACCGGCGAGGTGATCAATGGCTGATCAGGCTTACGAACCCCGGCTGAAGACCGAATATCGTCAGCGCATCCGCGCGACGATGAAGGAGCAGTTCGGCTACACGAACGAGATGCAGATCCCCAAGCTCGACAAGATCGTGCTGAACATGGGGATCGGCGAGGCCGTGGCCGACTCCAAGAAGGTCCAGTCGGCGATCACCGACCTGGCGGCCATCGCCGGCCAGAAGCCGGTGCCGACCCGCGCCCGCCAGTCGATCGCCGGCTTCAAGCTGCGCGAGAACATGGTGATCGGCGCCAAGGTGACCCTGCGCAAGGACCGCATGTACGAGTTCCTTGACCGGCTCATCACCATCGCCCTGCCGCGGGTGAAGGACTTCCGGGGGCTGAAGCCCACCTCCTTCGACGGCCGCGGCAACTACGCCATGGGTCTGAAGGAGCACCTGGTGTTCCCGGAGATCAACTACGACCAGATCGACCAGATCTGGGGCATGGACATCATCGTCTGCACGACTGCGAAGACCGACGACGAAGCCCGCCAGCTTCTTCGGGAATTCCAGTTCCCGTTCAACGCGTAAACGGACGGGAGAGGAACAAGACATGGCCAAGAAAAGCGCTGTCAACCGCAACGAGAAGGTCAAGGCCCTCGTCAAGCAATATGCCGAGAAGCGCGAAGCGCTGAAGGCGATCGCCAATGACGAAAGCCTGCCGCTCGAAGAGCGTTTCGAAGCCCGGCTGAAGCTCGCCGAGCTGCCCCGCAACTCGTCCAAGGTTCGCATCCGCAACCGCTGCGACGTGACGGGTCGTCCGCGCGCCTATTACCGCAAGCTGCGCATGAGCCGGGTTGCGCTGCGCGAACTGGGGTCGCTGGGTCAGATCCCCGGCCTCGTGAAGTCGAGCTGGTAGGAGGGGCCCCATGGTGAACGACCCCATCGGCGATATGATCGCCCGCATCAAGAACGCCGCCCAGCGTGGCCGCAGCAAGGTCGCCACGCCCGCCTCGAAGATGCGCGCGCGCGTCCTCGACGTGCTGGCCGACGAAGGCTACATCCGCGGCTACCAGCTGGTTCAGAAGCCGGGCGCCTTCCCGGAGTTCGAGATCGAGCTGAAGTACTTCGACGGTCAGCCCGTGATCGTCGAGATCAGCCGCGTCTCCAAGCCGGGCCGCCGCGTCTATTCGTCGATCAAGGACCTGAAGCCCGTGAAGAACGGCCTCGGGATCTCGATCCTGTCGACGCCCAAGGGCGTCATGTCCGACACCGCCGCCCGCGACGCCAATGTGGGTGGTGAAGTGCTCTGCCGGGTCTACTGATATGTCTCGTATCGGCAAGAAGACGGTTCCCGTCCCGAACGGCGTGCAGGTGACCATCTCCGGTCAGGACGTCTCGGTGAAGGGGCCCAAGGGCCAGCTCTCCTGGACGCTGCCCGAAGAAATCGAAGTCCGCCAGGAAGGCGCCGAACTGACCATCGCCAAGAAGGTCGACACCACCCGCGCCCAGGCGATGTGGGGTCTGTCGCGCACCCTGGTGAACAACATGGTCGTCGGCGTCACCGAAGGCTACGAGCGCACGCTCGAGCTGGTCGGCGTGGGCTACCGGGCCGCCATGAAGGGCCAGGCGCTCTCCATGCAGCTCGGCTTCAGCCACGACGTGGACATTCCGCCGCCGGAAGGCGTCACGTTCGCGACCCCGAAGCAGACCGAGATCAAGATCAGCGGCATCGACAAGCAGCTGGTCGGCGAGGTCGCCGCCCGTATCCGCCGTATCCGTCCGCCGGAGCCCTACAAGGGCAAGGGCGTGCGCTATGCCGGCGAAAAGGTTCGCCGCAAGGAAGGCAAGAAGAAGTAAGCCATGGCGCTCTCTCCTCGTGACACCTCCAAGCGCCGCGCCGAGCGTAATCGCCGGCGCCTCCGTGCGCTCTCCAACGGCCGCCCGCGCCTGTCGGTCTTCCGTTCGGACAAGAACATCTACGCTCAGGTCATCGATGACGAGCGTGGCGTGACCCTGGCCGCGGCCTCTTCGCTGGAAGGCGACAAGCCGGCCAAGGGTTCGAACAAGGAAGCCGCCGCTCGCGTCGGCGCCCTGGTGGCGCAGCGCGCCATCGAGAAGGGCGTCAAGGACGTGGTCTTCGACCGTGGCGGCTACATTTATCACGGCCGGATCAAGGCGCTGGCTGAGGCCGCGCGTGAAGCCGGCCTGAACTTCTAGGGATCAAGCGAATGGCTCGTGGAAACGAACAGCGCGGCGGCGGCGATCGCCGGGACCGCAATCGCGGAAATCCCGCCGAAGAGCGCGCCGACAGCGACATCGTCGAAAAGCTGGTGCACATCAACCGCGTCGCCGCCACCGTGAAGGGTGGCCGCCGCTTCTCGTTCGCCGCCCTGATGGTGGTGGGCGACCAGAAGGGCCGCGTGGGCTTCGGTCACGGCAAGGCGCGTGAAGTGCCGGAAGCCATCCGCAAGGCGACCGAAGAAGCCAAGAAGTCGATGATCCGCGTGCCGCTGCGCGAAAGCCGCACCCTGCACCACGACGGCGCCGGCCGTTGGGGCGCGGGCAAGGTGATGGTCCGCGCGGCGCCTCCCGGCACCGGCGTGATCGCCGGCGGTCCGATGCGCGCGGTCCTCGAAACCCTCGGCGTCCAGGACGTCGTGGGCAAGTCGATCGGTTCGTCGAACCCCTACAACATGGTGCGCGCCACCTTCGAGGCCCTCAAGGCCCAGGCGTCGCCGCGTCAGGTCGCCGCCAAGCGCGGCAAGAAGGTCAGCGACGTGATCGGCCGCCGCGCCGACGGCGCCTCGTCCGAGGCCGTCGCCGCCGAAGCCGAAGGATAAGCGAGATGGCCAAGATCACCGTCCGCCAGAAGGCGAGCCCGATCCGCCGCGCCAAGGACCAGCGCGCCACCCTGGTGGGCCTGGGCCTGAACCGCGTGGGCCGCGTCGCCACCCTCGAGGACACCCCGGCGGTGCGCGGGATGATCCGCAAGGTTCAGCACATGGTCGAGGTGGTGGAGGGCTAGAGCCTTCCGCCGTCGCAGGCCTTCGCCCCCGGAAACGGGGGCGCACTTTTTTCAGCCGAGTCGGGGCAGGGCCCCGGCGACAGATCTCGTCAAGGAGAGGCGAACATGACCAAGCTCAACGAACTCGCTCCGCGTGAAGGCTCGACCAAGGGCCGCATGCGCGTCGGCCGCGGCCCGGGCTCGGGCAAGGGCAAGACCGGCGGTCGCGGCGTGAAGGGCCAGAAGTCCCGGACCGGCGTCTCGATCAACGGCTTCGAAGGCGGCCAGATGCCGCTGCACATGCGCATGCCCAAGCGCGGCTTCAACGCCCACGGCGCCAAGGACCTGGCCGAGGTCAACCTGTGGCGCATCGAGCAGGCCATCGCGGCCGGCAAGCTGGACGCCAAGTCGGCGATCGACGGCAAGGCCCTGGTGGCCGCCGGCGTCCTGCGCCGCGAGAAGGACGGCGTGAAGCTGCTCGGCAAGGGCGAGCTGAAGTCCAAGATCGACATCACCGTCTACCACGCCTCGGCCTCGGCGCGCGAAGCCGTCGAGAAGGCCGGCGGCAAGGTGACGACGACCCGGGTCGAGGCCGAAACCGAGGCCTGATCCCGTTGGCCTGACGCCCTTTCAGCGGGGCCGGGGCGGCGCTGGCGCGCTGTCCCGGCCTCTTTCGTCGCAAGGCCGGGTCCGGCCGGGTGACATGGGCGCGGGGCTCCCCTATGTGTGACCGGTTCTTAGACGCGGGGATCTAAATGGCTTCGGCCGCCGAACAACTCGCAGCCAATCTGAACTTCGGCGCCTTCCAGAAGGCGACGGAGCTGCACAAGCGGATCGGTTTCACCCTCCTGGCGATGATCGTCTATCGCCTGGGGACCTACATCCCGATTCCGGGCATCGATCCGGTCGCCTTCTCCCAGGCCTTCCAGGGCCAGGCGAGCGGCATTCTGGGCATGTTCAACATGTTCTCGGGCGGCGCCGTCGAGCGGATGGCCATCTTCGCCCTGAACGTGATGCCCTACATCTCGGCCTCGATCATCGTTCAGCTTCTGGGGGCGGTCTATCCGCCCTGGGAGAAGCTGCGGAAGGAAGGCGGCGAGGCCGGGCGCAAGACGCTCAACCAGTACACCCGCTACCTCACCGTCGTGCTGGCCGTCTTCCAGTCCTTCGGCATCGCCATGGGTCTGAGCGCCAGCCAGGGGCTGGTCCAGAACCCGGGGCCGTTCTTCGTCGTCTCCACCGTCGTCACCCTGACCGGCGGCACGCTCTTCCTGATGTGGCTGGGCGAACAGATCACCAGCCGCGGGGTGGGCAACGGCATCTCGCTGATCATCTTCGCCGGTATCGTCGCGGTTCTGCCGCGCGGCATCTGGCAGATGTTCTCCATGACGCGGACGGGATCGCTGTCCGGCGTCGGCATGCTGCTGATCATGGCCATCGCCATCGCCGTGGTGGTCGCCATCGTCTTCATGGAGCGCTCGCAGCGCCGCCTGCTGGTCCAGTATCCCAAGCGCCAGCAGGGCAACCGCATGGTCGGCGGGGACACCTCCTTCCTGCCGCTGAAGATCAACACCGCCGGCGTCATTCCGCCGATCTTCGCCTCCAGCCTGCTGCTGCTGCCGACGACGGTGATGGGCTTCCTGGCCAACGCCAACCTGCCGGAATGGGCCCAGTGGCTGCCCGGCATGGTGGGCGCGCTGCAGCACGGCCAGCCGCTGTTCATGGTGCTCTACGGCGCCCTGATCATCTTCTTCTGCTTCTTCTACACCTCGATCGTGTTCAATCCCGACGAGACGGCGGAGAACCTGCGCAAGTACGGCGGCTTCCTGCCCGGCATCCGGCCGGGCAAGCGGACGGCGGAGTATCTGGACTACGTGCTGACGCGCCTGACGGTGATCGGCGCGGCCTATATCACCGCGGTCTGTCTGCTGCCGGAGGCCCTGATCGGCTTCTACAACGCGCCCTTCTATCTGGGCGGCACGTCGATCCTCATCGTGGTCACCGTCACCATGGACACCGTGACCCAGATTCAATCTCATCTGCTCGCCCACCAGTACGAAGGCCTCATCAAGAAGTCGAAGCTGAGGGGCGGTCGCAGCCGCGCTTGACGGCCGCACGGTAAAGTCGCCGACCGATCATTGAAGGCCGGCGGGGGAGGGATTTAACGCGATGAATTTGATTCTTTTCGGTCCGCCGGCGGCGGGGAAGGGCACCCAGGCCAAGCGGCTGGTGAGCGAGAAGGGCATGGTCCAGCTCTCCACCGGCGACATGCTGCGCGCCGCCATCGCCTCGGGCTCCGAGCTCGGCAAGCGGGTCGAAGGGATCCTGCAGCGCGGCGAGCTCGTCTCCGACGAGATCGTCATCGCCCTCATCGAGGACCGGCTGCCGGAGGCCGAGAGGGCCGGCGGCGCCATCTTCGACGGCTTCCCCCGCACGATCGCCCAGGCCAAGGCCCTGGACGAGATGCTCGAGAAGCGGGGGTCGCGGGTGGACCTGGTCATCCGACTCAAGGTGGATGACGCGGCCCTGATGGAGCGGATCGCCGGGCGATTCGCCGAGTCGGGCCGTCCGGACGACAATCCGGAGAGCTTCAAGGTCCGCCTGGCGGCCTACAACGAACAGACGGCGCCCCTGCTGCCCTACTACGAGAGCCATGAGAAGCTCGTCGAGGTGGACGGCATGGGCACGGTCGAACAGGTGGCCCAGGCCATCGACCAGGCTCTGGCGGCCTCGCGCGCCTAAGGCGCGGGCCTCATCAGCCTTACAAAAGAGGGTGGCGGATCGTCCGCGGCCCTCGACTTCGCTTCGGGGCGGTCGAGAAATCTTCCGCCTCGCCCATTGACGGAAACGCAACGATCCATATAACGGTGCGCTTCCGCGAAAGGGCGCGAAGGACGCGCGGCTCCGTTTTCATATGGGCCGGGCGCCGTTCGCGCATCTTTGCGTGACCAGGAGAATATCCCAGTGGCCCGCATCGCAGGCGTCAACATTCCGACCAACAAGCGCGTCGTGATCGCGCTGCAGTACATCCATGGCATCGGTCAGGCGAAGGCCGCCGAGATTGTCCAGAAGGTGGGCATCGAGCCCGCCCGTCGCGTCAACGAGCTGACCGACGCCGAGGTGCTGCAAATCCGCGAGACCATCGACCGCGACTATCTCGTCGAGGGCGACCTGCGCCGCGAGACGGCCGTCAACATCAAGCGGCTGATGGACCTGGCCTGCTACCGCGGCCTGCGTCACCGCAAGGGTCTGCCGGTCCGTGGTCAGCGTACGCACACCAATGCGCGCACCCGCAAGGGTCCCGCCAAGCCGATCGCCGGCAAGAAGAAATAAGTAAGAGAGCTTAGCCGATGGCCAAGGAACCGGCGCGCGTCAAACGGCGTGAGCGCAAGAACATCACCTCCGGCGTGGCGCACGTGAACGCCTCGTTCAACAACACCATGATCACGATCACCGATGCGCAGGGGAACACCATCTCCTGGTCGTCGGCCGGGATGATGGGTTTCAAGGGGTCGCGGAAGTCGACCCCCTACGCCGCCCAGATGGCCGCCGAGGACGCGGGCCGCAAGGCCGCCGAGCACGGCGTGAAGACCCTGGAAGTGAACGTCTCGGGCCCCGGTTCTGGTCGTGAGTCGGCCCTGCGTGCGCTGCAGGCGGTCGGCATGACGATCACCACCATCCGCGATGTGACCCCCATTCCGCACAACGGCTGCCGTCCGCCCAAGCGCCGGCGCGTCTAAAGGACTGGCTTTCGCACTTCCTGCGCCGGCCCGCGTTTCGCGGCCGGCGATCCTGCGTTTCTAGGGACACCCATCCGTGATCGAAAGAAACTGGAACGAGCTCATCCGTCCCGAAAAGCCGCTGATCGAGACCGGTTCTGACGCCAGCCGCAAGGCCCGCATCGTCGCCGAACCTCTCGAGCGCGGCTTCGGCGTGACCCTGGGCAACAGCCTGCGTCGCGTGCTCCTGTCCTCTCTGCAAGGCGCGGCCGTGACCGCGGTGCAGATCGACGGCGTGGTGCACGAGTTCTCGTCCCTCGAAGGCGTCCGCGAGGACGTCGTCGACATCGTGCTCAACATCAAGCAGCTCGCCGTGCGCATGCACTCCGAGGGCCCCAAGCGCATGACCCTGCGCGCCACGGGCCCCGGCGTGGTCACCGCCGGCCAGATCGAGACGCCTTCGGACATCGAGATCCTGAACCCCGACCACGTGCTCTGCACGCTGGACGACGGCGCCAATGTGCGCATGGAGTTCACGGTCCAGACCGGCAAGGGCTACGTCCCCGCCGAGATGAACCGGCCGGAAGATGCGCCGATCGGACTCATCGCCGTCGACGCCCTCTATTCGCCGGTCAAGCGCGTCGCCTATCGCGTCGAGCCCACCCGTCAGGGCCAGAGCCTCGACTACGACAAGCTGATCATGGAAGTGGAGACCAACGGCGCGGTTTCGCCCGTTGACGCCGTGGCCTACGCCGCGCGCATCCTCCAGGACCAGCTGCAGATCTTCATCACCTTCGAAGAGCCGAAGAAGAAGGTCGAGGGCGAGGCCAAGCCGGAGCTGCCGTTCAACCCGGCGCTGCTGAAGAAGGTCGACGAGCTGGAGCTGTCGGTCCGTTCGGCCAACTGCCTGAAGAACGACAACATCGTCTATATCGGCGACCTGATCCAGAAGACGGAGGCGGAGATGCTCCGCACCCCGAACTTCGGCCGCAAGTCGCTGAACGAGATCAAGGAAGTCCTCGCCGGCATGGGCCTGCACCTGGGCATGGACGTGCCCAACTGGCCGCCCGAGAACATCGAAGACCTCGCCAAGAAGTTCGAAGACCAGATGTAATTCGGTTCCGCGCTGACTTCGGGCCGCTTCGGCGGCCAGGGCCTGAGGAAGCCGCACCAGCGGTGGAGGGTCCCGGCGCTTCGTAATGACCCAGGCGGGAGCAGGCTGGGATTGATCAGACGAGAGATCGGAAGA
>Ga0155172_1088_pt1 | contig 11832 bp, 17 predicted proteins | sample RifCSPhighO2_01_FD_106140 | JGI IMG/M metagenome (GOLD analysis project Ga0155172, IMG submission 106140) | Phenylobacterium sp. RIFCSPHIGHO2_01_FULL_70_10 | reverse complement strand
GCTGAAGCACAACGGCATCATCGTCGAGACCAAGGGGCGCTTCGAGGCGGCCGACCGGGAGAAGCACCTCCTGGTCAAGGCCCAGCACCCCGACCTCGACATTCGTTTCGTGTTCTCGCGGTCGAAGACCCCGATCCGCACGGGCTCCCCCACCACCTACGCCGACTGGTGCCGCACGCACGGCTTCCAGTTCGCGGACAAGTTCATCCCCCAGGAGTGGATCACCGAGGCCCCCTGCGAGGCGCGGTTCGCCGCGATCCGCCGGGCCACGGAGGCTCCTGACCAGACCGACTGGGCGACCTTCAGGCTGACGAAGCGCCGGTCGTAGGACCGACACACCCATGTTCCAACAACGCAAGGGGACCGACTTCATCGTCGTCCACTGCTCGGCCACGCCTCCGACGCACGACTGGGGCCGGGCCGAGATCGACCGTGTCCACCGCAAGCAAGGCTGGCTGGGCATCGGCTACCACTACGTCATCAAGCGGGACGGCACCGTCGAGGAAGGCCGCCCACGCGACACCGTTGGAGCCCACGTCGAGGGCTTCAACGCCCGCTCAATCGGCATCTGCATGGTCGGCGGCGTGGCCGCTGACGGCAAGAAGGCCGAGAACAACTTCACCCCGGCCCAGTTCGACGCGCTGGCCCAGCTCCTGGGCACGCTCAAGCGCGTCTTCCCGAAGGCCGCCATCCAGGGCCACCGCGACTTCCCCGGCGTGAAGAAGGACTGCCCGTCCTTCGACGTTCGCTCCTGGCTCAAGACGCGCGGTCTCTGAGACCCGCACCGCAACCTCCTGAGAGACCGCATGAAGATCACCCTCCCGCTCCCGCAACGGGTCGTCACCGGCTATCGCACCGGCTTCATCGAGACCTTCGACGCCGACATGAACCTCGTGGCGGATGTCGAGATCGACGAGACGCTGACGGCCCTGCGCTACGTCCCGACCGTCGTCTTCGAGTACGATTTCCAGGCCGCCCGCCGCGCCTGGGGCGCGCTGCGCCTGTCGTGGAAGTCCTTCCTGGCCGTCACCGTGGTCCCGGTCGTCCTGGGTCCTCTCCTGGTCGCCCGCGCCCTGGCTGGCGTGGTCGAGGTCATGTGGGACGAGATGAAGTACCGCGCCGCCGAGCTGATGGACGAGTTGCGGGACATCCACACGATCATCGTCAGCTCCGTCCGCCACGAGCTGCGTGAGATCGCCGCCCGCTAGGGCACCCCGACACCCTCCCTGATCCCTCCCGCGAGCCCGCCGTAGGTCACCCCTGCGGCGGGCTCTTGTCGTTTTCGAGAAAGGCCAATCGCCATGACGACTTCCGTCAAGAACCTCACCGCCTCCGACATCTGCGCGATCAAGAACGTCCAGGCCACCGGCACCCCGCAGCAGAAGGCGATCCTGCAGCACCTCATGGACCGCAAGGACGCCGGGCTGAGCCAGTTCGAGGCCCTGCACCTGTACCGCGTGGCGGCCCTGCCGCGCCGGGTGGCGGACCTGATCGAGGCCGGTGTGCCGATCCGCAAGGAGCGCCGCGAGGACCCGACCGGCCGCGCCTACGTCCGCTATTTCCTGGGGGCCTAAGCCGATGCCGCGCATCGTGGACCCGAACATGGCGGCGCACGGGGACTACCTGATCCTCAAGCGCCGCCTGAACGGCACCGCCTTCGAGGTCGCCGTTCAGCGCCTGTTCCGCGACTACGACGACGCCCTGGAGGCGATCCCGAAGGAACACGGCCACGACTACTACGTGGTCTGCGTCGAGGGGCAGTTCCGCGCCGTCACGACGCACCACGAGATCGTGGACCAGCGGACGCCGCGCCTGTGTCCGCCGCAGCCCTGATCGCCCTCCTGCTGGCCCTGGCGGTGATCCCGCCGGGGCCTCCCTCACCACCACCACCCGTACCCGCATGAGCGACGAGAGCGAGTTCGTCGGCAAGGAGCCGTGCCCAGCGTGCGGCTCCCGCGACAACCTCGCCCGGTACTCGGACGGCCACGCCTACTGCTTCGGCTGCGCCCACTACGCGCCGGGCGACGGCAGCTCCGGGACTTCCCCGAGAAAGCACACCAACCGCATGAGCAAGGACCTGATCCAGGGCGGCGAAGTCCGCGCCCTGACGGCCCGCAAGATCACCGAGGAGACCTGCCGCAAGTTCAACTACCGGGTGGCCACGCTGAGCGATGGCCGCACCGTCCAGATCGCGCCGTACTACGACGAGAACGGCCAGCTCATCGCCCAGAAGGTCCGCCCGAAGAACAAGGACGAGATGTTCTCCATCGGGCCGGTGACCAGCCGCCTGTTCGGGCAGCACCTCTGGAGCCAGGGCGGCAAGAAGATCGTCGTCACCGAGGGCGAGATCGACGCCCTGACGGTCTCCCAGGTGCAGGGCAACAAGTGGCCCGTGGTGTCCGTCCCGAACGGGGCGAACGGCGCGGCCAAGGCGCTCAAGCGCCACCTCGAATGGCTGTCCTCCTTCGAGGAGGTCATCCTCATGTTCGACATGGACGAGCAGGGGAGAGCCGCCGCCGAGGAGTGCGCGCAGCTCTTCGAGCCGGGCAAGGCGAAGATCGCCACGCTGCCCCACAAGGACCCCAACGAGTGCCTCCAGAAGGGGGACGCCGAGGCCATCATCAACGGCATCTGGCGTGCCGCCCCGTACCGGCCTGACGGGATCATCACCCTGGCCGACGTGCGCGAGGAGGCCATCCGGCCCGCCGAGATGGGCAAGCCGTGGTTCCTGCCGCGCCTCACCGAGCTGACCTATGGCCGCCGCGAGGGCGAGCTGTACGGCTTCGGCGCGGGCACCGGAGCGGGCAAGTCCGACTTCTTCACGCAGCAAGCCGCCTTCGACGTGGTCGAGCTGCAAGAGCCGGTCGGCCTGTTCTTCCTGGAGCAGCCGTGCCCCGAGACCGCCCAGCGCCTCGCCGGGAAGGTCCACGGCAAGCCCTTCCACATTCCCGGCGAAGCCTGGACCGTGGAGGAGCTGACCCAGGCCATCGACCAGCTCGACGCCACCGGCCGGGTCTTCCTGTACCAGCACTTCGGCCAGTCCGACTGGGACCGCATCAAGACCCGCATCCGGTTCCTCCGGGTGAGCCAGGGCGTCCGCCACATCTACCTCGACCACCTCACGGCCCTGGCCGATCCCTCCAACGAGAAGGAGAGCCTGGAGACCCTGATGGCCGAGCTGGCGGGTCTCGCCCAGGAGCTGGGGCTGATCGTCCACTACATCAGCCACCTGACGACCCCTGACGGCACCCCTCACGAAGAGGGCGGCCGGGTCACGCTGCGCCAGTTCAAGGGCTCTCGGGCCATCGGCTTCTGGACCTACTTCGCCTTCGGGCTGGAGCGGAACCAGACGCACGAGGACCCCGAGCAGCGGACCATCACCACCCTGCGGTGCCTCAAGGACCGCTACACCGGCCGCGCCAACGGCGAGGTCATCCTCCTCAAATACGACCAAGCGACCACCCGGCTGGCTGAGTACAGCCCGGCCCAGGAAGAGGTGCGCCGGTCGTTCATGGACGAACCCGACGACGATGATGACATCCCTTTCTGAGGCCCTGCGTCGCCTGATGCAGCGCCTCGGCTGGGTGCCCGTGGCCGCCCTCCGCGATGCGGAGCGGCGAGCCCGAGACCTGGCACTCGACCTCGACCTCGCGAATGAGCAGGGCGAGGCCGCCCGCGCCAAGGCCCGCGAAGCCTGGGAGGAGTGCGACCGCCTCCGCGCGATCCTCGCCGCCGAGTTGGAGGCCGAGGCGATCCCGGCTCCCGACCTCCGCCGCCTATTCGAGCTGCGGGTCGAGCAGCACCGGGCCTTCGACCGCATGGCCACCATCCGCACCATCTACATCCGGCCCCGCGCGGCGCAGCTCGCGTTCGCCATCTCGGACCTGGACCTCGAAGAGGCCCGCTTCCCGACCGAGCTGATGGCCTCCCAAGCCAAGCGGTGGGCTCGCCAGTGGGCCGCCCAGATCGCCCCCGACATCCTGCGAGGTCTGCAATGCGGCTTCCGTTCGTGATCGTCCGCCGGTCGCGCTGGGAGCGCATCCGCATGGCGCTCGATGCGTGGCCACGGTTGGTGGACCACCTCACCGAAGAGCTGCGACGGCGACCTCCGCCAAGCCAGCCGACCCCCTGAAACGACAGCCCCCGGCCTCACCGCCGGGGGTTTTCTTTTGGAGACGTGCATGGCGCTTCGCCTTCTGTACGACATCGAGACGGATGGTCTCGAAGACGCCGTGACGACCATCCACTGCATCGTCACCGCGAACCTGGATACCGGCGCGCTCCGCGCCTACGTCCAGCCCCGCTACGTGGACATGGTCCGCGAACACCGGCCCGACCTGGAGCTGGTGGGCACGGTTGACGAGGGCCTCGCCTACCTCGCGAGCGCCGACTACATCGCCGGGCACAACATCCTGGCCTACGACAACCCGGTCATCGACAAGCTGTACCCCCGGCTGATCGACTGGGACGCGCGCCGACTGCTGGACACGCTGGTCGCCTCGAAGCTCGTCTTCGCGAACATCAAGGACAGCGACCAGAAGCGCGTGAAGGACGGCCAGATGCCGGGCGTCCTCATGTTCCGGCCGCACAGCCTGGAAGCCTGGGGCTACAGGCTGAACTGCCACAAGGGCGACTATGCCGCCGAGATGAAGGCCAAGGGCCTGGACCCTTGGGCGACCTTCAACCTCGACATGCTGGACTACTGCGTCCAGGACGTGGTGCTGAACGTCCGCCTCTGGAAGATGATGCGGAAGCGCCGCCCCGATCCCCGCTCGGTCGAGCTGGAGATGGAGGTGGCCAAGATCATCCTGCAGCAGGAGCGCAACGGCTTCCCCTTCGACGAGGAGCGGGCGGCCCAGCTCTACGCTCGCCTGTCGGCCCGCCGCCAGGAGCTGCTGGACGAGTGCGCCCAGCTCTTCCCGTCGTGGTGGGCTCCCGTGGCCGAGGTGGTCACGAAGAAGGGCCGCCGGGTGAAGCGCCCCGAGCTGGGGACGCGCACCGTCGAGAAGCGGCACAAGACCACCGGCAAGCTGCTGCGCGTGGTCGAGGAGCCGGTCACCGAGGACTACGTGGAGGGCACTGCCCACACGAAGGTCCGCCTCGTGACCTTCAACCCCAGCTCGCGGGACCACGTCGCCGACCGCTTCCAGAAGCTCTACGGGTGGCAACCCAAGGAGTACGGCCAGGACGGCAAGCCGACGCTCAACGACGAAATCCTCTCGGCGCTCCCGTACCCGCCCGCCAAGCTGCTCAGCGAGTTCTACCTCGTCGAGAAGCGGATCGGCGCGCTGGCCGAGGGCAAGCAAGCGTGGCTCAAGAAGGTCCAGCACGACGCCGAGGGGCGAGCCCGGCTGCATGGCCGGTGCAACCCGAACGGCGCGGTCTCTGGCCGGGCCACCCACAGCGAGCCGAACCTCGCCAACGTCCCGAGCTGCGAGAACGCGGACGGCCCCGTGCCCTACGGCAAGGACTGCCGCGAGCTGTTCACGACCCTGCCGGGCTTCGTCCTGGTCGGGTGCGACGCCTCGGGCCTGGAGCTTCGCGGCCTCGGCCACGCCCTCACGCCGTTCGACGGCGGGGCCTACGCCAAGGAGGTCGTGAGCGGTGACGTTCACACGCTGAACCAGAAGGCCGCCGGGCTGGAGACCCGGCCCCAGGCCAAGCGGTTCATCTACGCCTTCCTCTACGGGGCGGGCGGGTTCCTCCTCGGAGGCATCCCCGGCCTGTCCAGCCTGGAGGAGCGGAACCTGCTCCTGGCCAAGGCCAAGCCCGCGCAGCTCAAGAAGGCCGAGCGCGAGCTGACGTACCTCAACGTGCCCATCACGAAGAAGAACGTCGCGCTCTGCCTCAAGGGCTACCAGCTCAAGGCCAGCTTCCTGGCCAAGACCCCCGCGCTCAAGCAGCTCATCGAGAGCCTTGAGGAGGAGTACCGGGAGACCGGCACCCTCATCGGCCTCGACGGGCGCATCCTCCATGCCCGCTCCAAGCACAGCCTCCTGAACCTGCGTCTGCAGTCGGACGGGGCGCTGATCTGCAAGCGGTGGATGGTCGAGATGCACCGGGAGTTCCGGGCGCGCGGCTGGAGGAACGGGCGGGACTTCATGCAGTCCGCCTGGGTCCACGACGAAGTCCAAATCCAAGCCAGACCGGAGATCGCTGATGACCTCGGAAAGATCGCGGTCGAGTGCGTCAGCCGAGCTGGCGAATACTTCGACTACAAGTGCCCCCTCACGGGCGAATACAAGGTCGGCCGCAACTGGGCCGAGACCCACTAGCGTCCCTCGGGACGTGATCCTGGTGCTGGAGGCTGCTCGCAGCCCCGGCATCTTCACCAAGTCCAACCTCGCACGAGCCCACGCCGACGCCATCGCGGAAGCGGCGAGCCGTGGCTGGCTGACCACGCAGACCGGACCCAACGAGTTCGGCCGCGTCTGGCTGCTGTCCACGGCGGGGCTCGCCGTCCTCAACATCGAGAAAGGTCTCACATGACCCAGCCCATCGAGCTGCCCGATGACGCGCCGCCGAGCGTGGGCATGAGCGTGGTCGGCCACGACAACGGCATGGTCTCGGTGACCGTCACCGGCCGCGCCCTCGACATGGCCGCCGTGTTCCTCCCGAGGTTCGCCGAGCCGGTCATCCGCCGCTTCGTCCCGCAGGAGGACTAAGCGTGGCCCGCACCCTGCTGATCGACGCGGACGTGGTCTGCTACGAGGTCGCGCTGTCCGCCGAGATCGCCGTCAACTGGGCCGAGATCGGCGACCCTGACCTCTGGACGGTCCACGCCCGCCAGGAGGAGACGGAGGTCCGCTTCCGCTCCGCCGTCGCCGCGCTCCAGGAGAAGCTGGACGCCGACGAGGCCATCCTCTGCCTGACGGACGGGGCCAACTGGCGGCTCGCCGTCTACCCCCTCTACAAGTCCAACCGCTCGGGCAAGCGCCGCCCGATCCTGCTGCAGCACCTCCGCCAGTACGCCCTCGACCACTTCCGCACCTACCTGCGGCCGGGCCTCGAAGGCGACGACTGCCTGGGCATCCTGGCGACGCACCCCAAGCTGGTGCCGGGCGAGAAGATCGTCTGCACCAAGGACAAGGACCTCAAGACCATCCCCGGCCTCCACTTCAACTGGGGCAAGCCGGATGACGGGGTCTTCGAGGTCTCGGAGGCCGAGGCCGACCTGTTCCACCTCCGCCAGACGCTCGCCGGGGACGCCACGGACGGCTACCCCGGTTGCCCTGGCATCGGGATGGACCGGGCCATGGAAGCTCTGACCGAGCGGGTGGCCTGGGAGCAGTACCCGCACGAGTTCAAGAGCGGCCCCCGCAAGGGCACCGTCGAGAACCGCTGGCGGAAGATCGAGGCGTCCAGCCCCTGGCACGTCGTGGTGAGCCACTACGAGAAGGCCGGGCTGAACGAGGAGGCCGCGATCACCCAGGCGCGCGTGGCCCGCATCCTCCGCGCCTCCGACTTCGACTTCAAGAACAAGACCCCCATCCTGTGGAGCCCTGCATGATGAAGACCCCGTGCGGGTCCTGCTTCTGGCGCAACCGCTCTCCGTCGCCGTGCGGCGACTGCATACAGCGTGACGGCTTCCCCGAGTTCATCGGGGACGAGGCCGCCGTGGAGCGCGTGCGCGAGGAGCCCCGGCGCAAGTGCTGCTTCGCCCGCGAGAGCGAGGATCATCGGCGCTGGTGCCCGACCGCCAACCCGCCGAAGGAGACCGGCGGAGACCCCTATGTGATGCGCGCCCTGGCCAACGCCCAGGAGACCGAACGCTACCCCGACGACAACCCCAAGACCCGCTTCGGGATGGCCAAGCCGCCCATCGGTCTGATCCCCGGTCCCGCCCTTGTGGTGATGGCCGAGGCGATGCGCGACGGCGCGAAGAAGTACGGCCCGGCCAACTGGCGGCAGAAGCCGGTGACCACCAGCACCTACACCTCCGCCGCCCTGCGGCACCTCCTGGCGTGGATCGACGGCGAGGAGGACGCACCGGACTCCGGGGTCCACCACCTGGGTCACGCGATGTCCTGCCTCGCGATCCTGGTGGACGCCCAGGCGCAGGGGACGCTGAACGACGACCGGCCGACGCCGGGGAAGACTGCCGAGCTGATCGCGGCCAAGACCCGGCCGATGGATTAGGTGGCATCATGGGGACGCACGCATGAAGCGCACGCCTCACGTCACCGAAGCCCTGGTCAAGGACCTGGAGGCTCGGTTCCCCGACCGCTGCCCCGACCCCAAGATGTCCGACCGTGAGGTCTGGATGGCGGTCGGGGCGGTCAAGGTCGTCCGCTACCTCCGCTCAGTGCTGGAGGACCGTCAACAGAACCCCTTGGAGGACGAAGACTGATGTGTGTCTTCAAGGCCAAGAAGAAGGTGGTCGAGCAACTGGCCGCCGCTTCTGCTCCTCCGCCCGCACCGACGCCCGTCGCCGACGAGCTGGCGATTGACCCGAAGAAGAAGCGCCAGTCGCGCTCCTCGATGGCCCGCTCGGGCCGCTCTTCGCTGGTCGTCCAGCGCAACATCGGCGGCGTGGCGTCAGGCTCCGGCCTGAACATCGGAGGCGGCGCGTAGATAGATGCGGCTCCGACCCCTCACGCCAGAGGGGGACATCGCGAAGCGATACAGCAAGCTCGCCATCGACCGACAGCCCTACCTAGACCGGGGACGTGAGTGCGCCGCGCTCACGCTCCCGGCGCTGCTGCCCCGCGAGGGCCAGCGGAACGTCAAGATCAGAGCGCCTTACCAGGGCGTCGGCGCGCGTGGGGTGAACAACCTCGCGTCCAAGCTCCTGCTGAGCCTCTTCCCGCCCAACATGCCGTTCTTCCGGCTGGCCATCGACGACTTCGCGGTCGCCGAGCTGACCCAGTCTGAGGAGCAGCGGGGCGAGGTCGAGAAGGCCCTCGGCAAGATCGAGCGCGCCGTGGCCATGGACGTGGAGACCACCGCCCTGCGGGTGCCGGTCTTCGAGGCCCTCAAGCACCTGATCGTGGTGGGCAACGTCCTGCTGTATCGCGACCCCGTCACGGGCAAGTCGCGGTCCATCCCCCTGTCCAGCTACGTGGTCCGACGCGACCCGCTCGGGAACGTGCTGGAGATCATCGTCCGAGAAGAGATCGCGCTGGTCCTTCTCCCCGAGGACGTTCAGCAGCGCATCAAGGCCCAAGACGGCTGCTCCGAGCTGGAGCTGTGCGCCCTCTACACCCGCATCCTCCGCAAGCCCACCAAGTGGGAGGTCACGCAGGAGGCTGGCGGCGTCCCCGTCGAGAGCGCGACCGGCGGCTACCCCCTCGACCAGTGCCCGTGGCTCCCGCTGCGGATGATCCTGGTGGACGGTGAGGACTACGGCCGGTCGTTCGTTGAGGAGAACTACGCCGACCTGATGAGCCTCGAGAAGCTCACGAAGGCGATCATCCAGTTCTCCGCCGCCGCCGCCAAGGTGGTCTTCCTGGTGAAGCCCAACGCCACCACGAAGCCCAAGGACCTCGCGAAGGCCGAGAGCGGCGACTTCAAGACGGGCGACAAGAACGACATCGACGTGCTGACCCTGGAGAAGTTCTCCGACTTCCAGGCCGCGTCCCGCACCGCCGAGGTGATCGAAGAGCGTCTGAGCTACGCCTTCATGCTGAACTCGGCGCTCCAGCGGAACGGCGAGCGCGTCACCGCCGAGGAGATCAGGCGGCTGGCCCAAGAGCTGGACACCAGCCTGGGCGGCATCCACGCCCTCCTGGCGCAGGAACTCCAGCTTCCGCTCGTGTCCATCATCATGGCCGCGAAGCAGAAGCGCCGCGAACTGCCGAAGCTCCCCAAGGGCTTCGTGAAGCCGATGATCGTGACGGGCGTCGAAGCCCTCGGTCGCGGCACCGACCTCGACAACCTGATGCTGGCCTTCCAGGCCCTGGCGACGATCCCGAACGCCATCCAGCGCGTGAAGGGTGGCGAGGCCGGAAAGCGCATCTTCGCGGCGGTCCAAGTCCCCTCGGACGGTCTCTTCATGACCGACGAGGAAGTCGCAGCAGAGCAGCAGCGGATGGCGATGGCCGAGATGGCGAAAGCCGCAACGCCCGCCGTCGCTAAGGCTGCAGTCGAAGGAACCCCAGCCGAATGACCGACACCGACACCACCACCCCCGAAGCCGTGGCCTCCGAAGCGCCCAAGGCGTCGAAGCTCACCGTGAAGCGCGTGAAGGCCGAAGCCCCGGTCGTTCACGTCGCGAAGGATGACCGTGACGCCGAGGTGGCCCCGGAAGGCACCCGCATGGAGACCGACGCCGGTCCCGTGCAGGGCACCTTCATCACCGGCAAGCCGCGCGAGGTCGAGGAGCTTGAGTTCCCCGGCCTCAAGATCATCCGCCAACGCTTCTGAGGACCCATGACGGACATCACGCAGGAAGCTCTGGACGCCGCCGTCGCCGAGGCCCACGCCCGGTTCGACGGTAAGGCGACCGACGACAACACGCCGCCCGCCAGCCAGGAGACTCCGCAGGACGGCGGCGAGCAGCAGAAGCCCCAGAAGCCCGAGTGGGTCGAAGACAAGTTCTGGGACGCCGAGAAGGGCGAGGTGAAGTACGAGGACCTCGCCAAGTCCTACCAGGAGCTGCAGCGCAAGCTCAGCGAGAAGCCGCAGGGCGACCAGAAGCCCGAGGGTCAGGAGACCCCGGCCGGTGACGCCAGCGCGGTGGCCCAGGCCCTGGCTGCGGCGGGCATCGACTTCAACGCGGTGAACGCCGAGTACCAGGAAGCGGGCGACGTGAAGCCCGAGACCCGCGCCAAGCTCGAAGCCGCCTTCGGCAAGGAGCTGGTGGACAACTACTTCGCCGGGCTCAAGGCGCAGGAGGCCCAGTTCTCCGCGACCTACGCCTCCGAGGTGAAGGGCTCCGTGGGCGGCGACGAGCAGTACGCTGCCATGATCGCCTGGGCGCGGGACAACGTGCCCGCCAACGAGGTCGCCGAGTACGACCGCATCGTCCAGGGCGGTGACGTGGCCGCTGCCAAGATGGCGGCCCAGGCCATGTTCGCCCGGTTCAACGCGGCGGGCGGCAAGGAGCCGTCCCTGATCGGCGGTGGCCGCACGAACGCCGTGGAGGCCGTGGGCTACCCGAACATCCAGGCGATGGCCCGCGACATGGGCGATCCCCGCTACCGCACCGACGCGGCGTTCCGCGCCGAGGTGGACCGGAAGGTGGAAGCCTCGACGGCCCTCCTGGGGCGCTGACCATGGTGGCCCGCCTGACTAGGTGGGCTGGCGTGCTGCGCGACTACCTCGCGCTCCTGTACATCCCAGTCGTCACTCTACTCGCGATAGCCATGGTGCTGCTCGTGTGGAGGGGCGGCTGGGCCGACAGCACCCAGGCCCTGCGCCTCCACTACCTGGGGGCCGCAATGGTCCTCCTGGTGGCGATCTTGGGGCTGGGCCTCTTCTGGCTCCAGCGCCAGCAACTCGACAAGATCAGCGTCACGGCTGGTCAGTTCTCCGCAACCCTCGACCTGGAGGCCAAGCATGAAGAAGCTGCTGGCTGACCGGCTCGTCCGGTACGTCCTCGGCGGCCTCCTGGCAGTCCTCCTGCTGGCCGTCTCCGGGTGCCTCTACCAGGGCCACCGTGCGGACAAGGCCGAGGACGCCAAGGTCCAGGCCCAGGCCCAGGCCAAGACGGCTGACGCCCAGGCCGGTCTCAACGCCCAGGTGGGCGAGATCATGGACCGCACCCACCGCACCGAGGTCGTCGTCACCACCCGAGCCCAGGAGTACGCCCATGCGGCTGCAACCGCTCCGGGGGCTTCGGCTCCCGTTCCTGCTGATGTCCTTGGCCCTTGGGCCGATGGCATTGACGGG
>Ga0155172_1095_pt1 | contig 12034 bp, 14 predicted proteins | sample RifCSPhighO2_01_FD_106140 | JGI IMG/M metagenome (GOLD analysis project Ga0155172, IMG submission 106140) | Phenylobacterium sp. RIFCSPHIGHO2_01_FULL_70_10 | reverse complement strand
GCGATGAAGCCAAGCACCGGCTCATCGCGGTCGCCGCCGTTGATCACCAGGCCGTGGCTGTGGTCGGCGGTGACGATGATCAGGGTGTCGGCGGAGTCGGTCATCTCCCGCGCCACGGCGACGGCCTTTGAGAGCTCGACGGTTTCGTTGAGCGCATCGGCCACCAGGCCGGCGTGGTGCGCCTTGTCGATGTGCGCCCCCTCGACCAGCAGGACATAGCCCTGCGGCGCGCGGGAGAGGCGCGTGATGGCCGCGGCCGTCATCTGGGCGAGCGTCGGGGTCTGGGGCGCCCGGGCGGCCCGCCCGGTCTCGCGCAGCATGTGGTCGGGGGCGAAGAGGCCGAGGATCTGCCCCTCCCCCTTCGCCGCCTGCTCCAGGGCCGCGGCGTCCTGGACGAAGACCGCGCCGTCGTGGGCCTTCCACGCGGCCACCAGGTCGCGCGCGTCCTTGCGGGCCCCGCCGATGACGGCGGGAATGAAGTGGGCCAGACCGCCGCCCAGCGCCACGTCCATGCGCACCTCGTCGGGGGCGTCCACCAGCTGGCTGGCGATGTCCTTGCAGCCGGCGGCGCGGGCCTCCGGCGGCAGGCCGGTGTCGTCGTGCCAGTCGCGGTCGGCGGCGTGGGCGTAGAGCGCCGCCGGCGTGGCGTCGGTGATCGAGGCGGTGGAGACGACGCCCACGGCCTTGCCCTGCTCGCGCTTGGCGCGCCGGGCGATGGACTCCACGAAGCGGGCCGGCTCGCACACGCCCCGCCGGGTTCCGCCGTCCACGCCCAGGGCGCCGTTGACCGTGCGCACGCCCGTGGTGATGGCCGAGGCGCCGTTGGCGGAGTCGGTCACCAGGGCGTTCTGCGAATAGGTCCGCACGAGACCGCCGTCGGGCAGGGTCTCGAACGCCAGATTGTTGGAGGGACCGTCGCGGCCGGCCCGCTGGCCTTCCAGGATGCGGGCCGCCGTGACGGTGCTGACGCCCATGCCGTCGCCGATGAACAGGATGACGTTACGCGCCGGGGCGGCGTTCGGCGCCTGGGCCAGCGCCGCCTGCAGCGCAGCGGCCGGATCGGCGCCGGCCGCATGGGCGGCCATCGGGAACAGGAGGGCGAGGGTCGCCGCAGCGGCCCGGGCGGTGGCTTGGAGGGTCATGCTGGCCTCGGCAGGGCGGCGCTCGAGGGCCGCAGATTCGGCGCTTATGCCCGGCTCAGGTGACGGCCGTACGAAGATCGACGTCATTTGACCGACAAATGGAGGCCAGCCCGCGTGCAACAGGCTCGATCCCCGGCCAAAGCCGATCCGTGAGCGCGAAAACTCTGCGGGAAACAGCCTCAAGGCCGCCGGCCGGGATGCGGAAGGTCCTGCTGGCCGGGAAACGAAAAAGGCCTGATTGCTCAGGCCCTTTGCGATGGTACCGCCTCCCCGGTTCGAACGGGGGACCTCCAGAGCCACAATCTGGCGCTCTAACCAACTGAGCTAAGGCGGCGTGTCGCGAGGGGTAGGTTTCTAGTGGCCGCGCCGGCTCCGATCAAGCGCGATCGCACGCGCCGGAGCCCCGCTTCCAAAGAAAAACCCCGGAAGCCGAAGCTTCCGGGGTTCTGCTGTCTTGTCGACCTCTCCGGCCGCCCTATTCGGGCAGGCGGAAGGAGATCGGGATCCGCACCGTGCCGCCTTCGACGGGCGAGCCGTCGGCGGTCCGGGGCCGCATCCGGAACAGTCGGCTCATCCGCAGGGCGGCGGAGCCGAAGTCCTGGTCGCCGGGGCTTTCCTCGACGACGGAGCAGTTCTCGAGCGTCCCGCGCGCCGTCACCGAGCAGTTCAGGACCACCCGACCCTCGACCCCCATCCGCTGGGCGCGGTCGGGATAGTAGCGGGCCATGTCTTCCCCACTGGGCAGACGGGCCCAGTCCGGGTTGGTGATCACCGAAGGCCGCGGCGGCGGCGTCGGCGGAGCCGGAGCCGGCGGCTTCGGCTGCTCGATCCGCTTCTCCACCGGGGGCACCGGCAGGGGCGGGATCGACGGCGCATCGATCGGCGGCGTCACCGGCGGCCGAGGCTGAAGCTTCGGCGGCGGCGGCGGCGGCGTGTTCGCCGGCGGCGGCGGAGGCGGGGGCGGCGGCGGCGGCGGCGGAGCGGGCTTTACGATCGCCACGTCCGTCACGTCGTCCGAGTACTCCCGATACTCCGGCTCGAACTTGGTCTTGTAGAGATAAAGACCAAGCGCGATGTGCACCACGACCGAAACGATGATCGCGATGATGGCGCCGTTGCTCTTCCGCTTGCGCGGGGCGTCGAAGACGCTGTGGTGGTGAACGGTGTCACTGCTGTCAGACATGCGTCACCCCCCTCAATTGTCTTCTTCGCCGATGAGCGCCACGCTGTAGAACCCGTTGTCCTGAAGCATGTTCATCACGCCCATGAAGTCACCATACATGGTGTCCTTGTCGGCGCGGATGAAGATGCGCTCCTTCTCCGGGTTCCGCGTCCCGATGTTGTCTCTCAGATCGTCGCCGAGGGCAGAGAGATCGGTGCGAAAGTCACCGATGTAGACGCTGCCGTCGGACTGGATCGAGATGTACACCGGTTTCGGTGGGTTCGGAGACGGCTCGGCGACAGCTGGCGGAAGAGCGACCTGGATCGTCACGCTGGCCAGCGGGGCCGCCACCATGAAGATGATCAGGAGAACCAGCATGACGTCCACGAAGGGCGTCACATTGATTTCGCTGTTCTGCTCGATGTCGTACTTGCCGCCCCCAGAACCTGAGATTTTAGCGGCCATTGGGATTAGGCCCCCTTGTCGAGCTGCCGGGAGATGGCGTTCATCAGCTCAGCGATAAACCCTTCCGTACGGGCGCCGTAGGCGGAAATGCGGGTCTGGAAGTAGTTGTAGAAGATAACCGACGGGATAGCGGCGAACAGACCCATGCCGGTCGCCAGCAGGGCTTCGGCGATGCCGGGGGCGACGACGGCCAGGTTGGTCGTGTTGGTGTTCGCGATGCCGATGAACGAGTACATGATCCCGTACACCGTACCGAACAGACCGATGAACGGACCGTTGGAGCCGACGGACGCCAGGAACTGCATGCCGCTCGACAGACGCTTGGTCAGCGAGGCCTGCACGCCGCCCACGGCGGACATGGCGCGGGTGATGGTGGTTTCGCGGTGCTCGCCGGTGACGCTCAGGCCCGCCTGACGCGACACTTCGACTTCCTGCACGGCCGCAGCGGCCATGTCGGCCAGCGGGTTGCCTTCGAACTCGTCCGACATGGCGACGCGGCCGATGTCGTTGATGTTCTTCGAGCCGCGGAACGCTTCGAGGAAGCGGTTGGTCTGACGCTCCAGGCCGCCGAACTCGATCAGCTTCGTGATCAGCAGGGTCCAGGAGAAGATCGACGCCAGGGCCAGACCGATGAGCACGGCCTTACCGACGGGCTGGGCGTCGATGAACATCTGCATGATGGTCAGTTCGCCAGCATGCTCGATCTCGGTCGGAGCGGCTTCTTCGGCCGGCGCTTCCGCCGCGGGGGCGGCTTCGGCCGGAGCGGCTTCGCCTTCGGCCGCGGGATCGGCCGGAGCCTCGGCGGCGGCCGGATCAGCCGGAGCCGCGTCTTGCGCGAACGCCGGCGCGCCCATCACCAGCGCAGCCGCGCCAATGAGAGCGATGAGGGGGGTCTTCCGTTTATTGTCGAGCATCTGTCGCCAGTTCCTAATGGTCTAGCACGTTTGGACCGAGGGTCGTCGCGCGAGAGCGTCTCCACCCTAGTTGAACAAGCCCGGCGCGGACATCGTTAGAACGACCTCCGGCCGGAACCGCTTTCGCTGCACCCGACCCGTAGCGCCCGATTTCCACAATCCTGTGAAAATGAGCGCCCCGATTGGGCGAGGCGAGACCGTATCCCAGAGGAACACGGACCCTCACCGCAAAGTTAGACGTGCGGCGAGGCTCCTTTGGCAACCCCCAAACGGAGCGTCAAGTGGCGTCAACCTCAGCTAACCGCTGATAACCGCTTCCGAAATCCGGGTACTGCTGCAGCGCACAACATGAACCGCCAGCATTACTTGGCGTAATTCAACTGGTCGACGAAAAGTAATGCTGCAGTGCAGCATGCGCGACCGAACGACGGTCGGCCAATATGGCGGGAATCTGGCGAGAATCGACGCCGTCGCGCTCAGCTTTTGCGCACTCGCAACGTCGGGGCGGCAAATGGGCGGGCCTCCGCCGCCAGTCAAGCCGGCGACGCCGCCGTCGGCCGGATTCGCTTTAGCCTGTCACCGATTTGTCGCGCCATCCGTGACGCAGATCAAAAGCGTCCGAAGCGCGCCACGGCGTCGGAGCGGAAAGGACTGTGACCGAGAGGAGGAAAAGTGGTGCCTGGGGGCGGATTCGAACCACCGACACGCGGATTTTCAATCCGCTGCTCTACCAACTGAGCTACCCAGGCGTAGGCCGCCGACGCGGGAGCCGCGTCTATAAAAGAGCCGTCCGCCGAAGTCCAGCGCTGTGCGACGGCTTCTTTTCAGCGCTCTTCGTCATCCTCGCCGACCTCGTCCTCCTCGGCCGCAGGAAGGGCGTAGCCGCCGGAAAACCACCGCTGCAGATCGACGTCGGCGCAGCGTTTCGAGCAGAAGGGGCGGATGGCCGGATCGGTCGGCTTGCCGCAGATCGGGCACTTGGGGCGGCTCATGATGCGCTGACCTCGAACGCCTCGCGCCCCCGCCCCGCCTCGGGCGAAACCTCAAAACGGCGACCGATCCTTCCGGCCAGGCTCTCGAGAAGCGGCGCGGCCGCCTCGGCCACGGCCGGAGCGCATCGCACCTGAAGCCGCGCGCCGGGATTGGCCGCCGCCTCGGCCTCCATCCGCCGGATCAGGCGCTGGGCGAGGCTGCGGTCGGTCAGCCGGCCGCCGGCGTCGCAGAGCGTGTCGAGCACCGGCGCCGCGCGGCGCGGCACGGTCAGCTCGATCGTCCCGAACCGGCTGACCGGCCCGATGGCCACGCCGGGATTGTCCGGCTGGAAGGCGGCGCGCATGGCGTTCATCAGCGCCGTGCCGTCATGGCCGCGGCCGGCCAGGTCGAACACCACCAGTCCCCCCTGCCCCTTCAGCCTCAGAAGCCGCGCGCCCTCGGTGATCGCCGCCAGATTGGCCTGGCGGGTGACGCGCTTCACCTCCCCGCCCTTGCGGTCGCCCACATCGACGTCGATCGAGGTCAGAGCCCGCGTCGTCTCGATGGCGATCGTCCCTCCGCCCGGCAGCGGATGGACCGTCTGCAGCGCCTCGGCCTCGGCCTCATCGGCCAGGGCGCGGGCCTCGGCGCCGGTGACGGGATCCTCGTCGCCGACGAAACCGGCGAGAACCTCGGCCAGATCCGGCGCCTGGGCGAGCAGGGCCGGCTCCCCCTGGGCGGGCCCAAGCGCCCGCAGGGTGGCGAGCTTCCCGGCGCGCGGCTCGACGCGGATCTCCACCTCCAGCGCCTCGCCCTGGCGAGGCCGGGCGTCCGGCTTGAAAGGGAGGATGGCCTCGGCGCCCTCGCCCAGGTCGAGGAAGGCGATCCCCAGCTGCGGCTCCACATGCCGCACCCGGGCGCGCAGGCGGGCGCCCAGACGCAGCCGCTGGGGCGCGTCGTCGCGGACGACGAAGAGGCGTTCAGGACGATCGTCGAGGAGCACCCCGCCCCGGGTTTCCCCGAGGCCGCGGTCGATGAAGCTGGCGCGTCGGCTCATGCGCCCTGATAGCCCAGTCCGCGCAGCAGGTTGAGCGTTTCATAGAGGGGAAGCCCGACAACCGCCGGATAGGAGCCCTGCAACGAGGTCACGAACGCCCCGGCGCGGCCCTGGATTCCATAGCCGCCCGCCTTGCCGAGCCCCTCGCGGCTCGCGACGTAGGCGTCGATCTCGAAGGCGTCCAGTCGCTTGAAGCGGAGCCTAGTCTCGACGAGCCGCGAAGCGTGCCGCTCGCCGGGCGCGGCCACGGCGACGCCGGTGTAGACCCGGTGCGACCGTCCGGAGAGCAGGCGCAGGCAGGCGCGGACTTCGGCGTCGTCTTCCGCCTTGGGCAGGATGCGCCGCCCCACGGCCACCACCGTGTCGGCGGCCAGGACGAGGGCGTCGGGGTGGGCCGGCGCAAGCGCCGCGGCCTTTTCCCGGGCCAGGCGCTCGGCCAGGGCGCGCGGGGTCTCGCCAGACCTCGGCGCCTCGTCGACGTTCGACGCCATGACCAGGTCGGGGGTGACGCCGATCTGGTTGAGCAGATCCAGCCGACGCGGACTGGCCGAGGCCAGCACCAGGCGCGGTGAGTGCGGAGAAGCCAATGGACCGCCGGACCTGCTCAGCGGACCCGGAAGGTGATCCGGCCCTTCGTGAGATCGTAGGGGGTCATCTCGACGAGGACCTTGTCCCCGACCGCCACGCGGATGCGGTTCTTGCGCATCTTGCCGGCGGTGTGGGCGATGATCTCGTGATCGTTTTCGAGCTTCACGCGGAACATGGCGTTGGGCAGCACCTCGCTGACAACGCCCGGGAACTCCAGCAGTTCTTCCTTCGCCATGCAGGCTCCATGGGCGGCGAACACCTAAACGAAAGGCCCGCGCCGGGAATCGGGCCGCGAGCCGTTCGCCTGCAAATTATACCGTAGCTTCCTGAGGCCGGTAGGCGCCGCCGTCAAGCGCTTCCGAAGCGCTCGCGAAGCCTTGCGGCCAGGGCGTTGCGCACGTCCCGATAGGCCTCCAGCCGGTGCTCGCGCGAGCCGCCCGCCAGGGTCGGGTCGTGGGTCGGCCAGTACTCGATGTCGACCGCCCGGTGACGCGTGAGTTCGACGGCGCGGTGCTGGGCCTCCGGGGTCAGGGAGATGACAAGGTCGAACGAGCCGTCCTCCAGTTCGTCGAAGGTCTTGGGCGTGTGGCGGGACAGGTCGCAGCCGATCTCGGCCATCACCGCCTCGACGAAGGGGTCGGCGCCTTCGGCCCCCTCCTCGGCCTTCAGGCCGCAGCTGTCGACGAACACCCGATCGCCCAGCATCTTCTTCAGAAGCGCCTCGGCCATGGGCGAGCGCACCCGATTGAAGTTGCAGGCGAACAGGACGGCGCCGGGCAGCGGCGGCGGGTCGGACTCCGAAGCCATCGGGTTCAGGTCCGGTGGTGCAGGGCGCAGATGAGGGTGAAGAGCCGCCGCGCCGTGTCGAGATCGGTCTCGATCTTGCCCGACAGCCGGGTGCGCAGAAGCTCGGAGGCCTCGTTGTGCAGCCCGCGGCGCCCCATGTCCAAGGCCTCGATCTGCTGCGGCGTCGCGTTGCGGATGGCCTGGTAGTAGCTCTCGCAGATGAGGAAGTAGTCCTTGATCAGCGCCCGGAACGGCGAGAGCGACAGGATGTGGCGCTTCTCATAGCCGGGCCCCCGGACATCCAGCACGAGGCGGTTCTCCATCAACCCCATGCGCAGGTCGTAGGGACCGCCCTCCGCCCCCTCGGGCGCGAAGTGGTTCTCCTCCAGCAGGTCGAAGATAGCGATCTGCCGTTCCTGCTCCTGGTCGCGCGAGATCGCGCCGAGGGATTCCTCGTCGATCTCGACGCTCTGCAGGCGGTGGTTGTTCGGGTCGTCGTCGGCCATGACGCTCGGGCGAAGTTCTTGCCCAAGCTTTATTGCAAACCACCCCGTGCCGTCATCCCTGCCGGACATCCCCGTGCGCGCGAAAAAGCCCCCGCCGCGATGCGACGGGGGCCAATTGCGGCGCGGAGGCCGGGATCAGTAGCGGTAGTTGGCGTAGCGGTAGCCTTCCGGCTGCACATAGGCGCCGTGGACATAGCCCACGCCGACGCCGTTCTGGCCCACCAGGACCCAGTCCGAGCCCCGAACCTGGGCCAGGGCTTCGAATCGTTCGCCGGCGCGAAGCTGGCCGACGCGGGCGCTGCCGGTGGTCGGGGCGGCGCGCAGGTTCACCGTGGTGCGCGCCACCATGTAGCCGCCGCCGCCATAGTAGCTGGCCGGGGCCAGGCTGCGGTCGAGGCGGTAGCCGCCGTGGCTGTAGGTGGCCGGCTGGTTGTAGTCATAGCCGCGCCCCTGGGCGTAGCGGCGATCCTGGTCGTCGTGCTGCAGCTTGCAGCCGATCGCCGAGCCGGCGGCCGCGCCGACCACCGCCCCCAGGGCCGTGCCGGTCCCGCGGTCGTTCTTGGCGAGGTTCGAGCCGGCCGCGGCGCCCAGCAGCGCGCCGATCAGGGCGCCGCCTTCCTGCTTGCCGCCCGAGGCCTGGCAGCCGAGCACGCCGCCGAAGTTCTGCGCCTGGGCCGCAGGCGCCCCGACGCCCAGGACCATGGCGCTGGCCAGGACGGCCGCCGCCGCGCCGGTGGTGAATTTGGAAACAGTCTTGTTCGGCATGGGTGCGCCTCCATCAGATCGATTTCGACGGGCCATCTCGACCCTACGAAGCGACCTTAGGCGCCCGCGCCTGAACAGGCGCCGGAACGGGCCTGACAGGAACCGTTCAGCTTTTCGTCTGGCCCAGGCGCAGGGCGGCGGAGCGGGCGTGGGCCGGCAGCCCCTCGGATTCCGCCAGCGCCACGGTGGCTGGCCCAAGCGCGGCGAACGCCCGCTCGTCGCACTTCACGATCGAGGTGCGCTTGATGAAGTCGTAGAGGGAAAGGCCGGAGGAGAAGCGCGCCGCCCGGCTGGTCGGCAGCACGTGGTTGGAGCCGGCCACATAGTCGCCGATGGCCTCCGGCGTCCACCGCCCCAGGAACATCGCCCCGGCATGTCGCACCCGCTCGGCCAGGGCGTCAGGATCGGCGACGGCGAACTCCACGTGCTCGGGCGCGAGCCGGTCGACCAGCGCGGGCGCCTCGTCCAGGGGGGCGATGATGATCGCGCCGTGGTCGCGCCAGGACTGGGCCGCCGCTTCCCCCGTCGATAGCGTCTTGAGCTGCGCCTCGATCTCGGCGGCGACGGCCGCGCCGAAGGCGGCGTCGTCTGTGATCAGGATGGATTGCGCGGCCGGGTCGTGCTCGGCCTGGGACAGCAGGTCGGCGGCGATCCAGTCGGCGCGGTTCTGCCCGTCCGCCACGACGACGATCTCGGACGGACCGGCCAGGGCGTCGATGCCGACCACGCCATAGACCCGGCGCTTGGCCGCCGTGACGAAGGCGTTGCCCGGCCCCACGATCTTGTCCACGGGCTTGATCGGTCCGGCGCCATAGGCGAGGGCCGCCACGGCCTGGGCCCCGCCGACGCGCCAGATCTCCGTCACGCCGGCCGCCTGGGCGGCGGCCAGCACCGCCGGCTGCAGCTTGCCCGGCGGGGTGACCATGGCGATCCGCGATACGCCCGCGGCCGCAGCGGGCACGGCGTTCATCAGGACTGTGGAGGGATAGGCCGCGCGTCCGCCGGGCACATAGACGCCGACGGCCTCCAGCGGGCTCCAGCGCCAGCCCAGTTCGGCGCCGGTCTCGTCGACGAAGCGGGCGTCCGCCGGCCGCTGCCGCTCGTGATAGGTGCGGATGCGTCCCGCCGCGAGCGCGATGGCCTCACGCACCTCCGGCGCGCAGGCGGCGGCGCCTTGCGCGATTTCCTCCTCGGTGACCCGCAGATTGCTCTCGTCGATCTCGGCCCGGTCAAACTGCCGCGCGAATCGCAGCACCGCCGCCAGGCCCTCGGCCTTCACTGCGGTCAGCACGTCGCGGACGATCGCCTCGACGTCTTCCGGCGTCTCGCGCCGCGCATCGGCGAAGGCGGCGAAGGTCTGGGCGAAGTCGGGCTGGGAGAAATCGAAACGGCGCATGGCGCCGCTATTTAGTGGTCCGCAGGCCGTAGCGCCATGGGGCGCGTGCTGCGGGCCTCAGTCCTCGTGCCGCGGGCGCCTGCGCGTCGGCCAGGGCTCCGACACGTCGGCCATCAGAACGTCGAGACACTCGACCATCACCCGCATTTCCCCGCCGCCGGCGAAGGTCAGCACCGCGATCCCGCCCGGCGGCTCTTCCGCCGGCTCGAAGCCGATCGACAGCAGCTCGACGACCGCGTCGGGCGCGTCCGAGCGAAGGCGCCGCGCCTCGACGCGCTCGACCGATCCGAACTGCACCGCCGCGCGCACGCGGCGGCCGCCGCCGCACTCCCAGCAATAGCGGTTGAAGCTCAGGGTCAGCCGCCGCGCCTTCTGTTCGAAGCGAATGTCGCCGATCTTGCCCACCGCATCCTGCAGGGCCGCCGAGACGACCTGCAGGTCCCCGGCGTCCTGGGCGAGTAGCTTCAGCGGCTTGAAGACGCGATCAGGCAAACTGCACCGCCGCGCGCACGCGGCGGCCGCCGCCGCACTCCCAGCAATAGCGGTTGAAGCTCAGGGTCAGCCGCCGCGCCTTCTGTTCGAAGCGAATGTCGCCGATCTTGCCCACCGCATCCTGCAGGGCCGCCGAGACGACCTGCAGGTCCCCGGCGTCCTGGGCGAGTAGCTTCAGCGGCTTGAAGACGCGATCAGGCATCCAGCACCGCCGCGCCTTCGCCCGGGATTCGGCGCACGCGAGCCCCGCACGCGCCGAGCTTGGCCTCGAGCCGCTCGAAGCCGCGATCGAGATGATAGACCCGGCTCACCGTCGTCTGCCCCTTGGCCGCCAACCCGGCGATGACCAGGCTGACCGAGGCGCGCAGGTCCGTGGCCATCACCTCGGCCCCGTTCAGCGCGCCGACGCCGGAGACGCGCGCCTCGCCGCCGCGGATCTCGATGTCCGCCCCCAGCCGCGCCAGTTCTGGCGCGTGCATGAAGCGGTTCTCGAAAATGGTCTCGCGGATCACCGAGCGTCCCTCGGCCAAGGTCATCAGGGCCATGAACTGGGCCTGCAAGTCGGTGGCGAAGCCCGGATAGGGATCGGTCTCCACCTCGACAGCCTTCAGGCGGGCGCCGTTGCGCTTGATGGTCACGCCATCGTTGTGGCGGGTCACGCCGACGCCGGCCTCCTCCATCTTCTCCAGCAGATTGGCGATGAAGTCGCTGCGCGTGCGGGTGATGCGCACCTCGCCGCCGGCCATGGCCGCGGCCATGGCGTAGGTGCCGGTCTCGATCCGGTCGGGGATGACCGCGTGGGTCGTTCCGCCCAGTCGGCTGACGCCCCGGACGTGCACCTCCGACTGGCCTGCGCCCGTGATCTGGGCGCCCATCTTGTTCAGGCAGTCGGCCAGGTCGACGATCTCGGGCTCGCAGGCGCAGTTGCGCAGCACCGTCTCACCCTCGGCCAGGACGGCCGCCAGCAGGGCGTGCTCCGTCGCGCCCACGGACACGAACGGGAAGGTGATCTCCGCGCCGGTCAGGCCGCGCGGGGCCTGGGCGTAGACATAGCCCTCGTGCAGGTCGATGTGCGCGCCCAGCGCCCGCAGCGCCTCCAGGTGCAGGTCCACCGGCCGCGCGCCGATGGTGCAGCCGCCCGGCAGCGACACCTTCGCCTGGCCCGAGCGGGCCAGCAGGGGCCCCAGCACGTTGAACGAGGCGCGCATCTGCCGGACGAGGTCGTAGGGCGCGATCGCGCTGACGATCTCCGGGGTCTGCAGAATGGTCTCTGCGCCGTCCGCCCCGTCCCGTTCCTCGACCTCCGTCCCCAGACGCGAGAGGAGCTGCCCCAGGAACCGGGTGTCGGCCAGGCGCGGCATATTGGTCAGGCGCAGCGGCTCGTCGGTGAGCAGGCTGGCGGCCATGAGCTTGATCGCGGAGTTCTTGGCGCCGCTGATGGCGATCTCGCCCTCCAGACGCGCGCCGCCTTCGATGGCGATTCGGTCCAAAACCCCCTGCCCTCGCTGACGCCGCATCTTCTGCGGCGGTGAACAACCCAGAGGCGCTTCTAGCGTGGCGGACCGCCCGCGCAAAGCGGCGCTCCGCTCACGAACGCTTGTCGTCCCCGGTTTCGGAGGGCGCGTCGCCGCGCGGACCTTCGCTCTTCGCCGGTGCCTTGCGCCGCCGCAGGTTGGCGCGCAGGGCCTGGGCGAGCTTGGCCTCGCGCTCGGCCTCCGGCGTGGGCTTCGGCTTGTCGTTCCCGGTCATGTCCGCGTCGTTGCGGCGCATCCGATTTGCCGTCAAGGGC
>Ga0155172_1127_pt2 | contig 12214 bp, 14 predicted proteins | sample RifCSPhighO2_01_FD_106140 | JGI IMG/M metagenome (GOLD analysis project Ga0155172, IMG submission 106140) | Phenylobacterium sp. RIFCSPHIGHO2_01_FULL_70_10 | reverse complement strand
GCCGAAGGCGTCGTGACGTTGGAGGAGTCGAGCCCCTCTTCGTCGAAGGCGTTCTTCACGAAGCCGATCAGGGTGTAGCGGTCCTCGATATCGCGCCACAGCAGGCGGAAGTCGGTCACGTTCGTGTCGCCGGCCGTATAGCCCGGCTGGGCGAAGATCGTGGTCTGCTTCTCAGCCGTATAGGTGTGGGTCGCGCCCGCCGTCAGGGTGCCGGTGGCGAAGTCCCAGTTATAGGTGCCGCCGACGGACACCTTGTTCTCCGGCGCCAGCGGCAGGTCGTTGCCGACCAGCGACTGGGGCTGCATGCCGTTGGCCAGCGGCGGGCCCGACGGGTTGGCCCCGGGCTGGACCGCTTGCGGATCGGCCGTGTCGACGAAGCAGCAGCCGTTCTGAAGCTCGGTGTTCAGATAGGCGTAGTTCAGGAAGAGCTGCAGGTTGTCGACGGGCGACCACTGCATCTCGGTTTCCAGGCCCCACACCGTGGCGTCCAGGTTCAGGAACTGCGTCGCCGTGATCGCGCCGAGGGGCACGGTCAGAGGCGTCTGGAAGCCCTGATAGTCGGAGTAGAAGAGCGCCGCATTGACCCGCAGATTGCCGGCGAAGTCGCGCTTCAGGCCGAGTTCGTAGGAGTCCACGTATTCCGGATCGGCGTACGGGTTGGGCGTCAGGCCGTTGGAGCCGACCCAGCCGCCCGACTTGTAGCCGCGGGAATAGCGCAGATAGGCGTTGGTGGCGCTGTCAGGCTCCCACTGCAGGCCGAGCGTGCCGGTCCAGGCGTCCCAGTCGCCGGCCAGGTCCCGGCGCAGGCCGCCGCCCGGATTGGCGACCAGGTCAGCCGTGGCCGGATTGGCCGCGCACCCGGCGAGCGTGGTGGTGCCGCACACCTGCAGGGTGGTGATGTCGACGGCGAAGCCTTGCGCCACCTGCAGCGGCACGCCGCCGTTCAGGAAGAAGTTGGCCGCAAGGGTCGGCAGACGCGCCACATAGCGGGCGATGTCGTAGCCTTCCTTCTCGTCCTGGGTGTAGCGGAGACCGGCGGTCAGGGTCCAGGCGGGCGTGATCTCGTAGTCGATCTGGCCGAAGGCGGCGTAGGAATCGACCTCGATGTGACCGTCCACATAGAGGAAGGCGCCCCGCTCGTTCGGCGAAGCCGGCGTGCCGGCCAGGGTGAGCGGCTGGAACATGGAGGGGTCGCCGACGACGCGGATCCCCTGCGGCTGATCATAGCGCTGGTGGTACTGGTAGACGCCCAGGATCCACTGCAGCGGACCGTCGCTGTTGGACGACAGGTTGATTTCGTTGGAATACCACTTCTGCCGCTCCTGGTAGAAGGTGCGCGCGTCGGTGGACACGTTGGTGGCGGTGAAGCCCGGCAGCGGGCCCGGGCCGTCCAGATCGATCGGAATGTTCTGCGGCCCGGCGCGCGGCGTCAGGTCGGAGTCCGAAGCGGTGTCGTAGGTGTATTGCTGGTAGCCGCCGTAGTACTTCAGCGTCGCCCAGTCCATGTCCCAGGTCAGGTCGAAGTGCAGGCGATGGTGATCGCTGAGCTTCCCGATCGAGGTGAAGTTGGTGTTCTGCGACAGGTAGTCGGTCGTGGCGGGATTGGTCCCCGCAAAGCCGAAGGCGGTGTTGTAGTAGAGCGCCGAGGTGCCCACGCCCGTGAGCGACACGGTGTCGTAAGGTGAGACGACGTTCTCGTAGGTGTTGCCGACGCCGTAGGAGTCGTCCCAGTTGAACTTCGAATAGCGCATCCGGGCGGTGATGTTCTCGCCCAGGTCGGCCTCGAGCTGGGCCTCGATCAGCCAGCGGTCGAGCTTGCCCACGTCCTCGGCCGGGCCGCTGTTCTCGATGAAGCCGTCCTCACGCTGCTCGTAGGAGCCGCCGATCAGAAAGCGCAGGTTCTCGGCGACCGGGCCCCGCAGCAGCATGTCGGTGCGGTAGTGGCCGTAATTGCCGATCGTGCCGCGGACTTCGCCGCGGAAGTCGTCGGTGGGGCGCTTGGAGATGACGTTCATCGCGCCGCCGATGGAGTTGCGGCCGTAGAGCGTGCCCTGCGGGCCGCGCAGGACTTCCGTCCGCTCGATGAAGAGCGGCGGGGTCGAGGCGTCGGCCATCGAGTTGGAGAAGATGCCGTCCGAATAGAGGGCCACGGACGGATCGGTGCCGATGGCGTTGGTCAGGCGGCCGAAGCCGCGGATCGAGAGACGGTCGTTGTTGGTGTAGCTCAGGCTCGGGGTCACCCGCGCCAGGTCTTCCACCGTGTTGACGCCCAGAATGTCGCGCCGCTCGCTGGTGAAGGCGGTGACGGCGACGGGCACGTCCTGCAGGGACTGGTCACGCCGTTCGGCGGTGACCACGAGCTCTTCGAGCATCGTCGCCTGCTGGGCGAGCGCGGGCGTGGCGGCGGCGATGGCCGCGGTCGAAACGCCCATGACGAATAGGCTGCGCAAGCGCAGGGTCTTTTGCATAGTCTTCCTCCCAGCCGCCGCAGGCTCTTGGATTGGCCTGTCGTGCGAATTTCATCGTGTCCAAGCTGGACCAGTCGAACACTGTTCGAATAGGCCAAAATTCATTGGCGCGTAAGGGGCGCACGCAGAAGGGGAATTCACGGGTTGGCGACCAGGATCTCCAGACCACGGACGGCTTCGTCCACGGTTTGGGCGTCGAGCCCCCCGGGCTGTCCCCTGGCGATGGCGAGGGCGGCGATTCCGCGGGCGCAGGCCCAGATGGCCTGGGCCACCTGCCGCGGCGCCGCCGGTGATCGCCCGCCGAAGTCGAACGCCACGGCCCGGACCATCTCGGCGAAGGCGGCCTCCTCGGCCTCCACCACCTCCGGCCGCCGGCTGGCGTCGCGGATCTCGTACATCAGGCCGTAGACCGCCGGACGCCGGCGCACGAAGTCCAGGTAGGCGAGGCCCGCCGCCCGGAGGCCGCTGATCCCCTCCCGCGCGTCGGTGGCCTCGCGCATCGCCTCGGCCAGGTCGTGGAAGCCCTCGACCGCCAGGCCGGAGAGCAAGGCGTTCTTGTCGGCGTAGTGGTAGTAGACCGTCCCCAGGGCGACCCCGGTGCGCCGGGCGATGGCGCGCAGGCTGAGCCCGGACGCCCCTTCGCTCTCCAGCAGGCCGCGGGCCGCCGAGGATAGCTGCGAGCGGACATTGCCCACGTGATAGCTGCGCCGCCGCGCCAGGACCGCTGAAGTCATCTCTGTCGCCTCCATCGGCGTCTCGGATGAGACGGTGAACGGCGGTAACCTACGCCCATTGACGCCACGGCGCCCAAGCAATTGCGCACAGGCGGGGACCGCCGGGTCGAAACTCAGGTGAAGCTTGCGGTGGCCGCGCCGGCCGCCCGGACCAGATCCTGGGGCGAAATCTCGATCTGCAGCCCTCTCTGGCCGCCGTTCACGAACAGGCGCGGAAGATCGAGGGCGCAGGCTTCCAGCAGGGTCGCCGTCGGCCGCCGCCGGCCCAGCGGGCTGATCCCGCCGACCTTGTAGCCGGTCACCCGCTCGGCCTGCGCCGGCGGCATCATCTGGGCCGACTTGCCGCCGGCGGCCTGGGCCAGGCGCTTGAGCGCCGCCTCCCGGTCCGAAGGCAGGACGGCGCAGACGGGCTTGCCGTCCACCAGGGTCATCAGGGTCTTGAAGACAATCCCCGGCGGCACGCCCAGGCTCTCGGCGGCCTGGAGCCCGATGCGCTCGGCGGAGGGATCATAGTCATAGACGTGCAGCGCGTAGCTGACGCCGGCGCGATCAAGCGCCTGGGTGGCGGGCGTGGTCCTGGCCATGGCGGGGGACCGACTGGACCGAAGCCGCGCTGCGGTCAAGCCGGCCGGGGCGGGCCGCGGCGGCGGCGCCCGGCAGGCGGGCGACGAACAGGCTGGGCGCGAAGAGGCCGCACTGGAAACGGGGCGCGGCGCGCATCAGGCCCGCCCTCCCCGCACGGCGCGCAGGGCCGGCCGGGGCGCCGGTTCGGCCCAGAGCTCCTCCTCCCAGGCGTCCTCCCACCAGGCCCGGCTGGCCTGAGCCTTCTGGCGCAGGGGCGCATCGTCGATGACGCGGACCACCTCGGCCTCGGCCTCGTCCCAGATCACGGCCAGATCGAGGCTGCGCAGGGCCTCGTCGGCGTTCAGCCGACCGGCCTCCACCAGTTCGGCGGCGCGTGCGGGGCTCAGGGCGCGGCGCACCCGCCGCGGACCGACGCGGCTCTCCCGGTCGGCGTGGGTGAGGACGGCGGCGATCAGGTCAGCGCCCGCAGGCTCGGGACGCGGCGTCAGGTCGAGCAGCGGCGCCGTCTCGGCGGGGCGACGGGCGACGGGGCGGCGGGCGACGGGGCGGCGGGCGGCGGCGGGCATGGAGACGTCTCCGTTTCCTCTGGACGGTTTCCAGGTTAGGAGGGGGGTACGTCAAAAACGGACGCAGGACATGAGACACGAGAAGGCCGCCCTGCTGCTGGAGCTCGCGCGGGCGCTGGCGAGCTCCGCCGAGGGGCTGACCCTGGACGAGATGGCCGCGCGGCTGGGCGTGGGCCGCCGGACCGCCGAGCGGATGCGCGACGCCCTGCGCGATCTCTTCCCGCACATGGAGGAGATCGAGGATCCGCCGACGCGGCGCTTCCGCATCCCGGCGGGACTGGACGCCCTTTTCCAGACGCCCGACGCCGAGGAGCTGGCGGCCCTGCACGCCGCAGCCGAGCAGTTCCGCCAGGCCGGCGCCGGGGCCCGCGCCGCGGCCCTGGGACGGCTGGAGGCCAAGGTGCTGTCGGCCATGCGCGCGCCGGCCCGCCGGCGCCTGGCGCCGGACCTGGAGGCGGTCCTGCAGGCCGAGGCGATCGCGGTGGCCCCCGGCCCTCGGCCGTTCGAGGACGAGGCCGTCCTGCGCCGGGTGCGGGAGGCGATCACCGGACTGCGCCGCCTGCGGTTCGCCTATCAGGGCGGCAGCACGCCCGGCCGGGTTCGCGAAGTGACGCCGCTGGGCCTCCTTTTCGGCCGCAGCAACTATCTGGTCGCCAGCGAAGGCGAGAGCCGCGAGCCGCGGACCTGGCGCCTCGACCGCCTGAGCGAGGTGGAGGTGCTGGACATGGCCGGACTGCCGCCCCCCGGCTTCTCCCTCGCCGCCTTCGTCGACCGCAGCTTCGGCATCTATCAGGACGCCGTGGAGGACGTCCGGCTTCATGTCCTGCCGCACGGCGCCGACGAGGCGCTGGGCTGGCGCTTCCACTCCACCCAGACGACGGAGATTCAACCCGACGGCTCGGTGATGGTCGCCTTTCGCGCGAGCGGCATGCGCGAACTCGCCTGGCACCTGTTCTCCTGGGGCGACAAGGTACGGATTGTCGCCCCCCAGCGGTTGAAAGACATGATGTCGGAGCAACTGGCCTTGGCCATCGCGGCTCATCAGGCTTAAGCATGGGCATTCCCGAAAGAGAGAACGCCGCTTGCCCGCCCCCGCCGACAAGGAAGTCCACGCATGAGTTCGCGCCTCTCGGCCGCGGCCGGCGCGGCCATCCGCCGTCTGCGCCAGGGCAAGGGCTGGACGCTGGCCGAGCTCAGCACCCGCTCGGGCGTGCCCCTGTCCAGCCTCTCCAAGGTCGAGCTCGGCCAGACCTCCCTCGCCTATGACGTCCTGATCCGCGTCTGCCGGGCCCTGGAGGTGGAGGTCGATCACCTGGTGCGGCCCGAGCCCCTGCCGTCTCCGCCGCGCGCGCGGTCGGGTCGTCGCTCGGTCGTCCGGGCCGGCGAAGGCGAGCCCCGCCGCCTCGGCGGCCACGCGGCGAGCATCGGGGCGACCGACCTGCTGCAGCGCGACATCACTCCGGTGGTGCTGGAGATCTGCGAGACGCGGCGCAACGGAAGCCTCATGCGGGCCCGGGGCGACGCCTATCTCCGGGTCCTTTCCGGCGCGGTGGTCATGCACTCGGAGGTCTATGCGCCCCTCGCCCTGCAGCCGGGCGACGCGGTCTTCTTCGATGGTGAGATGGGCTTCGCCCTGACGGCGCCCGACGGACAGCCGTCCCAGGTCCTGCTGATCCACCAGGGGGATCGCCTCCTGGAGGCCTGACGCCTTGCGCAGCTCCCGGCATTCTCGTATTAGAGAATTATTCTCTATTTAACCGTATGGCATGTCGCATCTGAGAAGATGCGCGGGAGATGACGCGCTGACCTCCTCCGGAGACCTGCACGCCCATGATCGCCGTTCCGGTCGCCCCGATCTCCGCCGGACGATGGCCTGAGCGGATGCCCGGTCGATCGGCGGCGGCCTCGCCCACCGTGCTGGTGGTGGACGATTCTCCGGTCATTCGCCTTCTCATCGCCGACATGCTGGCGGCCGCCGGCTACGGGGTGGAGGTGGCCGAGGACGGCGCGGAAGCCCTGGACAAGATTCGCCGCGCCCGTCCTGACGCCGTGCTGACGGACCTGAACATGCCGCGGCTCGACGGCTTCGGTTTGATCGAGGCGGTCCGGCGCGATCCCTCGCTGGCGGCCCTGCCGATCCTGGTCGTGACCAGCGAGGAGAACCAGGCCAAGCGCGCGCGCGCCCTGGCCGCCGGGGCCGGCGCCTGGATCGTCAAGCCGTTCGAGCCCGCAGAACTGGTTGAGGCGCTGTGGGAGATCGAGACGCCGGCCTGACGGGCGAGATCAGCCGACGCTGCGCAGCTCCGTCTCCCCCTCCTCGAGCTCGGCGGCGCGCTCGATCAGGGCCCGCTCCAGACGGCGCGCCAGGCGCGCCTCGGCCGAGGCCGCGCCTTCAATGACGGCGGAGGCTTCGAAGAGAGCGGCCTGGAACTCGGCCTCGCCCTCGAAGCCCTGGCGGGCGGCCTCCTCGGCCAGGGCGGCGGCGGCGGCCTTTCGGGCCTCGTCGGAAAGGGTCGCGACGGCGGAGAGGGTGGCCCGGCCAAGGGCGGTCATCATCTGGACGTCGGTGTGTAACTGATCGAGCCGCCGACGAATATCGTCGAGGGCGGCCTCGGACGGTCCGCTCATATTGAACCTCGAAACGCGTGGGACGCCGAGCCAGACCTGATGCGCGCTCCGCCCCGCGCCACCCGTCACCTGCCGGCAGAAAAGACTGCGGCCGACTTAGATAACGGTGGTTAAGCTGTCAACAATCGCGTGCAAACGCACATTGTGCATGTGCGACTTGTGCGCACGATCAGACCCGTGGTCTACAGGGCGCCGGGGAGTGAACAATGACGGAAAGCGCTGCCGTACTTCGGTCCGTGGATCCCGAAGGCGAGTTCGGGCTCGATGTGCCCGAGTACTTTTTCTACCTTCTCTTCCAGGCGGTGCGTCGCCGTGACGCGGCGTTCGAGCGCGCCCTGGCCGGCCTCGACCTCACCCTGTCCCAGTGGCGGGCGATGTCCACCGTCCGGCGATTCGGCTCGTGCGGCATGTCGGAGCTCTCGGCCTTCACCGCCGTAGACCGCACCACCCTGACCCGCTCGGTGGACCAGCTCGTGCGCCGGGGCCTCGTGGCCCGCGAAACGCCGGCGAGCGACCGGCGGCAGGTGCGGCTCAGTCTGACGCCGGAGGGACAGGCCATGTACGACCGCGCCGTCCTTCAGCTGCTCAGCTTCAACCGCTCGGCGCTCGAAGGGGTGGACGAGGCGCGACGGCGGGAGATCAGCCGCGGCCTGGCGACCATCATCCGCAACCTGGCGCCCGACGACAACTTCGCCGAGGCGCTGATCCGGTTCGAGCCGGAGCGGATCCGCGCCTCGACGAGGCGAGGCTGAGGCGAACCGCCGATCGGCGGCGCCGGACCCCGATATTCTTGCGACTCCCTCGCAAGGCCTGTGGCATGCTGGGTCCATGAGCGCGCCCAGCGATCCTGCCGACTCGCAGCCGGACGAACCGGCCGGCCCTGTCCGGCCGATGAGCGCCCTCGCCGTCCTGGCCTATCGGGCCATCGGCATGGCGGCCCTCGGCCTGGCGATCGCCGGCGCCTTCCTGCCCCTGCTGCCGACCACCATCTTCCTCATCGTCGCGGCCTGGGCCTTCGGCAAGAGCGCGCCGAAGCTGCGCGCCCGCCTCTATGCGCACAAGCGGTTCGGCCCGACCCTCAAGGCCTGGGATCAGCGCGGCGCCATCCCGCCCCGCGCCAAGATCGCGGCCCTGCTGGGCATGACGATCAGCTGGGTGGTTCTGACGCTGACGACGCACCGGCCCTGGCTGTCGGCCGTGGTGGGCGTGGTCCTGATCGGGTGCGCTGCCTACGTCCTGACGCGGCCCTCGGCCTGACCGCCCGCAGCCGCTCGCCACGCGAACAGACGAAGCGTCCTCACCAGGGGATCGGCGCGCCGTTCCAGGCGTAGAAACCGCCGCTGTCGGCAGGCGTCAGCCCTGCCAGCACCGCCAGCAGGCGTTCGGCCGCAAAGTCCGGCGCAAAGAGCTTCTCGGTCGCGACGCCGCCCTGAAACGGCGCGCTGAGCGCCGTGTCCACCGTTCCGGGATGCAGGGCGACGCAGATCGCCTGGGGCCGCTGGCGGGCGAGCTCGACGGCCAGCGTCCGCACGAGCTGGTTCAGCGCCGCCTTCGACGCGCGATAGCCGTACCAGCCGCCAAGCCGGTTGTCGCCGATCGAGCCGACGCGGGCCGAAAGCGCGGCGAACACCGCCCGGCGATCCCGGGACAGGCGCGGCAGCAGGTGTTTGGCCGCCAGCGCCGGGCCGACGGCGTTGATCGCGAAGGCGGCCATCAGGCCGTCGGCCGAGAGGCTGCGCCAGCTCTTCTCCGGCGAAAGGCCGCCTCCGTGCAGGCGGCCGGTGGCGACGACGACGAGGTCGGCCGGCCCCAGATCGTCGAGCCGCGCCGCGGCGGCCTCCATCGTCGCCTCGTCCGTCAGTTCGAACGGCGCCCAGTGGGCGCTCGCCGGCAGCCGTTCCGGGCGGCTTCGCGAAAGCGCCAGCAGCGGCCGTCCGGGGTCCTCCTGCGCCAGGCGCGCCAGCAGGGCGCCGCCCAGGCCTCCGCCTGCGCCCAAGACCACTGCGGCTCCTCGACCTTCGGCCATGCCTGACGCCTCCCTCGCAGGGTGATACGGCGCGCGCCGGGCTTTCGACGCACCGCGACGCGCTTTGGGGCTTCCGTCCGACGGAGGAGACCCTACATGGCCCTCATGCTGAGGCTTCCCGAAAAGACGCCCGACACCGCGCCGAGAGGGTCCGCGCCGCCGACGCCGCGCTTCCCCGCGTGGAGCCGCCTGCGCCAGGCCTCGGCCGAGCGGCGCGAGGCGATGCGTCGCTCACGCGGCGGGCTGGCCTGACGCCTGGCCAAATCGTCGCAGTGGCTTGATCGGCGCCGCCGCGACCTCAAATCAGCGCGGTGCGGGCCTCTCCCCACGCGCGGCCTCTCACCCAGGTTGCGTTGTCGGTCCGCACAGGGCGCGCTCGGATACGCGGTCGGGACGCTTCTCTCCCCCCAGCCCCGCCCCGGCCGAGCCGGGCGCGCCCACCCGTTCTTCAGACGTCCCACGTCGGAAGATCAGGGCGGCGCGCCGACCAGGATCTCGCGCTTGCCCGCATGGTTGGCCGGGCTGACCACCCCTTCCTGCTCCATCCGCTCGATGAGCGAAGCCGCCCGGTTGTAGCCGATCTGCAGCCGGCGCTGGACGTAGCTGGTGGACGCCTTGCCGTCGCGGGTGACCACGGCCACGGCGCGGTCGTAGAGGTCGTCGCCCGACCCGCCGCCGGCCCCGCCGAAGTCGCCGCCGCCCTCCTCCTCGTCGCCGCCGGCGGTGACGTCCTCCACATACTGGGGCTCGCCCTGGGCGCGCAGGAACTTGGCCACGGCCTCGACCTCCTCGTCGGAGACGAAGGGGCCGTGCAGGCGGGTGATCCGTCCGCCGCCGGCCATGTAGAGCATGTCGCCCTGGCCGAGCAGCTGCTCGCCGCCCTGTTCGCCGAGGATGGTGCGGCTGTCGATCTTGGAGGTGACCTGGAAGGAGATCCGGGTCGGGAAGTTGGCCTTGATGGTGCCGGTGATGACGTCCACCGACGGCCGCTGCGTGGCCATGATCAGGTGAATGCCCGCGGCCCGCGCCATCTGGGCCAGGCGCTGGACCGCCCCTTCCACGTCCTTGCCCGCCACCAGCATCAGGTCGGCCACCTCGTCGATGACCACCACGAGATAGGGCATGGGCTTGGGATCGATGCGCTCGCTCTCATAGACCGGGCGGCCGTTGTCGTCGAAGCCGGTCTGGACGGTGCGCTCGAAGTGCTCGCCCTTGGCCGCGGCCTCCTTGGCGCGCTCGTTATAGGAGGCGACGTTGCGCACGCCGATCTTGGACATCAGCCGGTAGCGGTCCTCCATCTCGCGCACGGTCCATTTCAGCGCGACGATGGCCTTTTTCGGGTCGGTGACGACGGGCGCCAGCAGGTGCGGGATGCCGTCATAGACCGACAGCTCCAGCATCTTGGGGTCGATCATGATGAAGCGGCACTGCTCGGGCGCCAGCCGGTAGAGGATCGACAGAATCATGGCGTTGACGCCCACCGACTTGCCCGAGCCGGTGGTGCCGGCGATCAGCAGGTGGGGCATCTTCGACAGGTCGGCGATATAGGGTTCGCCGCCGATGTTCTCGCCGAGCGCCATGGGCAGGGCGAGCGTCGAGCGTTCGTACTCGGCGCTGGCCAGCAGGTCGCGCAGATAGACGGTTTCCCGCTTCTGGTTCGGCAGTTCGATGCCGATGGCGTTGCGGCCGGGCACCACGGCGACGCGGCAGGCGGCGACGGACATGGAGCGGGCGATGTCGTCGGAGAGCGCCACCACCCGGGCCGACTTCACGCCGGGCGCCGGGACCAGTTCGTAGAGGGTGACCACCGGGCCGGGGCGGATCTGGTCGATCTGGCCGCGCACGCCGAACTCGGCCAGCACGCCTTCCAGCAGCTGGGCGTTCTGGCGCAGGGCGCCCTCGTCGAAGGCGGCCGCCCGCGGCTTGGGCTTGGCCAGCATGGAGAGCTCGGGAAGGGTGAAGCCGTCCGGACGGACGAAATCGAACACGCCCTGGTTCTCGCGCGATTCCCGCGGCGACTCCTTGGGCGGCGTCTTGGGCTTGCGGATGCTGAGCGGGGCGGCGGCCGGCGGCTCGTCGAACTCGGCCCCCTCGTCCTCCGGCTCGGGCTCGCGCCGAAGCGGGATGGAGGCGGCCACGCTCGGCGACGGCGCCGGGTCGAGGGCCGCGTCGGGAATGCCTGCATCGCGTTGGGCCCGCCGCGCACGGGCGGCGCGGGCGGGCGCCGGCGGGGCGGGCGGCTCGATCTCCACCTTCGGCCGGGCGGCGAGGCGCTGGGCGAGGCCCTCGGCCACGGCCGCGGCGTCCACCTTCCTCAGGCCGATGGCGAAGCCCAGGGCGAACAATCCGAGCCCCCCGAGCAGAAGGGCGGCCACGGGCTTGGCCGCGGGGATGCGGGCGAAGTCCAGCAGGCCGGCCGCGCCGCTCAGCAGGCCGTGACCCCAGAAGCCGCCCAGGCCCTTGGCGAGCGGCCAGACGGCCGGCGGGGCGGGCCAGGCCAGCAGGGCGGCGAGCCCGAGCAGGCCGGCGCAGGCCGCCAGGGCGCGGATTCGCAGGGCGCGACGCGTGGCGTCCGGTTCGGCGCTGAGCGCCCGGGACAGGCCGAACATCACCATCAGCAGCGCGCCCAGGCCGGCGACGAGTCCCAGGGACTGCATGCCGATGTCGGCGATCACCGCGCCGGGGGCGCCCAGGACGTTCTTCGGCGACTGGGCGGAGGCGGCGTTCAGGCTCGGATCTGCGGCGTCATAGGTGGCGAGCGCCAGCGCGACCGCCACCCCGAAGGCGGCCAGAAGCCCGCCTCGAAGCCTGGCCGTGTTGGGATGCAGCCAGGCCAGCCGCACGATGTGCAGCGCCAGCTCCAGACCCGTCTTCCGCGCCGCCCGCGCCATAAACGCCCTCCTTGCACTCAGGGACCCGATCTATCGGACAGGAGGGTTAAGAGGCGTTTACGCCGTCCGGTGCGGTCGTGTGCGAAAACGCCGCGCGAACCCGGCCCTCGCCCGCAGGAACGCGCTTTCGCTCCGGCCTTCTCCGCACTAGGTTTGCGCCGTCATGTGGACCGTTCCGAAATCCGTCCTGCGCGTCGTGGCGCTGATCCTGTTCGCCTGCGCCGCCGGCGCCTTCGCGCTTGGCATCCTCGGCGCGGAGCCGGGAGGCGGCCGGCTGCCCGGCGAGACGGCGTCCGCCGACGGGGCCACCGTCACC
>Ga0155172_1045_pt1 | contig 12274 bp, 12 predicted proteins | sample RifCSPhighO2_01_FD_106140 | JGI IMG/M metagenome (GOLD analysis project Ga0155172, IMG submission 106140) | Phenylobacterium sp. RIFCSPHIGHO2_01_FULL_70_10 | reverse complement strand
GGTGATCGCCCAGAAGTTCATCCCGGCCGTCTCCAAGGGCGACAAGCGCATCCTGCTGGTGGACGGAGAGCCGGTCGGCGCGATCAACCGCGTTCCGAACAGCGGCCAGATCCGCTCGAACCTGCGGGTGGGCGGAAGGGCGGAGGCGGTCGACCTGACCGCCCGCGACCGGGAACTCTGCGCCACGATCGGGCCGGAGCTGAAGCGGCGGGGGCTCCTCTTCGTCGGCATCGACGTGATCGGCGACTACCTGACGGAGATCAACGTCACCTCGCCCACCGGTGCGCGGCAACTGCTCCGCTTCACCGGCGTGGACGCCACCGACATCCTGTGGGACCGTATCGAGGCGATCCGGGCGCGGGCATAGATAACCCGGATCCGGCGGGGCTTCCGTTTCAGGATTGTCTCACCTTCCCTTTGTGTTCTAAGTTTGTTCTCGGTCCGAGCCAGAGCCTGGGGCGGTCTGTGGATAAATTCGCCCTGCACGGACGATGACCGGCGGGGCCCGCGGGCGGGGATTGAAGACATGACCGGAGTGGTCACCGTCGCCTTCGAAGGCGTCGAGGCGCGGCGGGTGGACGTCGAGGTCCAGCTGACCGGCGGGGCGGTCGCCTTCGTGGTCGTCGGTCTGGGCGACAAGGCGGTCGCGGAAAGCCGCGAGCGGGTGCGGGCGGCCTTCGCCGGCCTTGGCCTGGCCCTTCCGGCGCGACGCATCATCGTCAACCTCGCCCCGGCCGATCTGCCCAAGGAGGGCAGCCACTACGACCTGGCCATCGCCCTGGCGGTGATGTCGGCCATGGGCATCATCCCGCCCGACGCCCTCGCCGGCTGGGCGGCCGTGGGCGAGCTCTCCCTGGACGGACGGATCGTCCAGGTGGCCGGCGCCCTGCCCGCCGCCGTCGCGGCCGGGGCCATGGACCTCGGCCTGATCTGCCCCGAGGCCTGCGGGGCCGAGGCCGCCTGGTCGGGCCAGACGAAGATCCTGGCCGCCCCCTCCCTGGTCGCCCTGGTGAACCATTTCCGCGGGACTCAGATGCTCTCCGCGCCCGTGGCCGGGCCGGTGGTCGACGGCGCGCGCGTCCCCGACCTGCGCGACGTGAAGGGCCAGGAGGGCGCCAAGCGGGCGCTGGAGATCGCCGCCGCCGGCGGCCACAACCTGCTCTTCATGGGCCCGCCGGGTTCGGGCAAATCGATGATGGCGGCCCGCCTGCCGGGCCTCCTGCCGCCCCTGTCGCCGGCCGAGCTGCTCGAGACCTCCATGATCCACTCGGTGGCCGGCCTGATCGCCAAGGGCGAGCTCACCCGCCAGCGACCCTTTCGCACGCCTCACCACTCGGCCAGCATGGCGGCCCTGACCGGGGGCGGACTGAAGGCCAAGCCGGGCGAGGTCTCCCTCGCCCACAACGGCGTCCTCTTTCTCGACGAGCTGCCGGAGTTCTCGGCCCAGGCCCTGGATTCCCTGCGCCAGCCGCTGGAGACGGGCGAGGTGGTCGTCGCTCGCGCCAACGCCCACATCCGCTATCCCGCACGCTTCCAGCTGGTGGCGGCGATGAATCCCTGCCGTTGCGGCCACGGGGGCGCCGGCCGCGGCGCCTGCGGGCGGGCGCCGCGCTGCCAGGCGGACTATCAGCGCCGGGTGTCCGGGCCGATGATGGATCGCATGGACCTGGTGGTGGAGGTTCCGCCCGTCACCGCCGCCGACATGGCCCTGCCGCCGCCGGCCGAAGGCACCGCCGAGGCCGCCGCGCGGGTCGCCCGGGCGCGCACGGTCCAGCTGGAGCGGGCGGCCGAAGCCGGCGAGACCGCCGCCCCGCTCAACGCCCAGGCCTCGGGCGACCGGCTGGACGCCATCGCCGACCTCGATCCGCCGGCGCGGGCCCTGCTGTCCAAGGCGGCCGAAGGGGCGGGCCTGACCGCCCGCGGCTGGACGCGCACCTTGCGGCTCGCCCGCACGATCGCCGATCTGGAAGGCGCGGCCTCGGTGCGGCGCGTGCATCTGGCCGAGGCGCTGATCTACCGCCGGGTCGCGGCCGACGGAGCGCCGGCCCTGGCCGGCTGAGGCGCGTGGTTCAGCCCGAGCGCCGCTGCGGCGGGCCCCAGTGCAGCCACACGCCGGCGGCGAGCGAGGCCAGCACCAGATAGCTCCAGATCACCAGTCCCCAGCGATAGGGCAGGGCCGGCAGATAGACGTCGGCCGCCGTCGCCATGTGGGTGACGATGCCCAGCAGCTGGAAGGCGGTGGCGAAGAGCAGCCAGAGCCGGTTGGTCGTCAGGGCCAGATACAGCAGGTAGCCCAGGAAGGCCGCATCCACCGCCAGCACGCCCCACTGCAGCCGGGCGGCCGGCAGATAGGCCAGAGGCGTCAGAAGCCAGGCCAGCACGTTGGCCAGCGCCGCACGCCGCTCCGGGCGGCCGCCGCCCCACAGGGCCGCGCCGGAGACCGCCATCATCAGGACGAACCAGATCTGCTGGGGCAGGACGGCGAAATACATCTACTCCTCGCGCTGCCGCCAGGGTGGCAGAGGCTGCGGCGCGCGGAAAGGCGGGGGAGCGCCTTCCCGCGCGGGACAGCGAAGAGTCGGCCGCCCGGAGGTCAGGCGGCCGCGCCGTCCACCGAGCGCAGGGCGGGCGCCCGGACCGCGTCCTGGGGCTTGGGCGCGCCGTCGCCGTAGAGGACGGCGCCCAGGCCGATCTGCTTCTGCGCCGTGCTGAGCTCCTTGTGGGCCTCGACCACGGCCCGACGCGCCTCGGCGAGGGCCGAGATCGAGCGGCTGGTCCACTCGACGGCTTCCTGGCCGATCAGGGCCGACAGGCCGGCCTCGGCGCGAAGGGCGGGCATGACGCCGGCCAGGGCGGCGGTCTTGGCCAGGGCGGCGTCGATCGCCTGCTCGGCCTCGAAGAGGCTGGCGGCGACCTGATCGGCGTACATGCGGCGTTGCTTGAGCATGGGGGGTCTCCTTCCCGCGCACGGCGTGGCGGGACGTCTGTCTTTGAAGAGTGGGATGAAGGCCGCGGCGGGCGGCTGTCAGACCAGAGTCGAGAGCGCCTGAAGTCCCGCCAGCACAGCTCCGAAGGCCATGGCCGCCCCGAAGGCGATGGCGAGGATCAGGGCGATCCGCGCAGCCGGTCCTAGGCTGTCTGTACGGCCGGTTCGCCAGGGTGAAAGTTCTCGTCCAGAAGCACCCAGGTCAGGCACAGGATTTCGCGCAGCACCATTTCCGGCGGCTTGAAGGCGGAGAGCTTCCGTGTCGCCGAGATGAGGTGCCTGGCCATGTCCGCCTGAGCCGGCGAAGCCGCCAGGTCGGTCAGCTGGCGCTCGAGCTGGTCCCACGAAAAGCTCGGGGCTGACGCCGCCGGCGACGAGGGCGTGGGCCACCTTGTCTCGAACGCCTCGATCTCCTGCCGGAGATGAAGCGCCCGGTTCACCGCCGCCCTCGTCGCGCGGCGGTCCATCCTGTTTCCGTTCCAGTGCATCATGGGTCTTGCCTCCTGACGAGGCTGGACCCGACCACGAGCGGACTTCGCCGTCTGTCCTGACCGCGTCCTGTCCTGACCCGATCAGGACAGGGCCGGCGCGTTCATGTTCGGCCAGGAGCCGGGCGGCGTGATAGCGGTCGGTGACGCCGAGCTTGCGGCGCGCACGGTCGCAATAGGTGTCGACCGAGGTCTTGGACATCCCCAGTTCGCGGGCGATCTGCTTGGAGCTGAAGTGGCGATCGACGAGGCGCAGGCATTCCCGCTCTCGCGCCGTCAGCAGTTCGACCTTCTCGTCCATGACGCTCGCCCTCCGGCCTCCCTAGTACACGCCATGCTTGCGCCTGCGTCCATACGGAGCCGCCATCCGTATAGCCGGTCGAGGGGATCGCTCACAGGTTGAGCGTCGTATTGGAGACCCAGATGACCGACCGAGACGCCGACGGCCTCGACACCATGGATCGCGCCATCGGCGCGCGGGTGAGGGCGCGCCGCCGTTCCTTGAACATGAGCCAGTCGGATCTGGCGGAGAAGCTGGGCGTGTCCTTCCAGCAGGTGCAGAAGTACGAGCGCGGCGCCAACCGGATTTCGGGCTCGACCCTGGTGGCCGCGGCCCAGGCCCTGCAGACCTCGGTGAGCTGGCTGGTGGGCGAGGACGGCGGGTCGGCCGCGCCTCCGGACGAGGCGTTTGCGGCCCTCATGACCCCGGGCGCGATGGAGATGCTGGAGGCCTTCAGCGCCGTGCGCCGCCCCCGCGCCCGCCAGGCGCTCCTGGCCCTGGCGCGGGAGATGGGCAAGGAATAGGCAGGGCGCGCTTTGACGCGGCGTTAAAGCGCCGCGGCCTAGACTCGGCCCCATGGACGAGCCCGCCGACCGCCCCGCCGACGACCGCATCAGCACCGAGCAGCTGGCCGCGCTGAGCCACGAGTTCCGCACGCCGCTGTCAGGCGTGCTGGGCATGGCCCGCCTGCTGGAGGGCACGCGCCTCAGCGCCGAACAGCGCGCCTATGTCGCCGCCATGCGCGACTCCGGCGAGCACCTGCTGGGACTGGTCAACGAGCTGCTCGACTTCGCCCGCCTCGGCGCCGGAAAGGTGGAGCTGCGCCCCGGTCCCCTGGATCTGGAGGCCCTGCTGCGTTCGGTCTGCGAACTGCTCAGTCCGCGCGCCCACGAGAAGGGGCTGGAGATCGCCTGGGCCGCGCCGGCCAACGCCGGCCAGGTGGTCGCCGACGAGGGACGGCTGCGCCAGATCCTGCTCAACTTCGCCGGCAACGCGATCAAGTTCACCGCCGCCGGGGGCGTGCTGGTCTCGGCGGAGCCGGCCGGCGCCGGGCGGTGGCGCTTCACGGTGTCCGACACCGGGCCGGGGGTCACCGACGCAGCCCGCGACCTCATCTTCGAGGCCTTCGCCCAGTCCGATCCCAGCCACCAGCAGACGGGCTCGGGCCTGGGGCTCGCCATCGCCCGCCGGCTGGCGGAGGCCATGGGCGGCGAAGTGGGGGTCGGCCGCGCCGAGACCGGCGGCGCCGCCTTCTGGTTCGAAGTCCCGCTGACCCACACGCCGGCCGAGCCCGGCGCGCCGCTGGCCGGCCTGACGGTCGGCGTCGTCTCCGCCAATCCTGTGGTCCGCTCGGCCGCCGCCCGGCAGATCGCCGCCTGCGGCGGGACGGCGGTCACAGCGGAGGACGTGGAGACGATCCTGCCGCTCACCGGACCGCGCGACGTCCTGCTTGTCGACCACGCCCTCAGCCGGGGCGGGCGAAAGGTGCGCCGGCCCTTCGACCGGCCCGCCCTCATCATGCTGGCGCCCGAGGAGCGCGACCGCATCGCCCGCTACCGCGCCTCGGGCTTTGGCGGCTATCTCATCAAGCCCTTGCGCCGCGCCTCCCTGGCCGAGCGGGTGCTGGCGGCGCTTGAGGCCGCCCCCGGCCACACGGCGTCCGGCGAAGACGACCGCATCGCCCCGGCCGCGGCGCCGGGCGCCCGCGTGCTCCTGGTGGAGGACAATCCCGTCAACGCCCTGCTGGCCCGCACCCTGCTGACGCGGGAAGGCTGCGCCGTCGACCATGTCATGACGGCCGGGGAGGCGGTGACGGCGGCGATGGCGGGCGGCTATGAGCTTGTCCTCATGGACATGCGCCTGCCGGACTTCTCCGGCGACGAGGTCGCCCGGCGGCTGCGGGCCCAGGGCGTGGCCACCCCCATCGTCGCCCTCACCGCCAACGCCTTCGAGGAGGACCGCCACGCCTGTCTCGCGGCGGGCATGAACGACTTCCTGGTCAAGCCCCTGGCCGCCGACGCCCTGCGCCAGGCGCTCGCGCGCTGGGCGCGGAGCGGCCCGCCCGAAGAGCCGGTCTGGACGGTGGCCCCGCGTCACGCCAAGTTCGGCTGATCCGACGGGGCCGCCCGCCCCGCGGCAGGGGAGGGTTCATGTCCAGCGAGAGCGCGGCTCCGGCCGAAAAGCGCAGTTTCTTCTCAGCCCTGGCCGTCTATGGCGAGCGCCGGGCGCTCATCATGCTGGCCCTGGGCTTCGCCTCGGGCCTGCCGAACCTGCTGATCTTCGACACCCTCTCGGCCTGGCTGCGCGAGGCGGGCCTGTCGCTGCAGGTGATCAGCGTCTTTTCGCTGGCGACCCTGGCCTATTCCCTGAAGCTGCTCTGGGCGCCGCTGGTCGATCGGACGAAGATCCCCTGGCTGAACGCCCGGCTTGGCCACCGCCGCTCCTGGATGCTGGTGGCGCAGGTGGCCATCATGATCGGGCTATGGCTGGTGGCCGGCGGCGATCCCGCCACCAGCCTCGGTGTCATGGCGCTCCTGGCCGTGCTCGTCGCCTTCGCCGGCGCCACCCAGGACATCGTCATCGACGCCTGGCGCATCGAGGCCGCCGGCGAAACGCGCCAGGGCGCCCTGGCCGCCGCCTATCAGTGGGGCTACCGCATCGCCATCATCGTCGCCGGCGCCGTGCCCCTGGTGCTGGCCGAACAGTATTCCTGGAACGTCTCCTACCTGGTCATGGCGGCCCTCATGCTGATCGGGGTGGCGGGCGTCCTGGGCGCGCCGCGCGAAACCGAACATCAGATCCGCGCCATCGACCTCGCCGGCGTGCCGGCCCGGCCGGCCCTGGAAATCCCCGAATGGCTGGCGCGTCTGGCGCTCGTGGTGCTCGGCGCCGTGGTCCTGGGCTCCGGCCTGGCCGGCTCGGCCGACCTCCTGACGACGGCGCTGAACGGCCTCGGCCAGGCCGCCATGGCCGAGCAGGTCGCCGCCGCCTGGACCACCAAGCCCTGGAACGCCTTCCTGCAGGTGGGGGCGGTGATCCTGGGGGCTGGCCTGATCGTGCTCGCCGCCTTCCCCATTCCGGGGCTCCGCACGCGCCCGGGCATCTATCTCTCCACCGCCCTCTTCGATCCCTTCCGCGACTTCTTCAGCCGCTACAAGGGCACGGCGGCGCTGATCCTGGCCCTGATCTGCCTCTATCGCCTGGCCGACTTCGTCCTGAACATCATGACCCCCTTCTACCTCGACCTGGGCTTCACCCTCACCGAGGTGGCCGAGGTCCGGAAGGTCTTCGGCGTGGCCATGTCCATGGCGGGCGTCTTCCTGGGCGGGCTGGCCGTCGCCCGCTTCGGCCTCATCAAGGCCATGGTCATCGGCGCCTTCGCCGGCCCCTTGAGCAACCTCGTCTTCGCCTGGCTGGCCGTGAAAGGGGCGTGGCTGCCCGCCCTCTTCGTGGCCATCGGCGTCGACAACATCGCCGGCGGCTTCGCCGGCACCTGCCTGATCGCCTACATGTCCAGCCTGACCGGCCAGGGCTTCACCGCCACCCAGTACGCCGTCTTCTCGTCCTTCTATTCTCTGCCGGGCAAGCTTCTGGCGTCGCAGTCGGGGCGCATCGTGGAGGGCTCGGCGGCCGCCGCCGATCAGGGCGGCCCCATCGCCGCGCTCAAGGGCCTGTTCGCCGGCCTGCCCCCGGAAGCCTATGCCGGCGCCGTCGAGAAGTCGGGCGTGACGCCCGCCGCCCTGGGCTCGGGCTACATCCTCTTCTTTCTCTATTCGGCGGCCATCGGCGTCGTCGGCATCGTGCTCGCCTTCGCCGTGGCCAAGCGCCAGGCCCGGGGCGAGGCGCCGGCGGCCGATCAGGGCGCGGCGTCGGACACCTCGGCCGGCTGAGCCGCCGGCGGCTCGGCGAGCGGCGCGGGGCCCTCGCCGCTGGCTTCGGGCGCCGGCATGGGCGCGGGCGCGCCGGAGGCTTCGCTCACGACGCCGGGACCAGGGACCTCGGCGGCCAGGCAGATCACCTGGGCGACGCGCAGGTCGCGGCGCAGATTGTCGGCCACGCGGCCGTAGTTCTCCGGCGTCACGGGCTCGCCCATGGCGAAGTTCGCCGGCCGGCGGCCCGACGCGGTGAGCGCCGTCAGCACGGTTTCGGGCGCGGTGGTGTAGATGCGGCCCCGCCGCGGGGCCTCGGCCACCGTCACCCCGATCACCCGGCCGGCGCTGTCGAGGGCCGGCGCGCCGGAGAGGCCGGCGAGGGTGCCGGTCAGCCCGTCCGTCCGTCCCGTCTCGGCCCAGACGAGCACCGATTCCGTGCGGGCGCCGCGCCCGCGGATGACGAGGTTTTCGCGGCCCAGCAGGCGGGAGGTGGCCTCCCCCGGCTGTCCCTGGGGAAAGCCGGGATGATAGGCGCGGTCGCCGCGCCGCAGGGTCTGGTCGAGGCCGAGGGGCAGGGCAGGCGCGCCGCCCTCGGTGACCAGGATGGCGGCTTCCCCGCGGGGGTCGATGAAGACCTGGGCGTCCACCCCGCGGCCGTCGGCGACCATGATGGCGGCCTGGGTGCAGCCGTCCACCACGTGGCGGGCCGTGATCCAGACGCCGTCGTCGGAGACGGAGAAGGCGGTGCCGGCGCCCGGCTCGGCCTGTGTCGGCACGTCGACCACCACCGCCGGATCGAACGGCGACGCCGGCCCGAGCGGCAGCCCTTCCTCGCCCGGCACCGGCGGCGGGGGCGGGGGCGCGTCGGCGCGCTCCTGCCGCCCGATGGCCGAGATCAGCAGGGCCAGGACGACCGAGGCATAGACAAGCCAGTCGGGCAGGCGAGGAAAGTGCATCAGCCGCTCAGGGCGCCACGGCCGCCGAAAGGATCAGGGCGGTGGCGAGCTTGGCGCCCACCAGCAGGGCGGCGGCGGCCACTTCACCGTCCTGGATCCGCTGCGGCAGGCCCCGCAGCATGATGTCCACCAGCCGGAAGACGAGCAGCTGGACCATCACGGTCGAGACGCCCCAGACGCAGATCTCGATCAGCGAGGTCGAGGAGTTCAGCGACAGGGCCAGGGGTGCGGCGAGCCCGACCAGGACCCCGCCCAGGGAGACGGCGGCGGCGGCGTTCCCCTCGCGGATCAGCGCCACCTCCTTGTGGGGCGTCAGGACGATGTAGAGGGCCGCGGCCAGGACCAGGATCAGGATGGCCACGCCCGCGTGCAGCAGGGTGGTGGGAAACCCGATGGCGAAGGCCTGGATCTCCGGGGACTGAAGCTCTGGGGGCATGGGACGCTCACTTGGCCTACGGCGGAGGTGTCTGGTTAGCACGCCTGCCGCCATGGGGGGCAAGCGGTTCAGGCGGCAGGTGCGTCCTTCGCCTCCAGGGCGAGCCGACGCCGCTCGCTGGCGCGCATCTTCTCGCTCTCGGACTTGAGCTGCCCGCAGGCGGCCAGGATGTCCCGTCCGCGCGGCGTGCGGATCGGCGAGGCGTAGCCGGCGCGGTTCAGCACGGCGGCGAACTTCTCGATGGTCGCCCAGTCGGAGCATTCATAGGGCGAGCCCGGCCACGGGTTGAACGGGATCAGGTTGATCTTGGCCGGAATGCCCTTGATCAGGTTCAAGAGCGCCTTGGCCTCGGCGGGGCTGTCGTTGATCCCCTTCAGCATGACGTACTCGAAGGTCACCCGCCGGGCGTTGGACAGGCCCGGATAGGCCCGGATCGCATCCATCAGCTGGGCGATGGGATACTTGCGGTTCAGCGGCACGAGCTGGTCGCGCAGCGGATCGTTGGTGGCGTGCAGCGAGATGGCCAGCATGGCCTGGGTGCGTTCGCCCAGGGCCTGCAGCTCGTGGATCACGCCGGAGGTCGAGACGGTGATCCGCCGGCGCGAGATGGCGATGCCCTCGTTGTCGGCGATGATGTCGATGGCCGCGGCGACATTGTCCAGATTGTAGAGCGGCTCGCCCATGCCCATGAAGACGATGTTGGAGAGCCGGCGGTCCTCCTTGGGACTGGGCCATTCCTCCAGGTCGTCGCGGGCCACCTGCACCTGGGCGACGATCTCGGCCGCCGTCAGGTTCCGGACGAGGGCCTGGGTGCCGGTGTGGCAGAAGGTGCAGTTCAGCGTGCAGCCGACCTGGCTGGAGACGCAGAGCGCGCCCGAACGGCCGACATCGGGAATGTAGACCGTCTCCACCTCGATGCCGGGCGCCATGCGGATCAGCCACTTGCGCGTGCCGTCGCGGCTCACCTGGCGCTCCACCACCTCGGGACGGGCCAGGGTGAAGGCCTCGGCGAGGGCGGCGCGGGTCTCCTTGGCCACGTCGGTCATGGCGGCGAAGTCGGTGACGCCGTAATGGTGGATCCAGCGCCACAGCTGGCTCGCCCGCATCTTGGCCTTTTCCGGCTTGACCACGCCGGCCTCGACCAGCGCAGCCGCCAGCTGCGGGCGGGTGAGCCCCGAGAGGTTCGGCGGAATCGGCGCAGCGCCGGCGGAGGCGCGCGAAAGGTCGAGGGTGACGCCCAAGGCTTGAAGTCTCGCTGGCTGGGAAGTCCGCCAATATAGGCCATGGGCGGCGCGCTTCCAACTCGGGCCGGCGCCGCAGGGGAAGGCGGCCCGCGCCATGCGGCTCAAACAAATGTTCGCCTGCGATCTTCCGCGCCGGAAGGGGCTGCGCTAGCGTCCGCGCCAATCTGGTGAACGAGACGCGGGAGAGCGACATGAAGGCGGTGCTGAGCAAGGTGACGGGCGGTCCCGAAACCCTGGTGGTGGAGGACATCCCCGAGCCGGAAGTGAAGGCGGGCCAGGCCCTGATCTCGGTGAAGGCGGTGGGCGTCAACTTCCCCGACGTGCTGATGATCGAGGACAAGTACCAGGCCCGCCCGCCGCGCCCCTTCGCGCCCGGCGGCGAGCTTTCCGGCGTCATCGAGGCCGTCGGCGAGGGCGTCACCAATGTGAAGCCGGGCGACCGCATCCTGGCCAACACCGGCTGGGGCGGCATGGCGGAAAAGGGGGCCCTGCCGGCCAACCGCCTGTGGAAGATCCCCGACAACATGCCCCATGACGAGGCCGCCGCCTTCATCCTCACCTACGGCACCTCCTATCACGCGCTGAAGCACCGCGGCCGGGTGAAGGCCGGCGAGAGCCTGCTGGTCCTCGGCGCCGCCGGCGGCGTCGGCCTGGCGGCGGTGGAGCTGGGCAAGGCCATGGGCATGCGCGTGGTCGCCGCCTGCTCCAGCCAGGAGAAGGTCGACCTGGCCAAGACGCACGGCGCCGACGAAGGCGTGGTCTATGGCCGCGGCCCCTTCGACCGCGACGAACAGAAGAAGCTCTCGGAACTCTTCAAGTCCGTGGCCGGCCCGAACGGCTTCGACGTGATCTATGACGCGGTCGGCGGCGACTATGCCGAGCCGGCCCTGCGCACCATCGCCTGGGAAGGCCGCTATCTCGTCATCGGCTTCGCCGCCGGCGAGATCCCGAAGATCCCGCTGAACCTCACCCTGCTGAAGGGCTGCGAGATCGTCGGCGTCTTCTGGGGCACCTGGGCGGCCAAGGACCCGGCGGCCTTCGCGCAGAGCGTGCAGGAGCTGCTCGACCTCTACGCGGCCGGCAAGATCAAGCCCTACGTCTCCGAGCGCTTCCCGCTGGAGAAGGGCGCCGACGCCATCGCCCACCTGGGCAGCCGCAAGGCCATGGGCAAGGTCGTCGTCACTATCGACTGAACCCCTCCCGGCGGTTACTGATCGCTGATCACAAAGACGAGGCGGCGGCCTGCGGGCCGCCGTCCGCAAGGGAGGAGAAGCGACTATGGCGGGGCGTCTGGACGGCAAGGTGGCGGTGATCACCGGGGGGTGCTCCGGCATCGGCCTGGGGACGGTGGAGCTCTTCGTGGCCGAGGGCGCCCAGGTGGTGGCGGCCGACATCCAGGACGAAAAGGGCGCCATGCTGGAGAAGCGCTTTTCCGGCGCGGTCCGCTACGCCCACTGCGACGTGACCTCCGAGGACGACATCGTCGGCGCCCTGAAGTTGGCCGAGAGCGCGTTCGGCGGGCTCGACGTCCTCTTCAACAACGCCGGCATCTCCGACCACATGGGCGCCATCACCGAGGTGACCGCCGAGGGCTGGGACTGGATCTTCTCCATCCTGGTGCGCGGTCCCGCGCTCGGCATGAAGCACGCCGCGCCGATGATGATCGCCCGCGGCGGCGGCTCGATCATCAACACCGCCTCCATCGCCGGTCTGCAGGCGGGCTTCGGCCCCATCGCCTATTCGACGGCCAAGGCCGGGGTGATCCATATGAGCCGCGTGGCGGCCGCCCAGCTCTCGCGCCAGAAGGTGCGGGTGAACGCCATCTGCCCGGGCCTGATCGCCACCTCCATCTTCGGGGCCTCGCTCGGCCTGCCGCGCGAGGTGGCCGACCAGATGGCCGCCCAGGTGGAGCAGCACGCCGCCTCGGTCCAGCCGGTGCCCAAGGCCGGCGTGCCGGCCGACATCGCCCAGGCGGCGCTCTATCTGGCCAGCGACGACTCCGCCTTCGTCAG
>Ga0155172_1036_pt6 | contig 12556 bp, 12 predicted proteins | sample RifCSPhighO2_01_FD_106140 | JGI IMG/M metagenome (GOLD analysis project Ga0155172, IMG submission 106140) | Phenylobacterium sp. RIFCSPHIGHO2_01_FULL_70_10 | reverse complement strand
GCGGCGTGGTGCGCCTGACGGCCAGCGAGGTGATCGGCTGCGAAATCCTGCCGCCCATCCTGGCGGACTTTCAGGCCAAGCACCCGCAGATCGAGATCGAGCTGATCCTGTCCAACCAGCTGGCCGACCTGACGCGCCGTGACGCCGACATCGCCATACGCATGGCCCGGCCGACCCAGAACACCCTGGTGGCCCGCAAGATCGGGCTGATGCGGCTGAACCTCTATGCGGCGCCGGAGTACGTGGCGCGCCGGGGCCGGCCCTGCTCGGTCGAGGAGATCGACGACCACGTCATCATCGGCTTCGACAGCGACACGCCCAAAATCCAGGGACGGGTGGATCTGGGCCGGCCGATCACGCGCGACATGTTCAGCATCCGCACCGACAGCCAGGTGGGTCAGCTGGCCGCCGTGCGCGCGGGCCTTGGCATCGGCGCCTGCCATTCCGGCCTGGCGGAGCGCTACGGCCTGCAGCCGGTGCTGCCCGACCGCTTCTGCATCGAGATGGAAATGTGGCTCTGCATGCTGGAGGGCCTGCGGACCACCCGGCGCATGCGGCTTATGTTCGACCATCTGGCCAAGGGCCTGGCGGCCTATGTCGACCCGAGAGGTTCGACCGCCGCCTTAAGCGGTCACCAGACGCCGTAGGGATCGGCGAAGGGCTTGCCCAGCGCCTCGGCCACCGCCGGGTGGGTGATCTGGCCGGCAAGGACGTTGAGGCCCCTGGCCAGGTGCGGGTCGGCCTTCAGCGCGTCCAGCCCCTTGTCGGCGAGCGCCAGGCCGAAGGGCAGGGTGGCGTGGACCAGGGCTTCGGACGAGGTGCGCGGCGCCGCGCCCGGCATGTTGGCCACGCAGTAGTGGACGACGCCGTCCACCACATAGGTCGGATCGGCGTGGGTGGTGGGGCGCGAGGTTTCGAAGCATCCGCCCTGGTCGATGGAGACGTCCACCAGCACCGAGCCGGGCTTCATGCGGGCCAGGTGCTCGCGCTTGACCAGCTTCGGCGCGGCGGCGCCGGCGGTCAGCACCGCGCCCACCACCACGTCGGCCTTGATCACCTCCTCCTCCACCGCATCGAGGGTGGAGTAGCGGGTGAGGATGCGTCCCAGGAACATGTCGTCCAGCTCCCGCATGCGCGGGATGGAGCGCTCCAGCACCACCACCTCGGCGCCCAAGCCGGCGGCCATGCGCGCGGCGTTCATGCCGACGACGCCGCCGCCCAGGACGCAGATGCGCGCCGGCCGCACGCCAGGCACGCCCGAGAGCAGCAGGCCCATGCCGCCGTTGTGCTTCAGCAGGGTCTCTCCGGCCGAGAAGACGGCGATGCGCCCGGCCACCTCCGACATGGGCGCCAGCAGCGGCAGCCCGCCGGCGCGGTCGGTCACGGTTTCATAGGCGATGGCCGCGCAGCCCGAGGCCAGCAGGCCCTCCGTCTGGGCCGGGTCCGGCGCCAGGTGGAGATAGGTGAAGAGGATGTGGTCGGGGGTGAGCCTCGCCCATTCGGCGGCCTGCGGCTCCTTCACCTTCACGATCATCTTCGCCTGCTCGAAGACGGCCGCGGCGTCCGGGGCGATCGTCGCGCCGGCCCGTTCGTAGAGATCGTCGGTGAAGCCTGCGCCCTCGCCGGCGCCGGCCTCGACGATCACCTCGTGGCCATGGGCCACATATTCGCGCACCGCGGTGGGCGGCAGGCCGACACGATGTTCGTTGGGCTTGATCTCACGAGGCACGCCGACGCGCATGTGTCCCTCCCACGGGGCATTTTGTTGCAGTCGGATTGAGGTCTGCGGGCAGAACCTTGTTTCGTCAACCCAGCACGCAGGCCGCCAGTCCGTCGCGACGAACGGTTCCGGCCGCCGCCTGGATCCGCCCGGCGCGCCGCCGGACGTAGGGACCGGGCCGATCGGCCTTGTAGCGCAGGGGGCTGGGGAGGACGGCCGCCAGCCGGGCGGCCTGCTGTGAGGTGAGATCGTCGGCGCTGCGGCCGAAATTGGCCTTGGCGGCGGCCTCGGCCCCATAGATCCCCGGACCGAACTCGATGGAGTTCAGATAGACCTCCATGATCCGCCGCTTGCCCCACATCACCTCGATCAGGACGGTGAAATAGGCCTCCAGCCCTTTGCGGACATAGGAGCGGTCAGGCCAGAGGAAGACGTTCTTGGCCGTCTGCTGGCTGATGGTGGAGCCGCCCCGAACGCGCGAGGACTGCTCGTTGTGGGCCATGGCCTTGCGGATCGCCTCGAGGTCGAAGCCGTGATGGCTGCAGAAGTTGGCGTCCTCGGCCGCGATCACCGAGCGCACCAGGTTGGGCGACATCGTGTCGATCGACCGCCACTCGCGGCGCAGGCCCTGGCCCTCGAACAGGCGCTGCACCATCAGGAAGGTGATGGGCGGCGGCACGAAGCGATAGACCGCGACGCTGAACACCGGCCCGACGAAGCCGATCAGCAGCCCCAGGATCAGGAGCGTGCGGACGAACCGCCCGAAGGCTCCGCCCCGGCGCTCGGGGGCCTCGGGCGCGGCGTCGGCCGCAGCCTCCTGGCGTTCGTCCTCTGAAGGTGGAGTGTCGCTCACGCTCGGCCGTCCTTGCCTTGACCCTAGGCGCGGCTGCTAGCGATGGAAAGATCGGCGGACAAGACGCAAAGGCCAAGCTCCATGAACGTGACGCAAGCCGTGGCGCAGCGGGTTTCCATCCGCGCCTTCAAGCCCGACCCCGTTTCCGGCGCCCTGGTGCGCGAAATCCTGGAGGCCGCCGCGCGCGCGCCCTCCGGCGGCAACCTTCAGCCCTGGCGCGTCCACGCGCTGGCCGGCGCGCCGCTCGAGGCGCTCAAGGCGAAGGTGCGGGCCAATCCCTTCGGCGAGACGCCGGAGTACGACGTCTATCCGCCCAACCTCTGGGAGCCCTTCCGCACCCGGCGGTTCCAGTGCGGCGAGGACCTCTACGCCACCATCGGCATCCCGCGCGAGGACAAGGCCGCCCGCCTGGCGCAGCTCGCCAAGAACGGCGAGCTGTTCGGGGCCCCGGTCGGCCTCTTCTTCAGCCTCGACCGCAAGGTCGGCCCGCCGCAGTGGTCGGACGTGGGCATGTACATGCAGACGGTGATGCTGCTGGCCACCGAGCGGGGCCTGTCCACCTGCGCCCAGGAATACTGGGCCCGCTATCCGCAGACCCTGGCCGAGACGCTGAGCCTGCCGCAGGACCACATGATCTTCTCCGGCATGGCGCTCGGCTATGCGGACGAGGCCGCGCCCATCAACACCCTGCGCACCCGCCGCGACCCCTTCGAGCTCTGGGCCGACATGCGCGGCTTCGAAGACTGACCGGCGCGCAGCGCATTCAAGTTGAGCCACAAAGGACACGAAGGGCGCGAAGATCGACCTTGCGCCGGCCCCTTCGTGATCTTCGTGTCCTTCGTGGTTGATTGCGTTTGGCCTGCGGCGCTGAGCCTCAGGGCGCCTCGGCCACCCCGGCGGCGCCGTCCTCGTCGCCCCAGGCCACGCGCTTGCCGTCCGGGGTGATGGAAAGGGCGGTGATCGGCGGGCCCTTCTCGGCCTTCAGCATCTCGATCTTCTGGCCGGCCAGGTCGCAGACCCAGACCCGGCCGTCCTCCAGGCCGGCGGCGACGCGCTGTCCGGTCGGCGGCGCGGCGACGCGAGAGACGAGGGTGGAGGCGTCGAAGCCGACCTCGGCGGCCTGCTTGCCCATGGGCCCGGTGGAGCCGCCGAAGGGCCAGATCACCACCCCTTGCGCGCCCGAGGTGGCCATCATCTGGCCCTTGGAGAGGAAGACCAGGCTCTTCACCTTGGCCGGATAGCCGCCCATGCGCATGTTCTTCTCGTCGGCGACGCGCCAGCCGTGCAGCTGGTTCTCCTGCATGGAGGACATCAGGAACTTGCCGTCGGGGCTCCAGACCAGGGCGATGTGACTGCCCGCCCATTCCAGGATGGTCGGCTTCTGCTCGGCGATGCGGGCGAACCACAGCCAGGCGCCGTTATAGGTGGCCACGGCCAGGCGGCGGCCCTTGGGGTCGAAGGCGAGCTCGGCCACCGACTTCTCGTGGGCGAAGGTGCGGGCGAAGGCGGGGTCGGCGGCGTCGCGGACATGAACTTCGCGGCCGGCGGAAAAGGCGATGAGCTTCGATTCGGCGCTGGCGGCGACGGCATCGATCCACTTGCCCCGCAGGCTGGCGATCTCCTCCGCGCCGGAGGGGCGCGACCAGACGACACGGCCGTCGTCGCCGCCCGTGACGATCCCCTCGCCCGACGGATGCGGCGCGGCGCAGAGCACGGCGCCGTCATGGGCCTCGACGACCTCTCCCGATTCGAAGCGGACCGTTCCGTCGCCGAGGGCGAAGGCGGCCTGGAGCGGGCCCTGGGGGGACTTGGAGAACAGGGCGGCGGTGACATAGGCGTCGAAGGCGTAGGGCATTTTGCTGCAATAACCGCCGAACGCCGGTCTTCACAGCGCAAAGCGGCGCCGCGATTTGCAGCGGCGACTGCGCCGCCAGGGGCGCCTGGGCGCGGGCGAGAGCCTGCTGCGGCGCTTCCCTGGCGTGTTGAGGCTTTACAAGCCGCTTTCCACAAGCGAATGGTCATGCCGAAACGGAAGGCCGCGTGGGCGCGGCCCAAAGGGAAGGAATTTCATATGGCGGCGAAGCTGTCCGGCGGAGGGGGGTCGAGGTTCGATCTCGGCCAGAACAGCGACATCAACGTCACGCCCTTCGTCGACGTGATGCTGGTGCTCCTGATCATCTTCATGGTGTCGATCCCGGCCGCGACCGTGTCGATCAAGCTCGACCTGCCGCCGGCGATCCCGCCGCCGCCCGGCACCGTGGTGGAAGAGCCCGTCCTGATCAACGTGCAGCAGGGCGGCGACCTCTACATCGGCGAGACCCCGACCACGCTCGCCACCCTGGGCGCCGACCTGGCCCGCGAGCTGGCCGTGCCGGTCCCGACGGAAGAGCGCGTCTATGTCCGCGCCGACCGCACCGTGAAGTACGGCGAGTTCATGTCGGTCATGAACCAGCTGCAGACGGACGGCTACTTCCTGGTCGCCCTGATCAACGAAGAGATCTGATCTCTTTCGGACCAGGCCTGAAACCTGAAACGCCCGCCGGTTTTCCGGCGGGCGTTTTGCTGTCTGCGACCGCCCTCGTCCTTCGCCGCCCCGTTCGCGCAGGGCGCCTCGAAGGACGGGCGCCGCCTCAGGCCGCGCAGGCCTCGAAGCCGGCCTTGAGCTCCGCCTCGTCCAGGTTCCGGCCGATGAAGACCATGCGGCTGAAGCGCTTCTCGTCCTCGCGCCAGTCGCGCTGGAAGTCGCCCTCCAGGATCATGTGGACGGCCTGGAACACCAGGCGGCGGTCCTCGCCGGCGATGTCGAGAATGCCCTTGGCGCGCAGGATGTCCGGCCCCTGCGCCTGCAGCACCTCGTTCAGCCAGTGGGTGACCTTGGTCCCGTTCAGCGGCCGGTCGAGCGTGAGCGAGACGCCGCGTATGCCGGCTGCGGCGACGTGGTCGTGCGGATGATCATGGCCGTGGTGGTGATGATCGTGATCGCCGTGATCGTGATGATGGTCATGGTCGCAAGTCTCGTCGTGCACGTGGCCCGGTTCGCCATGGGCCGGATTGAGGAACGCCGGATCGATCTCGTTGATCCGGGCGAGATCGAAGCTGCCGCGGCCGAGCACCTGGTCCAGCGGCACGTTCGACCGCTGCGCGCGATGGATCGGCGCCAGCGGGTTGATCCGACGGATCTGGGCCTCGACCGAGGCGAGTTCGCCTTCAGTGACGAGGTCGGTCTTGTTCAGGATGATCTGGTCGGCGAAGGCGATCTGCTCCACCGCCTCGTGGCTGTCGGCCAGGCGCAGGGGCAGGTGCTTGGCGTCGACCACGGTGGTGACCGAATCGAGCTGCGCCTTGGCGCGGACGTCGTCGTCGACGAAGAAGGTCTGGGCCACGGGGCCGGGATCGGCCAGGCCCGTCGTCTCGACGATGATGGCGTCGAACTTGCCCTTGCGCTTCATCAGGCCGGAGACGACGCGGATCAGGTCGCCGCGCACCGTGCAGCAGACGCAGCCGTTGTTCATCTCGAAGACTTCTTCGTCGGCGCCGACGATGAGGTCGTTGTCGATGCCCACCTCGCCGAACTCGTTGACGATGACAGCGTAGCGCTTGCCGTGATCCTCGCTGAGGATCCGGTTGAGGAGCGTGGTCTTGCCGGCGCCGAGATAGCCGGTCAGCACGGTCACGGGGGTCTTGTCGGTCATGGCTCTCATCTAGTCACTGCCAGGGCCGGTGGGAACAGGCCTGTGCGCGACGATCGCCGTTCGGCCGCTTGACGCCCGGACGACTGTTATAGAATAACATCCGCCCGCCCACCGGGCGTCGTCACCGGAATGCCCCGCTTGCCGCCCCAGGACCAGGACCGCCCGCCCGAGCCCGCGATGGACGCCTTCCGCGTCGACCGCACCTATCTGGGCGCCCATCACGGCCGCAACGAGCGCCGCGCCTGGCTGGCGGCGGGCATCTGCGCCGTCACCTTCCTGGTGCAGATCCTGGGCGGCCTGGCCTTCAACTCCATCGCCCTGCTGGCCGGCGGGGTGCACATGGCCGCCCATGTCGCCGCCCTGACCATCGCCGGCCTCGCCTATCTTCTGGCGCGCCGTTACGCCAAGGACAGCCGGTTCGCCTTCGGCACCGGCAAGATCGGCTATCTGGCGGCCTTCACCAATGCGGTGGCCCTGGCCATCACCGCCGCGGTCCTGGCGGGCGAGAGCGTCATGCGGCTGACGCAGCCGGAGACCGCCGACTTCCACGGCGCGACCCCGGTGGCGGTCTCGGTCCTGGCCATCAATCTTCTCTGCATGTGGCTGCTGCGGCCGGCGGAGGCGCCGCAGGAGGCCGCCGAGGACGGCGACCTGAACCTCTCGGCCGCCCACCTGCACCTAGCCGCCGACGTCGCCGTCTCCGTCCTGACCATCGCCGGCCTTCTGGCCGGGGAGCACCTGGGCTGGACCTGGGCCGATCCGCTGGCCGGCGCCCTGGGCGCGGTCCTGGTCGCCCGCTTCGCCTGGGGCCTGGCGCGGCGCTCGGGCGCGGTCCTGCTCGACATGTCGCCCAATCCCCGGCTGGCCGCGGAGATCGGCGCGCGGCTGGAGGCGGCGGGCGGGCATGTGGCCGACCTTCACCTGTGGCGGCTGGGGCCCGGGCACCATGCCGCCATCGCCGTGGTCCGCGACGCGGCCGGCCGCCCCGCGGCGCACTACCGGACCGCCCTCGCCGACCTGCCGGGCCTGAGCCACGTCACGCTTGAGGTGCGGCCCGAAGCGCCTCATAGGGACAGGGAAATCCCCGCCGACGCGTTGACTCGCAAGTCCGCGTCTGTATAAGTCCGCGGCTCTCGCCCGCGGGCCATCTCGCGGGCGTAATCCTTTTTGCATTAAGTCCAAGGCGCGAACCTATGTACGCGGTGATCAAGACCGGCGGCAAACAGTACCGGGTCCAACCGGGCGACCTGCTCGTGGTGGAAAAGCTGGACGGCGAGCCGGGCGCCGATGTCGCGTTCGGCGACGTCCTTATGGTGGGCGACGGCGACTCCGTGACCCTGGGCGCGCCCCTCGTGGACGGCGCGTCGGTCTCGGCGACCCTCATCGAAACCCGCAAGGGCGAGAAGGTTAAGATCTTCAAGAAGATCCGCCGCCAGGGCTATCGCCGGACCCGCGGTCATCGCCAGCTCGAAAGCGTGCTGCGCGTCACCGCCGTGGCCGGCGCCGGCAAGACCGACAAGTGGGACGGCGAGGTCGACCTGACGCCCAAGGCCGTGCTCGACGCCCGCGCGCGGAACCTGAAGCTGACCGAGCCTGCTCCGGTCGAGGCCAAGCCCGCCAAGGCGGCGCCGAAGAAGGCCGCCGCCCCCAAGGCCGAGGCCGACGAGGCTCCGGCTGCGGAAGCCAAGACGGCCGCGCCGAAGAAGGCCGCCGCCCCGAAGGCTGAAGCCGGCGAGAAGAAGGCTGCGCCCAAGAAGGCCGCGGCCAAGAAGGAATCGGACGCCGAATAAGGCGGCCCACAAGGTCTAGGAGAGCACCATGGCTCACAAGAAATCCGGCGGCTCCTCGCGCAACGGTCGCGACTCGGCCGGCCGCCGTCTCGGCGTAAAGAAGTTCGGCGGCGAAGCTGTGCTCGCCGGCAACATCCTCGTGCGCCAGCGCGGCACCAAGTACTGGCCGGGCGACAATGTGGGCATGGGCAAGGACCATACCCTCTTCGCTCTCGAGGCCGGCGCGGTGAAGTTCGTCACCAAGCGCGACGACCGTACCTACGTCACGGTGGTCCAGGCCGAGGGGGCGAGCGCCGAATAGGCGGAACCCTCCTTGAGACCGGTTCCGCCTCCCATCACCTGAGGCGGACCGGACAGGAAAACTCCGAACGGGGAGTCCGGCCGCCGGACTCCCCGTTTTCGTTTTCCGATGGGCTCCGGGAGAGGGCCCGGGAGGGAAGGATGAGCACTCTCGACGATCCCGTCATCTCGACGGCCCGGCTGCGGCTGCGGGCGCCGAGTCCCGACGATGCGCCCCGGCTGGCGCAGCTGGCCAACGACCCGGGCGTGGCGCGCATGACCACGCGCATGCCGCACCCCTACGGCCTCTCCGACGCCGAGGACTTCCTCGGCCGCTGCGGCCGGAAGGACGCCGCCCGCGAACGCGTCTTTGCGCTCGAGCGGGAGGGCGAGGGCCTGATCGGCATGCTGGGCTTCCATCCCAACGAGGCCGGCCGGACCGAGATGGGCTACTGGCTCGGCCGTCCCTACTGGGGCCAGGGCCTGGCCACCGAGGCCGCCGGCGCCGCTCTGGTCTGGGCCAGCGAAGGCTGGAGGCGGCGCTATGTCATGGCCGGCCACTTCGTGGACAATCCGGCCTCCGGAAACGTGCTGTGCAAGACGGGCTTCCTCTATACGGGAGACGTCGTGCCGCTCCATTCCCTGGCGCGGGGCGAGCCCGCGCCGACCCGCATGATGGTCTGGCTCGCCTAGATTTGTGTTATTGCGAGGCCCCGCCGCCCGGAAGGCGCGGCGGGCCCAAGCCCCTGGAACGCCGATGAAATTCCTCGACCAGTGCAAGATCTACATCCGCTCGGGCAACGGCGGCGGCGGGGCGGTCTCGTTCCGGCGGGAGAAGTATATCGAATATGGCGGCCCCGACGGCGGCGACGGCGGCCGCGGCGGCGATGTCTGGATCGAGGCGGTGGACGGGCTGAACACCCTGATCGACTACCGCTACCAACAGCACTTCAAGGCCGGCACCGGCGAGCACGGCATGGGCCGCAACCGCCACGGCGCGGCCGGCGAGGACGTGGTGCTCAAGGTCCCCGTGGGCACCGAGGTGCTGGACGAGGACAAGGAGACCCTGATCGCCGACCTCGACCATGCGGGCCAGCGCATCCTGCTGCTCAAGGGCGGCAACGGCGGCTGGGGCAACGACCGGTTCAAGGGACCGGTCAACCAGGCGCCGCGCCACGCCAATCCCGGCCAGCCGGGCGAGGAGCGCGCCATCTGGCTGCGCCTGAAGCTGATCGCCGACGTGGGGTTGGTGGGCCTGCCCAACGCCGGCAAGTCGACCTTCCTGGCGGCGGTCTCGGCGGCCAAGCCGAAGATCGCCGACTACCCCTTCACCACGCTGGCGCCGAACCTGGGCGTCGTCGACCTGTCGCCCAACGAGCGCTTCGTCATCGCCGACATTCCCGGTCTGATCGAAGGCGCCTCGGAAGGCGCGGGCCTGGGCACCCGCTTCCTCGGCCATGTGGAGCGCACCGCGGTGCTGATCCACCTGGTCGACGGGACGCAGGAGGATGTGGCCGGCGCCTATACGACCGTGCGCCAGGAGCTGGAGGCCTATGGGGCGGGCCTGACCGACAAGCCCGAGATCGTGGCGCTCAACAAGATCGACGCCCTGGACGAGGCGACGCGCGCCGAGCGGGCCGCCGAACTGAAGGCCGTCTGCGGAGCCGAACCGCGCCTGATCTCCGGCGTCTCGGGCCAGAACGTCACCGAGGTGCTGCGCGCGGCCTGGAACCAGGTTCGCGAGCGGCGGGCCGCGGAGACGGCCGAGGCCGAGGGTCCCGCGCCCGAGGGCTGGACGCCGTGAGCGTGCTCGCCAACGCCCGGCGCATCGTCATCAAGGTCGGCTCGGCCCTGCTGGTCGGCGCCGACGGGACCCCCGACCGCGCCTGGCTGGGGGCGCTCGCCGCCGACCTCGCCCGCCTGCGCGCCCGCGGACAGCAGGTGCTGATCGTCTCCTCCGGCGCCGTGGCGCTGGGGCGCCGTCGGCTGTCCCTTCCCAAGCGGGCCCTGACCCTGCCGGAGAAGCAGGCCGCCGCGGCCGCCGGCCAGTCGGCCCTGATGCGCGCCTGGGAGGAGGCGCTGGAGCCGCACGCCCTGTCGGCCGCCCAGATCCTGCTGACCCGCGACGACACCGAGGTCCGCCGCCGCTGGCTGAACGCGCGCGCCACGGTGGAGACCCTCCTGGACCTGGGCGTCGCGCCCGTGGTCAACGAGAACGACACGGTGGTGACCGAGGAGATCCGCTACGGCGACAACGACCGCCTGGCGGCGCGAGTCGCCCAGATGATCGGCGCCGACGTGCTGGTCCTGCTGTCGGATATCGACGGCCTCTACACCGCCGACCCGCGGCGTGATCCCGCCGCCAGCCATATCCCGCACCTGACCGAACTGACGCCGCAGATCGAAGCGATGGCCGGCGGCGCCAACGCCGGCGCCGGCGTCGGGACCGGCGGCATGGCCACCAAGCTGGCGGCCGCGCGCATCGCCCAGTCGGCCGGCTGCGCGACCCTCATCACGCTCGGCAAGCGCCCCGCGCCGCTGGGCGCCGTCGAGGCCGGCGAAAAGGCGACCCTGATCGAATCCGCCGCCACGCCCGGCGCGGCCTACAAGGCCTGGATCGCCGGAACCCTGGCCCCGGCCGGCACCCTGATCGTCGACGACGGGGCGGCCGCGGCGCTGCGGCAGGGCAAGAGCCTGCTGGCGGCCGGCGTGCGCGCCGTAGAGGGGCGGTTCGGCAAGGGCGATGCGGTCGTGGTCCGCACGCAGGACGGGCTGGAGATCGCCCGCGGCCTGTCGCGCTATGACGCGGCCGAGGCCGAGCGCATCTGCGGCCGGCGCTCGGACGCCATCGAGGGCGTGCTGGGCTACACCTCCGGACCCGTGATCCACGCCGACGACCTCGCCGTGCTGGCCCCGCCGGCCCGGGCCTGAGCGGCCTGAAGGCGCGCGCGGCATTTGCCCGCGCCCGGAAAGGGGCCTAGGTAAGGCTCGTCTTGAGCATAAGGGACGGACACGGATCATGGATGGGGCGGGCCGAAGCCAGGGCGGCGTGCGCAGCGATCGTCTGACGGCGCTCGCCCCCGGCATGACCGTCATCTATGGCGGCGACAGGATCGCCGTCGTCGGCGAGGCGCTCGCCGCCCGCTTCCGCCCCGGCGACCGGCTGCTGGTCCTGCAGGACACCGGCGACCTGCTGCACGTTCCGGCCGCCGAACACGCCGTCGCCACGGCCGCGGTGGACCGGGCCCAGGCCGCCTTCGCCCGCATGGGCGCCGTCTCCGACGATCAGATCAGCGCCTTCTTCGAGGCCTTCGCGGCGAGGCTCGCCGACGACGCCGTCTGGACGGCGATCGCTGAGGCCAACGCCCGCGACGTGGAAAGCGCCCGCGCGCGGGGCCGTTCGACCACCCGGCTGGAGGTCTCCGACCCGATGCGGGCCGACATGATCGCCGGCCTGCGCGCCTGGGGCGCCGCCCAGCCCGCCCGGGGCCAGGTGGTCGAAGCCGTCGCCCACGAGGGCTGGCGCGTCGAGCAGGTGACCGCGCCCCTGGGCGTGGTGGCCTTCGTCTTCGAGGGGCGGCCCAACGTCTTCGCCGACGCCACCGGCGTGCTTCGGGCCGGCAACACCGTCGTCTTCCGCATCGGCTCCGACGCGCTCGGCACGGCCCGGGCCATCGTCGCGCACGCGCTCGATCCCGCCATCGCCGAATCCGGCCTGCCCGAGGGCGCTGCGGTCCTGGTGGATTCCGCCGCCCACGCCGCCGGTTGGGCCATGTTCTCCGACGCCCGGCTGGGCCTCGCCGTCGCGCGCGGCTCGGGCCCGGCCGTCGCCCAGCTGGGCGGCATCGCCCGCCAGGCCGGGGTGCCGGTCAGCCTGCACGGCACGGGCGGCGCCTGGATGGCGGCCGACGAGAGCGCCGAGCCTGCGCGCCTGTTCGCCGCCGTCTTCCATTCGCTGGACCGCAAGGTCTGCAACACCCTGAACACCTTCTGCGTGACGCAGGGCGCCGCCGAGCGGCTGATCCCCGTCTTCCTCGAAGCCCTGGAGCGGGCGGGCGAGCGGCGGGGCCACGGCTGCAAGCTGCACGTGGTCGAGGGGGACGAGACCCGCCTGCCCGCCGACTGGCGCCGGGCCCGCATCCTGGCGCGCCGGGCCGAAGGCGACGTGGAGGAGCCGAAGGTCGAGATCCTCCCCGAGGCCGAGCTTGGCCGCGAATGGGAG
>Ga0155172_1145_pt3 | contig 12783 bp, 12 predicted proteins | sample RifCSPhighO2_01_FD_106140 | JGI IMG/M metagenome (GOLD analysis project Ga0155172, IMG submission 106140) | Phenylobacterium sp. RIFCSPHIGHO2_01_FULL_70_10 | reverse complement strand
TGGCGGCCAGGGCCGTCGGGGCGGCCTGCGAGGTCAGCTCCGCCTGCGGCGCAGCCTCCGGCGCGGCCGTCTGCGGCGTCCCGGAGCCGGTCATCAGGGCCAGCCCGCCCAGCAGGGCGACGCCCACCACCGGGGCGACATAGAGGGCCGGCGGAACGCCCTTGCGCTTCCGCGCCTCGCGGCGGGCATAGACCGGTTCGGGAATGAAGGCCGCTTCGGCGGCGGGATGAGAAGTCTCGCCGCGGCGGACGAAGGGCTCGTCGCCGGCGGCGGGGATGGAGCGTTCAGTCATGGCATCCTCACATTGGCGTGATATCGAGGAATGAAACGGCTCCGGTTGGTGCAGGTTCCAGAAATTGTGGACTGAAAACTTGCGGAGTCTGTGGAAGACTTGCGTATCAAGGGGAATTCGGGTGTGCGAATGACGTTTCCGCAGGAGCGGCCTTGGCGAATGTTGACGAAATATTGCCGAATTGCTGTCGGGTTTCGCCTTTATCGCGCCATGATCGTCCGTGGGAGCGATCTTGCCGCGCCGAGGGATCGGATCGGGCGCTGACGCGTCTTTGACCAGCTTCACCGGCGCGGCGTCTTGACCCATCCGCGAACGGACCGCCAAGGTGGGGCGCAGTGGGAGGGTGTGTATGCGCTTGAAAGCCCGGCTGGAACGTGAGTGGCGGTTCCTGCGCAGTCTCAGACGCACCCTTGGGCGCGTGAAGTCCATCGCCACCGATTCTCCGAACCTGATCTGCGACGATCTCCAGGCGGCGGTGGAGAAGTGGCGCGACCGTCCGGCCATGACCTTCGAAGGCCGCACGGTCAGCTATGGCGAACTGGACGCCATCGCCAACCGATACGCCCATTGGGGCAAGGGGCTGAACCTGCGGCGGGGCCAGGCCGTGGCCCTCTTCATGCCCAACCGCATCGAGTATTTCTGCGCCTGGTACGGGCTGTCGAAGATCGGGGTCGTCACGGCCCTGATCAACAATCAGCTGACCGGCGCGCCGCTGGCTCACTGTCTGAACATCTCCGGCGCCTCGCACTGCATCGTCGACTCCGAGACCGCCCCGGCCTTCGAGGAGGTGAAGGCGGAGCTCGAGAGCCCGATGCATGAGTGGATCCTGGGCGACGCGCGCGGCGAACAGCGCGATCTGGTCCAGGCGCTCAAGAGCTGCAGCCAGTTGCCGCCCGACCGGGAGGTGCGCGCCGGCATGACCGCCCGCGACACCTGCCTCTACATCTTCACCAGCGGCACGACCGGCCTGCCCAAGGCGGCCCGCATCACCCATGTGCGGGCCCAGCTCTACATGCGGGGGTTCGCCGGCTCGACCGGCGCGCGGGCGGACGACCGGATCTATGTCGCCCTGCCGCTCTATCACGCCACCGGCGGGCTCTGCGCCCTGGGCGCGGCCCTGCTGAACGGCGGCTCGGTGTTGCTGAAGAAGAAGTTCTCCGCCAGCAACTTCTGGGAGGACGTCGTCGCCCAGGACTGCACCATGTTCGTCTATATCGGCGAACTGTGCCGCTACCTGGTCAACCAGCCCGAGCACGAGGCGGAGACGCGGCACAAGATCCGGATGGCCTTCGGCAACGGACTGCGGCCCGACGTCTGGGCCCAGCTCAAGCGGCGCTTCCGCATCCCCGACATCCTGGAGTTCTACGGCTCCACCGAAGGCAATGTGTCGATGTTCAACTTCGACGGCCGCGAAGGGGCGATCGGGCGTGTGCCGCGCTATCTGCGCAAGCGCTTCAACATCCGCCTCGTGCAGTTCGACGTGGAGACCGAGACGCCGATCCGCGGACCGAACGGCTTCTGCATCGAGTGCGGCCCCGGCCAGATCGGCGAGTGCATCGGCAAGATCGGCGGCGACGCCCGCGCCGAATACACCGGCTATGTCGACAAGGCGGCCAGCGACAAGAAGGTGCTGCGCGACGTCTTCGAGAAGGGCGACGCCTGGTTCCGCACCGGCGACCTGATGAAGCAGGACGCCGAAGGCTACTTCTATTTCGTCGACCGCATCGGCGACACCTTCCGCTGGAAGGGCGAGAACGTCTCCACCAACGAGGTGGCCGCCCGCCTGCAGGAGGCGCCTGGGGTGCAGGAGGCGAACGTCTATGGGGTGGAGGTGCCGGGCGCCGACGGCCGCGCCGGCATGGCCGCCCTGGTCACGGACGAGGCCTTCGACCTGGCGGCCTTCGGCGAACACGTGGCCAGGGAGCTTCCCAGCTACGCCCAGCCGCTCTTCCTGCGCATGATGCCCGCCATGGAGACCACGGGGACCTTCAAGCAGCGCAAGGTCGACCTGGTTCGCGAGGGCTTCGACCCCGGCCAGGTGAAGACGCCGCTGTACTTCCGCGATCCCGACAAGGGCTATGTGAAGATCACCAAGACGGTGTTCAACAAGATCACCGCCGGCGGCTACAAGATCTAGGCGGCGGCTTCGGCGGCGTCCTGCACGCGAAGGCGGACGCTCAGTCGGCAGCGCAGGCCCTGGGGCGCGAAGTCGAGATCGGCCTGGCCGTCGATGTCGCCCTTCAGGCTGCGCTCGATCAGCCGCGACCCGAATCCCTGGCGCTGCGGCGGCGTCACCGTCGGGCCGCCTTCCTCCGTCCAGCTCAGTTCCAGCCGCGGCCGCGAGCCGTCGTCGTGCAGGCTCCAGCTCACGCGAACGCAGCCTTCCTGCGAAGAGAGGGCGCCGTACTTCGCGGCGTTGGTGGCGAGCTCGTGGAAGACCAGGCCGAGGGTGAGCGCTTCGGCCGGCGAGAGCGCCACCGACGGTCCCCGGACGGTGTAGCGGTCCGAGCCGTGCGGGCGCAGCTCCAGCATGATGACGTCGTTCAGATCCGCGCCGCGCCAGACCGACTGGGTCAGCAGATCGTGGGTCGCCGACAGGGCCATCAGCCGCGCTTCGAAGGCCGCCTTGAAGGCTTCCGGATCCGCGCTGGTGCGCAGGGTCTGGGCGGCGATCGACTGCACCGTGGCCAGGGTGTTCTTCACCCGGTGATTCAGTTCGTCCAGCAGGAGCTTCTGCTGCTCCTCGGCCCGGATCCGATCGGTGACGTCGCTGCCTTCGACGAAGACGCCCCACGGCGCGCCGCGGGCGTCGAAGATCGGCTGGAAGATGAAGTCGACGAAGCGTTCCTCGGCTGCGGCGTCCGGCGCACGTTGCAGCATGACGCTGGCCGCGGCGCCGATATAGGCCTGTCCCGTCCGCATCACCTCGGCGAGGATGTCGGGGAAGGGCTGTCCCTGGAGTTCGGGCACGGCCTCCATCAGCGGCCTGCCGATCAGGGGGCGGTGGCCGACCAGCTGCTGGTAGGCGTTGTTCACCAGCCGGAAGGTGTAGTCCGGGCCCAGCAGGACGGCCATGAAGCTCGGCGCCTGCATGAAGAGGTTGCGGAGCTGGTTGGTCTCCTCGACCAGGACGAGGTTGGTCTCCTGCAGTTCCTGGGCGCGCTGGAGGAGCTGGGTGGCGCCCTCCACCGGCGGCTCGGGCGCCGGTTCGCCGCCGGGGCCATAGGCCATGTCCTTCAGGCGCTGGATGTCGGTCACGTCGACCGTGTTCTGCAGGAGGAAGGCGACCTCGCCCGCCTCGTCGAAGAGGGGCGTGTGGACGGCCGACCAGTAGCGCATCTCGAACCCGCCGCCGAGCGAACGGGGCAGGGGGATGGCGTAGGGAATGAGGGCCAGGGTGTCCGGCTGGCCGGTGGCGAACACCCGCTCAAAGGATTCGCGAAGCTGGCGGCCGCTGGGGCCTTCGTTGGGAAACAGCTCGAACATGCCGCGGCCGAGCAGTTCCTCGCGGCTGCGCTCCGTCACCGCCTGATAGGCCAGATTGGCTTCCACGAAGCGGAATTCCCGGTCCAGCACCACGTGCGGACTGGGCAGATTCTCGAAAAGCGTGCGGAAATCTATCTGCGGCAAAGCTTACCCCCAGTCGCGTAACGCCTTGACGAGCCAAGCGATCCACCAGAACCAATGTCGAATAGCGGCCGTCCGGCGGCGCATCAAGCGCTCCCGCGGCGACGAAGGCGCGCACCTGTCTGAACCTGCGCAAACCGCCTATATCGGGCCCATGGTCGATACCGCCGCCGCGCCGTTGACGGGCGCCGCCCTCATCAAGGACGAAGTCAAGCGCCTGCCCGACGCGCCGGGCGTCTATCGCATGATCGGCGAGGACGGCGAGGTCCTCTATGTCGGCAAGGCGCGTTCGCTGAAGAAGCGGGTGACCCAGTACGCGCAAGGGCGCTTCCACACCCAGCGCATCGCCCTGATGGTCGACCTGACCCGGTCGATGGAGTTCGTCACCACGCGGACGGAGACCGACGCCCTGCTGCTCGAGATCAACCTGATCAAGCAGCTCAAGCCGCGCTTCAACGTCCTGCTGCGGGACGACAAGAGCTTCCCCGAGATCGTCATCCGCCGCGACCACGAGGCGCCGCAGCTGCGCAAGCACCGCGGCGCCCACACCATCAAGGGCGACTATTTCGGCCCTTTCGCCAGCGCCTGGGCGGTGAACCGGACGCTGAACACCCTGCAGAAGGCCTTCCTGCTGCGGTCCTGCTCCGACAGCGTCTACGAGACGCGGACCCGGCCCTGCATGCTGCACCAGATCAAGCGGTGCGCCGCCCCGTGCACGGGACTGGTCTCCATCGAGGACTACGGCGCCCTGGTCGAGGAGGCCGAGGCCTTCCTGCGGGGCAAGAGCCGGGCGGTGATGGCGCGCATGTCGGCCGAGATGCAGGCGGCCTCCGACGACATGGAGTTCGAGCGCGCCGCGCGCCTGCGCGACCGCATCCGGGCGCTCGCCTCCGTCGCCCAGGAGACGCAGATCAATCCCGAGAGCCTGGAGGAGGGCGACGTCATCGCCCTGCACGGCGAGGGCGGCCAGGCCTGCGTCCAGGTCTTCTTCTTCCGCGCCGGCCAGAACTGGGGCAACCGCGCCTACTTCCCGCGCGTGGACAAGAGCGACGAGGAGGCCGACGTGATGGCCGCCTTCCTCGGTCAGTTCTACGAGGACAAGCCCATCCCGCGCCTGATCCTGACCAATGTGGAGCCGGCCGATTGCGATCTGCTGTCGGAGGCCTTCGCGCTCAAGGCCGGGCGCAAGGTGGAGATCCTCAAGCCCCAGCGGGGCGAGAAGCGCCAGCTGGTCGACCACGCCCTGACCAACGCCCGCGAGGCGCTCGGCCGCAAGATGGCCGAGAGCTCGGCCCAGTCGAAACTGCTGGCCGGCGTCTGCGAGGCCTTCGGTCTGGAGGCGAGTCCGGAGCGGATCGAGGTCTATGACAACAGCCACATCATGGGGACCAACGCCGTCGGCGGCATGATCGTGGCCGGCCCCGAAGGCTTCCTGAAGAGTCAGTACCGCAAGTTCAACATCAAGGGGACGGAGCTCACCCCGGGCGACGACTACGGCATGATGCGCGAGGTGCTGCGCCGCCGCTTCGGCCGTCTGGTCAAGGAGGAGGAGGCCGGCGAGAGCCCGCCCCGGCCCGATCTCGTCCTCATCGACGGCGGCGCCGGACAGCTCGCCGCGGCGCTGGAGATCATGGCCGATCTCGGCGTCGACGACATCGCCGTCGTCGGCGTGGCCAAGGGGCCGGACCGGGACGCCGGGCTGGAGCGCTTCTTCATGGAGGGGCGCGAGCCCTTCATGCTCGAGCCCAAGTCGCCCGTGCTCTACTACCTCCAGCGCCTGCGCGACGAGGCCCACCGCTTCGCCATCGGCAGCCACCGCACGCGCCGGGCCATCGACATGAAGAAGAACCCCCTGGACGAGATCGAGGGGGTGGGGCCGGGGCGCAAGCGCGCCCTTCTGCACGCCTTCGGCTCAGCCCGGGGCGTCAGCCGCGCCTCGGTGGAGGACCTGGCCAAGGTCGAGGGCGTGAGTCAGGCGCTCGCCCAGCGGATCCACGCCTTCTTCCGCAAATAGCGCTCCGAAGCGCGGGCCTGTGCGTTATGGTCGGCCCGAAACCAAGGAGACGCCCATGCTGCTTCGCCTCGCCCTCGCCGCCTCTGTCCTGGCCGCCATTCCGGCCGCCGCCGGCGCCAGTTCGCCCGACGCCTGGAACGAATTCCGCGCGGAGGTGCGCAGCGCCTGCCTGGCCGCCGGCCAGGCCCAGGGCATGAGCAACCCGACCATCGTGGTCCATCCGTTCGGCACCGAATCCTATGGCGTGGCGGTGCTGCGCCAGGGCGAGGAGCGGAAGATCTGCGTGTTCAACAAGCAGACCAAGGCCGTGGAGCTCACCTGATCGACGCGGAGCCCTGAGCGATGAAAGCCCTGCCGAACATCCTGACCTCGCTGCGCCTGATCCTGGCGCTCTTCATGTTCGTGGCCCTGGCGACCGCGGCCGGGGGCGCGCCATGGCTCAGCGAGCGCCTGACCATGGAGGACCAGTTCGCCCTGCAGCGCTGGGCCTTCTGGGCCTTCGTGATCGCCGCGACCACAGACTGGTTCGACGGCTGGCTGGCGCGGAAGTTCGACGCGGTCACCGTCTGGGGCGCCATCCTCGACCCCATCGGCGACAAGGTGCTGGTCTGCGGCGCCATCCTCGGCCTGATGTCCCTGGGGCCCCAGCCCATGGTCTTCCTGCCGGCGGGCCTGATCCTCTTCCGGGAATTCACGGTCAGCGCGCTTCGCGAGGTGGGGGCCGGCAAGGGGGTGAAGCTGCCGGTCACCCTGCTGGCCAAGTGGAAGACCGCGCTTCAGCTCACCGCACTCGGGGCCGAGCTGCTGGTCGCCTCCTGGGGCGCGTTCGGCCTGCCGATGACGCCGGAGACCCTGGGTCCCGTCACCCTGGTGGCGCACGGCCTCTTCTGGCTGGCCGCGGTGGTGACCGTGATCACCGGCGCCCAGTACTGGGAGCAGACGCGGAAGGCGCTGGCGGAGTAGCCGGCGCGGACCCCGCCGGCCGCCGCGGGCGCGATCCCGGCGGCCGGTCGGCCTGCATCAGACGCACCAGCATCGCGTCCCCCGCCATGCGCAGCATCATCGGATCTCTCCCTTCGCCTCCGTCGCGCCGGTTTAAGAAGATAATGCGAATGAATCGCAAATGTGGTCAAGGCTTCGTGCGCAGCGGAGCCTATGGGACAGCCGGGGCGTTGTGGGGGGCAGACACGTGAGGAGCAGACTATGCGCTATGTAACGCTTCCCGTGGCCGTCGCCGCCGTGGCGCTGGCCACCGTCCCGGCCCCCGTCGCCGCCCAGACCGGCGGGACGTCCCTGGGCAACTTCTTCAACTGCGAGGCCTCCGGCCAGCGCCAGGAGACGGGCGCCCTGCTGGGCGGCGTGGCCGGCGCCCTGCTGGGCAGTCAGGTCAGCAAGAACGAGCGGGCGCTTGGCGCCGTGCTGGGCGCGGGCCTGGGCGCAGCGGCCGGCTCCTGGATCGGCTGCAACATGCAGGTCAGCGAGCAGGCCCGCGCCCGCAACGCCTTCGAGACCGCCCTGAACACCAACCGCACCCAGACTTGGCAGGATCCGACCACCGGCGTCAGCGGCCGGGTGGAGATCATCGACGCCAATGTCGGCGGCGCGGCCTCGGCGGTCAGCTACGGCCAGCCGGCCTCGTCCACCAGCCTGCGCTACGGCTCTCGCGTGCAGCCGCTGCGCGTGGCCTTCGAGCCGACCAACGCCCAGTTCACCACCAGCAACGCCGTGAACCTGCGCGCCGCCCCGACGACCAGTTCGGCGGTGGTCGGCCAGCTTCGCGCCGGTGAGACGTTCAACGTCGCCGGTCGCGTCTCCGGCGACCGCTGGCTGCTGGTGGAGCAGAACGGCTATGTGACCGGCTATGTGGCCGAGTGGGTGGTCCAGCCGGCCCGCACCGGCGGCTACGCCCAGGCCAACTGCAAGGTCGTGCAGCAGACCATGTATCCGCGCGTCGGCCGGCCCGAGACCGAACGCTACACCGCCTGTCCCGCCGCCGGCGGCGGCTGGCGGCTCAGCGCGGCCTGAGGGCGCGCGAGCCATTGCAGGACCTGCGAGGGCGGTCGGCGCAAGCCGGCCGCCCTTCGCCCATCAGGACATGGGGTTGGCTTCCGGCGGCGGGTCGCCGGGCAGGGGGATGAACTCCTCATCGTCGGCGTCGGGCAGCTTCATGCGGCCGGCGCGCCAGTCGGCCTTGGCCTGCTCGATCCGCGCCTTGGACGAGGAGACGAAGTTCCACTCGATGAACCGCTCGCCGATCGGCTCCCCGCCGAGCAGCATGACGATGGCGTCGGTCGCCGCGGTGAGCACCACCGGCTGACCGGGAGCGAAGACCAGCATCTCGCCGGCCCCGAAGGTGCGGCCGTCCACCTCCACGCCGCCGCGGGCGACATAGGCCGCGCGCTCCGGGTATTCGGCGGGAAGCTCGCCCCGCGCCCCGGCCTTCATGGTCCAGTGGACGTAGAACATGGGCGAGCGCACCGGCACCGGCGCCTTGGCCCCGAAGGCCGCCCCGGCGATCAGCCGCGCGCTCAGGCCCTCGGCCTCGTAGGCCGGCAGGTCGGAAACGTCGAAATGGGCGAAGCTGGGGTCGATCTCCTCCTCGCCGTTCGGCAGGGCGATCCAGGTCTGGATGCCGTCCATGGTTCCGCCGTGGCTGCGCAGGTGCTCGAAGCGTTCGGAATGCGTGACGCCGCTGCCGGCCGTCATCCAGTTCACCTCGCCGGGCTTGATCTCCTGGTGGGCGCCCACGCTGTCGCGGTGGGTCATCTGGCCCTCGTAGAGATAGGAGAGGGTCGAAAGTCCGATATGCGGATGGGGCCGCACGTCGACGGTGCGCGGGAAACCGGCCGTGAAGCTCGCCGGCCCCATATGGTCGAAGAAGATGAAGGGCCCGACCATCCGCCGCTTGGCGAAGGGCAGAACGCGCCCCACCTCGAACCCGCCCAGGTCGCGCCTGCGCTGCGAAATCACCAGATCGATCATGGTCCGCCCTCTGTCGCCTCGGTCCAGCGCCAATATAGGGTGGCGCGGCCGCCCTGGCTTGCATCGCCTTGTGCGGCGTCGAAGGAGTTTGCTTGCAGACCTACCGTCCGCCCCGCCACCTGCTGATCGTCGCCGCGCTCGCCCTCCTCGTCGGCGGAATGTCCCTCGTGCGCGAGGTGACGCGCCAGAACGACGGCTCGGACCTGAAGGTGGCGGAAGATCTGCCGCCGGCGGTCCGCGCCGACCTGCTGGACGCCGCCCAGACCGCCTACGGTCTCTTCGACACGCCGCAGTTCGCGCAAGCCCTGGCCGCCGGCGCGGGCGGCCAGCCCATCTACATCTCCCGCGACCGCCGCGCAGGCAGCGTCGCCGAGGTGCTCGAACGCCTGCGGAGCGAGGGCCGCTTCCTACCCGTGCGCCTCGTCCTGATGACGCAGGGCGAGGCGAACGCCGCCTGGCACTACGCCGCCGGCGGCGGGGTGGGCTATTTCACCCAGGACGGCGAGATCCACCTGCCGCCGGAGGTGGTCGCCCAGTGGCGCGCCGAGGACCCTGTGGTCCGCTCCTGCGCGCTGAACACCCTGGCTCACGAGATCGCCCACACTGTCTCGGTCTCGCCCTTCGTCTTCACGCCGGCCTTCACCGACACGTCGCTGGATACGCCCCGCATCCCCGGCCGCCGCCCGGGCGAAAGCCCCATCGGCTCCTACCTGATCGGCTCGGCCGCCCAATGCGCCTGGCTGGCGCGCCAGGGCCGCATCGAAGACGCCGAACTCGGCGCCTGCGTCGAGGTCTTCGGCGCCGCCGGCTTCAACGACCGCTGCGCGGCGTTCGGGGGAGGGGAGCCGGTGCGCGAGCGGGCAGGCCTGCCGCCGCCGATGCCGGGGTTGTGAGGGGGTGACGGCGCCTCGCTGATGCGCGTATCTTATGCGCATGGACAACGCACATGCGTCAGCGCGTCAGCGCCTGAACCTGACGCTCTCTGCGCCCCTCGTCGAGGAGGCCAAGGCGCTCGGCCTGAACCTTTCGCGGGCCTGCGAGAGCGGCCTGGAGATGGCGGTCGCCGCCGAGCGCGCCCGGCGCTGGCAGGCGGAGAACCGCCCCTTCTTCGACTGGTACAATGAAAAGGTGGAGCAGGACGGTCTCCTGCTGGGCCACTACCGCCAGTTCTGATGAAGAACGGCGTCTACAGGCTGCCGAGCGGCGTGCTGGTGGTGGATGTGCAGTCCGATCTCCTGAACCCCACGGCCACTCGCGTGGTCGTCCCGCTCATCGCAGCCGCCCAACTGAAGGGCGCCCAGCCGAGCCGGCTGACCCCGCACTTCGAGGTCGAAGGGGTCGCGCTGATGCTCCTGCCCCTGCAGATGGCGGCCGTTCCCGTTCGCGAACTGAGCCGGCAGCCCGTCCGCATGCTCTCGGACGCCGAAGCCTACGCGGTCAGCGGCGCGCTCGGTGTGCTGTTCGAGGGGGTGTGATTGCGCCACGGCGAACGATGGCGTGGATGCCGGGGCTTCAGGTCGGCTGGTGCGCAATCCCGGTCCTGCGGCTTGCCATCGCCCCGCTTTCCCGCGTTCTAGGGCCATGGGCCGACACGAACCGCCGCGCGACCGTCTGAAACGCCGCTTCCGCACGGTGCGCTGAGCCGATGGTGCGTCGCGCGTCGAGCGGAAAGAAGACCCTGTCGGAGGCCAATCTGGCCGCCCTGGGCGCCGAACGGCTGGCCGCGATCCTGGTGGAGACGGCCAGCCCCGCCCTGAAGCGTCGCCTGCGCATGGAGCTGGCCGCCGAGGTGGGCGCCGCCGACCTGGCCCTCGAACTGGACAAGCGCCTGGCCGCGCTGGAGGCCAGCCGGACGCGGGTCTCCTGGCGCAAGCGGCCGGAGCTGCTGGCCGAACTGAAGACCCTGCTGAGCATGATCGTCGGGCGGCTGGGGGAGATGGAGCCGGCGCTGGCGCTGGACCGGCTGGTGGCGTGGTTTGATCTCTACCCCAGCCTGACCCGGCGCGTTCAGGATCCGAAGGGCGAGCTGGCCCAGATCTTCGACGCCGCCGCCCACGACCTGGCCGTTCTGGCATCGCAGGTTGGGCCGGAGATCGCAGCCCCGGTCCTGGCCGAGCCCCTGACCACCCGACTGTCGGACTGGGCGGTGTGGATCGGCCGTTGCGCAGGCGAGCTGTGCCCGGATCTGGCGCAACGGCTGCTCCGCGACCTCACTGAAGGCCGCCCGCCGCCCACGGGACGCCTGGCCCTTGTGGTGCGCCGGCTGGCCGACCGGGCCGGCGACCTGGACCTCTGGATCGCCTCCCTCTCCGAGGCCGACCGGAAGAAGCCCGACATGGGCGCCGAGATCGCCCGGCGCCTGGCGCTGGCCGGCCGGGCCGAGCCCGCGCGGGCGGCGCTGGAGGCGGCGCGGGTGTCCAGCCCCGCCGCGCGGCTGGCGCGGGGCCGGGCCGCCGCTGGACCAGAGCCGCAGTCGGAGGCCTGGTGCGTCGCCGAGATCGCCGTGCTGGAGGCCGAAGGCGACGCGGCCGCCGCCGACGCCGCGCGCTGGGCGCTGTTCGAACGCACCCTCTCAGCCGAAACGCTGCGGGCCTTGCTCGCCAAGCTGCCGGACTTCGAGGACGTGGTGGCTCTGGACCGCGCCTTTGAGATCGCCGCGGCGCACGGGGACCTGATGCGGGCGCTGGCCTTCCTCATGGCCTGGCCGGCCCACCGGGAGGCCGCCGCCCTGGTCGCCGCGCGCCGGAGCGAGCTGCGCGGCGCGTGGAACGACCTGCCCCAATGGGCCGAACAGCTCTCGGCGCGCCATCCGGTCGCCGCCCTCCTGCTGGTCCGCGCCCGCGCCGCCGCCCTCCTGCGCCTCGGCGCCGGCTTCACCGACGAGGTCCGGCGCCTGATCGACGAAGCCGAAGCCCTGGCGGTGGGGCTGAACGACCCCAGCGTGCCGACGCACGAAGCCTTTGTGGCCGAGTTGTCCAGGCCTGCGAGCGGGCCCGCGGCGCGCTATCGTTGAGAGCGGCGCCTAGGCGGGGGACCGATAGTCCACTCCGGCTTGGAAGGCCCGCGACAGCGTCGCCACCGTGTCCCGCAGCATCGTCTCGATCGGGGCGTCGGCCATGATGAGCTGCGCGACCAAGGCTGGATGAATGAAGACGGTCACGGCGTCTCGAACCACACCTGAAGCGATGTCGACGTCATCGACCTTCCACTCGCCGCGCTCGACCGCTTGGGCGATGAGCCGCGCGATGAGCGCCGTCATACGCTCGGCGTAGGCGGCGATCATGTCGGGGCGCTCGACCAGAATCCGCCGATAGAGGTCGTGGATCTCGCGATCGCCGATGAAACGCTCCCGCTTGCGGCGGTGGAGATCGAGAAGCATGGCCAGCAACCGCTCGGCGGCGGGCCCGTCCCCTTCAACATGTGCGACGGCTAGGGCCTCCTCGTCGCGCATCGCTTCTTCGACGATCGCATCCATGATCGCCCCCTTCGACCGATAGAGGCGGTAGAGCGCGGCGTGGCTGACCCCCAAGGCGCGGCCAATGTCGACCATGTTTGTCTTGGTCTCGCCAAAGCGGCGGACCAGCGCCTTAGCGGCTTCCAGGATGGACGAGGTCGTGAGCGCGTTGGAGGGCGAAGGGGGCATGGTCCCCGGATAGGCTCCGCCCAACCTGTATGCAACAGGATCAAGATTACAAAAATCGTAGATTGTAATTCGAGTTCGTCCGGCGCATACACGATGGGTGTCTTAAGGAGGCGCCTCAATGGCGATCGCGTTCGTGACCGGAGGGACCGGGCTGCTGGGCGGCAGGCTCGTGGAAACGCTGCTCCGCGACGGCTGGACCGTCAGAGCGCTGTATCGATCGCCCAA
>Ga0155172_1054_pt6 | contig 12914 bp, 10 predicted proteins | sample RifCSPhighO2_01_FD_106140 | JGI IMG/M metagenome (GOLD analysis project Ga0155172, IMG submission 106140) | Phenylobacterium sp. RIFCSPHIGHO2_01_FULL_70_10 | reverse complement strand
GCCGCGTCCGACACCCCGGCGGCCATGGACCCGGCCGGGGCTGTTCCGGCGCCGGCGCCCGCGCCCTCTGCGGCGCCCGAGCCGCTTGCCGCGCCCGCGGCGCCGGCCGCTCCGGCGATCGATCCCAATGTCTATCAGGTCCTGCGCCCGGGCGACCGGCAGATGAGCTGCGCCCAGCTCGGGGCCGAAGCCAACACGCTCAACGCCTTTCTCATGACCCAGCAGCAGGAGCAGGCCCGGCAGGCCCAGCGCGCCAAGCAGGGTCGGGGCGTGATGGGCGGTCTGGCTGGCGGCGTGCTCGGCGGCGCCGCGCGCTATGGCCTCGCCCGCGGCATGGTGGGCGGGGCCTTCAGCCCTTATGCGGCCCAGGCCATGGCGTCTGTGGCCGAGTCCTCGTCGCAGGCGGTGGGCCAGGCCATCGCCCAGGGCGGGGATGTCCCCGTCGCCACCGTCTCGCCAGAGCAGCAGCGGATGAACCACCTGCTGGTCATCTACCGCGAAAAGGGCTGTTAGGAGCGTCACATCCTCTGCTGTGACGTAGCCGGGCTTGGGGGAGTACCGGCCTCATCCTGACGGAGAGAGCGCAGTCCTTGGCTGCGCTCTCATTCGTTTGCGCCCTTGCGACGGCCCTTCGCCTAGCCTTCCCTTACGGCGCCCTTTCTAGAAGCGGGGGCATTCATCGCGGCCTCCCCGCCGCGCCCGCATTCATTCGAGGAATTGCCCGTGGACGACGCTGCGTCCGTGCGCCTGCACGATTTCGACGAATCCCTGCCTCTCAGCCCCGCCGGTCCGCGCCTGTGGGACTCGCGCATCGACAAGCGCTACTGGAACATGATCGGCCCGTGGGGCGGCTGGACGGCGGCCCTGCTGCTGAAGGCGGTGCTGGCGGAGTCCGATCACGGCGGCACCCCCGTGGGCCTGACGGTCAACCTGATGGGCGGCCTGGACGAAAGCCCGCTGCAGCTCTCCACGCGCCCGGTCCGTCAGGGCAAGTCGGTGGAGTTCTGGACCTCGGAGCTTCTCCAGAACAACGCGCCTGTGGCCATGGCCATGGTCACGTTGGGCCAGCGGCGCGAGACCTTCTCCACCCACGAGGCGAGCTTCCCCGAGGGCGTGAAGCCGCCCGAGGCGATCGAGAGCGTGCCGACGCGGCCGGGTTTCTTCACCGCCATGTTCGAGCAGCGCCCGGTCCAGGGCTCGGCGCCCCTGCAGGAGAACCCCGACAGCCTCACCCGCAACTGGGTGCGCGACCATCAGGCCCGGCCTCTGGACTATGTGCTGCTGGCCGGCCTCGCCGACGTCTTCGCCCCGCGCATCTTCTATCGCAGCGCCGAGCGGCGGCCGGCCTCGACGGTGAGCATGAGCGTCTACTTCCATGCGACGCCCGGGGAGCTCGAAGCCGTCGGCGGCGACTTCGTCCTGGCCGAGGCCAAGGCCCGGCGCTTCGAGAGCGGCTTCTTCGACCAGCACGGCGCGCTGTGGTCCCGCGACGGCGTCCTGCTGGCGACGACCGAACAGCTCTGCTGGTTCAAGTAAGGGGCTGCCCCGTCTTCGTCATTCCCGGCCTTGCGCCGGGAATCCCTGTCGAGGCTTGCCCTCGCCCTCGACAGGGATGCTCGGGACAAGCCCGAGCATGACGCGGAACAGAGATCAGGCCTTCCGCACCAGGTCCACGAAGTCCGGCGCCAGGCGGCCCACAGCGTTACGGGTGTCGATGACCAGGGGGACGGCCTTGGTCAGCGCGCCATAGTCCACGGCGTCATGGTCGGTGGCGATGACCGCGCAGTCGTAGGCCGACAGCGCCGCCTCGTCCCAGGCGATGGAGGTCATGCCGGCGACTTCCGGATGCTCGCCATTGTCGTGAACCGCGGGGATGTGCGGGTCGTAATAGTCGACCTTCGCCCCCCGCTCGCGCAGCAGGCGGATGACGTGCAGCGAAGGGCTCTCGCGCATGTCGTCGACGTTCTTCTTGTAGGCCAGGCCCACCACCAGGATGCGGGCGCCGTTGACCGCCTTGCCCAAGCGGCTCGACAGGGCCTCGGAAACGGCTTCGACCACGCGGCGCGGGAGGGCGGCGACCACGTCGCCGGCCAGTTCGATGAAGCGGGTGGCCTCGCCGTGGGCGCGCGCCTTCCAGGTCAGGTAGAAGGGGTCGATGGCGATGCAGTGACCGCCCAGGCCCGGCCCCGGATAGAAGGGCATATAGCCGAAGGGCTTGGTCTTGGCCGCGTCGACCACCTCCCAGATGTCGATGCCCATGCTCTCGAAGACGATCTTCAGCTCGTTGACGAGGGCGATATTGACCAGACGGAAGATGTTCTCGGTCAGCTTGACCGCCTCGGCCGTCTTCAGGTCGCTGACCGGCACCACCTGGGTGAGCGGCGAATAGACGGCGACGGCCATGCGCCGCTCGGCCTCGGTGTCGGCGCCGACCACCTTGGGGATCGACGTGGTCCCGAAGTCGATATTGCCGGGATCCTCGCGCTCGGGGCTGTAGGCGATGGCGAAGTCGACGCCCGACTTCAGGCCCGTCGCCTCTTCCAGGATCGGTCGGATCAGCTCCTCGCTGGTTCCGGGATAGGTGGTCGATTCCAGGACCACGAGCTGGCCGGGACGCAGGTGGCGCGCGATCGTCTTCGCGCAGTCGGCCACATAGGTCAGGTCCGGCTCGCGGTGCACGTTCAGCGGCGTCGGGACGCACATCAGGAGGGCGTCGGCGGCCGCGAGGCGCGCCTCGTCGGTCGTCGCCTCCAGGCGGCCGGTCCCGCCCATGGCGGCCACGCGGGCGTCGGAGATGTGCTTGATGTAGGACCGGCCGGCGTTCAGCGCCTCGATCTTGGCGGCGTCCGGATCATAGGCGAGGACGTGGAAACCCTTGCCGAGGAAGCCCTCGGCCAGCGGCAGGCCCACATAGCCCAGGCCCAGAATGCCGATCACCAGCTCGCGCGATTCGGCGCGGGCCTCGAAGGCTTCGGCCATGGCCTCCGGCGTCGGGCCCGTCCCGGGCGGGCGCGTCATGGAATTCATGCGTTACGGCCGGCGAAGGCCCGCACGGCGGCGATGATCTGATCCTGCACGTCCGGCTCCAGATAGGGGTGCATGGGCAGGCTGATGACGCGCTCGGCCTTGGCCTGCGTCACCGGCAGGCCGCCCGGGCCCACGGGATAGCCAGAATAGACGCCCTGCTTGTGGATGGGGATCGGATAATAGACGGCGGTGGGGATGTCGGCGGCCTTCAGGTGGGCGGCCAGGCCGTCGCGGTCGTCGCATTCGATCGTGTACTGCGCCCAGACCGAAACGCCGCCCTCGATGACCTTCGGGACCGTGACGACGTCGGAGAGCCCTTGCGCATAGCGGTCGGCGACGCGGTTCCGGGCGGCGATCTCGTCGGAGAAGATCGACAGCTTCTGCAGCAGGACGGCGGCCTGGATGGTGTCCATGCGGCTGTTCATGCCCACCCGCATGTTCAGGTACTTCGGATCGTGCTCGAAGGTGCGGCCCTCGAGATCCGACTTCACCGCCTGGCCGTGAACGCGGAGCGAGACCAGCAGGTCGTGCAGGCGCGCGTCCTTGCACAGCACCGCGCCCCCGTCGCCATAGGCGCCCAGCGGCTTGGCCGGGAAGAAGCTGGTGGTGGCCACGTCGGCCCAGAAGATCGGATGGCGCTCGTCCAGGGTGCAGCCGAAGCCCTGGGCGGAGTCGGCGATCAGCTTCAGGCCGTGCTTGCGGCAGACCTCGCTGATGGCCGGATAGTCGGCCGGCTGGCCGAACAGGTCGACGGCGATCACCGCCTTGGGCCGAAGCTTGCCTTCGCGCTTCACCACCTCGATGGCCGCATCCAGGTGCTCGGCGTCCATGTTGTAGGTGTCGGGCAGGATGTCGACGAAGACGGGCGAGGCGCCGACCAGCGGCATGGCCTCGGCGGTCGCGGCGAAGGTGAAGGAGGGGCAGAAGACGGCGTCGCCCGGCCCGATCTCCCAGGCCATCAGCGGCAGGACCAGGGCCTCGGTGCCCGAGCCGCAGGACAGCACGTGCGGCGCCTGGCCGAACTCCGCCAGTGCGGCCTCCAGCTGCGCGATCTGCGGCCCCATGATGTAGGCGCCCGAACGCACCACCTCGAGGATGGCGGCCTCCAGCGGTTCGCCCAGTCGGCGGCGCTGGGCCTGCAGGTCGATGAAGGGGATGGGCATGGCGCAAACTCGCTGCTCTGAAGGCCGCGGTACATGCCACGACGGCCGCAGTCACGCCAAACACGGATGTTTTCGCAAGGTTTCGCCGCGCCGGGGACGGCCCCGACGCGGCGTTTCCCTGCTCTCGAACACTCAGATCTGGCGGGCGCGGCCTTCCCAGTAGGGCGCGCGCACCTTGTTGCGCTGGATCTTGCCGGCCTCGCTGCGCGGCAGGTCGTCGACGAAGTCGAGCCCCCGCGGCACCTTGAAGCCGGGCAGGGCCTGGCGGGCGAAGCCGAGGATCTCCTGGGCCAGGTCGTCGCTGGGCTCATAGCCGGGGTTCAGCAGGATCACGGCGCGAACCTCCTCGCCCCACTGGTCGTGCGGGATGCCGACGGTGGAGGAGTCGGCGACCGCCGGGTGCTTGATCAGCTCGTTGTCGATCTCCTGCGGGTAGATGTTCACCCCGCCGGAAATGATCGTCTCGGCGCTGCGGCCGGTGAGGAAGAGATAGTCGTCCTCATCGAAATAGCCGACGTCGCCCATGGTGAAGAAGTCGCCGAGCCTGGAGGCCTGGGTCTTCTTCTCGTCCTTGTAGTACTGGAAGCCGCCGCCCGGGGGCAGCTGGTGGTAGATGGTGCCCGGAACGCCGTTGGGGCAGTCGTTGCCCTCTTCGTCGATAATCCGGACCTGCAGCAGGGCCGGACGCTTGCCGACGCTGCCCGGCTTCTTCAGCCACTCCTCGGAGGAGATGGCGAAGCCCGCCCCGCCTTCCGAGCCGGCGTAGTACTCCGACAGCACCGGGCCGAACCAGTCGATCATGGCCATCTTCACCTCGGGCGGGCAGGGCGCCGCGCCGTGGACGATGTAGCGGACATGGTCGACGGGATACCTGGCCTTCACCTCGGCGGGCAGGTCCAGCAGGCGCTGGAACATGATCGGCACCAGGTGCAGGTGGGTGACCTTCCTCTCCGAAATCGTCCGCAGGACGAGCTCGGAGTCCCACTTGTCGATGAAGACGAGGGTCGAGCCGGTGCCCATGGCCGCGCGCACGTCGAAGGCGAGCGGAGCGGCGTGGTAGGCGGGGCCGGCGCAGAGCTGGATGGAGGTCGCGTCATAGCCGCGGCCGGCCAGGACGTTGGCCGGCGTGACCACGGGGTTGGGCCGGAAGACGCCCTTGGGACGGCCGGTGGTGCCCGAGGTGTACATCATCTGGTTGCCCAGGACCGGGTCGGCGATGTCGCCGCCGTCGAGGGGCGCGAGCGCGGCGTCGTAGTCCTGGAAGCCCTCGATCGGCCCGCCGACGGCCAGCTTCAGGACCAAATTGTCGCACTGCTTCGCCGCGACCGCCACGGCGGCGACGCGGGCGTCGCCGACCAGCACCTTCGCCTCGCAGTCGTTGATGATGTAGGCGATCTCATCGGCGGTCAGGTGCCAGTTGACGGGCGTGATGCGGACGCCCGTGCGCATGGTGGCGGAGAGGACTTCGACGAATTCGGCGCGATTGGAGCAGACGAGCGCCAGGGAATCGCCCGGCTCGAGGCCGTGCTGACGGAAGAGGCGGGCGAGCTTGTTGGCGTTGGCATTGACCTCGGCGAAGGTCTTCTCGCGGCCGGACGGATCGACGACCGCCACCTTGTCGGGCTGGACATCGGCCCAGACGGCCATGGTCATGCCGGTCACGGCCGCCTCGTTCAGACGGTCTTCCAGACCCACGCGCTCTTTCAAATCTTCCATCAAATTCCTCCCCGCGGCCGCTGGCCGGCGGACCCGGCGGCGGACGCGTTAGCATTATCGTTGGCGGCGGCCGTTTTTGTCGGAGGACGCAGACGCAATATGCCTGCGGCGCCCCCGGGCCATCCTTGCTCCTACAATGGCAGCGGAATTCCGCGACGACAACGCCGCCCGATCCAAACGGCGGCCGGATCGGGCGGGGAATCTGACGGGTCTGCTGAAACCGAACTGCGACTCAGAAGGCGCGTTCGCCCCAGCGCATGGCGAAATAGCCGGCGACTGCGGAGACGGCGGTGAGGAAGGTCCCCCAGGCGATGTCGGCCACGCTGATCTTGGTCGACCAGACCTTGAGCACCGCCTGGCTGGTCAGGTCGTAGGTGCCGTAGCAGAGGAAGCCCAGCACCGCGCCGGTGAACAGGGCGCGGGTCCATTCCCCCTCCCGGACGGCCGGCGTGACGGCCAGGATCATGACGCCGGCGATGTAGATGACGTAGAAGGCGATCGCCGGCGCGAGGGCGAACTTGTCGGCCAGGACGGGATCAAGGGTCGGGCGGTAGAGCCGCGGGCCGACGGTGCTGAGCCAGACGGCGTCGACGATGGCGAAGGCGAGACCCGTTCCCAGGTAGCCGATGACGTATTTGAGCATGGTCTTGAGGCTCCTCAGGCGACGGGTTTCAGGCGGTAGTGGCTGACGCCCCACTCGTCCCCGCCGCGGTGGCCGAAGAGCCCGGCCGTGGCGAGGAAGAAGAGCCGCCAGCGCCGACGCCAGAGCGGCGCGGCGTCGCCGTAGACATCGGCCAGAACGGCCCGGATGGCGGCGTCGTTGCGGTCGAAATTCTCCAGCCAGTCCAGCGCCGTGCGCTGGTAGTGTCGCCCCGACCAGCGCCAGTCGGCCTCCACCTCGAACAGGTCCGGGAACTGCCGCATCAGACCGTGGCTGGGCATCACCCCGCCGGAGAAGAAGTGGTGGGCGATCCAGTCGGCCTCGTCCTCGACGTCGAAGCGGTAGGGCGTGGCGGCGTGGGTGAAGACGTGGATGAAGGCGCGGCCGTCGGGCTCCAGCCAGCTCCGCGTGCGGTCCAGCAGGGCGCGCCAGTTGGCCATGTGCTCGAACATCTCCACCGAAACGACCCGGTCGAAGCGGCGCCGCGCGTCGAAGTCGTTCATGTCGGCGGTCACGACGGTCAGGTTCGTCAGGCCCGCCGAGCGTGCGCGGGCGCGGATGAAGTCCCCCTGGCTGGCCGAATTCGAGACCGAGGTGATCTGCGCCTTGGGCAGGGCGCGCGCCATCCACAGGCTCAGCGAGCCCCATCCGCAGCCAAGCTCCAGGATCGTCTGGCCGTCGCGCAGATCGGCGTGGGCGGCGGTTTCGGACAGGGCGTTCTCCTCCGCCGCGGCCAGGGTGTCGACGCCCTCGCCATAGAGGCAGCTGGAGTACTTCAGCTGCGGCCCCAGGACCTTCTCGAAGAAGGCGGCCGGCAGTTCGTAGTGCTGCTCGTTGGCCGCCTGGACGTGCTCGGCGATGGGCCGGGCGGCCATCTCCCGCGCGAAGACGGCCTCTGCGTCCGGCGGGGCGGCGTTCAGCTGCCGCCGGGCGTTGGCCACCAGGAAGTCGATGGCCGCGCGCCGCATGGCGTCGGGCAGGGGCGCCCCTTCGAACGCCTGGATCGTCGAACTGATGAAGCTCATGGGCGCGGTCCCTCGCATGGCGGATCAACGGCCAAGCCGGTCGTTGCCTTCCCGGTACGCGGCGGCCAAGCCTTCGGATGCGAAGCCTGCGGCTGCATCCGGCCCCGCACTCGCCCCGTACAGCTTGACACCGCAGGCGCCGCTCCGGCGCCCGCCGCAGAAGATCTTGAGGAGACTCCGTGCGCCCAGACCGTTCAACCCGCCCCTTGCGGATCGCCGTCGTGGGCGGGGGCATCTCCGGCCTCTCCGCAGCCTGGCTGCTTTCGCAACGCCACGAGGTGGTCCTGTTCGAGGGCGACGGCCGGCTGGGGGGGCACGCCAACACCGTCCAGGCGCCGGACGGGGCGGGCGGCCAGACGCCCGTGGACACGGGCTTCATCGTCTATAACGAGGAGAACTACCCGAACTTCACGGCCCTGCTGGCGCATCTGCGCGTGCGGACGCTCGACGCCGACATGGCGCTCAGCGTCTCCCTGGACGACGGCGCGTTCGAGTACTCGTCGGGCTCGCTGTTCGCGCAGCGGCGGAACTTCTTCAGCGCGCGCTTCTGGCGCATGCTGCGCGACGTCACCCGCTTCTACCGCCATGGCCCCCGGGACATCGCCGCCCTCGAGGGGCCCCTGACCAGCCTGGACGACTATCTGAAGCAGAAGGGCTACTGCCAGGCCTTTCGCGACGACCACCTTCTGCCGCAGGCCGCCGCCATCTGGTCGACGCCGCTCTCGGCCATCCGGGACTATCCGGCCGCAGCCCTGATCCGCTTCTTCCAGAACCACGGCATGATGCGCATCTTCGGCCGCGGCCTCTGGCGGACGGTGGAGGGCGGCAGCCGCGCCTATGTGGAGAAGCTCGCCGAGGCGTTCTGGGGCGAGACCCGCACCGGCGCCCGCGTGGCCGGCGTTCGCCGCACGCCGCACGGCGCCGAGGTCCGGCTGGCCGGCGGCGACGTGGAGCGGTTCGATCACGTGGTCATCGCCACCCATGGGGACCAAGCGCTGGCCCTGCTCGACGATCCCTCGCCCGAGGAGCGGCGGATCCTCTCGGCCTTCCGCTACACGCGCAACCTGGCGGTGCTGCATTCGGACCGCCGCCTGATGCCCAAGCGCCGCGCCGCCTGGACGAGCTGGAACCACATCGGAAAGCGCAGCGCGCCCGAGGAGGGCTGCGTCACCTACTGGATGAACCGCCTCCAGAGCCTTCCGGCGAAGCCGGAGCTGTTCGTCACGCTGAACCCGACTCGCGACATCGCGCCCGAGGCGGTCGTCCGCACCGACGTCTACGACCATCCCCTGTTCGACGCCGGCGCCATCGCCGCCCAGGACGAGCTCTGGTCCCTGCAGGGGGTGCGCGGCACCTGGTTCTGCGGCTCCTATTTCGGGCACGGCTTCCACGAGGACGGCCTGCAGTCGGGCCTGGCCGTCGCCGAGCAGCTGGGCGGCGTGCGGCGGCCCTGGAGGGTCGCCGACGAGTCGGGCCGCATCCGCCTGCCGAGGACGCAGGTCGATCCGGTGAGCGTCGCCGCGTGAGGAGCGGCCTCTATGCCGGCCTGGTGACGCACGCGCGGTTCAAGCCGCGGCGTCACGCGCTGCGCTACCGCATCTTCATGCTGCTCGCCGACCTGGACGAGGTCGAAACCCTGTCGCGCAGGCTCAGGGTCTTCGGCTTCGACCGGGCCGCGCCCTTGTCGCTGCAGACCCGAGACCACGGCGACGGCTCGCCCGCCGCGCTGAAGTCGCAGGTGGAGCGCCACCTGGCCGCCGCCGGCCTCGACCATGGCGGGCCCATCCAGGTGCTCTGCATGCCCCGCGTGTTCGGCGGCGTCTTCAATCCCCTGACCGTCTACTTCTGCCACGGGCCGGACGGGCGGCTGAGCGCCATCCTCTACGAGGTCAACAACACCTTCGGCGAGCGGCACAGCTATCGGATCCCGGCGCCGGAGGCGGCCTGCGCGGACCTGGTGGAGCAGGGGGCGGACAAGGCCTTCTTCGTCTCGCCCTTCATGGACATGGACCTCCGCTACGCCTTCCGCATCCGGCCGCCGGGCGAGGCGGTTTCGGTGGGCGTCGAGGTGTCCGACGGCGAGGGGCCGGTGCTGTCGGCCGCCTTCGCAGGCCGGCGGCGGCCCCTGACCGACCGGGCCCTGGCGGGCGCCGTCCTCAGCCACCCCTGGATGATCCTCGGCGTCATGGCCGCCATCCACTGGGAAGCGCTGAAGATCTGGCTGAAGGGCGAGCGCCTGCGGCCCCGTCCGCCCCGGCCGAAAGCCCCTGTCACGGTGGCCTGGCCAAAGCCTGTGAGTTGATCGCAGGCGACCGCGCTTGTCGGTCCTTCTCGGGCCCGCGCAAGGCACGAACCGTCACGTAGACGGACTATCTGACGCCGGCGTCAAAAGGGGGCTGGCGCGACCCCTGGTGGCGCCCCATGATGTCCGCCATACCAGAATTGGACATTTTCAGATGAGTGTTTCACGCCCCCCCCTGCGGGGTGCGGCGGAGGATTCTGCGTCGATCGACATGTCGGCGGCGCCCAGGGTCCTGCGCCGGATCATCGGTCTCGCCTTGCGCTATCGCGGCCTTACGGCGCTGGCCATCGGATGCTCGATCGGCGCGGCCCTCTTCAGTCTGACCCTGCCCAAGCTCTTCGGCCACGCGGTCGACCAGGCCCACCAACTGCTGACCGGCGGGGCGGCGACCGCCGAGGCGGCGCAGGACGCGCTCCTCACCACCGCCCTGCTGGTGATCGGCGCGGCCAGCCTGAGGGGCCTGCTCACCGGCTATGGCGGCTATGTGGCCGAACAGGTGAGCCAGAAGGTGGCCTACGACCTGCGCCTGGCCTTCTTCCAGCAGCTGCAGCGGCTCTCCTTCGGGTTCCACGACAAGATCCATTCCGGCGACCTGATCACCCGCGGCATGCTGGACCTGGAGGGGACGCGCGCCTTCATCCAGGGCGGCATGATGCAGAGCCTGACGCTGGTCATGCTGCTGTCGGTCGCCTCCTTCATGATGTTCGCCACCAACCCCGTCATGGCGGTGATGGCGCTGGCCTTCGTGCCCATCGCCGGCTGGGCGCTGGCCCGCATGGGCGTCCTGCTCCGCGTCACCTGGCTGCGCGTGCAGCAGCTGATGTCGGTCCTGACGCTGACCATGGAGGAGAACCTCCAGGGCATCCGCGTGGTGCGCGCCTTCGCCGCCAAGGCCTTCGAGATGGGGAAGTTCGACAAGGCGGCGAACGACGCCCTGCAGTACTCCTTCAAGCGCATCACCCTGCGTTTCCGCGCGGTGACGGCCATGACGCTGAGCTACTACGGCTCCATGGCCCTGCTGCTCTGGTATGGCGGCCACCAGGTGATCGACGGGGCCATGTCGGTGGGCCGGCTCACCGAATTCCTGACCTATATGACCCTGCTGCAGGCGCCGATCCGGCAGATCGCCATGATCTTCGCCTCGGCCGCGCGGGCGACCTCGTCCGGCGGCCGGGTGTTCGAGGTCCTGGACCTGGCGCCCGGCATCGCCGACGCGCCGGGCGCGCAGCCGCTGAAGGCCGGCGAGGGCGTCCTGAGCTTCGAGCATGTGGACTTCGCCTATGACGAGGGGCGGCCCGTCCTGCGCGACGTCAGCTTTGAGGTCCGGCCGGGCCAGACCCTGGGCGTCGTGGGCGCGCCGGGCAGCGGCAAGTCGACCATCGCCAACCTGATTCCCCGCTTCTACGACGTCACCGGCGGCAGGATCACCATCGACGGCCAGGACATTCGCGAGGTGACGCTCGCCTCCCTGCGCCAGTATGTGGGCCTGGTGCAGCAGGAAGCCTTCCTGTTCGACACCACCGTGACCAACAACGTCGCCTATGCCGATCCCTGGGCCGAGGAGGACCGCATCGTCGGGGCCGCCCGCACGGCCCAGCTGCACGACTACATCGCCGGCCTGCCGACCGGCTATTCGACGCGGGTGGGCGAGCGGGGCGTGGCGCTGTCGGGCGGTCAGCGCCAGCGGATGTCCATCGCCCGCGGCGTGGTGCCGGGGCCGGGCGTCATGATCTTCGACGACTCCACCGCCGCCATCGACGCGGTGACCGAGCTCAAGGTGCGCGAAGCCCTGGCCAGCGCCACCAGGACCAAGGCGACGATCATCATCGCCCACCGCCTGTCCTCCCTGATGCACGCCGACCAGATCGTGGTGCTGGACGAGGGGCGGGTGGTGGAGCGCGGCACGCACGCCGAACTGGTCGCGCGCGGCGGCGCCTATGCCGATCTCTACGCCTTGCAGACCAAGGCCGATCCCGGCCTGCCGGAGGAAGCGCCGGCCAGCCGCCAGGAGGAACGGGCGTGAGCGACTTCGTCTTCGACCGCGGCTCCGACGACCCGGCCCAGGCGCCGCGCCGGCCGCGCGCCACCCTCGGCAGCGACGACGCCGAGGAGATCTTCGCCTCCATCGATCCGAAGATCCTCGGCCGCTTCCTGCACTATCTGAAGCCGCACAAGAGCTTCGCCATCGGCGCCCAGGTCGCCGTGCTGATCTCGGCCGCCACGGCGATCACCATTCCCTATCTGATCGGCCAGGCGGTGAACGCCTCGGTGGGCGGCGGCGACGGGGACCGGCTGGACCTCATCATCATGGCCTTCGTCGCCGTGGTGATCCTGAACGCCGGAGCCTTCTTCCTGGAGCAGTGGATGAGCGCGCGGCTCGCCCAGCGGGTGATCTTCGACGTCCGCCGCTCCATGTTCGCCCACTTCCAGGACGTGTCCCTGTCCTTCATGGACAAGACCCATGTGGGCCGGATCATGGCGAGGCTGCAGGGCGACGTGAACGCCCTGCAGGAATTCCTGGAAAGCACCACCGGCGCCGTCGGCGACATCGCCCTGCTGATCGGCATCACGGTGGTGCTGCTGTCCATGGACCTGCAGCTTGGCCTGCTGACCCTGACGGTGATCCCCGCCCTGATCGTGGTGCGGGCCATCTGGCTGCCGTTCTCGAAGAAGACCTTCCGGGAGGCGCGCGACGCCTCCTCCACCGCCAACAGCGCTCTGGCCGAAAACATCAACGGCGTGCGCACCGTGCAGGAGAGCCGGCGGGAGGCGCTCAACTTCGAACTCTACGAGGAGAAGGCGCGGGAGAACCTCAAGGCCCAGACCAATTCCGCGGCCATGACCCAGGTCATGGTTCCGACGGTCGACGTGCTGACCGGCTTCGCCATGGCCATCGTCATCGTGGTCGGCGGCAATGCGGTGCTCGGCGGCCGGCTGGACGTGGGCGTCATGGTCGCCTTCATCTTCTACGTGCAGCGCTTCTTCGATCCGGTCCGCATGATGTCGATGCAGTACACGAT
>Ga0155172_1125_pt1 | contig 12929 bp, 15 predicted proteins | sample RifCSPhighO2_01_FD_106140 | JGI IMG/M metagenome (GOLD analysis project Ga0155172, IMG submission 106140) | Phenylobacterium sp. RIFCSPHIGHO2_01_FULL_70_10 | reverse complement strand
TGCCCAACGAGCTGGCCTATCAGCCGGACAAGACCCTGAACTACGAAGTGGGCCTGAAGACCCAGCTCTTCGACCGGCGGCTGACCCTGAACGGGGCGGTCTACTACATCGAGTGGAGCGATCCGCAGGTCTCCTCGGCGACCGAGAACGGCCTCATCCCGATCACCAAGAACGGGGCCGCGGCCGAGTCCAAGGGGGCGGAGGTCAACTTCATCGCCTCGGTCCTGCAGGACTGGACCGTCCGCGGCAGCTATTCCTACAACACCTCCGAACTGACCGAGGTGACCCCGAACCTGGTACCGCGGTTCAATCCGCCCGGCTACCAGAGCACGATCACCTATGAGGACGGCGAGCCCGGCGACCGCCTTCCCGGCTCGCCCGAGCACCAGGGCAGCCTGTTCGTCGACTATTCCCGCGAACTCGGCAACGGCATGGACTTCGGATTCAACTACGGCGTCACCGCCGTCTCCGACGTCCTGACGCGCACGGGCGGCCGCGGCGAAAGCCTGACCCTGGAGGGCTACGCCGTCCATAACGCCGCGATCTCCCTCGGCACGGAGGTCTGGACCGCCACCCTCTATGCGGAGAACCTGTTCAACGAATTCGCCGAGACCGGCGCCCGCGGCACCGCGCAGTACAACCAGCCCGTCTTCGACGGCGACGGCGACCGGGTCTATGTGCGGACCTTCTACACCTATGTCCTGCCGCCCCGCGCGGTCGGGATCCGCTTCACCCGCCGCTTCGGCGGCTGACGCCAGGGCGCCCCGGGCCGTCGCTTGACGGCGGGCCGGGGTCGGCGTCCCCTCCTGCGACCAGCGGCGCAGCTTCGCGCCGCAAAGGGGGAGACGCACGTGACCATCGAACTCGCCATGCTGGCCTGGACCCTCGTCCTGGCCTTCGTCCAGATCATCCTCTTCGACATCGCGCGGACGTCGCAGTACGGGCTGAAGTGGAACACCGGCCCGCGCGACGAGGCCATGCCGGAGCTGAGCGTGCGGGCCCAGCGCCTGCAGCGCGCCCAGGCCAACCTCTTCGAGACCCTGCCGCTGTTCATCGGCGCCGTCCTGATCGCCCACGTCACCGACCGGACCTCCGATCTGACCGCCATCGGCGCGCAGATCTACTTCTGGGCGCGCGTCGTCTATGTGCCGCTCTACGCCTTCGGAATCCGCCAGATCCGCTCGCTCGCCTGGCTGGTCAGCATCGTCGGCCTGGGCCTGGTGGCCGCGCCGATCCTCGTGCCCTGAGGACGGCAAGACGCAGGCGCGGGGAGCGTGCTAGGCAGGGCCTCCAAGAGGAGTTCGCGCATGCATCTGGCCCGCTTCCCCCGCGCCCGTTTCGCCCACCTGCCCACGCCGCTGGAGGCCGCGCCGCGGCTGGGCGAGGCGCTCGGCGGGGTGAACCTGTTCGTCAAGCGCGACGACTGCACGGGCCTGGCCGGCGGCGGCAACAAGACGCGCAAGCTGGAGTTCCTGGTGGGCGAGGCGCTGGCCAGGGGCGCCGACACCCTGGTGACGCAAGGGGCGGTGCAATCCAACCACGTCCGCCAGACGGCGGCGGCGGCGGCCCGCTTCGGCCTGGCGTGCGAGGTCATCCTGGAGACCCGCACGGGCTCCAAGGCGGAGGACTACAACGAGAACGGCAACGTCCTGCTCGACCGCCTGCTGGGCGCCGCTTTGCGCACCGTGCCGGGCGGCAGCGACATGAACGCCGCCCTCGAGGAGACCGCCCAGGCCGTCCGCGACCGCGGCGGCAAGCCCTATGTGATCCCCGGCGGCGGATCGAACGCGATCGGCGCGCTCGGCTATGCGGACTGCGCCCGCGAGCTCATGGTCCAGGCCGACGCCATGGGCCTGAAGATCGATCAGATCGTCACCGCCACCGGCAGCGCCGGCACCCAGGCGGGCCTCGTCGCCGGGCTGGCCGTGGTCGGCGCCGACGTGCCCGTGCTGGGAATCGGCGTGCGCGCGCCCAAGCCGACCCAGGAGGGGAACGTTTTCAAGCTCGCCCAGGAGACCGCCGCCCTGCTCGGCCATCCCGACCGCGTGGCGCGCGAGCAGGTGGTCGCCGACTGCGACTATGTCGGCGAAGGCTATGGCCTGGTCGATCAGGCCGTCATCGAGGCCCTGAAGCTGGCGGCCCGCACCGAGGGCCTGCTGCTCGATCCGGTCTATAGCGGCAAGGCGATGAAGGGGCTGATCGCCCTGGCCGCCCAGGGCCGCTTCGAAGGCCGGACGGTGGTCTTCCTGCACACCGGCGGGGCCCAGGGCCTGTTCGGCTACCAGAGCGAACTGGAAGGGAAGCTGGCATGAGCCTGGTCCTCGGCGTGCTTGGCGGCATGGGTCCGGCCGCCACCCTGGACTTCCTGGCCAAGCTGCAGGCCTACACCCCGGCCGAGCGCGACCAGGACCACATCCGCGTCCTGGCCGACATCAACCCCCAGGTGCCCGACCGCAACACGCCCGGCGGCGCTGCGGGCCCGGTTCTGGCGGAGATGGCGGGAGGCCTCGCCGGCGCCGGGGCCCAGGTGCTGGCCATGCCCTGCAACACCGCCCACGCCCATGCCGACCTGATCATGGACGCCAGCGGCCTGCCGCTCATCGACATGATCGCGGTGGCGGCCCAGGCCGCAGCCGAGACCGGCGCGCACCGGGTGGGCGTGCTGGGCACCAAGGGCGCCTTGCGCCTCTATCGCGAATACCTGGCCGCCCAGGGGCTCGGCTTCGTCGGCCTGCCGGCCGAGCGGCAGGAGGCCTTCATGGCGCTTCTCTACCGGATCAAGGCGGGCGAGTTCGGCGCGGCCGCGCGCAACGAGATGCGCGCCCTTGCGGAGGACCTGATGGCGGCGGGAGCCGAGGCGCTGATCGCCGGCTGCACCGAGGCCCCGCTGGTGCTGTCGGCCGACGAGGTCCGCCTGCCCTTCATCGACGCGGGCGACCATCTGGCCCGCCGCTGCGTCGCCGTCTGCCTGGAGTACGAGCCGGCGCCCACCCTGCCGCTCTGACGGGCGGCCGCAGAGCGTCGCAGCCGGGAAGGCGCCGCAGGCCCGAGCCTTCGGCCTCAGCGATCGCGCTCGCCGACGATCTCCAGCACGCGCCGGTTGGAGGCGGCCAGCCGCTCGGGCGGAATGAGCGGCAGGCCATAGGGGCCGTAGGATTGGCCGTCCTCATCGGCCGTATAGGCCTCCGTCGTTGGCAGGTAGCGCGTCTCCCGCAGCACCCGGGCTTCCCGCGCCCGCCGCTCGGTCTGCGCCTGGGCGTCGCGGGCGTTCAGCTCGTTCTCCAGGGCGACCGCCCGCTGGCGGTCCATTTCCTGCTGCGCCTGCAGCACGCCCATCTGATGGTCGCGGTAGGCGTCGGTCTGGGCTGTCGCGCCTCCGGCGGACAGCAGGATGACGAGGGGGCTGGCGGCGAAAAGGGCGATGCGGATCACGGAGGGACTCCTTGCTTGTCCTGTCCAACGCCCAAGCCGCCCTGCGGCTCCGCAGGTCCTATTGCGGCACGGAGCGCCGGGTCACGGTGAAGCGGGCGAGCTGCTCGGCCGGCGCGCCCCAGCCGGGCGCCAGCTCCTGGGCCTTCTGGTAGTCGAAATAGGCCGAGCGGGCGTCCTCCAGGCCCTCATAGGCGAGGGCCCGGTTGTAGTAGGCCTTGGCGGGCTCCTCGACGCCCAGTTCGAGACCGCGATTGATCTCGCCGATGCTGGCCTCGTAGCGCTCCTGGCCGATATAGGCCGCACCGCGGTTCACATAGCCCTCGCCCAGGTCCGGCTTCATGCGGATCGCCTGGTCGAAGTCCTCGATCGCCTTGCCGTACTCCGTGCGGCGCATGCGCAGGACGCCGCGGTTCACATAGGTGCCGGCGCGGTCGCGGGCGTTGAGGAACTCGGTCTCGATGGCCAGGTCGCACAGCTCCTCGTACTCACGGTCGGATTCTCCGCGCACCGCCGCCTGGGAGCAGGCCTCCGCCAGGCCGCCGCCGATGACCGTGACGGCCGCCTGGGCGCCGGCGGCGAAGCCCAGCGCCACGGCGGCGACGGCCGTGGCGAGGAGGAAGCGGGATTGGGGGACCATTGGCGGACTTCCCTTGACGACCGGCCGGCGGCCCTGCGCCGCGGCCTCGCGGGCAGAGTCTTCCGATACCCATGTTCCGTCAATGTTTCGGAGCGCGTCGAAGCTGCAATTTCTCGTTAGAATACAACCTCAGGCCGTCAGCTGAGCCGTTGTCGCCGGCGCACCGTCTCGCGGTAGAGGATGTAGAGCCCGCTGGCCGCCACCACGCCGGCGCCGATCAGCGTGTAGGGCCGCGGCAGCTCGTCCCAGACGAAGAAGGCGATCAGACTGGCCCAGACGAGCTGGGTGTAGTCGAAGGGCGCGACCACCGAGACCGGCGCCACGCGAATGGCTTCGGTCAGCAGCATCTGCCCGACGCCGCCCAGCAGGCCCATGACCACCAGCAGGGCGAAGGTCTGGGGGTCGGGCATGACCCAGCCGAAGGGCAGGCTGCAGAGCCCCGCCAGCGCGCCGGCCAGGGTGAAGTAGAAGACGATGCGGGGCCCCGGTTCGGTGGCGCTGATCTGGCGGATCGTAATCATGGCTCCCGCCGAGCCCACGGCGCCGATCAGGGCGAAGACGACGCCGATGGAGGCCATATGGGCGGGGTCGGGCCGGATCATGATCAGGACGCCGACGAAGCCCACCGCCACCGCCGCCCAGCGATGCCGCCCCACCGGCTCCTTCAGCAGGGGTGCCGACAGGGCCGTCATGAACAGGGGCGCGGAGAAGGAGAGCGCCGTGGCCTCGGTCAGCGGCAGGTGCGACACCGCCATGAAGCCGCCGATCATGCCGGTCAGCCCGATCAGCGCACGGGTCACGTGCGCGCCCGGGCGGGTGGTGCGCAGCACGCCGAACCCGCTGGTCCGCTGGATGTAGATGGCCAGGGGCACGAAGGCGAAGGCGTTGCGGAAGAAGAGAACCTCGAAGAGCGGCACGCCCCGCTCCGAGGCCACCTTCACCAGGGCGAACAGGCCCGCCAGGCAGGCCATGGCCGCGACGCGCAGCATGATCCCCAGCCCGGCGCGGGCGGCGGGGCGGTCGAGGGCGACGGCGGGCGGCGGCGGCGAAGGGGAAGCGGTCACGACGCGGTGGCCTTGAGCCCTTCCGGCGGCAAGGTCAATCGCGCATGGGCCGCCGGCGCGCAATCAGTCGAAGACGATCCCGAGGCGGGCCATCGAGCCGTAGCTGCGCTGCACATCGGCCAGGTGGGCGGCCAGGGCCACGCGGGATCCTTCCCGGTCCAGGAAGTCGTGCGGGGCGATCACGCCGCCGCGGACGCGACGCACGACGCCGGCGCGGATCAGCCGGTGAACGTTCCGCCGCGTCGTCTCGAAGGGCAGGCCAAGATCGGTCGACACCGACACGACCGGCACGGGCGCCAGGAGTCCGTCGGGCGGCGGGTTGTCGGCGCTGGAATGGCGCCGCGCCAGTTCCGGGTCGGCGAGCAGCGGCTCGACGTTGGCCTGCATGATCGCCAGAAGGATCAGGCCGCGGCCCAGGTCGCCCACCGTTTCCGCCAGTCGCTCGGCGTAGCGCAGCAGGTATTCGCCGGCGAACCGCGCGGCCAGCCGCTCGGGCGAGGTCGGCGCGACGAGGCCGGGAATGGGCGAGGCGCCGCCCGTCGGATCGAATTCCGGCGCCGCAGCCCGCAGGCTGGCGCGGAACTGCCGCGTGCTCAGGAGGGTCTCCTGCAGGGCCGCGAGGCTCTCCGGCGTCTGCAGCGCGCGGGCCGGCACATAGACGCCGCCGGCGGTCCGGGCGCACTGGTCCCGCGCCTCGAGCTCGGCCACGCGCCGGCGGGCGGTGTCGTAGGGAATCCGGAGCGAGGCGGCGAGAGCGCGCACGCTGATGGGACGACGGATCTCGTCGGGGGGCGGATTGTCCGGCGCGGCGTGGCGAAGGGCCAGCACCGGATCGCGTGCGATGTGGCGCAGGTTGGCTTCGATGATCGAAAGCACGAGGACCGCCGAAAGGGCGTCGCCGCTGCCGAAATAGCCCATCCGCCGAATGCCGCGGAGGAAGTGCGGGATCGAAAACAACATGACCAGGCGGGACACGTCGGTCCCGCTCGCTGCGGTCGCCTCGATCTCTTCCATTTCGCCTCATAGGCTCTCGCGGGGACTGGCCCCTCGTCGAAAGGTAGCATGGCCGCAACCACTCCGCGCCCCTCTACCGATGGCTGGCGCGATGGCCGGTGTCCGGCCCATACTGAGGCGGGGAAAAGCGCCGCTGGAAGCGGCCGAGCCGTTTGGGGGGAAGTCTTGGCCGACCACGCCTTTGGAACCGACGCCGCTGCGCCGGGTCGCCGGATCGTCGGCCTTGCGGCGGGCGCCGCCGCCTTCGCCGCCATTCTGCTGGCGCCGGATTTCGGCCCCAGTCCGCAGGTCAAGCCGGTCGCGGCCGCCACGGCGCTGATGGCGATCTGGTGGATGCTGGAGGCCGCCCCGCTGGCGGCCACGGCCCTTCTGCCCCTCGTGCTCTTCCCGGCCCTGGGCGTCGCCGATGTGGGCGAGGCGGCCGCGCCCTACGCCGATCCCGTCATCTTCCTGTTCCTGGGCGGCTTCGTCCTGGGGGCCGCCATGGAGCGAAGCGGCCTGCACAAGCGGGTGGGCCTGGCCTGCGCCGCAGCGGCCGGCGCCACGCCGCGGCGCCTGGTGGCCGGCATGCTCGGCGCCACCGCCTTCCTGTCCATGTGGATCAGCAATTCGGCCACGGCGGTGATGATGGCCCCCGTGGCCATGGCGGTCCTGGCCCTGGCCGAGGCGCACGGCGGGTGGGACGATCCCGCCGCCCATCGCAACCTGGGCGTCGCCCTGCTGCTGTCGGTGGCCTATGGCGCCAGCATCGGCGGCCTGGCCACCCTGATCGGCACGCCGCCCAACGCCCTGCTGGCCGGCTACATGGCCCGCGAGCATGGGGTGGAGATCGGCTTCGCCCAATGGATGCTGGTCGGCGCGCCGGTGGCCCTTGTTCTGCTCGTGGCCGCCTGGTTCGTCCTCACCACGCTCTTCCCGTCCAGGCTCGCCCTCCCCGACGCCCGCGTCCTCTTCCGGGAGGAACGGATGCGCCTGGGCCGCATGTCCGGCGCCGAGCGGCGGGTGGCGGCGGTCTTCGCCCTGGCCGCGGCGGCCTGGATCACCCGTCCGCTGCTCGCTGCCTACGCCCCGTGGCTCAGCGACACCGGCATCGCCATCGCCGCGGCGGTGCTGATGGCGATCCTGCCGGCCGGCGGGCTGCGCAGCGAGCGGCTGGTCACAGAGACCGAACTCAAGCGCCTGCCCTGGGAAGTGCTCACCCTCTTCGGCGGCGGGCTCAGCCTGGCCGCCGCCATCTCCGGCAGCGGCCTTGCGGCCTGGCTGGGCGAGCTTCTGGGCGCGCTCGGCGGGCTGCCGGCGGCGGCCATGATCGTGGCCGTGACGCTGGCCATGATCTTTCTCACCGAGCTCACCAGCAACACCGCCTCGGCGGCCACCTTCCTACCCATCGGCGGGGCGCTCGCCCTGGCCATGGGCGTCGACCCCATCTTCCTGGCCATCCCCCTGGCCCTGGCCGCCTCCTGCGCCTTCATGCTGCCCGTGGCGACCCCGCCCAACGCCATCGTCTATGGCGGCGGCCTGATCACGGTCGGCCAGATGAGCCGGGCGGGCCTGTGGCTCAACCTCATCGGCGTCGCGGTGATCTCGGCGGCCGCGCTCGTCATCGCGCCGGTGGTGTTCGGGCGCTGAAGGTCAGTCGACATACCTCCAGCTCTCCGCGCCGTCGAAGCGGCGGATTCGCAGGCCTTCGGCGGCCGCCGGATCGGCCATGCGCAGGTTGACGGCCATCCGCGCGTCCGGCGCCCGGGCGACCGGCTCCCAGTGGGTGGTGCAGCCGCAGGTCGCGCATGAGACGAAGGCCAGACACCGGTCGCCGTGCACATAGCGAACGACGGCCTCGGGACCGTAGCTCAGCTCCACCTCGTCGCAGGTCGCGTAGATCCACAGGGCGCCGGCGCGCCGGCAGTAGCTGCAATTGCAGCTGGTGGCCGCTTCGGGCTCCGGCCGGAAAACGTATCTCACCGCGCCGCAATGGCATCGCCCGCGCACCATCGAACTCTCCTTCGGCGCCGCGCGAGCATAGCTCCGCACGCGGCATGTCGTCAGCCCCGGCTGCGTCCGGGGGCCGGCGGCGGCCGTAGCCTCTACGGAACTCCCGCGCCTCATGCGGGATTAACCGGGCTCTGGCGGGGCGAGCCGAAACCGGACCTTGAGCGAACGTGCCACGCGCTGACACCTCCCTTCGCGGCCTGGGCGCCGGCTTCGCCGCCCTCTGCGCCCTTCTGCTTTCCGCCTGCTCGGGCGAGACCCGCGAGATCCATCTGCGTCCGCCGGACGGCTGGCGCGACGCAGTCCGGGCCGAGAGCCGCGCCGCCGCCGCCCGGGCGCGACAGGCGTCGGAGACGCTGCTGCGTCGCTCGCCCGCGGCCGTCGCCCCGCCGCTGGCCGCCGGCATCCGCTTTTCCCGCAGCCAGGCCCTGCGGAACGATGTCCGCCGCCTCCCGCCCGAGGTCCGCAAGGCGCTGGAGCCCTATTTCGAGCCTCAGCTCCTCGACACCACCCGCTGGTCCCTGGCCGGACAGGACCTGGGGGTCGGCACCCTGCTGGCCCGCTGGTACTATGAGGAGGGCGCCGTCACCCTGCGCGACGTCATCGTCTTCTCCGACGACGAGGTGGCCCGCAACGTCTGGCTCTGGGCCCACGAACTGGCCCATGTGGAGCAGTACAGGCGCTACGGGATCGACGGCTTCGCCCGGCGCTACGCGACCGACTGGCGCGCGCTGGAGGCCGAGGCCAACGCCCGCGCCTTCGCCATCACCGCCGACATACGCGCCCGCCGCCAGGCCCGCCCCCGGCCCATGGCCGCCGTCGTCGATGAGGTGGAGGGCATGCTCGACCCGTTGATGGGCGAGGCGGCGGACGAGGAGGCCAGCCCCGACGTTCGGCGTGCAGAGCCTGGCGGGGCGGGCGCCTAGGGTCGAGGATCGGGCCGGCGCGAACCCGAGACGACGCCGGTCACATCATGGCTGAGCGCGACCGCTTCGGCTGCGCTCGCGGCTGGCCGGGGGAGCCTGGCCGTCCATCTCGTTCGGAAGCGACAGGATGGTGCCCCAGGCCGGACTCGAACCAGCACGCCCTCACGGACAGCAGATTTTGAGTCCGGCGCACCTGAACCATATATCTGATCTTCTTAGCATTTTCCACCCGTGGCCGTAAGCTGTGTAACGCAGTGTGCAAGTCCAGCCACCCCACAGGGTGAGCTGCCGTGGTCCTTGGGGGCCGAAGGGGTACGTCAGCAGCAGAATCGCGGACAGCCAGAGCAAAGGGGGCGTCAGCTTCGCACCAACGCCGGCATGGTCGCAGCATTACGGACGCGCCTATCACTGGGCCGCAGCAGCCCGGCGCTACCCGCGCCTCCACGTGGTACGCCTGGTTCAGTAGAGACTTGAACCTGCACCGCGGCAACTCCATGTTCCTGTTTTGGACCAGGGGGGCACCTCATGGGAAATCGAGAAGCGTCCGGCAAAGCCGCGGCAAGCGCCGCCGGCAAAGTTCTGCGTGATCCAAAGGCGTCCGCCGCCGCGAAGAGCGCAGCGGCCTCCACCCTTACGCAGCGCGCCAGCCAGCTCGAGGAGACAAGCCGGGCCGCCGCGAGCGCCGCCGGCAAGGTGTTGAGCAATCCGAGCGCCTCAGCGGCACAGAAGCGGGCTGCGGCATCGGCTCTGACGCAGCGGCGCAATCGGGGCCGCTGACCTCCGTCTGGCCATCGCCACGAAGTCGAGCGGCGACGCTCGTGCGAAGGCACCATCCAACGTCTGGCGATCAGGACTCACGCTAAGGTCGAGGCATGGAAGAAAAGCTCGTCGAGACCTTTATGGAAGCCCGCGTCGCCGAGACCGGACGCGATCGCGCCTATTGGCTCTCCAGAAGTTGGGTCGACCAGCACCGGCGCGGCGCGGTCGCCGCGGCGCCGATCGTAGTGTTGCCCTGGGAGGACGCCGAGGGCGACAAGATTCATTATCCGACCGCCGCGCCGGAGTTCGTGCAAATGCTGCGCGAGGCTTTCGGTCCCGACCTGACGATCGCCATCCCGACCCGTCCGGAGGACTACGCCGAGCTGGTGCTGCATTCGCGTGAATGGCGGCTCCCCAAGCTATTGATCGGCTTTGTCCTGGTCCCGCTCCTGGTCAATCTCCTCTCGGACAAAGTGGCAGAGCTCCTGCCCGGCTTCGAGGTGGGCGACACCATAGAGATGGATTTGATCGTCGAGGGAGAGAACCACCGGTGCTTGTCGGTGACCTACAAGGGACCTCCCGACGCCATTCCTGAGGTCGTGCTCAAGCAGATCGAGCGATGCGGCCACTATCTGACCGAAGCAAAAGGGGCGGCACGCAAGTGACGGCCATCGACGAGATGGCCGAGAGTCTGACCGCGCGCGCGGCAGCGCCGCATGGGCTGGCATGGCAAGCGCTCGCCGATCAGGTCCTCGCGATGGAGATCGATGACGCGCCGACAGACGAGGCCAAGAACCGCCTGTGGTTTCTTCGCCAGTACGTCGCAATGGTAAGGGCCTATGTGGCGGCCTTCGAGGAAATGCGCGATCGGCGCTATTATCCCGCGTGGTGCCAACTGGAGCAGGTAGAGATCGGGCTAAAGGCGCTCCTTACCAACCGCTTCTACGATCCGTCGCGGTTCGACGTCCCTGGTCTCGTGAGCCGTATTGCCGCCTGGCAGGAGCTCTTTCCCTACGGGGTCTTTATCAGTCCGGGGATGCGGGTGCGGCGCGCGACCTGCTCAATCTGCGGCGCGGCGAACACCATCGACATCCACTGCGGGCATCGACCGAGCCGTGTGTACGCTGGCCGCTTCTGCGCACGTCGATTGGAAGAGGTGGAGCTGCGGGAGGTCTCCGTCGTCCTCAAGCCAGTGCAAAAGTACTCGGTGCTGTTTGCCGACGTGGACAATCCCGATCGCTACACGCTCGTCGGCAGCGTCGTGGAGATGGTTGGCGAGCCTTTTGCGCATTGGCGCGCCCATTGGACTTTCGCGTACCATCCCCACAGGCTTTTCGCTCATGTTCCGCCCAGCGGCCCCTGTCCCTGCGGCGGCGGCGGGCTCTACGAGACCTGTTGCGCGCCCCGCCCCGGCGTCCGGCGGCCGCACCTTGATATTGAGCTAGAGCGTCCGCCGCCGGCTGACTGGCGCGGAGCTCGTTTGCACGGCTATTCCGAGGAGCAGCTGGCGCGCCTTGAGAACGCCGGGGCCTCCTTGCCGTGAACGGTCAGGTCTGAACGCATGCTGCCGGACCTCACGCGCTATGACCGCTGGAAGTTAATCACGGCCAAGAATGTCAGGCTGAAACGCCTATGGCCGTGGGGCCTTTCCATTCAGCGCATCTTGGCGCCCAAGGAGCGGGGGCCCGCGCCAGTGCGGCAGCTCGTTGTGGCTTCCGATTTCGGCGGCGAGCACAAGTCTGCGACCCACATCCTCTATGTCTACCTCGTCGTCGCCACGGGCCTCGAAGACTGGACGACGCGCATGGCCGCCCTTCGTCATGAGACGCTTGGCGACCGAACGATGGCCTATAAGAAGCTTGGCGACGGAGTGCGCCAGGCCGCCCTCCCGGCCTTCTTGAGCGCGGCTGCCGACCTCGATGGGCACCTCGTAGCCATCGCCGTGGACAAGCGCCAGAAATGGCTGTCGACCCAGCCTGGCATGGCCGACGAGCTACGCCGGGTGTTCCAGCTGCAATGCTCCTGGAATCCGCGGGCCTTGGAGGCCCTCATGCGCAAGGCGCACTTCCTTGCGCTGCTGCTGTCCGTCTGGGCGCCTGCTGGAGCGCACGTGACCTGGCTTACGGATCAGGACGAATTTGTCGCCAACGATAAGCGGCATGACGACGCCCTGCTCGCCGCAGGTCGATTGTCATCGATGTACCTCGATCAACCGATGGGCATCTTCGCCCTCAACACCACGGCTCAGGACTCCGCGCGTCGGCACTTCGAGGATTTGTGCAGCGTCGCCGACCTCATGGCCGGGCTGCTCTCCGACGCTCGCGCTGGTCTGCCCTCGGAGGCGAATTGGGCGGTCGAGGAGCGGCGGGTTGTGGGGCCCGATCTGCCGCTCAAGGCCCAAGTGCTGTTGGATTGGTTCGCTGATCGCGGCATGCGCCTGCGAAAGACCCTGATTTCGATCGATTACCTCGGAGCACAGTCGATGGTCCGCGAACTCTGGACCGAATCTGACTTGATCCCGGAGCCGCCTAAGGAGGGCCGCGCCCTGTCGGTCTAGCCCGAGCGCGCCTTGTGCGGCAGCCTGCCCAACTCCGAAGCTCCCTCGCGCAAGCATGCGTAGGGTTCGCCTAGCCCTGAGCGACACGCTTGGAGGTCAGCTCACGAAGAAGAGGAAGAGCGAGAGGAAGAGGAAGAAAACGATGAAGATCATCATCGTGGGCGTGAACTTGGGACGATGCGGCCTAAGCGGGCTCGCAAGGTCAGACTTGCATGGCCAGGACTGTTACGAAACCTAGGACTTTGCGAACATGATCCGAGGATTTATAACATCTCCATGGAACCGAGAGGCCACCGTCAACGCGCCATCGAAGTCGCCCGCGCGCAAGGGATCGCCCGGGGATCGGACTTCGATGCAGCCGGCGTGCCGCGCATGTATCTCAAACGCCTCACCGAAGACGGCGTGCTGATGCAAGTGGGACGTGGACTCTATCGCCTGGCCGACTCCCCCTCGGACGCGGCCTCCAGCCTGGCCGAGGCCGTGCGGATCCAGCCCCGCGGCGTGATCGGCCTGCTCTCGGCCCTGCAGTTCCACGACCTTACGACCCAGAC
>Ga0155172_1017_pt2 | contig 13515 bp, 14 predicted proteins | sample RifCSPhighO2_01_FD_106140 | JGI IMG/M metagenome (GOLD analysis project Ga0155172, IMG submission 106140) | Phenylobacterium sp. RIFCSPHIGHO2_01_FULL_70_10 | reverse complement strand
CTAGGGCCCGGACAAGCCGTGGTTCTACGATCCGGCGCTCTCAGGCGGCGGCTGCGTGATGGATCTGGGCGTCCATCTCGTGGATCTGGCGCTGTGGACGCTGGCGCCGGCGAGGGTGGTCGACGTCTCCGCCGACCTCTTCGCCGAGGGGCGTCCGCTCATCGATTCTGAGGGCCGCACCGAGGATTTCGCGCTGGCCACCCTGAGGCTCGACACGGGGGCGGTGGTGCGGCTGGCCTGTTCCTGGCGGTTGCCGGCGGGCCAGGATGCGGTGATCGGCGCCGCGTTTTACGGCCCTGAGGGCGGGGCGGCGTTCCGCAACGTGAACGGCTCCTTCTACGACTTCACCGCCGAACGCTTTCGCGGCACCGCGCGCGAGACGTTGGCCCTTCCGCCGGACGCCTGGGGCGGGCGGGCCGCCGCCGACTGGGCGCGCCGCCTGGCGGCTGGGGCTCGGTTCGATCCGGCGATGGAAGACGTGCTGGCCGCCGCCCAGGTGCTGGACCGCATCTACGGGCGATGAGCGCCCGATCTTCGCCCAAAGAAAAAGGGCCGGCGCAAGCGCCGGCCCTTCTCGTCATTGCGTCTGAGGCTCGCCCTTAGGCGGCTTGCAGGTTCGCAGCCGACATCTTGCCGTTGCGCGCGTCGCGCTGCAGCTCGAAGTCGATCTTCTGACCTTCGTGGAGCGAGGCCATGCCCGCGCGCTCGACGGCCGAGATGTGCACGAACACATCAGCGCCGCCGTCGTCGGGTTGAATGAAGCCGAAGCCCTTTTGGCCGTTGAACCACTTAACGGTGCCGGTAGCCATGTCTTGATCCCTTTCCGGGTCGAGTATTCAAACGCCCGCGAATGGGCGAAAGATCAAATTTTCGGAGAGGTCGAGATGTCCAGTGGCATATGGCCCGAAGGCGGTGCTGGAGCTTAGGCGAGCCAAAACGATATTCGATGCCTGCTTTTTCGCACGAAGCGCGTCGACGATGCAAGAAATATTTCCAGATGGCGCCGGACGCGCGGTGAAAATACCTCTATTTTGTTCGCTCAATCGTCATTTCCGCTGCTGAAATCGCCGCCGGCGACTTCGCGCGGACACTCAAGGGAGCAGCATATGCGCGAGACCCCCGATCGCATGGTCTTCACCGTGGCGCGCCACGACGGGCAGTGGGCCGTGGAGCATGACGGCGCCTATTCGGACCACAGCCGCGACAAGGAAGAAGCCAAGGCCGCCGCCAACAAGCGGGCCCGAGCGGCCCAGGATCAGGGCCGCCCCTGCCAGGTCCGCGTCAGCGGCGAACACGGCTTCTTCGCCACGCCGTAGCCGGAAAGGCTAGCGCGCGCCGTCGGTCGAGGTGTTGTGGGCGGCGCCGCTTGGCTGAGTCGACTGGTCGGTCTCGATCTGAGAGCCGACGCCGCCCACCTCGTCATAGTCGGGCGTCTGGCCGGCCGGTCCGCCGGGCAGGGCGGGCGTCGTCGGCGTTTCGGCGGCCCCGGCGTCATCGGTCGTGACCAGACCCGCGGCGCCTTCGCCGGGATAGGTGGGCGCGGCCCCGCCGTCCAGCCGGTCGCCGGCCTCGGTCTGGTCCTGTCCGCCACAGGCGGCCACGGCGCCGCCAAGGGCCAGGACGGCGGCGAAGGCGGCGGCGCGGTTGAGACGTCGATCGGTCATGGATGTCCTCCTGCTACAGCCAAGCAATGCCGCAGCCGACCTGCCGGTTCCGCTCCGCGCCGCCGGTCGATCAGTTGGCCATGGCTTCCAGTTCCTCGCCGCCAACCTCGCGCACCATGGCCAGGTGCTTCTCGATCTTCTCGGCGGCTTGCGCGGCGATCGGCTTCAGCACCTCGCTGTCGCCGGCCTCGGCATACTCGCTGTGCAGGGTGAGCGCTTCGAGGTGCGCGGCCAGCTGCTGGTGAAGATAGGCCAGGTCGAAGGTGTCGGCGCTGGCGGCCTGCAGGTTGTCGATCATGCCCTGGCGCCGCTCGTCCATCTGCTCGGGCAGGGTGACGTTCTCCTCCAGCTGAGCCTGAGGTAGGGCGGCCTCTATCTGCGAGGCCATGGTCCGGTGATCGCTGATGATCATCTGGGCCAGTTCGCGGACCCGTGCGTCCTGCCCCTTCTCCAGAGCGATCTCGGCGGCGCGGATTTCGTACATGTCGGCGATGTGGGCCGCCGGCACATAGGTCTCGGCCCGCAGTCCGCCGACCACGGCCGAGGCCATGCCGACACCCGTCGAGGCGACGTCCTGGGCGGCGTTCACGGGCGGCGTCTGGCCGAGGTCCTCGTTGTCCTGACATCCGGCCAACAGCAGGGCGGCGGTCGCCGAGGCGGTGAGGATCATAGATTTCATGTCGGTCTCCTGAATAACCCTCGCCCACAACCGGGCAGAGCGGCTCAGGTTCCGAGACAGTCCTGCGCCGGTCCTCAATAGGACCGCGGCAGACCCAGGACGTGCTCGGCGAGATAGGCCAGGATCAGGTTCGTCGAGATCGGCGCCACCTGATAGAGCCGCGTCTCGCGGAACTTGCGCTCGACATCGTACTCCTCGGCGAAGCCGAAGCCGCCGTGGGTCTGGACGCACATGTCGGCCGCCGCCCAGGACGCCTCCGAGGCCAGCATCTTGGCCATGTTGGCCTCTTCCCCGGCCGGCTCGCCGGCCTCGTAGCGGGCGGCGGCCTCGTAGGTCATCAGCCTGGCGGCGCGGACCTGGGCGTAGGCGCGGGCGATGGGGAACTGGACGCCCTGGTTCTGGCCGATGGGCCGACCGAAAACGACGCGGGCCCTGGCGTAGTCCCGGGCCTTCTCCACGAACCAGCGACCGTCGCCGACACACTCGGCGGCGATCAGGATGCGCTCGGCGTTCATGCCGTCGAGGATGTAGCGGAAGCCCTTGCCTTCCTCGCCGATCAGGGAGGCGGCGGGGATCTCCAGGTCGTCGAAGAAGACCTCGGTCGTGGCGTGGTTGAACATGGTGCGGATCGGCTTGATCGTCAGGCCGCGGCCGACGGCCTGGCGCATGTCCACCAGGAAAACGGAAAGGCCCTCCGTCTTCTTCGCCGCCTGGTCCTTCGGGGTCGTGCGGGCCAGCAGCACCATCAGGTCGGAATGCTCGGCCCGGCTGGTCCAGACCTTCTGGCCGTTGACGACATAGACATCGCCCTTGCGGACAGCCTGTGTGGCGATGGAGGTGGTGTCGGTGCCCGCCGTCGGCTCTGTGACGCCGAAGGCCTGCAGGCGCAGCTCGCCCGAGGCGATCCCCGGCAGCCACTGGCGCTTTTGCGCTTCGCTCCCGTGCCGCAGAAGGGTGCCCATGGTGTACATCTGGGCGTGAACCGCCGCGGCGTTGCAGCCGCTCGCGTGGATCTCCTCCAGGATCGCCGCGGCCGCCGACAGGCCAAGGCCGCTGCCGCCATAGGCTTCGGGGATCAGGACGCCCAGCAGGCCGGCCTCGGTCAGGGCCTGCACGAACTCGGCCGGATAGGCGCGTTCGCGGTCACGCGCACGCCAGTACTCGCCGGGGAAGCGGGCGCAGAGCCTGCGCACCGTGTCGAGCACGCCGTCCAGTTGGTCCCGCTCCATCGCCGCCTCCCGTCGCTTGTCTTGCGGACATAGAGGAGGGGGGCGGGGGAGGGGAAGCCGGACGTGACGGAAGCCTATTCGGGTTTCAGCGGACGCGCGTCCGGGCTGTGGTCGAGGCTGACGGGCGGAAGCTCGAAGGCGCGGATCACGCCGGTGGGCCGGTTGATGGCGTACATCACGCGGCCCGGCGCGGTGCGGTCCCAGGCGATGGCCTGGCCCGCGGCGTCCATGGCGATCGTGGCCACATGGATGAGGGTCGGGCCCATCACCGGCCTGGCCAGCACATAGAGTTCCGGGCGGTCATGGCCGAAGACGTAGAGGAGGCCGTCGGGACCGAGCACCCCGCCCGAGGCCGCGTGCGGCGCCATCCGCGCCAGCACGCTCGCCGGCAGGGCGTAGCCGCCGGTCCGCCGCCACTGGGCGTCGTAGAAGACCACGCCGGCATAGGCGGCGTCCTTGTATGGCAGGCCGCCGTCCTCGTTGTAGTGGGCGTAGCCGGCGATCCAGCCCTGGCCGAAGCGCTCGAAGAAGGTCAGCGATCCCTCGTCGAGTATGCCCAGGCTGTGGCTCGCGGCATGGGTCATGGTGGCGGTGTCGAACACCTCGACCGAACTCGCCATCGGCACGAGCGGGAAGTTGGAGTTGGCGCACCACAGCTTCCCCGCCTCGGCGAAGCAGGAATTGATGTGGCGGATCAGGCCCTCCCGCGGCGCGGCCCAGCGGCCGACGCGCGCGCCGGTCGCCTTGTCGTACTTGCCGATCACGGTGTTGACGATGGCGTAGACGTGGTCGGCGTCGACGGCCACGCCCTGCCGGGCCTCCGGCGCGGCGTATTCGCGGATCATCTTCGCCTGCAGCTCGACCACCGGCGGCGGCGCATAGACCGGCGGGCGCTCCGAGGCGACGGGCTGGGCGAGCGCAGACCCCGCGGCGGCGAACAGGGCGGCGGCGAGCGCGGCGCGGACAAGCGGGGTCATGTCGATCTCCACGAGAGGGTCAGGGGCGCACGCGGACGCCGATATGGTTGGCGGACGGCCTTTCCCGCCCGGGCACGCCCGTATGGATGGGCGAGTTGAGCACCACCACCTCGCCGTAGCGCCGGGCCGCCAGGGTGGACGACCCGCCGCCGTCGAGATTGATCGCCTGCTCGGCGCCCAGGGCTCGGAAGATGGCGATGAGCTCGGCGAGGGAGGCGCCTTCGCTGTAGCCCGCCTGCCGTCCGTCGACCACGACCAGCCAGGCCCGCGGCGCGTCGTCGTCCAGGCCGAGCGCCGAGCGCGGGTGGCGGTTCTCGCCATAGGCCTGGCCGAAGGCCTCGAAGCTGCGGGCCTGGCCGTCGGCCAGCAGACGTGGGCCGGCCGAAACCGCATGATCGACCGGTTCGCCGCAGTCCTGCCCGTCGCGGATCGTCACGGCGGCGGCGCGGATGCAGACGATGGCGTTGACGCGTTCATCCTCGTCCGGCTCGACGGGTGAGACCACCTGGCCGAAGGCGATGGCCGCGCCGGACACGTCGGCGCCGTCGCCGGCGTGGGGATAGTAGTCCTCGCCGCCCTTCGAGCCGCCCTTGAAGGGGGTGAAGTAGCTGGCGTTCACCGCTGCGGCGAGGCCGTTGCGGCGGGCGTAGTCGGACGTCGTCTGGGCCACATGCTCACGCCCGCCGGAGGTGTCGCCGGCGGTGAGCTCCAGACGCACCCGCCGCAGATCCAGCTCCAGCACATGGACCTGCATCGCCGCCGGCTCGGTCCGGCTCTCGCGCCAGTAGCGCCCGCCCGGGAACAGGGCTTCCCCGCGGGCGCCGGCATCGGACGGGTGTTGCGCACGCGGCGTCGCGCAGGCCGTCAGGGCAAGCGTCAGGAGACAGACGCCAGCGAGTGTCGACCTGCGGTTCATCGCGCGCTCCTCATCCTCAGAACTTGGCCGAGGCGCCGATCCAGAACTGGCGGCCGTAGAAGGAGACGTCGCGATAGACGCCGTCGCCCGTCGTATTGACCATGTTCTCGTCGGTCACGTTGCGCACCTCGGCGATCAGCTCGACGCCGTTCGACAGGGTGTAGCGGGCCTGCATGTCGACGGTGTCGGTCGCCTCGTCGATCCGGTCCGACACGCCGGTGGCGTCGGTGGAGCTGACCGAGGTGGTCGCCTCGCCGATGCGGGCGTAGCTGGCGCGGGCGCGGAATGGTCCCTGTTCGTAGAAGAGCGCCAGGTTGAACAGGAAGTCCGACTGGCCCTGCAGCATGTCAACCGTGCCGCGCGTCCCGCCGGTGTCGAAGCTGCCGTCCAGGAAGGTGGCGTTGGCCGAGACGCCGAAGTTGGACAGAAGGCCGGGCAGGGGAAGGCTGTTCACCACCGCGTTCAGCTCCAGGCCGTTGACCTCGGCCGTGGTGACGTTGACCGGCTGCGTCACGTCCTCGCCGTTGGGGCCGGCGCCCGGCGTCAGGCGCGTGATGATCTCGTTCTCGATCTCCTTGCGGAAGACGCCCACGGCGAAGAGGCCCTGGTCGCCCGGCAGGTAGTATTCCAGCGAGGCTTCGTAGCTGTCGCCCTTGCGGGCCTGCAGGTCGGGATTGCCGCGGCTGATGGCGCCGGTCGTCTGATTGACGGTCTCGCCGGACGCCAGTTGGCTCGGGTTCGGGCGGCCGATCGCCTGGAAGGCCGCCGCGCGCAGCTTCAGCCGGTCCGTCAGATCATAGGTCAGGGTGATCGAAGGCAGGAAGTCGTCATAGGATCCGTCGCGGGTCACGCGGGTGACGTTGGCGCCCTCGGTGCGGGCCCGCTCGACGGTCGTCTGGGTGTCCTCGAAGCGGCCCCCGAAGATCACGCTGTGACGCTCGCCGGCGTGACGGGCGAGGGCGTAGAGGGCGCCGACCTGCTCCTCGAACACCCAGTCGGAGGTGACCGCCTCGTTACGGCCGCCGGTGAAGCTCGCCCGGTTCTGCTCGAAGAAGGTGTTGAAGGCGTCGAAGTCGATGAAGAGCTGGTTGAAGTCGGCATAGATCGGCGTGTAGCCGTGGGCGACGTCGAACTGGTCCAGGGTCAGCGGGGCGCCCGTATAGGTCCAGCTCCAGGTGGTGCGATCGTTGTCTCGGGTGATCTCGCGCCACTTGGCGCCCAGGCCGAAGCCCCAGCCGCGATCGCCGGGGCCGATGTTGAAGCCGTAGTCGATCCCGAATTCCTGGACGTACTCGTCGCTGTCGTCCTCGTACGGCGAGAAGGTGTTGTTCGCCAGCGCATAGTTGGCCGGGTTGAAGGCCCGCGGATCGATGTTCGAGGCCACCGGCACGCCGTCGCCGTTGAGGGCCAGATCGAAGGCGAGCGCCGGTCCGGTCAGGTTGAACTGGATCTGGTTCGACGGCTCCAGGAAGGTCGCCTCGGAATAGGAGGCGCGGGCTTCCAGGCTCTGGTTGTCGTCGAGATCCCAGTTGGCCTTCCACTGGACGACGGTGAGCGGCTTCTCCAGCGGGAAGTCGTTGAAGCGCACGAAGCTGGCGTTGCCGCCCGTCTGGTTGCGCAGCCGCTGGCTGTGGCGCAGTTCGTTGTCGTCCTGCTTATAGTGGGCGAGCGTCAGCGCCGTGCGCAGGTCGGCCATCGGCTCCCATTCCAGCTTCAGGATGCCGCCATAGCGCGTGATCGTGTTGGGGTAGTTGGACCACAGCAGGTCGGTGGTCCCCAGGGTCGCGACCGGGGTCGGCGTGGCGCTGATCCCGGCCGGAACGGTCTGCGGCAGCAGGCGCTCCTGGTCGCGGTTACGCTCCATGAAGTTGACGCCGAACAGCACGCCGAACTGACCCTCGGCCCCGAAGCGCCTGGAGACCGTGGCGTCCAGGCGGTAGTTCAGGCCGTCGTCGGTGTCGCGGTTGAAGCCTTCCCCGGGAACGGCCTGGGAGTCCGAGGTCCCGATCATGGCCGTGCCGGCGGCGTAGAAGTCGGACACATCGAAGGCCGAGCGGGTGACCAGGTTCAGCGTGCCGCCGATGGCGTTGCCGTCCATGTCGGGCGTGCGCGACTTGGCCACCACCACCTGGCGCACGGCGCCGGAGGGAATGGCCTCCATGTTCAGCTGGCGGTTCTGGCGCTCGGCGGTGGCGAGCGTCGCGCCGTCCATGGCGCCCAGGGTGTAGCTGGGGTTCAGGCCGCGGATGGAGACGTAGCGGCCCTCGTCCTCGTCGAACTGGGTCTGCACGCCGGGCAGGCGGCGCAGGGCGTCGGCGATGTTGTAGTCGGGCTGGGCGCCGATGTCGTCGGCCGACAGGTATTCGGCGACGCGCGCATCCTCGCGCTTTTCCTCGATCGCCTGGGCGTTCTGGGCGCGATAGCCCACGACGACCAGTTCCGAGACTTCGTTGTCGGCGCTCTGGGCCATCGCCGGTCCGGCGATCATGGCGAGCGCCACGGCGCTGGACGACAGCAGCAGGGTCGTGCGGACCCCAATGTTGGAACCCTTCATCTGGAGGACCCCCGTCTCCGTCCGGCGCCTCGTCTGGGGCCGGCTTCCTGACAGGGTCTGCTACGGCCTCGGCGCCTCAGTTCCGCGATGATTCCAAGACGGCTTGTCGGCTGAAGCGTGAAGCTTCCGGGACGGTGGTCGCACTTGTCTAGGAAGCGGGGCGGCGCCGGTCCGCCGCCAGGAGTTCCCGCAGCTTTGCGAGGGCGCCGTCCATGGCCTGGCTCCAGTCGCCGAAACGCTTCGGCGCCACAGGGCGCACGCTGGGCCGCCAGGGATAGCGGTCCTGGCCCAGGGTCAGCCAGGCGCCGGCGCCGCAGAGCATCACGGTCGGCGCGTCGCAGGCGCCGGCGAGTTGCGCCGTGGCGTTGTTGACGGCGACGATTCCCGACAGTGCGGCGCAGAGCGCGGCCAGGTCGTCGATGTCGGCCTTGAGATCGAGCCCCGGCGGCTGCATCAGGGCCCGCCCCGCGATCGCGCTCAGGGCGCCAACTTCCTCGACCTCCGCGCCGTACTGGAGGTTCACCAGGCGGATGCCCTGTTCGCGCAGGACGGGACGCCAGGCTTCCAGCGGCGGATAGTGCCGGCGCCGGTCGCCGCCGAGCTTGCCGCTGCGCCAGCTCAGGCCCACCGCGGGCGGGCCGTCGCCGAGCCAGGCGCGCCAGTGAGCCACCCGCGCCGGGTCGGGCCGCAGGGGAGGCGGCGCTGCGGGAAAGTCGGCGATCCGCCGTCGGAATCGCTGCGGCAGGGAGCCCAGCGTGGTCCACAGTTCGACCGCGCGAGGCGCGGCGAGGTCCGGCGCGCTGCGGCGGAGCCTGCCGTCCCGCGTCTCTGTGCGATGGGCCACGACCTCCGCCTCGGGAAAACTCCGGGCCAGAAGCCGAACCAGCCTGGGCTCCATCGCCAGGCTCAGCCGCCCTTCTGGGCCGAGGGCGGCCAGGAGATCGGGAACGAGGCTGGCGAACAGGATCTCGTCGCCCAGGCCCTGCTCGGCGAAGACGAGCAGCCGCCGGCCCTCCAGGGGCAGGTTCGGCGTCCATCTGCGACCGGGCGCCTCGAAGCTCACCGGCCGCGGCGCGTGGGGCGACAGTCGGGACTCGTAGCCGGCCCAGCCGGCGGCCAGATCGCCGCGGGCCAGGGCCAGGGTCGCGGCGGCGAAGTCGATCATGGCGGCGTCGGCCGGCCGGCGCGCCAGCTTGCGGGCGGCGGCGAAATCGATCTCGGCGGCCTCATAGGCCTCCAGGTCGAAATGGGCCGAAGCGCGGTTGTAGGCGGCGGTCGCCGAGCGGGGGTCGAGCCGCAGGGCCTCGTCGAAGAAGGGCAGGGCTTCGCCGGCCCGGCCCTGCCGGGTGAGCGTGACGCCCAGGGTGTTCCACAGCCGCGCATCCGCCGGATCGGCGCTGAGGACCGATTGCAGGAGGCTCACGGCCTCGTCGAACCGCCCGAGGACCCCCAGCGCGCGGGCGTGGCCGTCCACGGCTTCGGCGCTCGCCGGGGCCGAGGCCCGGGCCTGGCGCCAGAGCGCTTCGGCGGCTTCGGCCATGTCCAGGCGTTCGGCGACGCCGGCCAGGCTGGCGAGGATCTCAGGGTCGCCCGGCGCCGCAGCCAGCGCCTGCCGATAGGCCTCCAGGGCGCCGGGCAGGTCGCCCTGGCGCTCAAGCCGGCTGGCGCGCGCCTTCAGCGCGTGCAGGACCGGGGCGGCGGGCGGGCGGGACATGCCGGACTCTTGTCGCGATTCGAGCGCCCCGGCCCGCTTCGGCGCCGCGCGCGCCTCAAGGTTAAGCTTTGCTTGAGATGCAGCCCCTAGCGTCAGCCTGCCGCAGGTCGAGCGGGGAACGAGGTGGGGGAATCTGGCCTTGGGTAAGCACCACATCATCGTCGCCACGACCCTGGCGGTCCTCTATGCGGCCAACCTGTGGATCACGAACGTGGTCAGCAACTGGGCCCGCGTCGATACGATCTGGACCGCCAACGCCTTCGTCGTCGCCGCCATTCTGCTGCTGCCCCGCCGCTGGTCGGGCGCATGCCTGGCTGCGGGATTTGCCATCCAGTGCGCCGTGATCCTCGGCTTCGGGCACCCGGCCTACGGCGCCGTCGGCTATTCCCTGCTCAATGTGGTCGAGGCGATCGCCGTCGTCGGCCTGGCCCGCCGCTTCAACGCCGTACGCCTGACCACGCCCGACCGGTTCGCGCGCCTCATCTTCTACGCCCTGGCGCCGACCCTGGTGGGCGCGACCGTGCTGTTGGGGATCGGCATCCGGCTGATCGAGGGGGAGGTGGCCCTGTCCATGCTCGCCAGCCGTCTCTCGGCCAAGTTCCTCGGCATGGGAATCCTGCTGCCGGCGCTCCTGTTTCTCGGCCAAAGGCGTTTCCGCGCCGCCCTTCCGGCGCCCGCCTGGCAGGTGGTGCTGGGCTTCCTGACTGTCGTCGCCCTGACGGGCCTCGCCTTCTCGCCGCTCGGCGCGATGTCGCTCCTGGCGCTGTTTCCGGCGGTTACGGTGCTCGGCCTGAGGGCCGGCCCCCAGGCGGTGACCTGGTCGGTGGCCATGGCCTGCCTCACCATCCTGGCCGCCGGATTCCTCTGGGGTCAGGCGCCGCTGCTCAGCGGGGCCGGCGGACTGCCGCAGCGGGTGGCCCTGTTCCAGACCTTTTTCGGGCTCGTCTTCGCCACCGGCATCCTCTCGTCGCTGACGGCCACCCACCAGCAGCGGCTGAAGGATCTCATGCAGCGGCGCGCCGTCAGTCACGAACGGGCCCGGCGGCGCGCCGAGGCGGCCTCGGTCGCCAAAACCGACTTCCTGGCCACGATGAGCCACGAAATCCGCACGCCGCTCAATTCCATCATCGGCTTTTCCCAGCTCCTGGAACGCAGCGACGACCTGCCCGGCCATCTGCGCGGCCATGTCTCCCTGGTGCGCCGCTCGGGCGACGCGCTGCTGACCGTCGTCAACGACATCCTCGACTTCTCGAAGGTCGAGGCGGGGCGCATCGAGCTGGACCCCAAGGCCGTGGACCTGCGCAACGTCTGCGGCGACGCCCTGGCCATCGTGGCGGAGGCGGCGGAGGCCAAGGGCCTCTCCCTCGCCCTGCAGACCGAAGGACCGGTCGCCAGCGGCCATGTCTGCGACGATCACAGGCTCTGCCAGGTCCTGCTGAACTATCTGAACAACGCGGTGAAGTTCACCGACGCCGGCCAGATCACCCTCAGTCTCGAGGTCGTTCCCGGCGGGGCGGCCGACCAGGTCCGGATCGCCGTAACCGACACCGGCATGGGCATCGCGCCCGAGGCGCAGCCCGGCCTCTTCGAGCGGTTCAGCCAGGTCGATTCCTCCGTCAGCCGGACCCACGGCGGCACGGGGCTGGGCCTCGCCATCTGCAAGGGCCTGATCGAGACCATGGGCGGCCGCGTCGGCGTGACCTCGGCGCCGGGCGCGGGGTCCACCTTCTGGCTGGAGCTGAGGCTGCCGCGGGCCGAAGCGGTCCCTGTCCAAGCGCCGCAGGACGGGCGGGGGGGCGCCCTGGCCGCGCGGATCCTGCTCGTCGACGACCACCCGATGAACCGCGAGCTTGGTCAGCTGATGCTGGGGCTGGTGGGGTGCGAGGTGGACCTGGCCTGCGACGGCCGGGAAGCCATCGAAGCCGCCCGCAGCGGCGTCTATGACGCGATCCTGATGGACGTCCACATGCCGGGCGTCGACGGCCTGGCCGCCACCCGAGCCATCCGCGCCATGGACGGGCCGGCGGGCGCCGTGCCGATCATCGCCATGAGCGCCGACGTCCTGCCCGAACAGGTGGCCCGCACCCGTGAGGCCGGCATGGTCGACAGCGTCGGCAAGCCCATCGACCTGGAGACCCTGCAGGCCTGTCTGGCCCGATGGGTCGGCGCAGACGTCGAAGCGGCCGCCTAAGCGGCCGTCAGCGTCGAACTAAGTCTTTGAAAGAATGGTGGGTGTACAAGGATTCGAACCTTGGACCCGCTGATTAAGAGTCAGCTGCTCTACCAACTGAGCTATACACCCGTCGCGTCAGGCCTCGTATGCGGGGCCTTGGCGAGGGCGCGGAACATAGCCAGATTTCGGCCGATGGCAAGCGGGGGCGCGAAAGAATTATGGCCAGGCGCGATCTGACCGGGGCGGTGGACTTCGCCTACCTGGAATCCTACGCCGCCGGCGACCTCGCCGTCGTCCAGGAGGTGCTGGAGCTCTTCCGCCAGCAGGCCCAGATCTGGCGGCCCCTGATCGCCGAGGGGGGCGAGACCTGGCCGGACGCCGTCCACACGGTCAAGGGAACCGCCCGCGGGATCGGGGCCGGCGCCCTGGCTGCGGCCTGCGAAGCCGCCGAGCGGGAGGGGGAGGGGCGGCTGGCCGATGTGCACTACGCCCTCGACCTCGCCCTCGCCGACGTGGCCGCGTACCTGCACGAGCTGGCGCTTCAGTCCCTCAAGACCCCTTCCAGGGGCTGACCCTCGGGCGTGCGGCTGCGGTCCCAGGAGCCGAACTCATAGGCGATGCAGCGGTCGATCAGGGTGCGCCAGACGGGCTCGGCGATGGCTTCGGACAGGCCGGCCTCGCGGGCGGCGGCGCGGACCTTGGCGACCACGTCCTCGATTCGCGCCTCGTCGCGCACCACGCCGCGGTGCGGCTTGATGCGGGCGGCGGCGTCCATGAAGCCCTGGCGGCGGACCAGCAGGGCGACCAGCGCCCGGTCCAGCGCGTCCACCCCCTGCCGCACCTCGGCCATGGTGGTGCAGTCGGCGGGATCCTTGTGGTCGTCGATCTCAATTCGCATGCGGCGCTCTAAGCTTGGCGGCGCCGGCGATCCTCAGATGCCGGCCCCATTGTCGATGGCGCGAAGGGCGGCCTCGTGGGCCTCGGCCTCGGCCTTGATCCAGGCGACGAACGCCTTGACCTGGGGCAGCCGTCCCTTGGCCTTGGGATGGACGAGGTAATAGGCGAAGTCCACCGCCGTGGCGATCTGTAATGGCGCCACCAGCCGCCCGGCGTCGAGGTCGGCCTGGGCGAGCGTCCGCTTGGCCAGAGCCACGCCCCGGCCGTTGACCGCGGCCTCGATCACCAGGCTGGACTGGTTGAACCGAGGCCCCCGCGCGCCGTCGACATTCTTCAAGCCGCGGGCGGCCAGCCACATGGACCAGTCGGGGCAGGAATCGTCGAGCTCGGGCGAGCCGTCGTGCAGCAGGACGTGGTTCACCAGGTCGGCGGGCTCGGCCAGCGGCTGGCGCGCCAGCAGGTCGGGGCTGGCCACCGGCAGCACCGCCTCGCTCATCAGCCGCGCCACCTCCAGCCCCGGATAGCGGCCGGAGCCGTAGCGGATGGCGAGGTCGACCTCCCCGGCCGTCAGGTCGACGACCTCGATGCCGGCCGACAGCCAGACGTCCACCTGCGGATGGGCCTCTTCGAACTTGCCCAGGCGCGGCACCAGCCATTTGGCGGCGAAGGAGGGGGCGGCGGTGATGGTCAGGCGCCGGCCGTCCACGGCCGC
>Ga0155172_1068_pt1 | contig 13657 bp, 13 predicted proteins | sample RifCSPhighO2_01_FD_106140 | JGI IMG/M metagenome (GOLD analysis project Ga0155172, IMG submission 106140) | Phenylobacterium sp. RIFCSPHIGHO2_01_FULL_70_10 | reverse complement strand
ATCAGCTGCTGGCCGATGAAGACGGCCCCGGCCCAGAAGGCGGCGGCGAGGAATCCGACGAAGGCGAGACAGGCCACCGAGGCTGCGCCCCGCTGCGTGCCCGTCGCCCTACGCCCTGCAATGGCAGAGTCGCGAGCCATGACGTTTCTCCCAGTCATTCTATGTCTCCGGACCGGTCGAGCGGCCAGGACATTACGAGACTGACATAATTCGCCGAGGCTGAACAGGGTTGCTGAAAGCCTTCCGTCAGGCGGCGGCCTGACGCACCACGCCGGCCAGTTCGTGGACGATCTCGAAGATCAGCTTCTCGTCGTCGCCCTCGGCCATGATGCGGATCAGGGGCTCGGTGCCCGAGGCGCGGACGAGCAGGCGCCCGCCGCCGTTCAGCCGCTCCTCGGCCTGGGCGATGGCGCCCTTCACCTTTTCGCTCTCCAGCGGGCGGCCGCCGCCGAAGCGCACGTTTTCGAGGAGCTGGGGCACCGGCTCGAACTGGCGGGCCAGCGCGCTCATCGGCTTGTCGGCCTCCTTGAGCACGGCCAGCACCTGCAGGGCGGCCAGAAGCCCGTCGCCCGTCGTGGAGAAGTCCGACAGGATCACGTGGCCGGACTGTTCGCCGCCGAGATTGTAGCCGCCTTCGCGCATGCGCATCATGACCGAGCGGTCGCCCACCGGCGTGCGCTCGAGCTTCAGCTGCCGCGCCGCCAGGAAGCGCTCGAGGCCGAGGTTGGACATCACCGTGGCGACCACGCCGCCGCCCGCCAGCCGGCCGCGTTTGGCCCAATGGTCGGCGATCAGCGCCATGATCTGGTCGCCGTCGACCACGCGTCCGGTCTCGTCGCAGATCACCAGGCGATCGGCGTCGCCGTCCAGCGCGATGCCGATATCGGCGCGATACTCCTTCACCATCTTGGCCATGGCTTCGGGATGGGTGGAGCCGCACTCGCTGTTGATGTTGAAGCCGTTCGGCTCGACGCCCAGCTTGATGACCTCGGCGCCCAGTTCGTAGAGGGCCGTCGGCGCCACCTTGTAGGCCGCGCCATTGGCGCAATCGATGACGATGCGCAGGCCGTTCAGGCCCAGCCGCCGCGGGAAGGTGGCCTTGGCGATCTCGACGTAGCGGGCCTGCGAATCGTCGATGCGCGAGACCCGGCCGAGCGCCTCGGGGGCGGCCAGCCGCTCCTGCAGCCCCTCGTCCATCAGGGCCTCGATCTCCAGCTCGCGCTCGTCGGAGAGCTTGAAGCCGTCGGGTCCGAACAGCTTGATGCCGTTGTCGGAAAAGGCGTTGTGCGAGGCGCTGATCATCACGCCCAGATCGGCGCGCATGGAGCGCGTCATCATGGCGACGCCCGGCGTCGGCATGGGCCCCAGCAGCCGCACGTCCATGCCCACGCTGGCGAATCCGGCCACCAGCGCAGGCTCGATCATGTAGCCGGACAGACGCGTGTCCTTGCCGATGACCACGAGGTGGCGGCGCTCGTCCCTGGACATGAAGACCTTGCCGGCGGCCATGCCGACCCGCAGGGCGACCTCGGCGGTCATCGGATGGCGATTGGCCTCGCCCCGAATGCCGTCGGTTCCGAAGTAGGCGCGCTTGGACATGGTGGAACTCACGAAAAGATCGGAAACCCAGATTTAGTCGACCCCGCGTTTGCGAATGCTAAAGGCGGCGCGGGGCGAGAGATTAGACATGTCGGGCGATCCCGACAAAGCGGAGTGAGGTTTGGCCCATGTGCGGGATCATCGGCATCGTCGGCAAGAGCGAGGTCCAGGACCGCCTGGTCGAGAGTCTCAAGCGCCTGGAGTACCGCGGCTATGACTCGGCGGGCATCGCCGCCCAGGTCGACGGCCGCCTGCAGCGTCGCCGGGCGCCCGGCAAGCTGCGCGAACTGGAGGCCGTTCTCGCCGCCGATCCGCTGCACGCCACCACCGGCATCGGCCACACGCGGTGGGCCACCCACGGCGCGCCGACCGAGCGCAACGCCCACCCGCACATCGTCGGCCGGGTGGCGGTGGTCCACAACGGCATCATCGAGAACTTCGCCGAGCTGAAGGCCGAGCTCACCGCGGCCCGCCGGACGTTCGCCAGCGACACCGACACCGAGGTCGTCGCCCACCTGCTCGACTCCAACCTGGAAAAGGGCCTGTCGCCGCTCAAGGCCTTCCAGGCGACGCTCGACCGGCTGAACGGCGCCTTTGCGCTCTGCGTCCTGATCGGGGGCGAGGACGAGGTGATCCTGGCCGCCCGCAACGGCCCGCCTCTGGCCATCGGCTACGGCCAGGGCGAGATGTTCGTCGGCTCCGACGGGCTCGCGCTCGGCCCCTTCACGAACCGGGTGGCCTATCTGGAGGACGGCGACTTCGCCCTCGTCGACCATGACGGCGCCCAGGTCTTCGACGAGACCGGCGCGCCGGTGACCCGGGAGGTCAAGACGGTCCCGGCCTCGGCCGTCCTCATGGAGAAGGGCAACTTCCGCCACTTCATGGAGAAGGAGATCCATGAGCAGCCGGAGGGGTGCCAGCACACGATCTCGGCCTATGTCGACGCCCTGACCAGCCGCGCGAAGCTGCCGGGCGGCGTCGACTTCGCCGGCCTGGAGCGCATCCAGATCGTGGCCTGCGGCACCTCCTACATCGCCGGCATGATCGGCCGGTACCTGATCGAGCAGCTCGCCGACCTGCCGGTGGACGTGGAGATCGCCTCGGAGTTCCGCTACCGCCAGCCGGCCCTGCGCTCCGGAGCTCTGGTGATCGCCATGTCGCAGTCGGGGGAGACCGCCGACACCCTGGCGGCCCTGCGCTACTGCCAGGCCAAGGGGATGAGGAGCGCCGCGGTGGTCAACGCCACGGAGTCGACCATCGCCCGCGAGTCCGACGTGGTGTGGCCGATCCACTGCGGGCCGGAGATCGGGGTGGCCTCCACCAAGGCCTTCACCGCCCAGGTCAGCGTCATGATCGCGCTGGCCATCGCCGCGGCGAAGGCCCGGGGCCGCATCGACGAGGCTGAGGAGGCGCGGCTGGTCAAGGTGCTGCTGGGGGCGCCGCGGCTGATCGCCGAGGCCATCGGGCTGGAGGACGCCATCCGCGACATCGCCGCGGAGATCGCCAAGGCCAAGGACGTGCTCTACCTCGGCCGCGGCCCGATGTCGGCGCTCGCCCTGGAAGGGGCGCTGAAGCTGAAGGAAATCAGCTACATCCACGCCGAGGGCTATGCCGCCGGCGAGCTGAAGCACGGCCCCATCGCCCTGGTGGACGACCGCACGCCGATCATCATCCTGGCGCCCTATGACGCCTGGTTCGAGAAGTCGGCCTCGAACATGAGCGAGGTCATGGCCCGGGGCGGTCAGGTGGTCTTCATCACTGACACCGAGGGGGCGCGGCACGCGCCGGCCGGCGCCAAGGTGGTCGTCACCGCGCCGTCGTCGGACCCGCTCATCTCCAGCCTGGTGATGTCGGCGCCGATCCAGCTGCTGGCCTACCACGTGGCCGTGCAGAAGGGGGCCGACGTCGATCAGCCCCGCAACCTGGCCAAGTCCGTCACGGTGGAATAACGCCCGCCCCGCGCGGGGCGGAGCGGGCGAATTCGGACCTTACGGGGTCTCCGTCGCCGGAGACGTCGCGTTCGGGTCGGTCATGGCCGGGTCGTTGACCGGCGGCGGCGTCATGCCGTCCGGGCCCACGGCGCCGTCGGCCGGAGGCGTGGTCGCCATGCCGTCGGTCGTGGCCGGCGGGGCGGCCATCGGATCGGCGGCCATCGGCTCGGTCGCTTCCGGCATGGTTTCGGTGGTCTCGGCGGCGTCGTTGTCACCACAGGCGGCGAGCGAGACGGCGGCGGCGGCGCCGGCGAGAACGGTGGTCAGAGTGCGGATCTTCACAGTGGAATGCTCCCCTTGGGATTGGCCCCGGTGGCGTTAACTCCCGGCCGCCCGGCTCTGTTCCCAATTTCGTGATCGTCAGGAGGCGCCCGGCCACCCACCGGCAGGTTTCGCCGTTCGGTGGTGGATTTCGCCTGACGGCTCGGCTAGGCGAACAAGGGTCGTAGAGGCGCTGGAGGACGGAATGAGCGGACGGGTTCGTAAGGCTGTGCTGCCAGTGGCGGGGTTGGGCACGCGGGTGCTTCCCGGCGCCAAGACGACGCCCAAGAACATGCTCAACGTCGTCGACCGCCCCATCCTGTCCTACATCGTCGAAGAGGCCCGCGCCGCAGGCGTCGAGCACATCGTCTTCATCGTCGGCCGCGGCCAGGGGGCCATCGAGGACTATTTCGATTCCTCGCCCGAGATCGAAGGCGCCCTGGAAGCCAAGGGCAAGGCCGAGATCCTGGCGGACGTGCGTCGCGACCTCCCGAAGCCCGGCCAGATGAGCTTCGTGCGCCAGATGGCGCCGCTCGGCCTCGGCCATGCGGTCTGGTGCGCCCGCGACATCATCGGCGACGAGCCCTTCGCCGTCATGCTGCCCGACATGCTGATGGCCGCCGACACCCCCGCGCTCGCCCAGGCCGTGGCGGCGCACGACAGGGTGGGCGGCAATATCGTGGTGGTGGAGCCGGCGCCGGAAGGCGAGGCGCACAAGTACGGCATCGTCGACCTGGAGAGCCAGGACGGCCGTCTGAACAAGATGCGCGGCATGGTCGAAAAGCCGGCGCCCGGAACCGAACCCTCCAACCTCTTCATCAGCGGCCGCTATGTCCTGCAGCCCGACATCTTCCCCCTGCTCGAGAAGCAGGGAAAGGGGGCCGGCGGCGAGATCCAGCTGACCGACGCCATGGCCGAACTGATGAAGATCCAGTCGTTCCACGCCCTGGAATATGAGGGCGTGACCTATGACTGCGGGGACAAGATCGGGCTGCTGCGAGCCAATGTGGCCTTCGCCCTGCGCCGGCCCGACCTGGCCGATTCGGCGCGCCGGGCCATCACCGAACTGCTCTGAGCCGGCCGCCGATCGATCCTACGACGGAGCCCTTAAGGGATCACGGCGCTTTCACATTGCGCCGGCGTTTGTTAGCCGTGGCGCAAGTGACAACTGTACGGATCGGAGCGGCGATGCGCGTACTCATCCTCGGCGGAGACGGATTCTGCGGCTGGCCCACGGCCCTGCATCTCTCGGCCCGCGGCCATGACGTGGCCATAGTCGACAATCTGTCCCGGCGCAGGATCGACGGCGAATTGGGGGTCCAGTCCCTCACGCCCGTCCGCGACATCGAAGAGCGGATCGCCGCCTGGAAAGAGGTTTCGGGCAAGGCGATCGACTTCCATCGCCTGACGGTGGGCAAGGACTACGATGGTCTCCTGGCCCTGCTGAAGGGCTGGAAGCCGGACTCCATCGTCCACTTCGCCGAACAGCGCGCCGCGCCCTATTCGATGAAGTCGGCCCAGCACAAGCGCTACACGGTCGACAACAACCTGAACGCCACCAACGACGTTCTGGCGGCCATCGTTGATTCGGGCCTCGACATCCACCTGGCCCACCTGGGCACCATGGGCGTCTACGGCTACGGCACCGCCGGCGCGGCGATCCCCGAGGGTTATCTGACGGTCAAGGTGGAGACCCCGGACGGCTGGGTCGAGCGCGAGATCCTGTACCCGGCCAATCCGGGCTCGATCTACCACATGACCAAGACGCAGGACGCCCTGCTCTTCCAATTCTACGCCAAGAACGATCACCTGCGGATCACCGACCTGCACCAGGGCATCGTCTGGGGCACCCAGACCGAAGAGACCCGCAAGGACGAGCGGCTGATCAACCGGTTCGACTATGACGGCGACTACGGCACGGTCCTGAACCGCTTCCTGATGCAGTCGGCGGTGAACTATCCGCTGACCATCCACGGCGCCGGCGGCCAGACGCGGGCCTTCATCCACATCCAGGACACCGTGCGCTGCGTCGAACTGGCGCTCGCCAACCCGCCGGCCCGCGGCGAGCGGGTGAAGGTCATGAACCAGATGACCGAGACCTGGCGCGTGCGCGACCTGGCGCAGATGATCGCCCGCCTGACGGGGGCGGAGGTGGCGCACCTGCCCAACCCGCGGGCGGAGGCCGACGAGAACGACCTGGTGGTCGAGAACAAGTGCCTGCTCGACCTGGGCCTCAACCCCATCACGCTGGAGGACGGCCTCCTGATGGAGGTCGCCGAGATCGCCCGCGCCTACAAGGACCGGGCGGACCTGACCAAGGTGCCCTGCGTCTCCCACTGGAACGCCGAGCGCGCCGCCGCGGCCGCAGCCCAGGGCAAGGCGGTGGCGGCCGAATAGGTCCGTGCGTCTCCTCGTCTTCGGCTATGGCTTTTCGGCCGCCGCCGTCGCGCGGCGGCTGGGGCCGCAGGGCTGGGAGATCGCCGCCCCCCTCCGCAGGCCGGAAGACGCCGGGCGGCTTGAAGCCGAGGGCGTGGTCCCCGTCCCGCTGGCCGAGCCTGCGCGGCTGGTCGCGGCGCTGAAAGACGCCGACGCGGTCCTCGTCACGGCGCCGCCGGACGCCCAGGGCTGTCCTGGCCTGCGCACGCTCGTTCCCGCCATGGCCCGCGCCCAGGCCTTTCCCGACTGGCTGGGCTATCTCTCGACCACCGGCGTCTATGGCGACCGCCAGGGCGGCTGGGTCTTTGAGCAGGGCCGGCTGGCGGCCCAGTCGATGGAAGGCGCGCGGCGGGTCGCGGCCGAACGGGACTGGCTGGACGTCGGCAAGGGCATGGGGCTGACGGTGACCGTCTTCCGCCTGCCGGGCATCTATGGCCCCGGCCGCTCGGCCTTCGATCGCCTTCGCGAAGGCCGGGCGCGCCGCATCTCGACTCCGGGGCAGGTCTTCTCGCGCATCCATGTGGACGACCTGGCCGGCGGCCTGGCGGCCTCCATCGCCCGCCCCAGGGCCGGCGGGATCTACAATCTCTGTGACGACGAGCCGGCGCCCAACAGCGAGGTGGTGGCCTACGCCGCCCACCTCCTCGGCCAGGCGCCGCCGCCGGAGGTGAGCCTTGAGGACGCGCGCCTGCCGCCGGCCGCGCAACGCTTCTACGCCGAGAGCAAGCGGGTCTCGAACGCCCGCGCCAAGGCCGAGCTCGGCTGGCGGCCGGCCTATCCGACCTATCGCGAGGGCCTCGCCGCCGTGCTTGCGGCGGGCGGCTAGGCGAACTCCTCCACCGCCAGCCGCAGGCGCGCCAGGTCCGGGTCGCGCGACAGCCGATGGTCGCCGTCCTTGATCAGGTGGAAGACCAGATCGCGGCTCTTGATCGCCTGGGCGAGTTCCAGGGCGTGGCGCCACGGAACGTCGGGATCCTCGCCGCCCTGCAGGATGCGCACGGGCGCCTCGATCGGAACAGGGCCGGGAAGGATGGACCAGCGGGCGCCGTCCTCGAGCAGGGCCCGCGTGATCGGATAGGGCTCGCCATAGTCCGAAGGCCGCATCCAGACGCCGGTCTCCTCGAGACTGGCACGGGCTGCGGCGTCGATTCCCGGCCCCATCAGCTTCTCGGTGAAGTCCGGCGCGGGGGCGACGAGCACCAGCCCGGCGATCCGGTCGGACCGCACCATGGCGCAGAGGCAGGCGATCCAGCCGCCCATGGAGGAGCCGACGGGGATCACCGGCCCCGGCGCCAGTTCGTCGAGCACCGCCAGAGCGTCCTCGCGCCAGCGGGTGATCGTCCCGTCGCGGAAGTCGCCCTCCGACTCGCCATGGCCGAAATAGTCGAAGCGCACATAGGCGCGGCCCCGCTCGGCCGCCCACCGGGCCAGGGCCTCGGCCTTGGTCCCGGCCATGTCGGAGCGGAATCCGCCCATCCACACAACGGTCGGGCCCGCGCCGTCGATGCGGCGCCAGGCCAGCCTCGCCCCGCCGGGGCGCTCGAGCATTCCAGTCGTTTCGCGCATGAGGCTCTATAGCCCCTCGCCCCGCCTCCGTCACAGGCGGTGCAGGGTTTACCCGCCCGCCGGGTGCGCTATGCAGGGCGCCGTGACTTTGCCGCCGGACTTCACCCTTCTTCAGGTCGTGCCCGAGCTCGACACCGGGGGGGCCGAACAGACCACGATCGACGTCGCCCAGGCCGTCGTCCGCGCCGGGGGCAAGGCCCTGGTGGCGACGCGCGGGGGGCGCATGGCCGCGCGCCTGGAGAGCGACGGCGGTCGCCTGGCCCAGATGCCGGTCCAGTCGAAGAACCCGCTGGTGATGCTGGGCAACGCCGCCCGCCTCGCGGACCTGATCCGCAGGGAGAAGGTGAGCCTGGTGCATGCCCGCTCCCGCGCGCCGGCCTTCTCGGCCCTGTGGGCGGCCCAGGCGACCGACACGCCCTTCGTGGCCACCTATCACGGCGTCTACAACGCCAAATCCGGCCTCAAGCGCTGGTACAACGCCGTAATGACGCGGGGCGACCTGGTCATCGCCAACTCCGACTTCACGCGCGACCATGTGCTGAAGGAACACGGCCTCGATCCGGCGCGGATCGTCAGCATTCCTCGCGGCGTGGATCTGGCGCGGTTCAATCCCGGCTGGGTGACGTCCGAGCGGATCGGGGCCCTGCGCGCGGCCTGGGACGCGCCCGAACGGCGCGACCTCACCACCTTCGTCCTCGCCGCCCGCCTGACCCGCATCAAGGGCCACGCCACCGTCATCGAGGCCGCGCAGAAGCTGAAGGCGCAGGGGCGGACGGACTTCCGCATCCTTTTCGCCGGCGACGACCAGGGCCGCACGGACTATCGGCAGGAGCTCCTCGCCCAGATTTCGCAGGCCGGGCTTTCCGAAGAGATCCGCTTGGTCGGCCATTGCGATGACATGCCCGCCGCCTACATGCTGGCCGATGTCGCTCTGCTGTCGTCCATCGTCCCGGAATCCTTCGGCCGTACCGCCGTGGAGCCGCAGGTGATGGGCCGGCCGGTCATCGCCTCCCGGCTGGGCGGGATGACCGAGACCGTCCTGCCGGGCGAAACCGGATGGCTGGTCCCCCCCGGCGACGCCGAGGCCTGGGCGGGCGCCCTGAAGCGGGCGCTGGAGGCCGGCCCCGCCCGGCTGGCCGCCATGGGCCAGATCGCGGCCAACCGGGCGCGCCAGCTCTATTCGGTCGACGCCATGTGCGCGGCCACACTGGAAGCCTATGAACGCGTGCTGGAGGCGCGCCGCTGATGGCCAGCAAGGAGATCAAGAAGGTCCTGGTCATCAAGCTGTCGGCCATGGGCGACTTCATCCTGGCCCTCGCCGCGGCCAAGAGGATCCGCCAGGCGCACCCGAAGGCGCGGATCACGCTCCTGACGACGCCGCCCTTCGAAGGGCTGGCCAAGCTGTGTCCCTACTTCAACGAGGTGGAGACAGACGGGCGGCCGCAGGGGCTGGGCGATTGGCTCACCCTGGTGGGCCGGCTGCGGAAGGCGAAGTACGACCGCGTCTATGATCTCCAGACCTCCCCGCGGTCCAACATGATCTTCCACGGCCTGCAGCCGTTCGCGCCGGAGTGGTCGGGGATCGCGCTCGGCTGCGCCCTGCCGCACAGGAATCCGCGCCGCGACCGCATGCACACGCTGGAGCGGCACGCCGACCAGTTGAAGGCGGCCGGAATCTGGCCCGATGCGCCGACCGAGCCGGGCAGCGCGCCGGGGCCCGACGTCTCGTGGATCCTGCGCAAGGCGCCGCCGGAACGGCCGGTGGCCGGCGGCATCCAGCCGCGGCCCTATGTGCTGATGGCGCCCGGCGGCTCGGCCCACCGCCAGGACAAGCGCTGGCCCGTCGAGAAGTATGGCGAACTGGCCAAGGCCCTCTATGACCGCGGCTTCGACATCGTCGTCATCGGCGGACCGCAGGAGAGCGCGCTCGCCCGCGCCATCCAGAAGCATGTGGGCAAGGCGCGCGACCTGACGGGGCGCACCGACCTCGCCCGCGTGGCCATGCTCGGCGCCAAGGCGGCCCTGGTCGTGGGCAACGATACGGGGCCCGTGCACCTGGCCGCCGCCGCCGGGCCGCCGACGATCGTGCTGTTCTCCAAGGCCTCGGACCCGATCCTGTCGGCGCCGCGCGGACATGTGGCCGTCCTGCAGGCCGAAAACCTCGCCGACATGCCCGTGGCCCAGGTTCTGCAGGCGGCCTCCGCCCTGGCCCCTGCGCCGACGCTCCGGGCGAACGCTTGATCGCCAGAGGCCGCGCGGTCATATATTGAGCGTGTATGGTCGGAGCGTCTCGCGTGCGAGTCGTTCCTGGCCAAGCTGATTTTGCTGAAACTGACCTAGGAGCTTTGCCTATTCGCCGCCCCATGCAGGCGCCGCCCCAGAAAGAAGGGCCGCGCATCAATGAGGACATCCGCGTTCCGCGCGTCCTGCTCATCGACCAGAACGGTGAGAAGCAAGGTGTGATGCCGACCTCGGCCGCCTTGGAAGCCGCAGCGGAAGTGGGTCTCGATCTCGTGGAGATCGTGCCCAATGCGGATCCGCCCGTTTGCAAGATCCTGGACTACGGCAAGTTCAAGTTCCAGGAGCAGAAGAAGAAGAACGAGGCGCGCAAGCGGCAGAAGGTGGTGGAGATCAAGGAGATCAAACTCCGCCCCAACATCGACACGCACGACTACGAAGTGAAGTCGCGCTCGATGCACCGCTTCTTCGAGGAAGGCGACAAGGTCAAGGTCACCCTGCGCTTCCGCGGCCGCGAGCTGGCCCACCCGGAACTCGGCATGAAGCTGCTGCAGAAGGTGAAGGCCGACTTCGAGGAGGTCGCCAAGGTCGAGTACGAGCCCCGTATGGAGGGCCGTCAGATGATCATGATCCTGGCCCCCCGCTAGCGCGCGGCCGATCAGATCGAGACAGAGGGCCGGCGGCGCCGCCGGCCCTTTTCTTTCGGCCCGTCGCATACTCGTATTTCGGAAAACTGGCGCGGCGGGGACACGGCGACGGCGATTCGGAAAATCCGCCCACGACGCCGTTACGTGACCCCTTGCCGCCGGATCGGGCTCAGCCTAACACCGCCGCCATGCTGGGGACTGCGTCACGTGCGGCGACTCCGTCCGCAATGGCTGCGCCATCGCTGATCGCCGTCATCTTCATCAATATGCTGGGCTTCGGAATCATCGTTCCGTTGCTGCCCTTCTACGCCAAGTCGTTCGACGCTCCGGCCTGGCAGATCGCGCTCGTCTTCTCCGCCTATTCGGCCGGCGCCTTCTTCGGCGAGCCCTTCTGGGGCCGGCTGTCGGACAAGTACGGCCGCAAGCCGATCCTGATCAGCACCATCGCCGGCAACTGCCTCTGCTATCTGGCCCTCGCCTTCGCCCCCAGCGTCTGGGTGGCGCTCGGCGTCCGTTTCCTGGGCGGCCTGGCGAGCGGCAACGGCTCGGTCATCCAGGGCTACATCGCCGACGTCACCCCGCCCGAGAAGCGCGCGCGGCGGATGGCCTATATGGGCGCGGCCTGGAATGTGGGCCTGATCGTCGGTCCGTCCGTCGGGGGCATCTTCGCCCACCCGGAGGCCGGTCCCCTGGGCTTCCGCCTGCCCCTGCTGATCGCCTCCAGCCTGGCGGCCGCCTCGGCCCTGTCCATCCTGTTCTTCATCCGTGAGAGCCGCACCCGCCAGGAGGTCTTCGACCACCAGCCCAGCCGCTGGTCGGCCATCGGCGAAGCGGTCGGACATCCCGTCGTGGGCCGTCTCATGCTGCTGACCTTCATGGTCGGTTTCGCCTTCACCGGCGTGGAATCCATCTTCGGCCTGTGGACCCAGGCGAAGTTCGACTGGGGGCCGCGGGAGATCGGCGTCTGCTTCGCCTTCGTCGGCGTCTGCGCGGCGACGACGCAGATGTTCATCACCGGCCGCCTCTCCGAGCGATATGGCGAGGGCCCGATGCTCGCCGTCGGCATGGCCCTGACCCTCGTCAGCGCGCTGGCCCAGCCCTTCGCGCCCAACGGCGCGGTGGTCATCGCCCTGATGTGCTGCATGGCCGTGGGCCAGTCGGTGGCCTTCCCCAATGTCGGCGCCCTGATCTCGCGCACGGCCGATCCGGCCCGCACAGGGCAGATCCTGGGGCTGAACAACGCCATGGGCGCCCTCGCCCGGGTCGTGGGGCCCTTCTGCGCCGGCCTCGCCTTCGCCGGCGTCTCGATCAGCGGCCCGTTCTTCCTGGCCGCCCTGATGCTGGCGCCCGCCATCTGGCTCGCCCTGGCCGCCAGCCGCCGGGCCCCGGTCTTCGAAGCCAAGGTCGAGGCCCAGCTGGAGGCCGAAGCCAAGCCCTGCGGCAGTCACTCGTGACCGCGCCGGCGCCCGGGGACCTGCGGGCGCTGGTGGTGCTCCTGTCGGTCATCTTCCTGAACATGGCGGGGTTCGGGCTCGTCATCCCGCTTCTGCCGTTCTTCGGACAGGCCTTCGATGCGCCGGCCTGGCAGATCACCCTGATGTTCTCCGCCTTCTCGGTGGGCCAGTTCCTGGGCGAGCCCTTCTGGGGGCGGCTGTCGGACCGCCTCGGCCGCCGGCCGGTGCTGATCCTGACGACGGCCGGCGGGGCGCTGGCCTATGTCGCCCTGGCGCTCGCGCCCGGCATCTGGATCGCGCTCGCCACCCGCCTCGTCGGCGGCTTCATGTCGGGCAACATCTCGACGCTTCAGGGTTATCTGGCCGACATCACCCCGCCCCACGAGCGCGCTGGCCGCATGGGGCTCATGGGCTCGGCCTTCTCCATGGGCTTCATGGTCGGACCGGCCCTGGGCGGCCTGCTGGCGCGGCCGGACCTCGGGCCGACCGGATTCCAGATTCCGCTCTTCGCCGCCGCAGGCTTCGGCCTCGCGGCGACGGCCGGCGTCTTCCTCTTCATGCGCGAGACGATCACGCCTCGGGCTGCGGACGCGCCCGCCGCGCACAGGGCCCCGCGAAGCGAGGCCCTGCGCATCGCCCTCGCCGATCCGGTCATCGCGCGCGTCTTCCTGATCAGCTTCGTGACCATTTCCGGTTTCGCCGGCATCGAGGCCACCTACGGGCTGTGGACCGAAGCTCGGTTCGGCTGGGGACCGCGGGAGATCGGCCTGGCCTTCATGCTGATCGGCGTCATCGGCGCCGTCGCGCAGGGGTCGCTCACAGGCCGGCTGGTCCGCCGCCACGGCGAGGGCCGGGTCCTGCTGGCCGGGCTGTGCCTGATGTTCGTCGGCATGCTGACCCAGTTCGCCGCCGTCGGCTGGCCCATGGCGGTGATCGGCCTGTGCATCGTGGTTCTCGGCCAGTCGGTGACCTTCCCCAACCTTGTGGCCCTGATCTCCATGGCCACCCCGGCCGAACGGCAGGGCGAGGTCCTGGGCCTGAACATGTCCAACAACGCGCTCGCCCGCATCGGCGGGCCGATCCTGGCCGGCCAGCTCTTTTCGCTGATCTCGCCCGGCGCCCCCTTCGCCCTGACCGCGCTGCTCATCCTGCCGGCCATCTGGCTGTGCCTGCAGATCATGGCGAGGGTCCCCGGCCGCAGCGCCTGAGGCCGGCGGCGGACTTGCCTTTTGCGCCCCGTTCGCGTACACGCCCCGCTCTTCGGAGCCGTCTGGCCAAAGGCATGCCAGGGCGGCTCATCAATACGCCAGAGGACGGGGCGTCCGCGCTCCGCAAGGGAAATGCCGAAACTGAAGACGAAGTCGGGCGCCAAGAAGCGCTTCAAGATCACCGCGACCGGCAAGCTGAAGGCCGGCGTGGCGGGCAAGCGTCACCGGCTGATTAGCCACAACGCCAAGTACATCCG
>Ga0155172_1154_pt1 | contig 13879 bp, 11 predicted proteins | sample RifCSPhighO2_01_FD_106140 | JGI IMG/M metagenome (GOLD analysis project Ga0155172, IMG submission 106140) | Phenylobacterium sp. RIFCSPHIGHO2_01_FULL_70_10 | reverse complement strand
GCAGGTTCCAGGCCCCGCCGTCGACGTTGATGAAGCCGTTCGCGCGCAGACGCGGGTAGGAATAGAACTCCCCGGTCAGTTCGTGACGGCCCACGCGGTCCTGGGCCTCCTGGATGACCACGGTCTCAGCCCCCAGCAGGGTGAAGTCGCTCCGCTCGTACTCCAGCAGGTAGGTGCCTTCGGCGCCCACGGACACGCGGGTGTCCATGAAGTCGCGGCCGAAGAAGTTGTCGAAGTCGTACTGCGCCTTGAAGTCGAGGCCGGAGGTCTTCGTGTCCGGCCCGTTCACGTTGTAACGGTTGAGCACGATGACGTTGTTGGCGCTGCAGGCGCCGTCGAAGACGAAGCGCGCCACGATGGCCGGGTTGGAGCAGTCCAGCGAGTTGTAGATCGCCTGGCTGGGCTCCAGGGTCAGCTCGTCCTCGAAGTCGAACTTGAAGTAGTCGATCGACCCGCGGAAGGCGCCGAAGTCCAGCAGGACGCCGAAGTTGAACGTCTTGGCGGTTTCCGGCTCCAGGTCGGGGTTGTTGTTGGTGACGACGGCGCGGTAGCTGCCGCCGATGTTCGACACGCCCTTGCTGCTGCCCGGTGCGATGACGACCTGGCTGGGAGCCCGGAAGGTCGAGCCCGCCGAAGCCCGGAAGGCCAGCCAGTCCATCGCCTGCCAGCGCGCCGAGATCTTCGGATTGGTCGTCGAACCGATGTTTCCGCCGAAGTTCTCGTACCGGATGGCCCCGGTCACTTCCAGGTCGTCGGTGATCGGCAGAAGCACCTCGGCGAAGAGAGCCTCGACGTCACGATCGACGTCATAGTCCTCCTGAGCGCCGAAGAAGACGAACGGGCCGACCGGGTCCGAGCAGACCGGCAGGCCGTCGTCGATGGAGTCGACGCAGGGCGTGGCCCGGACATCGCCGAGGTTCTCCCAGTCGTCGATCGAGCGGTTGTAGCGGTACTGGGCGCCGGCCGCCCAGGCGATGTTGCCGCCGCCAAGCGCGATGCCCGTCTCGCCGTTGAAGACGAGGTCGGCCACCAGCATCTTGTTGGTGCCGACGTTGGTGTAGGTGCCGTACAGCCACTCCACCAGGGCCGGGTTGTTCAGCACGGCCGGATTGGCGTCGCCGCGGTAGTAGGGGTTGGTCGCCCCGTTGACGGCGCTGACGGCGATGCTGTTGGTGAACGGGTTGAAGAACTGGCAGGGGCCGACGCCGGGCGTGCCCGTGGCCGGGTTACAGCCAGGGCCGCCCAGGCCGCGGAGGGCGTTCTGGATGTTGTTCACCAGCAGGTCGTTGGTGACGACCGTGGCCTCGGACTCCATGTAGGTCAGAGCCGCGTCCCAGCCGATGCCGTTCTCGAACTCGCCCTTGAAGCCGCCGGAGATCCGGAAGGCGTTGGACTGGATATCCTGATAGTCGGCGCCGTCGGGATTGGTCGGGTGGCCGGCATGGGCGATGGCGCGCCAGAACGACTTGTTCATCGTCACGCCGCCCGCCATCAGGGCGCACTGGCCCGGCGTGAGCGGCGCGGCGCAGGTGGTGCGCAGGTCGATCAGGCCCGGGTTGTTGGCGGGCACGAAGAAGGGCACCTGGCCGTTGAAGCCGGGGACCGCCGTCGAGCCCGAGGTGCCGCCCGCCGAGATCGGGGTCGGGAACTGGGTCGTCAGGTTGGCCGGCGACAGGCGCTGGTTCGGGACGTCGTTCCGGTTCCAGGCCACTTCGCCGTGGAAGGTGACGGTGTCGGTGACGTCGAAGTTCACCTCGCCGTAGAGCTGGTAGTGGTCTTCCTCGTTCACCAGGTCGTTGAAGGCCGAGAACTGGAAGCGGCAGACGCTGCCCGTCGCGGTGTTGGTGGTCGGCGTGACGCCGGCGGTCAGCTGGCCGCCCAGTTCGAGACAGCCGTTATCGCGGAAGAAGGTCGTGCCGCCCGGCGTGCCGTAATAGCCCGGATTGCCCGAGCCCGACCAACCGCCGTAGTACACCGCATCCATGCGGGTGCGGGCCCAGTCACGGTCGTTGATGTCCAGGCGCGAGCGGTGGCGGTAGCCGGCGGTCAGCAGGACGTTGCCGCGCTCGAAGATGCTGCCCCAGGCGAGGTCGAGGCTGTAGTCGCCGTCGGAGCCGTCGATGTAGGTGTATTCGCCGTCGACCTCGAAGCCGTCCAGGTCCTTGCGCGTGATGAAGTTCACCACGCCGCCGACCGCGTCGGAGCCGTAGGTGGCCGCCGCGCCGTCCTTCAGGATTTCGATCCGGCCGGTGGCCGCCGTCGGAATGAAGTTCAGGTCCTGACCGCCGCCCTGGAACGAGGCTTGGGTGCTGTCGACCATCCGCCGGCCGTTCATCAGCACCAGCGTCCGGGACGAGCCGAAGCCGCGCAGGTTGATGGTCGCCGTGCCGGCGCCGCCGTTGTAGCGGTTGCTTTCGCCGATGGCCGATTGCGAGGCGCTGATCGTCTTGACCAGCTGCACGACGCTGGGCGCGCCCTGCTTTTCGAGCTCCTGCGCGCCGAGCACGTCGACCGGCAGGGCCGCGTCCTCGGGCGTACCGGCGATGAACGAGCCGGTGACGACGACCTCTTCAACGACCGTGGCGCCGGATCCCTGCTGAGCGAGGGCCGGACTGGCCGCACCCAACGCCAGGGCCACGGCGATGGCCGAGCCGCCATAGAAGTAGCTGCTTTTCAACATTGGTTTCCTTCCCCCTCATTAGGTCGATCCCCTTCTCGCGTGAGGATTTTTGACCCCTGAGCAAAAATCATCATCTGACGCCCCGAGGCGGAGAGCCAGATGTCTTTTCAACGGAGCAACATAACCAGACTATTTGACCGTTGCGCAAGTTTGGATCGCCAGCCCGTTACCCGCAAAAGGGCTTTCGGCCATACCCCGCCGTCGAGACACGAGGCGCCGGCGGCCGCTCCCGCAACGGAAATCAGCCGCTATGACAGAGACTTAGAGGCCGCCCAAAAAGAGGCCGCGAGGCCGCCGGGCGCAAGATGATTCCATTTTTGCCGCCTGCGACTTTTTTGCTCGGCTACGGGCGTCGCGCCGCGGCTTCGGCGAATCCGGCGCTCCGCCGGCCGGCCGACCGACGCCGAAAGGGGTCGCTACACGCCTTGCGGGAGGCATATTTCTCACCTTGGTCAGTTCCCGCCCCGCAGAGCGGCGCGAGGGGCCGGCGGTTAACCTTCACCGCTCGGCGCCCCGGCCCACAAGGCGTTCAATCGAAACGATTTTCCCCGTGCGACAGAAGGCCGCTGACCGGGCGATTAACCCTTAACACCTTCGCAACCCACGCGCGTGGATCAAGGAGCACAACCGCACTTGGGGCTCCTATGCGCTTTCTCGACGACTGGAAAATCTCGACCAAGATCATGCTTGCGATCCTGGTCGTCTCGGCCGCCTTCCTCGGATCGGCCGCCTTCAGCAGCTTCAGCATGAAGCGAATCGACGCCGACTATTCGGCGCTCTCCCGCACCAACCAGCGCTCCAGCCTCGAGCTCGCGCGGGCCGCGCGCCGGGTGAACCAGATGGCCTATGCCGGATACATGGCCGTCGCCTATCCGGCGGGCGCGCCACAGAGCGCGGCGGCCAAGGCGCTCTACGACGAGTCCGTGGCGGCGATCGACAGGAGCTTCGCCAGCGCGCTCGAACTGACGCCCGAGAACGCTGAGCAGATTCGCGGTTTCCAGAGCCGTGCGGCCGAGATCGCCGCCGCCACCGGACAGGCCATCAGCGAAGGCATGGCCGACCAGAACGCGCAGGCCACGCAGACGATGGCCGGCGTCGATCCTCTGGTGGCCTCCCTCAGCAAGGACATGCGGGCCTTCAACGAAGCCCAGAGCGCCGACGACGACGCCCGCGGCGACGAGCTGTCGGCCGCCGCCAACGCCACCGTCGTCACCAACGCGGTCCTGGCCCTGCTGGGCGTCGGGTTGAGCCTGGCGCTGGCCTACTGGATCGCAGGCATGAAGATCTCCCGCCCGCTGAACCGCCTGTCCGACGGCATGCGCCGCCTGGCCGAGGGCGATCTGGGGGTGGAGATCGCCGGACAGGACCGCCGGGACGAGGTCGGGGGCATGGCCCCCGCCGTCCAGGTGTTCAAGACCAATGCGCTGAAGGCGCGCGAGATGGAGGCCGACGCGGCGCGCCTGCGCACCGAGGCCGAGGCGCAGCGCGCCGAGAGCGAGGCCGAACGCCGCCGCAACGAGCAGGAACTGGCTCTGGTGGTGACCGCCCTGGCCGAAAGCCTGGGCCGGCTGGCCCGGGGCGATCTGACCAGCCGCATCGAAGCCGAGTTCAGCGGCCAGTACGGCCAGATCCGCTCCGACTACAACGCCGCCGTCGACAGCCTGCGCGAGGCGATGAGCGCCATCAGCGCCGCCACCGGACAGATGAAGGGCGGCTCGGAGGAGATCGCCCAGGCCGCCGACGACCTGTCGCGCCGCACCGAGCAGCAGGCCGCCAGCCTGGAGGAGACGGCCGCGGCGCTCGACGAGATCACCGCCACCGTCCGCAAGAGCGCCGAGAACGCCCGCTCCGCCTCCCAGGCGGCGAGCGAGACCCGCGGCGCCGCGGAGCGTTCCGGCGCGGTGATGGACGACGCCGTCAGCGCCATGGCCTCGATCGAGGACAGCGCGGGCAAGATGGGCCAGATCATCGGCGTCATCGACGAGATCGCCTTCCAGACCAATCTTCTGGCGCTGAACGCCGGAGTCGAGGCCGCCCGGGCCGGCGATGCCGGCAAGGGCTTCGCGGTGGTCGCCTCCGAGGTGCGGGCGCTGGCCCAGCGCTCGGCCGAGGCCGCCAAGGAGATCAGCGCCCTGATCGCCAACTCCTCCGACCAGGTGGCGCGCGGCGTCCGTCTGGTGGGCGAGACGGGCGAGGCCCTGGGCGGGATCGTGCGCCGGGTGGCCGACATCGACGCCCTGATCTCGGAGATCGCGGAATCGGCGCAGGAGCAGAGCTCGGGCCTGGGCCAGGTGAACACAGCGGTGAACCAGATGGACCAGGTCACCCAGCAGAACGCCGCCATGGTCGAGCAGACCACGGCCGCAGCCGCCAATCTGCGCACCGAGGCCATCCAGCTCTCCGCCCATGTGGGCCGCTTCAGCCTGGGCGGCGGGCCGGCCCTCCGGCCTGTGACGACGGCGCGGCCGGCCGCCCGTGCGGCCGGCGGCCCGCCCTCGCCCATCGCCAAGGCCCGCGCCAGGATCGCCGCCTTCGCCGGCGGCGGCGCGGCCGCCCCGGCCGCGGCCGACGCCGGCTGGGAGGAGTTCTGAGGCTCAGGCCTCCGCGCCGGCCAATCCCGCCGACAGCCGGACGGACTCCCGCAGCTGGACCGCGTCACGCCCCGGCGGCGCGCCGAACAGGCGGCGGTATTCGCGGCTGAACTGGGAGGGGCTCTCATAGCCGACCGCGAGGCCGACGGATGCGACGTCGGCCTCGTCCGCCAGCAGCCGCCGCCGGGCTTCCTGGAGGCGGATCTGCTTCTGGTACTGAAGCGGGCTGAGCGCCGTCACCGCCTTGAACTGGCGGTGGAAGGTCGAGGGGCTCATGTGCGCCAGGCGGGCGAGATCGCCCACCTTCAGAGGCGCATCGTAGTTCTGGCGGATCCAGGCGAGGGCGCGGTTGAGGCGGTTGAGGCGCGAGCCGGCCCGGCCGATCTGGCGCAGGAGCGGCTGCACCTCCACGAACAGCAGCCGGTAGACGATCTCCCGCTTGATGAGCGGGGCCAGGGCGGCGATCTCTCGGGGCCGCTCGATGAGGCGGGTCAGACGCAGGAGCGCGTCAGCGAGGTCGTCGCTGAGCTCGCTCACCGCAAGGCCGGGCGCCGGCGGCGCGTCGGCCTCGTCCTCCGCGTCGAGCAGCAGTTCGGCGACGACGGCGGTGTCCAGGGACAGCCTCAGCGCAAGATAGGGCGCCTCCGGCGAGGCCTGGGCGATCTGGCCGATCGCCGGCAAATCCACGGAGGCGATGAGGTACTTTCCCGCATCGTAGTTGAAGACCTGCTCCCCCAGGAGCGTGGTCTTGGCGCCCTGCAGCACCACGCAAAGCGACGGCTGATAGAGGGCCCCGAAGCGGCCGGTGATGGCCTCGGCCCGCACGAGGTCCAGTCCATCCACCGCGCTCACCGCGACGCCGCGGGCCGTGTGACGCTCGACGAGCTCGGTCAGTTCGCGCAGCGCACTCATCGGCGTCTCCCGTCAAGAGCCTTCGAAATGGGTCGCGTGGGAGGATCGTGCAAGAGACCGGCAGGATCGGAGTCACCCCGCGCCCCGCATGGGAGTCATGATCAGGCTCCCCTTCCCGGAGATTCCCATGCGTTACAATCGGCTCGGCCGCAGCGGCCTTCTCGTTTCCGAACTCTGCCTCGGGACCATGACCTTCGGCGGCGACGACGGCCTGTGGGGCCAGATCGGCCGCGTGCCTCAGGACGAGGCCGATCAGATCGTCCGCGCCGCGCTGGACGGCGGGATCAACTTCATCGACACGGCCAACATCTACTCCCAAGGCCGTTCGGAGGAGATCCTCGGGCAGTCGCTCAAGAACCTCGGCGTCGCCCGCGAGGATGTGGTCATCGCCACCAAGGTCTTCGGCCGCATGGGCGAAGGCCCCAATGGCGCCGGCGCCTCGCGCGGCCACATCCTGGATCAGGTCAAGCACAGCCTGCGCCGGCTGCAGACCGACCATATCGACCTCTACCAGATCCATGGCTTCGATCCGGCCACGCCCATCGAGGAGACGATGGAGGCGCTCGACATCCTCGTTCGCCACGGCCACGTCCGATACATCGGCCTTTCCAACTGGGCCGCCTGGCAGGTGGCCAAGGCGCAGGGGATCGCCGAGCGCAAGGGCTTGGCCCCCGTGCAGTCGCTGCAGGCCTACTACACCGTCGCCGGCCGCGATCTGGAGCGCGAGATCATCCCCATGCTGGCCTCCGAGCAGGTGGGCCTGATGGTCTGGAGCCCGCTCGCCGGCGGCCTGCTGTCGGGCAAGTACGACCGGGCCAACGAGAGCGCCGGCGAGGGCCGCCGGGCGACCTTCGACTTCCCGCCCGTGGACCGCGACCGGGGCTACGCCGCCATCGACGCCCTGCGGACGGTGGCCGAGCGGCGCGACTGCACGGTGGCGCAGGCGGCGCTGGCCTGGCTGCTCCACCAGCCGGCGGTCACCTCCGTCATCATCGGCGCCAAGCGCCTGGACCAGCTGGAGGACAACCTCGGCGCCGTGAAGGTGGAGCTGACCGCCGAGGACCTGAAGCAGATCGATGAGGTCACCCGCCTGCCGCCCGAATATCCGGGCTGGATGTTCGAGCGGCAGGGGACCTATCGAACGGTCAGCCCGGCGCGGACGCCGCGCTAGCCGTCCACTCCTCCGCCAGGACCGCGTAGAGATAGGTGTCGCGCCAGGCGCCCTTCACCTGCCGGTCCTGGCGCAGCAGGCCCTCGCGGCGCATGCCGAGCCTCTCCATCACCCGCCACGAGCCAGTGTTGCGCACGTCGCAGGTGGCGTAGATGCGATGCAGGCCGAAGCGGCGAAAGCCGGCGTCCGCCAGGCCGCGGGCGGCCTCGCTCATGATCCCCTGCCCCCAATAGTCGCGGTGCAGGCAGTAGCCCATCTCCACCGTGCGATGGGTCGCATCGCGCAGGTGCAGGGCGATGGAGCCGATCAGCCGGCCCTCGGCCGCCAGCTCGATGCCGAGGCCGAGCTCCATGCGCGGCCAGGCGCGGGCCTGGGCCTGCATGCGGGCCAGGGCCTGGGCGGTGTCCTCAAGGGTGTTGGGGCCCCAGGGCATGTAGCGGCAGACCTCCGGATCGGAACCGTAGGCGTGGATGTCGTCGAAATCCTCGTCGCGGAAGTCGCGCAGGATCAGGCGCGGCGTGCGCAGGGGAAGGCTCAGCTCTTCCTGAGGCGGCGGTTCGGGTGTCATGGGAAAGCTCCGTAAGGACCGGAGCCATCGTTCGACCCCGGCCGGTTGGCGGGGTCGGGGGACGAGGCGCGCCCTCTAGGCGATCGCGCGCACGGTCCCGCGGCCCCGGGGGGGACCGTAGGAATTGCAGCAGGCGAAGGCGGCGGCGCGGCTCATGGGGGGACGCTAGCGCCAGAGCGCCGCGCCGCGCCAGGGCGCCGGCGCCACAGCTGCGCCGAAAGACGCGCCGTCCGGGCCGCCGTTCGGGGCGGCGGCCGCGGAACCGGGCGCGCTGACGGCCGGTTGAGCGCGCACATCGCCCGAAGGAGCCCGACCATGCCGCAGCCCAGGATTCAACAGGACCCCGCCGAGGGGCCACGCGGCCGCACCAGCGCCGGCGAAGAGGATCGTGGTCCCGCCGGAGCGGAGGGGCCGGAGGGCGCGGCGATCCTGTCCGAGCCCGCCGAGGGTGATCGCGAGACCGTCGAACGCAACCTGCGCGACGCCCGAGGGCCGAAAGGTCCGCAGGACGGCGAGCCCCGATAGGGGCCGCTCGCCCACGCCCGCCCCACGCAATCCAAAGGAGCCGCCATGGCCGTTGAGAACGCCCCCAAGCCGCCCTTCGACACGCCGATGCAGGAGCCGCCCGGCCACACCCGGGACATGGATCCACGGCCCGACCACGGGGAGAGCACCTACCGAGGCTCCGGCCGTCTTGCCGGCAAGGCCGCCATCATCACCGGCGCCGACAGCGGCATCGGCCGCGCCGTCGCGCTCGCCTACGCCCGCGAAGGCGCCGACGTGCTGATCGGCTATCTGGAGGAGGACGAGGACGCCGCCGAGACCCGCCGCCTGGTGGAGGCCGAGGGGCGCAAGGCCGTGATGGGCAAGGGCGACGTGGCCGATCCGGAGTTCTGCCGCGGTCTGGTCGACCGGGCGGTCGAGTCCTTCGGCAAGCTCGACATCCTGGTCAACAACGCCGCGCACCAGATGAGCTTCGATGCGCCCGAGGAGATCAGCGACGCGGAGTGGGAGCGGACCTTCCAGGTCAACATCCACGCCATGTTCTACCTGGTGAAGGCGGCCCTGCCCCACCTGAAGGCCGGGGCGGCGATCATCAACACCACCTCGATCAACGCCGACAAGCCCAACCCACAGCTCCTCGCCTATGCGGCCACCAAGGGCGCCATCCAGAACTACACCATCGGCCTGGCCCAGCTTCTGGGGGAACGGAAGATCCGCGTGAACTGCGTGGCGCCCGGGCCGATCTGGACGCCGCTCATCCCCTCCACCATGCCTGCGGAGAAGGTGGAATCCTTCGGCAAGACGAGCCCCGCCGGCCGTCCGGGCCAGCCGGGCGAACTGGCGCCCGTCTATGTCATGCTGGCCAGCGACGAGGCGAGCTACGTCTCCGGCGCCACCGTGCCGGTCACCGGCGGCATGCCCTTCATCTGAGGGGCGGTCCGCAGCCGGCGGCGACAGCGGGAACGGCCAAGCTCGCCGGGCATTGAAGGGGCATGATCGCCCTACTCCTCGACCTGGCGAACATCCTCGGCGGCTTCCTGCTGGCTGTCGGCCTGCTCGCCCGCCTGCCTTCGGTGGGCGACAAGCTGGCCGGGGCGGCGCGGGCCATCGGTCCCTTCGGCTGGGTCGTCGGCGTCGTGGCCCTGGCCTGCGGCGGCTATTTCCTGATCCTCCATCTGACGAGCGGGCCGCGCATTTTCCATTTCGAGATCGTCGGCCTGTTCACCGGCGTGCTCCTGCTGTGGGAGCGGCTCAACCTCGCCCGACGCACGGGTCGGGACCTGCCGGCCAGCGGCGCGGCGGGCGCGGGCCTGATCCTCGCCATCTTCGGCGTGATCGCCACCCTCGTCGGCCTGCAAGGCTTGTTCACGCCGAACTAGGCTGCGGCGACTTCGCCAGTCTCTCAATGTCTGGGGAGATGGTGGACGCGGCTGGGATTGAACCAGCGACCCCTACGATGTCAACGTAGTGCTCTCCCGCTGAGCTACGCGTCCGGACCGGACCCCTGCGAGGGGCGGGAAGGGCGGCGGTATAGCGGCGGGGCGCGCGCGGCGCAAGCGTCGAGACCCGCCTTCCCCGCCGGTTTTTCGTCCGCCTTTTCAGGCGGCCATCATCCGCTCCACCTCGGTGACGATCTCCCGCAGGTGGATGGGCTTGGAGAGGACCTTGGCCCCGGCGGGCGCCGTATCGCCGGCGGCCAGGGCCACGGCGGCGAAGCCCGTGATGAACATGATGCGCAGGGACGGATGCAGGGCCGCCGCCTGACGCGCGACCTCGATGCCGTCGATGCCGGGCATGACGATGTCGGTGAGCAGCAGGTCCCAATCCTGGTCCAGCACGGCGACGGCCTCCTCGCCATCGGCGCAGGCGGTCACCTCGTAGCCGGCGCGCTCCAGGGCGCGGGCGAGGAAGCCGCGCAGGGAGTCGTCATCTTCGGCGAGGAGGATCTTGGGCATGGCGTCTTCCGATAGCGTCCGGCGGACCAGAACGGCAGCATAGGGGCCGGTTTGTAAATCCGCGATGAACCGGAGGCCCGATCCGTTTGACCCCATGCACGGCGCATCGTCATATGCGCGCCATGTCCGCGGTGGAGCCCATGGAAGTCGCAGAGCCTGCGCCGGTCGTCCCGGGCAGCTTCACGCTTCGCCGCGCCGCCGCGGCGGGCGCGCCGCCGACGCCGGTGATCTTCGCCTCGCCGCACTCCGGACGCATCTATCCCGACGACATGATGGCCGCCGCCGCCCTGGACGCCCAGGCCATCCGCCGCTCGGAGGACGCCTTCGTCGACCAGCTGGTGGAGGCGGCGCCCGCGGCCGGGGCCGCCCTGATCACGGCCAATTTCGCGCGCGCCTATATCGACGTGAACCGTGAGGCCTTCGAGCTCGACCCGGCCATGTTCGCCGACGAGCTGCCGGACTTCGCCCGCATCCGCACCGCCCGCGTGGCCGCAGGGCTCGGCGCCATCGCCAAGGTGGTCTCGGAGGGGCAGGAGATCTATTCCCGCAAGCTGACCTACGCCGAGGCCCGGCTGCGGATCGAGGGCGCCCACCAGCCCTATCACGCCGCCCTGGCCAGCCTGATCGCCGAGGCGCAGGCGGCTCACGGCCTGGCCATCCTCGTCGACTGGCATTCGATGCCGTCGATGGCCGCGCGCTCCGCCGGCGGTTGCGACATGGTGCTGGGCGACCGGTTCGGGGCGGCCTGCGCCGAGGAGCTGACGGCGCTGGCCGAGCGCGAGCTCGAGGACCGCGGCTACCGGGGGATCCGCAACACCCCCTATGCCGGCGGCTACACCACCGAGCACTATGGCCGGCCGGCCCGCCGGGTTCACGCGCTGCAGATCGAGCTGAACCGCGGCCTCTATCTGGACGAGGAGACGCTCACGCCGACGGCCGGCTTCGGGCGCCTCAAGGCCGACATCGAGGGTCTGACCCGGGCGCTGACCCGCGCCGACTGGAACCGGCTCCGCTAGCCGGGCGACCTTCCGAAAAAAAAGGCCGCGCCAAGCGGCGCGGCCAGTTCATTAGGGAGGAAACGCCCAGGAAGGGCAGAGACGTCAGAGACGCCTCACAGCCCGATATGTACTGTGCGGCGCACAAACCGGCAAGGGAAAAAACGTCGCAAACCTTACCGAAGAACGGCCGAATTTGCTTTTTTAAGCACATTCAAGGGGTTGAATGGCGGCCATCACGGCACATTTCGTGTTGCAACGCACAAATACCCCTTGCGGCGCGGCGTCACTGACATCAGATCGCGCTAGCACCGCGCGCCAAGCTCGCCTACAAGCCGCGGCTTCCCCGAAAAGGCTCTTCTATGTCGCTGCGCAACATCGCCATCATCGCCCACGTCGACCACGGCAAGACCACGCTGGTCGACCAGCTGCTCGCCCAGTCCGGCGTCTTCCGCGCCAACGAGGCGACGGTCGAGCGCGCCATGGACTCCAACGACCAGGAGCGCGAGCGCGGCATCACCATCCTGGCCAAGTGCACCAGCGTGCTGTGGAACGGCCGGGCGGGCGAAACCCGGATCAACATCATCGACACCCCCGGCCACGCCGACTTCGGCGGCGAGGTCGAGCGGATCCTGGGGATGGTGGACGGCTGCGTGCTGCTGGTGGACGCCGAGGAAGGCGTCATGCCCCAGACCAAGTTCGTGCTGGGCAAGGCGCTGAAGATGGGCCTGCGTCCCATCCTCTGCCTCAACAAGGTCGACCGCCCCCACGCCGATCCGGACCGCGTGCTGAACGAGGCCTTCGACCTCTTCGCCGCCATGGGCGCCACCGACGAGCAGCTGGACTTCCCGCACATCTACGCCAGCGGCAAGAACGGCTGGGCGACGATGGATCTGGCCCAGCCCAACGACAATCTGGCGCCCCTGTTCGACCTGATCGTCGACCATGTGCCGCCGCCCAAGGCCGAGGCGCGCAAGGACGAGCCCTTCCAGATCCTGTCGGTGCTGATCGAGAGCGACCCCTTCCTGGGCCGCCTGCTGACCGGCCGCATCGAGTCCGGCAAGGCCGTGCCCGGCATGGCCATCAAGGCGCTGTCGCGCGACGGCAAGGAGATCGAACGGGGCCGCATCACCAAGGTGCTGGCCTTCCGCGGGCTCAAGCGCCAGCCGATCGACGAGGCCGAGGCCGGCGACATCGTCGCCATCGCCGGTCTGTCCAAGGCCACCGTGGCCGACACGCTGTGCGCGCTGGAGGTCACCGAGGCCCTGCCGGCCCAGCCGATCGATCCGCCGACCATCTCCATGACCGTCTCGGTCAATGACAGCCCGCTGGCCGGCCGCGAGGGCGACAAGGTGCAGAGCCGCGTCATCGCCGCGCGCCTCTTGAAGGAAGCCGAGTCCAACGTGGCCATCCGGGTCACCGAGACCAGCGAGAAGGACGCCTATGAGGTCGCCGGCCGCGGCGAACTGCAGCTGGGCGTGCTGATCGAAGGCATGCGCCGCGAGGGCTTCGAGGTCTCCATCAGCCGGCCGCGCGTGGTCTTCCAGACCGATCCGGAAACGGGCGAGCGCCTGGAGCCGGTCGAAGAGGTGATGATCGACGTGGACGACGAGTTCACCGGCGTGGTCATCGAGAAGCTGTCGGCCCGCAAGGCGGAGCTGAAGGACATGGGGCCCTCGGGCGCGGGCAAGACCCGCATCAGCCTGATGGCGCCGTCCCGCTCGCTCATCGGCTATCAGGGCGAGTTCCTGACCGACACCCGCGGCTCGGGCGTGCTGAACCGCGTGTTCAGCCACTACGAGCCCTACAAGGGTCCCATCGACGCCGGCCGCAAGGGCGTGCTGGTCTCCAACTCCGACGGGGAGACGGCGGCCTACGCCCTGTGGAACCTGGAGGAGCGCGGCGTCATGTTCGTCGGCGCCGGCGAGAAGACCTATCAGGGCATGATCATCGGCGAGAACTCCCGGTCCGACGACCTGGACGTCAATCCGATGAAGGCCAAGCAGCTCACCAATGTCCGCGCCTCGGGCAAGGACGAGAGCATCCGCCTGACCCCGCCGCGCCGCATGACGCTCGAACAGGCCATCGCCTATATCGAGGACGACGAGCTGGTCGAGGTGACGCCGCAGAACATCCGCCTGCGCAAGCGCGTCCTGAACCCCAGCTTCCGCAAGAAGCGCACCAAGGAAGACTAGGGCGGCGAAGGCGTCCTTTCCCGTGGACGCCGACGGCGGGGAATGCTGAAGGAGCCGCAAGGCCCCTTCCGGAACCGAGCCATGCCCGACGCCGTCTTTTCCGCCCTGCCGACCACCGTCTTCGAGGAGATGAGCGGCCTGGCGCGGGCGCTGGGCGCCATCAATCTCGGCCAGGGCTTTCCCGACGATCCGGGACCCGAGGCGCTGCGCCGCAAGGCGGCCGAGGCGGTGCTGTCGGGCTACAATCAGTATCCGCCCATGGCGGGCCTGCCCGAGCTGCGGCAGGCCGTGGCGCGCCACTATGGCCG
>Ga0155172_1372_pt4 | contig 14852 bp, 12 predicted proteins | sample RifCSPhighO2_01_FD_106140 | JGI IMG/M metagenome (GOLD analysis project Ga0155172, IMG submission 106140) | Phenylobacterium sp. RIFCSPHIGHO2_01_FULL_70_10 | reverse complement strand
GTCGGACATCCTGGAGCTGCCGATCAAGAAGAACGGCGACCGGGTGATCACGGTCGGCGACATCGGCGACGTGCGGCGGACGTTCAAGGAAGCGAACTACATCACCCGCTTCAACGGCGAGCCGGCCTTCTCGCTGGAGGTCGCCAAACGCAGCGGCGCCAACATCCTCAACACCGTCGAGGCGGTCCGGGAGGTGGTGGCCGAGGAGCAGGAGCGCTGGCCCGAGACGGTCAAGGTCTCCTACACCTTCGACCAGAGCGACTTCATCCACCGCACCCTGGTGGTTCTGGAGTCCGGCCTGCTGATCGCCACCGTCCTGGTGATGATGATCATCGTCTACAGCCTGGGCATCCGGCAGGGGCTGATGGTGGGCGCGGCCATCCCCGCCTGCTTCATGATCGCCTTCCTGATGCTCAACGCCTCGGGCGTGACCCTCAACCAGATGGTGATGTTCGGCCTCGTCCTCGCCGTCGGGATCCTGGTGGACGGCGGCATCGTGGTGGTGGAGTACGCCGACCGGAAGATGGCCGAGGGCCTGCCCAAGGAGGAGGCCTTCGCCGCGGCGGGCAAGCGGATGTTCTTCCCCGTGCTGAACGGCACGCTGACGACGCTCTGCGCCTTCCTGCCGTTCATGTTCTGGAACTCCATTCCCGGGAAGTTCATGAGCTTCCTGCCCTTGACGCTGATGTACGTCCTGGGCGCGTCCATCTTCGTGGCCCTGATCTTCACGCCGGCGCTCGGCTCCATCTTCGGCCGCGAGGCCGGCGTCGACGAGCATCATCTGGCCGAGATCGAAAAGTCCGAGCGCGGCGATCCGCGCGACATGTCGGGCTTCATGGGCTGGTACGCCCGCTCCCTCTGGGCGCTCAGCCACGCGCCGACACGCACCTTCGCCGCCTCCCTGCTGGTGGTGGTGGCCATCGTCGCCTGGTTCGCCATGAGTCCGCACCGCACCGAGTTCTTCCTCGAGGAGGATCCGGAGTGGGCGCAGGTCTATGTGAAGGCCCGCGGCAACCTCTCGCCCGAGGCCCACGACGTCCTGGTCCGGCAGGTGGAGAACCGCCTGATGGACGTGAAGGGGATCAACTCCATCTACACCCGCTCCGGCGCCACCAGCCCCGGCGGCGGCGGCGGCGGACCGCCCAACGACACGGTCGGGCGGCTGCAGATCGACTTCGTCGATTTCGAGGAGCGCAAGGAACTCGGCCTGCGCGGCGCCGACATCGTGGGCGAGATCCGGCGCCGGCTGGTGGACGTGCCCGGCGTCCTGATCGAGGTGCGCGAACCCCAGGGCGGCCCGCCGGTGGGCAAGGACGTGCAGGTGGAACTGCGCAGTCACGATCCGGCCGCCCTCAACGCGGCCGCCGAACTGGTCAAGACGAAGCTCGCCTCCGATCCGCAGCTCTTCGAACTGGAGGACAACCGCACCTCACCCGGCATCGAGCTGAACCTGGCCGTGGATCGCGAGGCCGCCGGCCGCTACGGCGTCGACGTGCTGTCTGTCGGACAGGCCATCCAGTTCGTCACCAACGGGGTCCTGGTGGGCCGCTTCCGCCCCGACGACGCCGAGGACGAACTCGACATCCGCGTGCGCTTCCCGCCGGAGGCGCGGAATATGGCCGCCTTCGACAACCTCAAGATCTCCACGGCGCTCGGCCCGGTGCCGGCGAGCTACTTCATCAAGCAGGTGCCGGCTCAGCAGGTGACCACCATCCAGCGCCGCGACGGCCAACGGCTTGTGGTGGTGCAGGCCAACGCGGTCGAGGGCGTGGCCGCCAACCAGAAGATCGCCGAGCTTCGGCCCTGGCTGGAGGAAGCGCCGATCGATCCCGACGTCCGCTGGAAGTTCAGCGGTGCCGACGAGGAAGGCCAGGAGGCGGCTCAATTCTTCATCGTCGCCATGGCGGTCTCGCTCTTCCTGATGGGCGTCATCCTCCTCTGGCAGTTCAACAGCTTCTACGGCGTGCTGGTCACCCTGTCGGCCGTGGCGCTGTCGACGGTCGGCGTGCTGCTGGGCGTGCAGGTGAATTTCCTGGGCACCTTCGACTATGTGTCGGTGATCATGCTCGGGACCGGCATCGTGGCGCTGGCGGGCGTGGTCGTGGGCCACAACATCGTGCTGGTCGACACCTTCTACCAGCTCCGCCGCTCGGGCTACGCCGCCGACGACGCGGCCATCCGCGCGGCCGCCCAGCGCTTCCGCCCGGTCATCCTGACGACGGTGGTGACCGTGGTCGGCCTGCTGCCTCTGATGTTCCAGCTGCACCCGAACTTCCGCAGCGGCCATGTGGAATATCGCGCGCCGGGTTCGGAATGGTGGGTCCAGCTGTCGGCCGCCGTGGTCTGGGGGCTGTCCTTCGCCACGCTCCTGACGCTCGTGCTGACGCCGGTCATGCTGGCCGCGCCGAAGGTCTATGGCGCACGGATGCGGCGCGGCTTCGGCCATCTGCGTCACCGCTTCGGACGGGGCGGCGGCGGTGGGGCGGCCAATGACGAACCGCACCTGCCCCGGGCGGCGGAATAGGCGCTAGCGGGCTCGCGTCTGCCGCCGCCAGAGCGCCGCGTACTCGCCGCCCGCGGCCAGCAGTTCGGCGTGAGGCCCGCGCTCGACGATGCGGCCGCGACGCAGGACGAGGATCAGGTCGGCGTCGACGATGGTCGAAAGGCGGTGGGCGATGACCATCGTCGTCCGCCCGGTCCGCACCTTGCGCAGCGTGGCCTGGATCGCCTCCTCGGTCGGACCGTCGAGCGCGCTGGTCGCCTCGTCCAGGATCAGCAGCCGCGGGTCGGCGAGCAGGGCCCGGGCGATGCCCACCCGCTGGCGCTCACCGCCGGAGAGCTTCAGGCCCCGCTCGCCCACCAGGGTGTCGAGCCCCTCCGGCAGACTGTCGATAAAGGGGCCGAGCTCGGCCATCTCCGCGGCGGCGCGCACCGCCGCCTCGTCCGCATCGGGCCGAGCGAAGCCGATATTGGCCCGGAACGTGTCGTTGAACAGCGCCACATCCTGAGGCACCAGCGCGACCGCACGCCTCAGGCTGGCCTGCCGGACCTTCCGCAGATCGACCCCGTCCAGCCGCACGCAGCCCTGCTGCGGATCGATGAGGCGAAGCGCCAGGCGAACGGCGGTGGTCTTCCCCGCGCCGGAGGGGCCGACCAGGGCCACCGTCGTCCCCGGCTCAGCCGTGAAGCTGACCTGCGACAGGCCCTGGCTGCGGGCGTCGTGGCGGAAGGAGACATCCTCGAACGCCAGTCGCGCCCCAGCGCCCGAGGCCGGCGGCAGGTCCTGGGCGTCCGCCGCGTCCACGATGTCGGGGGTCCGGCTGGTCAGGGCGACCAACTGCTCCATGTCGATGAAGGCCTGCCGGATCTCCCGATAGTTGAAGCCCAGCATGTTCAGCGGCGCATAGATGCCGGTGAGCAGCAGAATGGCCATGGTGACGTCGCCGATCTGCATCCGCCCGGCCGCCACCTCCAGCCCCGCCAGCACCGTCATGACGGCCAGGCCGAGGTTGAGGATCACCGCCTGGGCCGCGTTGAGCAGGTTGAGCGAATGGTTCGCCTTCACGGCCGCGCCGACATAGTCGCCCAGCGCCGAGCGGTAGACCCCGACCGTCCGCCCCTCGGCCCCGAAGGTCTTCACCGTCTCGAAGTTCAGCAGGGCGTCGACGGACACGCCGGCGGCGCGGGAATCGGCTTCGTTCAGCGCCCGCCGATGGGCCAGACGCCAGTCCGTGATCCTGAAGGTGACCACGGCATAGATCACCACCGTGGCCAGCGCCGTGGCGGCGAAGCGCCAGTCCAGGCGCAAGAACATCACGGTGGCGGCGAGCGCCAGCTCCACCGCGGTCGGGCCGAGATTGAAGACCACGCTGCGGATCAGGAAGTCGGTGGATCGGGCGCCACGCTCGATCAGCCTGGCCAGGGCGCCGGTCTGCTTGCTCTGGTGAAAGTCCAGCGACAGTCCGACGGCGTGGCCGAAGCCCTCCACCGCCGCGGTCGCCATGGTCGCCTGCGAGACGGCGGTGAACACGGCGTCCCGGGCGTAGGGCGCGCAGGCGGCGAGCAGGCGAAGGCCGGCGAAGCCGATCGCCAGGCCGAGAAAGCCGGCCCCGACGGCGGCGGCGGCGCCGGCGGCCGCCAGACGGTTGATGGCCTCCCCCAGCGCGACCGGGGCGAGGACGGCCGCCACCTTTCCCGCCAGCACCAGCAGGACGGCCAGGGTGATCCGCAGGCGAAGCTGCGGCGCGCCGGAACGTCCGACCAGCCGGCCGAGGTCGGCCATGGCCCGCCAGAAGCGGAAGCCCTCCCCCGGCCCATCCTTCGCGCCAGCCGGCTGCGTGCGGCCCCGCGCCAAGCCGTGCGGCGTCACGATCTCAATCCAGCAGAAGGGTCGACTGCAGGCCGCCGCCAGGCGTCAGCCAGTCGATCCTCTGTCCATAGGCGGTGGTCACCGTCCGGAAGGCGCCGCTCTGCGGATCCTCGCCGGGCGTGACCTGGACGCGGGCCTCGGCTTCGAACCCGTCGCCCTGGACGGCGATCCGATGCTCGCCCGCCGAAACCGGCGCGCCGAAGGGAAGGCTGAACCGCCCATCCTCGCCCACCCGGCCGTTGGTCGCGGCCGGCCGGCCGTCGATCTGCGCCGCCAGGCTGGCGCCGGCCGGAGCGACTCCGGAGACCACCGCCCCGCCCTCTGCGTCATAGTCAAAGGCGAGAATCTTCGGGCCCTCGCCGCTCGGGGCGTGAACCACGGCGCCGGCGCCGGCGCGCAGCAGCACCAGGCGAGGCTCCGGCAGAATGAGAACGTAACCCTGCGCCTGCACCAGACGCTCCTCGAGCATCATGGAAAGGCCGTAGATGCGGGGCGCGTTGGCGGCCGGAAGGTCGATCACGAAAACGCCTTCGCCGTTGGCGTCGGCGAAGCGGGCCTCGCCCTCCGGAGAGGCCAGCCGCACGCGGGCGCCCGGCGCCGCCCGGCCCACCAGGCGCAGTCCGGCCGGCGTCGCCGTGAGCGAGACGGCCCGAGGCGCTTCGACATAGCCTGTTCGGCCGGCGGTCTCCCGACCGGCCGCCGGCTCCGGAGGCGCCGGATCGCTGCAGGCCGCGAGCGCGGCGAGGCCCAGGGCGGCGGCGAGGTGCGTCGGGTTGAATCGTGTCACGTCAGGTCCTAGCTAGACAGATTCCGCGCGACGCACGCGCGATTCCGTCCTTCGTCCGGAGATAGTCCACACATGGGCGCCTCGCCCGATCGCATCGAGTCCGTCTGCGTCTTCTGCGGCTCATCCGACGCCGCCGATCCGCGGTTCCTGTCCGACGCCGGGGCGTTCGGCCGCACCCTGGCCCGCGCCGGGCTGCGTCTCGTCTATGGCGGCGGCGGCGTGGGACTGATGGGCGCCTGCGCCCGGGCCGCCCACGAGGCCGGCGGCGACGTGCTGGGCGTCATCCCCCAATTCCTCACCGGCCGCGAACGCGCCCTGGACGTGGTCAAGACCATCGTCGTCCGCTCCATGCACGAGCGGAAGCAGATCATGTTCGAGAGGTCGGACGCCTTCGTGGTCCTGCCCGGCGGCATCGGCACCCTGGAGGAGGTGATCGAGCTCCTCTCCTGGCGCCGGCTCGAACTGCACCGCAAGCCGGTGGTCTTCTACAGCCCCGACGGCTTCTGGAATCCGCTGTTCGAGCTGCTGGCGCATACGGTCGCCGCACGCCTGACGCCGGAGGACTTCCTGACGAGCTACGCCGTCGCGGAGACCGTGGAAGACATCCTGCCGACCATTCAGCAACGCCTGGCCCACGGCGACGATGACGAGGCTCCCCGAGCCGCCAGCCGCGTGACCTGAGCCCGGAAACGCCACGGGCGGGTCCGGCATCCCGGCCCGCCCGTGGCGAAGTCTCGCTCTATTCGTCCCGATGGACCCGCTCGCGGCGCTCGTGCCGCTCCTGCGCCTCCAGGCTCAGGGTGGCGATGGGCCGCGCTTCGAGCCGCGCCAGGCCGATCGGCTCCCCGGTCTCTTCGCAGTAGCCGTAGCTCCCGTCTTCGATCCGGCGGAGCGCTTCGTCGATCTTGGAGATCAGCTTGCGCTGCCGGTCGCGAGTGCGAAGTTCCAGAGCCCGATCAGTGGCCGACCAGGCGCGATCGACATCGTCTGGCAGGTTCTCAGTCTCGTTCTGGAGATGGGAGAGAGTCTCGCGGGATTCCCGCAAAATCTCTTCCTTCCATGTCAACAGCTTTTGCCGGAAGTACTCGAGCTGGCGCTCGTTCATGAATTCTTCGTCTTCAGACGGACGATAAGAATCCTGTTTAGCCAAGACTGCGGCTGTCATTCTCGTTACCTCACGCCCCTGGACTAGTTCCCGGAACTTGGGAGGCGGCTGTATAGCAGAACCGCCGGATCATTCAACGCGACTCACCAACCTGCGGTCGCGAAGCCTCGCGCGCCATCTCCAGCTTGGCGAGTTCGACGGCGGCGCGGGTTTCGATTTCGTCCAAAACGCCCTCCAGTCGCGCATCGTCGGTCTGTTGCCGCTCCTCCCGGATCGCCCGGCTCAGGCGCTCCATCTGCACGAGGGAGAGGTCGCCACCAAGAAGCGCGGCCTTCACTTCATCGAGAACATCGAGAAGACGTCCGGCGCGGCTCACCGCCCGCCGACGGCGTTCGAGAGGTCCGCCGGTCTCCTGCAAGGCCAGCAGCGCGCCCAGGCCGGCGACCCCGGCCACCCCCGTCGCCTGCCCGGCGGAGGCGGCGGGCGAGGCTGCGCCGGCGCCCGGAAGGCGGAAGCCCTCCCCGCCGCTCGCCCCCTTGGCCCGGCCTGCGCCGGATGCGGCGCCCGGGCCGCCAGCACCACTGATCTTCATGCGCCCCACATCACTCGAAGGAACCTTGGCCGGCACTCTCCGTCGCCCCGCTTAGGGTATGGTTAATGCCGGGCAAAATCTGCACAGGGTCGCTTCCCGCAGACCCCGCCGCGGCCTCTTTCGCTGATTCATTTGCAGTTTTCGCGACGCCGCGCGCTGGCACGACCATCGCATAGGGCTCCGCGAGTTCTCACGCCGTCCGCAGGTCGCCCATGCTCCGCCCCGTCCGACTGTTCAGCGCCGTCCTGGTCGCCGCCAGCCTCTTCGCCGGCCCGACCCTGGCGGCTTCGCGCATCAAGGACATCGTCGAGTTCGAAGGCGTCCGCGAGAACATGCTGGTCGGCTACGGCATCGTGGTCGGCCTGAACGGCACCGGCGACTCCCTGCGTAACGCGCCCTTCACCCGCCAGAGCCTGGAAGCCATGCTCGAGCGCCTGGGGGTCAACACCCGCGACGCCAACCTGAACACCAAGAACGTGGCGGCCGTCATGGTCACCGCCCGCCTGCCCGCCTTCGCCGCGGCCGGCTCGCCCATCGACGCCACCGTCTCGGCCATGGGCGACGCCAAGAGCCTGCAGGGCGGCACCCTGCTGGTCACGCCTCTGCTGGGCGCCGATGGCGAGGCCTATGCGGTGGCGCAGGGCACGGTGCAGACCGGCTCGGTCTCGGCCTCTGGCGCTTCCGGCTCCTCGATCTCGAAGGGCGTGCCGACCGCCGGCCGGATCGCCGGCGGCGCCCTGGTGGAGCGGGAGCTGGGCTTCCAGCTCGCCTCGATGGGCCAGATGCGCATGACCCTGCGCAATCCCGACTTCACCACCGCGCGCCGCATCGCCGAGGCGGTCAATCGCGCCTATCCCGGCACGGCTTACGCCCAGAACCCCACCGTCGTCGCCGTCCGGCCGCCCGCCGGCCAGGACATGACGAGCTTCATGGCCCAGGTCGAGAACCTGTCGGTCAATCCCGACGCCCCGGCCAAGGTGGTCATCGACGAGGTCTCGGGCGTCATCGTGATGGGCGAGAATGTTCGCATCTCAACCGTCGCCATCGCCCAGGGCAACCTGACCATCAAGGTCCAGGAGAGCCCCGCCGTCAGCCAGCCGGCGCCCTTCAGCCGCGGCGAGACCGCCGTGGTGCCGCAGAGCGAGGTGAGCGTCGAGGAGGAGAAGGGCAAGCAGTTCCTCACCGTCCAGAGCGGCGCCTCGCTGTCCAATCTGGTCTCCGGACTGAACGCCCTCGGCGTCACGCCGCGCGACATGATCTCCATCCTGCAGACCATCAAGGCCGCCGGCGCCCTGCAGGCCGACATCGAGGTGATGTGATGAGCGCCCTCTCCGCCCTCGCCGCCCCCATAACGGCCGCGCCGGCCGCCGGCACGACGGCCGCCGACCTCGCCAAGCGCGGCCAGATCGAGAAGACGGCCCAGGAGTTCGAGGCCTCCTTTCTCAGCATCATGATGCAGCAGATGTTCACCGCCACAGACACCTCCGCCCCCTTCGGCGGCGGCCAGGGCGAAGCCATGTTCCGGTCGTTCCTGACCGAGGCCTTCGCCAGGGAGACGACGAAGTCCGGGGGCGTCGGGATCGCCGATACGGTGGCGCGTGAAATGCTGAAGCTGCAGGGCCTGGAACAGGAGTAACCGTCATGGCGATCGCCGCCTCCGACGCGCAGGACCGCGTCGAACAACTGATCATCCTCACCGAGCGCCTGACCGAGCTGGTCGCCCGCAGCGCCCAGAGCTTCGAGGAAGGCCGTCCCCAGGACGCCGCCGCCGATCTGGAGGAGACAACGCGCCTGGCCAATGTCTATCGGCACGAATCCGCCCGCGTGCGGGCCGATCCAGGCCTGGTTGCGGCCGCCTCGCTTGCTCAGCGGACGCGCCTGGTCCGGGCGACCGAGGCCTTCGACGCGGTGCTCGCACGCCAGGGGCGCGCGATCGAGGCGGCCAAGACGATCACAGAGGGCCTGGTCAAGGCCATCGCCGACGAAGTCGCCAACCAGCGCGGCCAGAGCGTCGGCTATGGTCCCCAGTCCGCCCAGACGGCGAACCGCGCGGCCAGCGCGATCACACTGAACCAGCGCGCCTGAGCATCCAAACACTTGTTTAAGCGCGCGCCTCGGGCATAAGCTTCGGCCGTCGCCGGGCCGTTCCGGCGATCTGCGTTCTCAGGGCGGGGTGAAACTCCCCACCGGCGGTAATGCCCGGCTTCCGCCGGGACGAGCCCGCGGGCGCCTGGGGCCTTGCGGCTCCAGGGACGAGCAGACCCGGTGCGATCCCGGGGCCGACGGTCATAGTCCGGTTATGAGAACCGCTGGCGCACGGGCGGAATCTGAGTCCGCGTGAGCGCTGGCGATCCCCTGAGTCGTGGTTTTCGAAACCCGCCCAGGGAAAGACCATGACCCAAGCCGCCTACGAACTGCCCACCGCCAACGGCGCCTACCGCGCCGCCCGCATCGCCTTCGTCCAGTCGCTCTGGCATCGCGAGATCGTCGACGAAGCCCATGCCGGCTTTCTCGACGCCATGGCGCAGAAGGGCTTCGCCGCCCATCAGATCGACCGTTTCGAGGTGCCCGGCGCCTTCGAGATTCCGCTGCACGCCCAGAGCCTCGCCCGCACCGGACGCTACGCCGCCGTCGTGGCGGCCGGCTTCGTGGTCGACGGCGGCGTCTATCGCCACGACTTCGTCGCCGAGACGGTGATCGCCGCCCTCATGCAGGTGCAGCTGGCCACCGAGACGCCGATCTTCTCCGTCGTCCTCACGCCCCACCACTTCCATGAGCACGCGGTCCACCAGGACTTTTTCCACAGCCACTTCCGGGTGAAGGGCGCAGAGGCCGCCGAGGCCTGCGTGCTGACGCTCGAGAACCTCGCCCGGCTGGCGGCGTGAGGGCAGGCGATGCAGACCGATATCGCCCCGCCCGACGGATTCGTCCCGCATGACCGGAGGAGCCCGCTCACCGAGCCCTGGGAGCCGATCTTCGTCCGCCGCACGGAGGAGGCCGTCATCCTGGGCCTGCAGGCGCGGCCCGCCCACGCCAACGGCCGCGGCTTCGTCCACGGGGGACTGCTGATGGCGCTCGCCGACAACGCCATGGGCCTGACCTGCGCCCACAGGGTCGGCGGCGATCGCTCACTGGTGACGGTGAACCTCAGCCTTGATTTCCTGGCCGCGGCCCAGATCGGCCAGTGGCTGGCCTTCGAGACCACCTTCGTGAAGCCCGGCTCCACCCTCTGCTTCGCCCAGGCCTTCGTCACCGCCGACGGCCACCCGTGCGCCCGGGCCAACGGGGTGTTTCGCGTCGTCAGCCGGGGCTAGAGGGCGATCTCCCGCTCGACGCCTACGCCCGCCAGGAAATCGCGGTCGTGGCTGACGATCAGCAGGGCGCCGTCATAGCCGCGCAGCGCCGCCTCGACCGCGGCGAGCGAGTCGAGGTCGAGGTGGTTGCTGGGCTCGTCGAGAATGAGCAGTTGCGGCGGTTCCCCGCCCGTCAGCACGCAGGCCAGAGCCGCACGCAGCCGCTCGCCCCCGCTCAAGGTCTCCACCGTCCGTTCGGCGGCTGTGTTGCGGAACAGGAAGCGCGCCAGCGCCGCCTGGGCCGCATTGCGGTCGGCCTCAGGGTTGAGCCGCCGGAAGGCCTGCAGCAGGGTCTCCTCCGGCTTCAGGATCGACGTCCGCTGATCGAACACCGCTGTCGGCACGTGCAGGCGCGCCTCTCCGGCCTCGGGGGCCTGCGCCCCGACGATCACGCGCAGAAGGGTGGACTTGCCCGCCCCGTTCGGTCCGGTCAGGGCGATCCGCTCCGGTCCGTCGATCCGGAAATCGAGCTTGTCGAACAGGCGACGCCCGTCCGGCAGATCGATTCTCAGGCCCTCGACCGACAGCACCTTCCGGCCGGGCGGCAGGCCCGCGCTGGGCAGGTCGAAGGTCAGGGCGCGCACCCGCTCGACACGGGCCTGGGCTTCGGCGCGGTCGGTCTCGGCCTCGGCCTGCCGCCGCTCGGCCAGGCGGTTCAGCCGGGCGCCGGTGTTCTCAGCCCGCTCGGCCATGGCGCCCAGCAGGATCTTGGGCTCCGAGCGCCTGGCGGCGAACTTCCGGCCCGCCGAATCCCGCCGCGCCTGCCGTTCGCGGGCCGACTGGCTGTCGCGGGCCGTGCGGGCCAGCGCCTTCTCGGCGTCCTCAAGCGCGTGCTCTGCGGCAGCGGTCTCCTGCGCCCGCCGCTCGGCATAGAGGTCGTAGCCGCCGCCGTAGATGCGCGCGCCGAGGCTGGAGAGTTCGACGATGCGGTCCACGCGGCGCAGCAGGTTGCGGTCGTGGCTGACCACGAGGGCGCCGCCGCGCCAGTTCGCCAGCACCTGGGCCACGCCCTCGCGGGCGGCGGCGTCCAGATTGTTGGTCGGCTCGTCGAGAATCAGGAGGTCCGGCCCCTGGACGAGCAGGCCGGCCAGAGCCGCCCGGGTCGCCTCGCCGCCGCTGAGCGTGCAGGCCGGCCGCGACGGATCGAGGCCCGCCAGCCCCACCCGGGCGAGGGCCGCCTCCAGCGCCGCGGGCAAGTCCCAGTCGGCCTCCACGAAATCGGCCTCGTCGCCAAGGCCCGCCTCGATCCGGGCGAGCCGATCCAGCGCCGGGGCGAGCCCCATCAGGTCCGCCGCAGAGGCGCCGGCCGGCGGCTCGACCACCTGGCGCAGCACGCCGATGCGGCCTGCGACGGTGACGGTTCCTGCGGCCGGCGCCTGCTCGCCGAGGATGGTGCGGATGAGGGTCGACTTGCCCACGCCGTTGCGGCCCACGAGGCCGGTTCGTTCGTCGGCGAGGCTCAGGGTGAGGTTGTCGAAGAGCGGCCGGCCGTCAGGCGTGCGGCAGGAAAGACCGTCCAGGGTGACGAAGGGGGCGGACATGCGAGGAGGCCATGGCGACGTGGGCGTTCGGGGCGGTGCGGGCGTCCGTCGCGATGCGCATGATCGTGGCTCCTGTCTTCGTGTGATCCTTATCTAGGCGGGCGGCCCGCGGGAGGCAAATCATCGCTCCGAGCGCCGGCGCGGTCGTTGCGCTCGCGCTGCGGCTGGCCCTAACCTGAGCTCTCATTCCTTCCTTGGGGCGCTTTCCGTGAAGATCCATTCCCTCCTGCTGGCGGGGCTTCTGGCCACCGCCGCCACCGCCGCCTTGGCCCAGACGCCGGCCGCCGACCCGAAGGCGATGCACGAAAAGGCTGTGGTGCTCGACACCCATTTCGACACCCCGGCCAACTTCGCCCTGCCCGGCTGGAGCATCATGGACCGGCACGAGCACGAGGCCGACGGCACCCAGGTCGACTATCCGCGCATGGTCGAGGGCGGCGTCGACGGCGGCGTCTTCGTGGTGTTCACCCCCCAGCGCGCCCGGGGTCCGGAGGCCGATGTCGCCGCCCGCGACCACGCCCTGGTCCGCCTGACCGAAATCCACGAGATGGTGGCGCGCGAGCACGAGCACTTCGCCCTTGTGACCACCCCGCAGGAGGCCGCAGCGGCCAATGCGGCCGGCAAGAAGTTCGTCTTCATCAGCCTGGAGAACGGCGCGCCCGTCGCTGGCGACCTGACCCTGATGGACGCCTTCTACAAGCTGGGGGTCCGCATGATGGGCCCCGTCCACTTCGCCAACAACGATCTGGCCGACTCCGCCACCGATCCGAAGGGCCCGGAGTTCAACGGGCTGAGCGCCAAGGGCAAGGACTTCGTCGCCCGCGCCAATGCGCTCGGCGTCCTCCTGGACGCCAGCCACGCCTCCGACGCCGTGCTCGACCAGATGCTCGACCTGTCCACAGCGCCGATCATCCTGTCCCACTCGGGCTTGAAGGCAGTCTACGACCACCCCCGCAACATTCCCGACGACCTGCTGCGCAAGCTGGCGGCCAAGGGCGGCGTTATCCAGATCAACGCCTTTTCCGGCTACATGACCGACCAGCCGGACATTCCGGAGCGGCGCGCGGCGCTGGCCGCCCTGTCGCAGAAGTATGCCGACCAGCCGCAGACCCAGGCGGTGCGCGAAGCCTACATGGCCGACCGCCGCGCCATCGACGCCCAGTATCCCGTGCCGCGCGCCGATCTCGACGACCTCATGAAGCACATCCTGCATGCGGTGGAGGTGGCCGGCATCGACCATGTGGGCCTGTCCGGCGACTTCGACGGCGGCGGCGGCATTGCGGGTCTGGAGGACGTGACCGACTACCCTGACCTGACCGCCCGGCTGGTCGAAGCCGGCTTCACCCAGCAGGATCTGAACAAGTTCTGGGGCGGCAACGCCCTGCGCGTGTTCGGGGAGGCCCAGGCGAAGGCGACGCGCTGACGCCGCGGCTTTGTTCCCCTCTTGTTCTTGTGTTATCTGTGAGTCCGCGCACTAAATAAGGATCGAGCGGAGGGGGAACCCGCCCCCTCCCCAGGACTTCCAGGACAACATGGCCGATCAGCTGAACTTCATCCGCGTGCGCGGCGCGCGCGAGCACAATCTGAAGGACGTCAGCGTCGATATTCCCCGCGGGGAGCTGGTGGTGCTGACCGGCCTGTCGGGCTCGGGCAAGAGCTCGCTCGCCTTCGACACCATCTATGCCGAGGGCCAGCGCCGCTATGTGGAGAGCCTGTCGGCCTATGCCCGCCAGTTCCTGGAGCTGATGGGCAAGCCGGACGTGGACCTGATCGAGGGGCTCTCGCCGGCCATCTCGATCGAGCAGAAGACCACCAGCCGCAATCCGCGCTCCACCGTCGGCACGGTGACCGAAATCCACGACTACATGCGCCTGATGTGGGCGCGCGTCGGCGTGCCCTATTCGCCGGCGACGGGCCTGCCCATCGAGAGCCAGACCGTCAGCCAGATGGTCGACAAGCTGACGGCCCTGCCCGACGGGACGCGTCTCTATCTGCTCGCCCCCGTCGTCCGTGGCCGCAAGGGCGAGTACCGCAAGGAAATCGCCGAGTGGCAGAAGGCGGGCTTCCAGCGGCTGAAGATCGACGGCGAGTTCTATCCGATCGAGGACGCGCCCGTCCTCGACAAGAAGTTCAAGCACGACATCGACATCGTCGTGGACCGGCTGGTCACCCGCGGCGAGCAGGAAAGCCGCTACGCCGACAGCCTGGAAACCGCCCTGCGCCTGGCCGACGGCATCGCGGTGGCCGAATGGGCCGACGTGGCCGAGGGCGAGACCGAGCCGAAGCGGATCATCTTCTCCGAGAAGTTCGCCTGCCCCGTCTCCGGCTTCACGATCAGCGAGATCGAGCCGCGGCTCTTCTCGTTCAACAATCCCTTCGGCGCCTGCCCGGTGTGCGACGGCCTGGGCGCCAAGCTCGCCTTCGACGCCGACCTGGTCGTGCCCGACAAGGAAAAGTCGCTGCACAAGGGCGCCGTCGCGCCGTGGGCCAAGGGCCCCTCGCCCCTCTACACCCAGACGCTGCAGGCGCTTTCGCGCCACTACGGCTTCTCCATGGACGAGCCGTGGTGGAAGTTGTCGGACGAGGCCAAGGACGTGGTGCTGCACGGCTCCAAGGGCCAGAAGATCCACTTCGTCTACGACGACAACGCCCGCAAGTACGAGGTCAACAAGACCTTCGAGGGCGTGCTGCCGAACCTGGAGCGGCGCTGGCGCGAGACCGATTCGGCCTGGGTGCGCGAGGAACTGGGCCGCTACCAGTCCGAGACGCCCTGCGAGGCCTGCGAGGGCTACCGCCTGAAGCCCGAGGCGCTGGCGGTGAAGATCGACGGCCGCCACATCGGCGAGATCTCCCGCCTGTCCATCCAGCACGCCCGCGACTGGTTCGCCTCGCTCGAGCAGGTGCTGAGCGACAAGCAGATGGAGATCGCCCGGCGGATCCTGAAGGAGATCAACGACCGCCTGCGCTTCCTGGTCGATGTCGGCCTCAACTACCTCAACCTGTCGCGGTCCTCGGGCACGCTGTCGGGCGGCGAGAGCCAGCGCATCCGCCTGGCCAGCCAGATCGGCTCGGGCCTGACCGGGGTTCTCTACGTCCTCGACGAAC
>Ga0155172_1033_pt1 | contig 15077 bp, 18 predicted proteins | sample RifCSPhighO2_01_FD_106140 | JGI IMG/M metagenome (GOLD analysis project Ga0155172, IMG submission 106140) | Phenylobacterium sp. RIFCSPHIGHO2_01_FULL_70_10 | reverse complement strand
ACCCTTCAAGGAGGCCGTCTATGCCGACGCTCATTAAGCGCGAAGGCGAGGGCTTCGTCCTCGCCGAAGATCCGTTCACCTCGGTGGCCGACGACGAGATGCTGCCGCAGGGCGACCTGATCATCTCCGTCACCCGCTTCCAGTCCGAGGGCGAGCACCTGCTCTCCGAGGGGCGCGCCGTGGGCGTGCGCCTGGAGCCGGCCGAGGAGGTGGAGGCCCTGGCCTACGACCTGCCCCGCCTGGCCCTGGTCGCGCTGGTCTTCCCCAAGTACCGCGACGGCCGCGGCTACACCTCGGCGCGGCTCCTGCGCGAGCGCTTCGGCTTCAAGGGCGAAATCCGCGCCGTGGGCGAGGTTCTGCGCGAGCAGGCCGGCTTCATGGTCCGCTGCGGGATCGACACCTTCGCCCCGGCCGACGGATCGGGCCCGCAGGACTGGGCTCACGCCGTCGCCCGTCACCGCCACGTCTATCAACGCGCCGCCGACGTCCGCGCGCCGGCCTTCCTGGAGCGCGAAGGAGGGTGAGCATGGCCTACGACCAGACCGATCGGCCGGCGGACCAGCCGAGCCTGGCCGCCCGGCTCGACGCCGAACTGCGCCACGCCGAGCCCGCCGCCATTCTTGAGGCGGCCGTGCGCGCGTTCGGGGACAAGCTGGCCATGGTCTCGTCCTTCGGGGCGGAGTCCGCGGTGCTTCTGCACCTGGCCGCCCAGGTGAAGCCGGACATTCCGGTCCTCTTCCTCGACACCGGCATGCTCTTCGGCCAGACCCTGGACTATCGGAAGAACCTGGCCCAGCGCCTGGGCCTGACCGACGTGCGCGACCTGCGTCCGCACTATCAGGACCTGGCCGTGTCGGACCCGGACGCCAAGCTGTGGCAGACCGACACCGACGCCTGCTGCCACATCCGCAAGGTCCTGCCGCTGGACCGCGCCCTGGCCGATTTCGACGCCTGGATCACCGGCCGCAAGCGGTTCCATGGCGGGGACCGCCTGTCCCTGCCGGTGGTGGAGGCGGCCGAGCACCAGGTGAAGTTCAATCCCCTGGCCAACTGGACCAAGGACGACCTGGACGCCTATGCGGCGAAGCACGACCTGCCGGCCCATCCGCTGGTCGCCCAGGGTTTCCCCTCCATCGGCTGCTGGCCGTGCACCTCGCCCGTGGAAGAGGGCGAAGATGTGCGTGCGGGCCGTTGGAAGGGCTCGCAAAAGAGCGAATGCGGCATACATCTGACGCGGGCGCCCGGCGTCGGCGTCGCAGGGTCGCCGGCCAATGTCGGCGGCGACATCTGACCCGCGCGAACGCAAAGAGTAGACCTGATCATGACTGACGTGACCGTGGCCGCGCCGGCCAAGAAGGCGTCCGGCGCCTTCAACCTCGAGACCGTGACCTGGGTCCAGCACTGGACCGACAGTCTGTTCTCCTTCCGCACCACCCGCGATCCGGGCCTGCGCTTCCAGAGCGGCCAGTTCGTGATGGTGGGGCTGGAGGTGGACGGCAAGCCGCTGGTCCGCGCCTATTCCATCGCCAGCCCGGCCTGGCACGAGGAACTGGAGTTCTACTCCATCAAGGTGCCGGACGGTCCGCTGACCTCGCGCCTGCAGAAGATCAAGGTCGGCGATCAGGTTCTGGTCGGGCGCAAGCCCACCGGCACGCTCGTGCTGGACGGCCTGCGGCCGGGCAAGCGGCTCTACATGATCGGCACCGGCACGGGTCTGGCGCCCTGGCTGTCGCTGGCCCGCGACCCGGAAGTCTATGAGCGCTTCGACGAGGTGATCGTCACGCATACGGTCCGCGAGGTCGCCGACCTGAACTACCGCGAGCTGTTCGAGGAACAACTGCCCAAGGACGAGATCCTCTCCGAGGTGATCGGCGGCAAGCTGCGCTACTATCCCACCGTCACGCGCGAGCCGTTCAAGACCCAAGGGCGCATCACCGATCTGATCGCCTCGGGCAAGATCTTCGAGGACCTCGGCGTGCCGCCGCTCGATCCCGCCACCGATCGCCTGATGCTCTGCGGCGGCCCGTCCGTCCTGGCCGATCTCAAGGCCATGCTGGTGGAGCGGGGCTATGAAGAGGGCTCGATCGCCAGCCCCGGCGACTTCGTCCTCGAAAAGGCCTTCGTCGAGACCTGATCGGCGCCTCTCGCGGGCGCGCAAACAAGAACGGCCGGGCGCACGCCCGGCCGTTTCTGATTCTGACGCAGGAGAGGGCCTATTCGGCCGGCGGGCAGCCCTTGAACTGGCCGACCTTGGTCACGGTCAGCTCCGACAGGTTCAGCGGCATCATCGGCTTCATGGACGAACGGCCGGCGCCGGTGAACAGGTCGATCTTCTCGCCCTTGATCGCGCCGCCCACGTCGGAGGCGTACCAGTAGCCGTCGTGCGTGCCGCCGTCGGGCAGGGGCATGCCGACCGTTTCCTGGATGAAAAGGATCGTTCTGCGCGGAATGACGTTCTTGTCGATGGCGGCGGTGCGCATCGCCACGACCTTGCAGCCCAGCGAGTCGAGCGCGCCCACACCCGCCGCGCCGGCGTGATAGAGCGTCGCCTTGAGCTTGTAGGCCGGGGTCCCGAGCGGAGAACCGGTCAGGGCCGAGACGATCAGATCGCCGATGGGATCGGTGGCCGCCGCCTGCGAACTCGAGGCGAGGGCCAGCATGGGAAGCGCCGCCAGGGCGGCGAGGGTGCGTCGCATCGCGGCGTCATCCTGCGTCGTGGGTCTGGTGTGTCCGTCCTCTAACCGGGCGATCGGCGTTCGACAACCCGTTCAATTTAGGCCTTCTTGGGGCGCCCGCAGACGAACTGTCTTGGCGTCGGCGCTGCTTCCGCTAGAGGCGTGACGGCATCAATCGGAGGCGATCATGGTCCTGCGCATCTTCGGCGATTCGATTTCCGGCAACTGCCTGAAGGTGAAGTGGGTCGCCGACCATCTCGGCCTCGACTACGAGTGGATCGAAATCGACATCCTCAAGGGCGAGACCCGAACGGCGGATTTCCTCGCCATGAATCCGGCCGGCCAGGTCCCCGCAGTGGTCCTTCCGGACGGCCGGCCCCTGGCCCAGTCCAACGCCATCATCCTGCATCTGGCGGAGGGATCCGACCTGGTCCCGGCCGACGCCTATGAGCGGGCCAGGATGCTCGAATGGATGTTCTGGGAGCAGTACAGCCACGAGCCCTATGTGGCCGTGGCCCGCTTCCTGGTCCGCTACCAGGGCCGCTCGCCCGACGAACTCGAGGCCAGGCTGGTCGAGCGCGGCTACGGCGCCCTTCAGCGGCTGGAGGACGGACTGGCGGGCCGCGACTTCCTGGCCAGTTCCGGCGTCAGCCTCGCCGACGTCGCACTCGTGGCCTATACCCGCTGGGCGGGCGAGGGCGGGTTCGACCTTTCCCGCTATCCCAGGGTTCAGGCGTGGGTCGCGCGCGTGGAGACGGCGCTGGCTGTCACGGACTAGGAGTTCGGTTCAGATGCGGATCATCCGGCTTTCCCTCGCAGCGGCGCTCAGCCTCGCCCTGCCGGCCCAGGCGCTCGCCTGGGGCGGTCACGGCCACCGGATCGTCGGTGTGGCGGCGATGGAGGCCCTGCCGGAGGAAGTCCCCGCCTTCCTGCGCGATCCGACCGCCATCGCCGACGTGGGCGAACTGTCGCGGGAGCCGGACCGCTCCAAGGGCGCCGGCAAGATCCACGACAGCAATCGCGATCCGGGCCACTTCGTCGATCTGGACGACGCCCGCCGCGTCATGGGCGGCCCCGTGTTCCAGGCGCCGCTGCCGCCGACTCGCGCCGATTACGAGACCGGCCTGCGCGCCGCCGGCACGGACAGCTGGAAGGCCGGCTATCTGCAGTACTCCATCGTCGAGGAATACCAGCAACTGACGCTCGACTTCGCCTATTGGCGCGTGCTGAAGGCGGCCGAGAAGCACGCCGCCGATCCCGGCCGGCGCGCCTGGTTCGCCGAGGACCGCGCGCGGCGCGAGGCGCTCCTGAAGCGCACCCTCGGCTATCTCTCGCACTTCGTCGCGGACGGCTCGCAGCCGCTGCACGTCTCGGTGCACTACAATGGCTGGGGCGACTATCCGAACCCGAAGGGCTACACGACCGCCCGCATCCACGGCCCGTTCGAGAGCGAATTCACCCGCGCCAACGTCACCCTGCCGGGGCTGAAGGCGCAGATGCGTCCGTTCGAGAGCTGCGGCTGCCCCGTCGAAGAGCGTACGGTGGACTACATCCTGACGACCTTCGAACAGATCGAGCCGCTCTACGCCCTGGAGAAGGCGGGCGGCCTGGAGGCGGCCGATCCCCGCGGCGTCGCCTTCGCGACCGAGCGGGCCGCGGCCGGCGCTTCGGAGCTGCGTGACCTGATCGTCGAGGCCTGGCGCGACAGCGCCGATTCCCAGGTCGGCTGGAAGCCGGTGAAGGTGTCCGACGTGGAGGCCGGCCGGGTCGATCCCTTCGACGCCCTCTACTCGGTCGACTGATGGCCGCCGCCGTTCCGCAGTTCGGCGAGCCCAAGCCGGGCCTGGCCTATCCCGATCGGCCGGTGGCGTTCGGCGTCGCCGAGCGGGCGGGGCTGATCGCGCTCGTTCATGTCGACCCTCCGGAGGGGCCGCCGCGCATCGACCTGCCCGGCGGCGGCATCGATCCGGGCGAGAGCGCCGGGGAGGCCATGGCGCGGGAGTTCCTGGAGGAGAGCGGGCTTGTGGTGCGCGCGACGGCCGAGCTGGTCCGCGCCGACCATTATTTCGAGAATGGCAAGGGCGAGCGTTTCAACACCCGCGGCGTCTTCTTCGCCGCCGAGGTGCTGGAGGAGCGGCCGGACGCCAAGGTCGAGGCCGACCATGAGCTGATGTGGCGCGAGCCGCACGAGGCGCTCCGTCTGCTCAGCCGCGACAGCCATGTGTGGGCCCTGGTGAACTGGCTGCGGCGCTGAGCGCCCGCGGCATCGCCTCCGTTGCCTCTGGGCCGGGCAGGGGCTAGTGGCAGGCCCACCAGCCGAGACTCGCCAGGAGCCGCCATGTCCGAAGCCCAGATCATCGACGGCAAGGTCTATTCCGAGCGCGTCCGCGCCGAGGTGGCCCAGGAGGTCGCCCGCCTGCGCGCCGAGCACGACCTGCAGCCGGGTCTGGCGGTGATCCTGGTGGGCGAGGATCCGGCGAGCCAGGTCTATGTCCGTTCCAAGGGCGAGCAGTCGCTGGCCGCAGGCATGCACTCGGTGACCCACCGCCTGCCGGCCGACACCAGCCTCGACGAGCTCCTGCTGCTGATCGCCGGCCTGAACGAGGACTCGCGCATCCACGGCATCCTGCTGCAGCTGCCTCTGCCGGCCCACCTCGATCAGCGGCCGGCGCTGGCGGCCATCCATCCGGACAAGGACGTGGACGGGCTGCATGTGGTCAACGCCGGACGCCTGGCCAATGGCGAGCCGGGCATGGTGCCCTGCACGCCGCTCGGCTGCATGATCATGCTGCGCGAGAGCCTGGGCGACCTGTCGGGCAAGAACGCGGTCGTGGTCGGGCGCTCGGTCCTTGTGGGCCGGCCGGTGGCCAACCTGCTGCTGCAGGCCGACTGCACCGTCACCATCGCCCATTCGCGCACCCGCGACCTGCCCGAAGTCTGCCGCCAGGCCGACATCCTGGTGGCCGCCGTCGGCCGGCCGCAGATGATCAAGGGGGACTGGATCAAGCCGGGCGCCGCGGTCATCGACGTCGGCATCAACCGGGTGCCGTTCAGCGATCCGGAAAAGGCCGCCCAGGGCAAGACCAAGCTGGTCGGCGACGTCGACTACAAGGCCGCCCGCAAGGTGGCCGGCTGGATCACGCCGGTGCCCGGCGGGGTCGGGCTGATGACCGTCGCCTGCCTGCTGCAGAACACGGTCACCGCCGCCAAGCGGTTGAACGGCCTGGACTAGGACGCCGGAGCGGCGGTCCGGTTCGTCCAGTCGACGAGTTCGGTCAGGACCTCCGCGGTCGCCTCATCGAAGGCCTCGACGATTTCGCTGACCCGATTGTCGTCGGCCCGGACGCGCGCCTCGAAGGTCTGTTCGCCCACGAAGCTGCGGTCGTTGCGGCTGACCAGGATCGCCTGCACCCGGACGATGATTTCCGGCGGCGCCTTCTGGCCGTTGTCGTAGTTCGCCTCGAAACGCCGGACGTCGAGGCGCAGGGTCCGCTCCGATTGGCGCAGGCCGCCGCGGCCGACCAGACGCGCAGGGCCGGGATTGGCGTCGAAAGCCCGCTCCACAGCCTCCTGGAACAGCACCTCGGCCGGCGCCACCCAGCGGGCGTTGGCGATATAGGCGGCCTCCGTCCCTGTCGTGGTGAGGAGGCGGTCGCCGCTGCTCGCCTCGGTGAAGCCGCTGCTCGGCAGGAAGACGCCGAAGGTGGTGCCCGCCCGCGCCGTGGCGCGCTCGCCCTGCAAGGCGCCCTCGAACCTGTAGAGCTGGGACGGGTCGGCGTCCGGGAACACCGAAATGCAGCCCGCCAGCAGGCTGGCGGCCCCGGCGACGGCCGTCAGGCGCAGAAGTTGGCGGGCGATCATGGCTGCACCTCGATTTCCTTGGCGGGGCCCTTGCCGACAACGCCTCGCGGATTGGTGTTCACCTCGTCGGCCAGGCGCGACAGGGAGGTGGCGGCCTCCTGCAGCGCCGTCGCAGCGTTGGCGATCTGCGGCAGGCCATTGGTGGCGAAGTCGGCGGTGGGGCCTTCCAGGCTCGCCAGCATCTTGCGCAGGTCGGCTGCGGCCGCCTCGGCCTCGGAAGCGGCGTCGCTCAGGCTGGCCATGGCCTGACGTCCGTCGGTGTCGACGATGGTGTTGGTGGACTCGGCCAGGGCGCGGATCTCCTCGGCCGCCGCGCCGATGTTCTGCAGAGCCGTCTGGGCGTCGGCGATGATCTCCTTGCGCTCGCGCAGTTCGGCCGTAACCGCCTGAGCGTCGGAGACGGCCGCGCTGAAGGTCTGGATATTCTCGTCGGAGAGCACGCGGTTGACGCGATCCAAGGCCTCCACGGTGCGGGAAAGGACCGTGCCGCCGCCTTCGAGCAGGTCGGAGAGGGTGCTCCGCTGGCTCTGGATGATGGGGATCTTGCCCTCCGGGGCGACCTCCTTGAGCAGAGGCTTGGTCGGCGTGCCGGCGGTGATCTGCACATAGTTGAGGCCGGTGATCCCCTGGGGCTCCAGGGTGGCGTAGGAATCCACGCGGATCGGCACGTCGGAACCGACGCGGACGCGCGCCAGGACCCGGCTGGGATTGGTCCGGTCGAGCGAGATCTCGGTCACCTCGCCCACCTTGATGCCGTTGAAGTGCACCTCGCCGCCCTCGGTCAGGCCGCGGACGGGGCCCTGGAAGAGGATGTCGTAGACGTCGAAGTCCCGGGCGAAGGCCACCCGCGCCAGCCAGACGCTGAAGATCACAAGGCCGATGAACAGGATCAGCGTCGAGAGCCCCACGAGGGCGTAGTTGGCGTTCTTCTCCATGGTCAGGCCTCGCTCGGCGTGCGCGCGGTTCTCGCCGCGGCCCGCCCTCTCGGTCCCAGGAAATACTCCCGGATCCAGGGATGTTCCGATCGCTCCAGTTCGGCGACCGGAGCCTGGGCGACAACCTTCTTGTCGGCGATCACGGCCACCCGGTCGGTGATGGCGTACAGGCTGTCGAGGTCGTGGGTGATCATGAACACGGTCAGGTGAAGGCTGTCGGACAGGTCGCGGATGAGCTCGTCGAAGGCGCCGGCGCCGATCGGGTCCAGCCCGGCGGTGGGCTCGTCGAGGAAGAGGAGTTCGGGGTCCAGCGCAAGCGCCCGGGCCAGGGCCGCGCGCTTTCGCATCCCGCCGGAGAGCTCCGCAGGCTTCAGGGCGCCGGCGTCGGGCCGCAAGCCCACCAGAGCGATCTTCAGGTCCGCCAGCTCCTCCATCTCCTTGGGCGTCAGGCTCGTATGCTCGCGCATCGGCGCTTCGACATTTTCCCGCACGGTCAGGTTGGAGAACAGGGCGCCGCTCTGGAACAGCACGCCCCAGCGGCGCTCGAGCTGCTCGGCGCCGCGCCCCGTGGCTTCGGTGACGTCCTGGCCGAAGACCCGGACGCTTCCGCCCTCGGGCTCCTTCAGGCCGATGATGGTGTTGAGCAGCACCGACTTGCCCGAGCCCGAGCCGCCGACCAGGCCGACGATCTCGCCCTGGCGGACGGTCAGCTCGAGGTCGTCGTGGACCACGTGGTCGCCGAACTGGGACCTCAGGCCGCGCACCTCGATGACGGGGGTTTCCTGCGCCTGGCCCGTCAAATGTCCAGCTCCATGTAGAGGAGGGCGAAGGCCGCATCGATCATGATGATGGCGAAGATGGCGTGGACCACGGCGGCGGTGACGCGCCGGCCCAGGGATTCGACGTCGCCGCCGACCTCCATGCCCTGGCGGCAGCCGACGCCGGCGATCACCGCGGCCATGACGGGCGCCTTCGAAAGGCCGACCCAGAAGTGGGTGGGCCCGACATACTCCAGGATCCGCTGGAAGAAGAAGTTCGGCCCGATGTCGAGGACGCTCCAGGTTACCGCCAGGCCGCCCACCAGCCCCGCCAGCGTGGCCACGAAGGTGAGCAGCGGAATGGTCACCAGAAGGGCCATGAAGCGGGGAAAGACCAGGGCCTCGAAGGGATCGACGCCCAGCACGCGCATGGCGTCGACCTCCTGGTTCATCTTCATCGAGCCGATCTCGGCGGCGAAGGCCGAGGCGGAGCGGCCCGCCAGCAGGATGGCCGTGATGAGGATGTTGAACTCGCGCAGGACCGCGATGCCGATCAGCTCGACGGCGAAGACCTGAGCCCCGAACTCCCGCAGCATGTTGGCGCCGAGCAGGCCGACGACGGCGCCGATGAAGAAGGAGGTCGTCGCCACGATGGGAATGGCGTCGAGACCCGCGCGTTCGGCCAGGGAGAAGACGGACGCCCAGCGGATCCGCGCCGGATTGACCAGGCTCTTGCCGAAGACGATCAGCAGGTGGCCGGCGAAGACCAGGGTGTCGAAGGCGTCGTAGCCGGTGCTCACCACGCCCTTGCCGATCCGCACCGTCATCTCGTGCCAGCCGCGAGGCTCGCGCTTGACCTTGGGCTTCTTGCGCGCGGCCTCGGTCACGAGGCCGATCAGGCGTTCGGATTCGGGCCGGGCCGTCACCTGCTCGGGGTCGAACCCGTCGCCGGCCGCCCGGACCAGGGCGAAGGCGCCGGCGGTGTCGAGCCGCTCCACGCCCGTCAGGTCGAAGCGCTGCGCCGGTTCGCGCTCGAGCATCTGGCGCAGCCGCCGGCCGGTCCCGCCCAGGGCCTGGAGGGTCCAGTCGCCGGTCAGGCGGACGGTCCGCTCAGCGCCGTCGCCGACGATCTCGAATTCGGCGGCGCTTTGGTTCTGTGCGGTGGCGGTACGGATGACCCGGCTCCATTTCAACGGCGGCCAGACTCGCCGCTGCGCCAGACCCTAGCAGAGGGCGCGTCTGGGCCGAACGCCTTATGGCGCAGGTTGTTCCGTCCACAGCTTCGGCCCCGAAATGGGAAGCTTAACAATGGTCTAGCCTCGCTTTCGCCCGATTTGACCGTGTAGAGAGAGGTCTCCGCGACGGGCGCGGACACAGCAAGTGCGTACAACAGGCTGGGAGCGTGCGTTTGGCCCGCCAACTCGATCTCGTCGGCAAGTCCGGAACCGTCTACCGCTACACCACCGTGGAGGAGGATCGGATCCTCCCAACCTCGGGCGCCAACTATGTCATCGCCGGTTTCGGCGAGGACGGCGAGACCCGTATATTCTATGCCGGGGAGACCGAAAGCGTGATCAACGCCGACTGGCGCGATCCGCTGGAGACGGCCCGCCAGCACTGGTCGAACGCGGAGATGCTCCTGCGGCTCAACGTGCTCCGCGCCATCCGCGAGGCCGAACAGAACGATCTGGTGGAAGCCTACCGGCCGCCGCTGAATCCCGAGCCCAGCCGCCGCACGGAAGGCGAGGACAGCCTGGCGTCGCCGGAAGCCTGAGGCTTGCCCGGTCGGCGGCGGGCGTCATCCTGGTGAGATGAGCGTCGCCATCGTAATCCTGGGCGCGGCCGTCTGGCCGGGCGGAGCGGCAAGTCCCGCCCTTGCGCGGCGGATCGGCTATGGTCTGGAGGCGGCCGGCCGGTGGCCGGATGCGCCCATCTTCTGCTCCGGCGGAGTCGGCGACCACCCGCCGTCGGAGGCCGCCGTCATGGCGGCTCACCTCGGCCGTTGCGGGATTGCGTCTGAACGGATCGTCCTGGATGAAGACAGCCGCGACACCCTGGAGAACGTGGTCGCCGCCGCGACCTTCATGCGCCGCAGCGGACTCTCTCGCGCCGTGGTCTGCACGGACGCCTATCACGTCCCACGGGCTCGCATGATCTTTGGCCAGCTGGGCCTGGAGGCGGAGGCCGGGCCGGTCATGCCGGCCGGCCGCGGCATGGCCCCTGGCGAGTGGCGCCGCATGGTGGCGCGTGAACGCCTGGCCTATCCCTACGACTTCGCGGTCACCTGGCTCCGCCGGCGCGAACTCCTGGAGGCGACGAAGCGGGCCTAGTGGGCGAGACCGCCGTCCTCGGCTTCCTCGTCCTCATCCTCCGGCGGACCCTCCGCGCCATACTGGGCCAGAACCCCATGGACGCCGAGCAGGGCGTCCTGGCTGACCACGGCGTGCAGCCAGATCTCGAACCGGCCGTCGGGCAGCTGGCGGTACTTCAGTTCGGGCGGCTTGCTCATGGGCGGGGGCGAATCGGCTGCGGCATGGGCGGAGCCTAGCCCATCGGGCTCAGGGCAGGCGCACGACGATCTTGCCGCGGACATGCTCGGTCTCCAGCCGCCGTTCGGCCGCGGCGGCCTGCTCAAGGGGAAAGACCTGGTCGATGGTCGGCATGACGCGCCCGAGATCGATGAGGCGAGCGATCATGGCCAGCTGCTCGCCGTTGGGTTCGACGAGGAAGCCGACGCCCTTGGCTCCGGAGCCGGCGGCGGCCTCCGCGTCCGGTTCGCCCAGCGTGGAGACGAGCATCCCCCCGGGGCCGAGCACCTCGAACGAACGGCGCTGGGTTTCCCCGCCGACCAGGTCCAGCACCAGGTCGACGCGCGGCACGGCCGCCTCGAACCGTTCGGCCCTGTAGTCCACCACGTGGGTTGCGCCGAGACTGCGGACGAAGTCCCGGTCCTCGCCGCGGCAGGTCGCCGCCACCGTGGCGCCGGCGACGGCGGCGAACTGCACGGCGAAATGGCCGACGCCGCCGTTGGCGCCGTGGATCAGGACGGTCTGCCCTTCCTTCAGGCCGCCGTGGTCGAAGAGACCCTGCCAGGCGGTGAGCGCGGCCAGCGGCGCCGCGGCGGCCTGCACGAAGTCGCAACGTTCCGGCTTTCGGGCGCAGATTCTCGCAGGCGCGCTGACGAACTCGGCATGTCCGCCGCGGTCCCAGGGCAGGAGGGCGTAGACGGCGTCGCCGGGTGCGAAGTCGAAGACGCCGTGGCCCACGCGGTCGACCGTTCCGGCCACGTCCCGCCCCAGGGTGAGCGGCAGCTTGTCCTTCTCCACATAGCCGCCGTTCCGCATCTTGAAGTCGACCGGATTGACGCTGGACGCCTGCACGCGGACCAGGATCTCGCCGGCGGCGGGTTCGGGCAGGGGCTGGTCTTCGATCCTCAGGGCTTCGGGGCCGCCGAACTCGTGGATCCGCACCGCTTTCATCTGACGCTCCTGGCTTGCGGGACTTTGGCCGCGAACCGGTCGGCGGGGTTGCGGGTTCCCTGGACGAGCCTTTCGCCAGGAGACACACATGGACGACGCCGCCAGCCGCGGCCGCCCCGGGCGCGCCCGATCCCCTCTCGACCGCATCTTCGTGGACGGCGCATGGCGCGAAGGGCGCGCCAGACGGCGCCCGGACCACAATCCCTACAACGGCGAGGTGATCGCCGAGATCGCGCAGGCCGACGCCGCCGACCTCGACGCGGCCTACGCGGCGGCGAGCCGCGCCCAGAAGGACTGGGCCGCGCGCCTGCCGCGCGAGCGGGCGGCGATCATGAGCAAGGCCGCCGCCGTCATGGAGGCCCGCCGCGAGGAGATCATCGACTGGCTGATCGAGGAAAGCGGCTCCACCCGGCTGAAGGCGACCCTGGAATGGACCGCCGTCCAGGGCGGCATGCTCGAGGCCGCCGCCCTGCCGCACATGGTCGAGGGTCGCATTCCGCCGCCGACCTTCCCGGGCAAGGCGGCCCGCGTCCTGCGAAAGCCGGTCGGCGTGGTGGGCGTCATCAGCCCCTGGAACTGGCCGCTGCAGCTCTCCAACCGTTCCGTCGCCCCGGCGCTCGCCGTGGGCAATGCGGTGGTGCTGAAGCCCGCCAGCGATACGCCGGTGACCGGCGGCCTGCTGCTCGCCAGCCTCTTCGAGGAGGCGGGCCTTCCGGCGGGCGTGCTGAACGTGGTTCCGGGCCCCGGCAGCGAGATCGGCGACGCCTTCATCGCCCATCCGGCGCCGCGGGTGATCTCCTTCACCGGCTCGACCGAGGTGGGACGCGGCGTGGCGCGGAAGGTGGCCGACGCCGAGATCATCAAGCAGCTCGAGCTCGAACTGGGCGGCAACAGCCCGCTCGTGGTCCTGGCGGACGCCGACCTGGACTACGCCGTGGAGGCCGCCGCCTGGGGCAAGTTCCTGCACCAGGGCCAGATCTGCATGATCGCCAACCGGCTGGTGGTGGAGGACGCCATCTATGAGGACTTCGTCGAGCGCTTCGCCGCCAAGGTCCGCACTCTCGGGGTGGGCGATCCGGCCAGATCCTCCACCTTCATCGGCCCGATCATCAACGACAGCCAACTGGAGAGCATCCGCAAGACGATCGAAGCGGCCCGGGCCGACGGTCTTCGCGAGGTGGTCGGCGGGGACGCCGAGGGCCGCGTTCTGCCGCCCCACGTCTTCGCCGACGTGCCGGAGGATCATCGCGAACTCGCCCAGTCGGAGATCTTCGGCCCTGTGGCGCCCATCATCCGCGCTCGCGACGAAGCCGACGCTCTGCGGATCGCCAACGCAACGGATCGCGGCCTCTCGGCGGCGGTCTTCACGCGCGACGTGGAGCGGGGCGTCCGCTTCGCCGAACAGATCGAGAGCGGCATGGCCCACGTGAACGATCAGCCGGTCAACGACCTGCCGTTCAACCCCTTCGGCGGCGAGAAGAATTCCGGCCTTGGCCGGTTCAACGGGGCGTGGGCGGTGGAGGCCTTCACCACCGACCAGTGGATCACCGTGCAGCGCGAGCCGCGGTCATTCCCGTTCGCGGCGGAGCAGGAGACGGGCGAGGCGGCCTCGGCGGGCGGCTGAACGTCAGACTGTCCGGCGACGCAGGACGGCGATGGCCTGGACGGGCGCGTCGAGCTGGCCTGGACGGATTTCGCAGACCTTGAGCTGGGCCGGAAGCAGCGCGCGGAAGCCCTGCCGCGTGGTCCAGCTCGACATGTAGTTGGAGCCCTCCAGCGCGTCGTTGAGAACGAAGTAGCCGTCCAGGGCGATCTGCGCCTGCGCTTCGGGCGGCCCCCAGGCGCGGGCATAGTCCTCGTCATGGAAGGTGACCATGGCGAGGCCGCCGGGCTTGAGGACCCGCGCCATCTCCGCCAGCCAGGCGCGGGCGACGCCTTCGCGCAGATGGGTCAGGACCGAATAGGCGTAGATGACCTCGATCGATTCCGGCGCCAGGTCCGAAGGCGGCTTCAAGGGATTGCGGCGGTAGCTCCCGGGCAGATGGGCCGCACACCATTCCACGAGGCGGGGGTTTATGTCCGTGCCTCGGAAGGCGCCGCTGCCGTTCAGCACCACGGGCGCGGTCCACCGGGCGATCCGACCGCAGCCGCAGCCGAGATCCCAGACCGAAAGCCCCGACTCGAAGGGCGAGCCGTGCCGGCGCGCCAGGTCCATGAAACGTTCCGCATCGGCGCGTCCGCGATGGGAGAACCATTTCGGATCGGCGGCCCCGCCGACCAGCACCCGCAGCTCCGCCGGGGGCAGGGGGCGGCCGTCATCGAAGGCCTCGACGTCCGCCTGAGCCAGCCGACGCTCCTGCGCGCGGTGCAGGGGCCCGATCAGACCGCTGAGCTCGAGCGCCCGATGTGCGACTTTCCGCCAGCCCGTCCGCATATGCCTACTCCGTGCGTTTTCCGCAGGCTTCGGTAGAGCGATTCTGTGGCGCAATTTCCGGTGGCGGACCCGTGCGACGCCTCGCCCGCCACGCTCAGCGGGCGGCGGCCTGCGTATGGCTCAGAGTCTCGCCAAGCCACCGGGCGCCGTCCTGAAGGGCGCGCGCCGCGAGGTCGGATATGGAGACCGCCTCCAGAAAACTGTGCGACGCGCCGGCATAGACCTGCGCCTGCGCTGCTACCTTCTCGGCGCGGAGGCGGGCGGCCAGGGTGTGACTCTGGCCGGCCAGCACGTCGCACTCCGGGATGGTCAGGAAGACGGGCGGAAGACCGGCCAGTTCGGCCCGAGCCGGAACGGCGAGGGGGTTCTGCGCATCCTCCGGCCGCGCCAGATAGGCGTTCCAGTAGACGGGCATCTCCTCGGCCAGCAGCATGTAGCCGTCGCCGCCGTAGCGGGCGACGTCCTGCGGATCCAGGTCCACGTCGAAGGCGCCGTAGTTCAGCAGCAGGGCCGAGATCACGTCGGGCCGCCCCTCGTCCCGCAGCTTCACCGCTGCGGCCAGGGACATGTTCCCGCCGACCGAGTCGCCGCCGACGGCGATCCGCGCCGGATCGGCCGCCGGGCCGACGCCGCCGGCCGCCACCCATTCGATGGCCGCCACGCACTGGTTGAGGGCGCGGGGAAACTTGGCTTCGGGCGAGCGGTCATAGTCGACGCCGACCACCACCACGCCCGCCCGCGCCGCATACTCGCGCATTACGCGGTCGTGCGTCTCCAGGCTGAACAGGATCCAGCCGCCGCCATGGATATAGACCAGGACCGGCTGGCCCGGCCGGGGGTCGGGGTCGTGGATGCGCACACGCAACGGCCCCTGGGCGGTGGGGATCATGCGATCGTCGCTGGCGCGCATCTTCGGCCCGCCGGCGCGCCAGGGC
>Ga0155172_1125_pt2 | contig 15864 bp, 15 predicted proteins | sample RifCSPhighO2_01_FD_106140 | JGI IMG/M metagenome (GOLD analysis project Ga0155172, IMG submission 106140) | Phenylobacterium sp. RIFCSPHIGHO2_01_FULL_70_10 | reverse complement strand
GGGCGCTCGCCGAACGGTCCTGGCCTCGAGCTTAGAGCTCGCCGGCCGCCGCGATCAGGGCCGAACCGATGGTCCCGCCGAACAGGTTCGAGACCGAACCCTGGCCGACGCCGGCCGCGTCGCGGGCGCGCAGGTCGCCGCCGAAGCTGTAGCGGACGCCGATGCGGAAGGTGTCGGTCGTCAGGTCCAGATCGTCCCACTTGCCGCGCTCATAGCCGCCGACGACGCTCACCGGCGTGCCGGCGAACTGGTACTCGGCGTCCAGACCCAGATTGTAGAGGTCGGTGTCGAGGCCGTCGCCGTCGGCCTTCGAGAAGCCGGCGCTGGCGCCGACGCGGAAGTTGTCGGCGAAGAAGTAGCGGCCCTCGCCCCGGACGGACCAGAAGTCCACATCGTCCAGGTCGTCGGCGCGGCCGTAGCCGAGCTGGCCGTGCAGGGAGACGTTCTGCATCTGGGCCTTGCCCTCGACGCCGACGCCCCAGAGCTTGGCGTCGTCGTTGGCCTGGACGCCCAGGAAGCCGCCGACATAGCCCGCGCCCACCGGCGTGTTCAGATGGCCGGTGGCGGAGAAGACGTCGGCGTCGTCGCCGTCGGCGTCGAACCGGGTCACCGAGCCCTCGATCTGGCCGTTCAGAGTGCCGCCCTGGAAGGCGGCGGCGCCTTCGACCTGCCAGGCGTCGCCGTCGGCGTCGAGGCCGGCGGCTTCGACGTCGGTCTTGCCATAGTTGAGACCGATCTGGCCGACCTGAGCGGCGGCGGGCGAAACGGCGGCGAACAGAGCAGCGGCGGACACCGCGGCGAGAAGCGACTTGGTCATTTGTTATTATCCGTAAGCGAACGAAAGAGGGCGCCCAATAAGGTGGCGCTTGAATCGCTGCAATGCCGATTGAATCGGCAGGACCGCTTCAACTCTCAATTGTGGCGCGCGGGCCACAGCCGCCCGGGCGGCATTGATCTGCCTTAAGGCGCCGACGCCCGCCCTCCGTCAGTCTTCCCGCATGCAGCCAGGGAGATTGAGATGGACCGGTTGAAGGGAAAGGTCGCCGTCGTCACCGGCGCGGCGGTCGGACTGGGACGCGCCATCGTCCAGCGGATGGCCGAGGAAGGCGCCAAGGTGGCGCTGTTCGACGTCCTGGTCGAAGAGGGCGAAGCCGCGGCCGAGACGCTGCGCAAGGCCGGATATGAGGCGGCGTTCTGGCGCTGCGACGTGGCCAGGGAAGCCGAAGTCGCCGCCTGCGTCGATGCGGCCGCCCATCGCTTCGGGCGGATCGACATCCTCGTCAACAACGCCGGCGTGTCCGGCGCCAACAAGCCGACGCACGAGATCACCGAGGCGGAGTGGGACTTCGTCCAGGCGATCAACGTCAAGGGCGTCTTCTTCGGGACCAAGCACGCCATCCCGCATCTGAGAAAGGCGGGCGGCGGGGCGATCATCAATCTCTCGTCGATCTACGGCCTGGTCGGCGCCCCCGACGTGCCGCCCTATCACGCCTCGAAAGGGGCGGTGCGGCTGATGACCAAGACGGATGCGCTGACCTATGCGGCCGAGAAGATCCGCGTGAACTCGATCCATCCGGGCTTCATCTGGACGCCCATGGTCGAACATCATCTGGAGAACCTGGGCGACCTGGAGGCGGGGCGGCGCGCGACCGCCGAACTCCACCCCCTCGGCCATATCGGGGAGCCGGACGACATCGCCTGGGCGGCCGTCTATCTCGCCAGCGACGAGGCCAAGTTCGTCACCGGCGCGGAACTGGTGGTGGACGGCGGCTACACCGCGCGCTGAGCCGGCAGGACGGCGAAGGGGGCCGCCGACCGCGGCCCCCGTGCGCCCTCAGTGCGACACCAGGATCGGGACCGGCAGGCTCGCCGTCATCTGGCGGCTCACCCCGCCCAGGATCAGCTCCTGCAGGCGCGGCCGGCCATAGAGGCCCATCACCACCATGTCGGCGCCGAGTTCGGCGGCCTGGCGCTCCAGGACGTCGCCGGCGGACTCGTCCTGGCTGGGATCGACGATGAGGTTGGCCGATACGCCGTGCCGCTCCAGCAGACGCTGGAGCATGCCGTCAGGCCCGCCCTCGCCCTTGGGCGAGACGACCAGCACAGTCACCTCCTCGGCGGTCTCCAGGATCGGCCAGGCGTCGCGCAGGGCCCGGCCGGCCTCGCGGCCGCCGTTCCAGGCCACCAGGACGCGACGGCCGACGGGTGGGGCATAGTCGTCCTGCGGCGTGATCAGCACCGGCCCGCCGCTGGCCATGGCGAGGTGCGCGGCCGAGATCTCGTGCTCGCTCAGGCAGGCCTTGGCGACCCGCGGCATGACCGTCAGGTCGGCCCGGCGGGCGGCGGCCATGATCGGCGCGTGGTAGTCGCCGCTGAGCGTCAGCCAGTCGGAGGCGACGCCGGCGTCGCCCGCGGCCGCCTCAAAGGCCATGCGTGCGGCCTCGCCGGCCTCCTCCACCGCCTTCTGGTGCCCGGACAGCACCTCGTCGACCACGTCCCGCGGCAGGGCGCTGAGGCTCTCGGCCGCCATGTACTGGCGGATGTATTCGCTGGTCAGGAAGACGCCGGTGAGGTGGGCCTTGAAACGGCTGGCGAGGTCGGCGGCGGTCCGGGCGCGCAGGGTGGCGGCCGGCGTTTCGTCCACATGGACGAGAATCTGGCTGTAGGACATGGGGGCTCTCCGTCTGTCGGCTCAACCTAGCCGGGCGGGCGGGCGCCACCTTGACCGGCGTCAACCCGTCGGCCGGGCCTCGGCAAGCCGCGCGGCGAGGCTGGCGATCAGGGCCTCGCGGGCGGCGTCGTCCGGCGCCTCGGCCAGGGCGGCGTTCAGGGCCAGGTTCAGCGCCGCGCGCGCATTGTGCCAGTCGGCCCGGCTGGCGGCGCCGGCCGCAATGCGGCTCGCGCTCGCGCCGAGCGGAACGGCCTGCGGGCCGGTCAGTTCGAAGGCCGCGTCCATCTCCGGGATGACGAGCTGGCCTTCCTCGAAGCCCGACTGCGCCAGACGGTCCTTCAGCGCGGCCAGCGCAACCGGCTCGCCGTGGTTCAGGAACACCTTGCCCGCCACGGGCCCCCGCGCCTGGGCCCACTCGGCCAGTCCGGCGGCGTCGGCGTGGCCGGAATAGACGTCGAGGGACACAATGCGCGCCCGGACCCGCACCTCGTCCCCCTGGATGCTGACCCGCTCCGCCCCCTCCTGCAGGAAGCGCCCGAGCGTGCCCGCCGCCTGGAAGCCGGGGAGGAAGACGGTGGTCTCCCGGCGCCACAGGAGGCGCTTGAGATGCTTGCGGATCCGGCCGGCCTCGCACATGCCGCTGCCGGCCATGATGATGTGCCAGCCGCGCAGGCGGTCGAGCCGGTCGCTCTCGGCGGGCCTGCGCAGGAAGGTGAGCCGCCCGCCCGCGCGCAGGCCTTCGAACGGGTTTCGCCCGGTCTGGCGATTATAGCCGCGCTCGCGGAAGACCTCCGTCGCCTCGATGGCGAGCGGCGAGTCGAGGAAGATGTCGGCCTCGGGAATGCGGTTCGCCTGCATCAGGATCTGCAGGTCGGCGATGATCTCCTGCGCGCGTTCGACGGCGAAGGTCGGAATGAGCAGCGGACCGCCCGCGGCATAAGCCTGGTTGATCTCCTCGGCCAGGAAGTCGCGCCGCGCATCCGGCGTCATCCGCAGCCGGTCGCGGTCGCCATAGGTGGATTCCAGCACCAGATGGTCGACGCCGCTCGGCCCCTCCGGATCGGCGGCGTATTCGCGGCCGCCGGCGCCGATATCGCCGGAGAAGAGGATGGTGGTGTCGCCCTGCTCGCCCGAGACCCGCACCTCGACCGAGGCGGCGCCCAGTATGTGCCCGGCCTCCCAGTAGGTGGCGGTCAGTCCCGGCAGCACCTGGGCCGGCGCGTTCAGCTTCACCTTGGCGAAGGCCTTCGTCGTCTTCTCGCCGTCGCGGGCGGTATAGATCGGCTCGACCTCCGGCAGGCCGCGCCGCTGGTTGCGCCGGTTCAGGCGACGGACCTCGTTCTCCTGGATGTCGCCGGCGTCGCGCAGCATCACGCCGCACAGGTCGCGGGTCGCCGCCGTGGCGTAGATCGGCCCCTTGAAGCCGGCCTTGACCAGCTTGGGCAGCAGCCCCGAGTGGTCCAGGTGCGCGTGGGTCAGCAGCACGGCGTCGATCGTCGCCGGATCGAAGGGGAAGTCGCGGTAGTTCAGAGCCTTCAGCGTCTTCGGCCCCTGGAACATGCCACAGTCGATCAGCACCCGCCCGGCCTCCGTCTCAAGCTCGGCGCAGGAACCGGTGACGCAGCCGGCGGCGCCGTGGAAGGTGAGGCGGATGGACATGCGGACCCTTTCGCGCTGAGGACGAGGCCGGGCACACTGGGCGGAGGCGGGCGGCCGTCCCGTGATCCAGATCAAGCCCTGCGGAGGACGAATGGCGAACGCGCCGATCACCATCTTCATCGACGCCGACGCCTGCCCGGTGAAGGACGAGGTCTACAGGGTGGCCCAGCGGTACGGGCTGAAGACCTATGTCGTCTCCAACGCCTTCATGATGATCCCCGCCTCGCCCCTCGTCGAGCGGGTGGTGGTGGACGCCGGTCCGGACGTGGCCGACGACTGGATCGCCGAGCACGTCGCGCCGGGAGACGTCGCGATCACCAACGACATTCCCCTGGCCGAGCGGGTGCTGAAGGCCGGCGGCCACGCCGTGGCGCCGAACGGCAGACCCTTTACTGAAAACTCCATCGGCTCGGCTGTCGCCCAGCGCGCCCTGATGGAACAGCTGCGCTCCACCGGCGATTTCCTGGGCGGACCGAAGCCCTTCGACCGCAACGACAGATCCCGGTTCCTCCAGGCGCTGGACGAGATCATCCAGAAGGAGCGCCGGCGCCGCGGCTGATCGGGTATCCTGCCGCCGGCCTGTCGGGTTGGCGCGCCGCCGACCCTCCTTGCGGCGCGGACGACGAAAAGGAGTTCCCCATGCCCTATGTCGACGGCTTCGTCCTGGCCGTGCCGAAGGACAATGTCGAGGCCTACAAGGATCTGGCCCGCCGCGCCGGCGAGGTCTGGATGGAGTATGGCGCGCTGACCTATGTCGAATGCGCCGGCGACGACGTGCCGGAGGGTGAGACGACCTCCTTCCCCATGGCCGTGAAGGCGCGGGCCGACGAGGTCGTCTTCTTCTCGTGGATCACCTACGTCTCGAAGGAAAGCCGGGACGAGATCGTCGCCAAGGTCATGGCCGACCCGCGCCTGCAGGCGGACGAGTCGGCCATGCCGTTCGACGGCAAGCGGATGATCTTCGGCGGCTTCGTCCCTGCCGTGACGTTCTGACCTATTCGGCGCCCAGGCCCAGGACCTTCTTCAGGAACTGGACCTCGGTGGCGCGGACCTGTTCCTGGTTGGCCTTCTTGTGCACGCCGTGGCCCTCGTCCCGGGCCAGCACGTACCAGACCTCGGTCCCCTGCTCGCGCAGTTTGGCGACCATCTGCTCGGACTCGCTCTGCGGCACGCGGGGATCGTTGGCGCCCTGATAGATCATCATGGGCTTGCGCATGCGCTCGCTCATGTTGATCGGCGCGATCTTCTCGAAGACGGCCCGCATGGCCGGGTCGCGTTCGTCGCCATACTCGGCCCGACGCAGGTCGCGGCGGTAGCCCTCGGTGTTCTCCAGGAAGGTGGCGAAGTCGGAGATGCCATAGAGGTCGATGACGCCGACCAGCCGCGGGTTGTAGTGGGCCGCGACGGCGAGCGCCATGTAGCCGCCATAGGACTGGCCGACCACGGCCACCCGGCTCGAGTCCAGATCCGGCTGCTGCTCCACCCAGTCCAGCAGGGCGCCGATGTCCTTGACCGAATCCTCGCGCTTCTCGGCGTTGTCGAGCGACAGGTAGGTCTTCCCGTAGCCGGACGAGCCGCGGACATTGGGAATGATCACCGCTGCGCCCAGCTCGTTCACCCAGGCCTGGCGCCGGGCGCTGAAGCTGGGCAGCTCCTGGCCTTCCGGGCCGCCGTGGATCTGGATGACCACCGGCAGTTTCCCGCTGGCGCCTTGCGGCTTGTAGACGAAGGCGGGGATCGAGCGGCCGTCGAAGGTTTCGTAGCGGAAGAGGCTCGGCTCCACGAGGGTCGACGGGTCGAGGCCGCCCAGCTCGCTGTCGGTCCAGCGGGTGAGCGTGCGGCTCGCCAGCTCGTAGCTCCAGACGTCGCCCGAGGCGTTATAAGTCGACAGGCTCAGACCCAGCCGCGCGCCGTCGGGCGAGAACTTCAGGGCCGTCAGCACACCCTTGGGCAGGTGGGGGCCGGCGAGCTCGCGGCCGGTGGCCACGTCGCGCAGGACGATCTTCGAATAGCCCTCCTCGTTGACGACATAGGCGATGGTCTTGCCGTCCGGCGTCAGGTCGAAGCCCTCCGCGCCCCACTTCGCGCCGCTTTCCAGTTCGCGCATGGCGCCGGTGGCCAGGTCGAACACCACCGGCCGCGTCACTTCCGACCCGTCGTCGGAGAGGGTGACGACCGTGTTTCCGCCCGGCCCGAAAGCCGCGCCGGCATAGTGGACCTTGCGATCCTGCGGTCCGAGCCGCGTCAGTTCCCCCGAGGCGATGTCGAGGACGAACAGCTCGACATCGGCGATGGAGTTGTAGCGCGTCAGCAGCATGCGACGGCCGTCGGCGGAGATCTCCAGGGGCGACATGGCCCCCTCGCCTTCCAGGACGACGCGACGGCCCTCCGGATCGGCGGCCGGCGCGATCATGATGTCGTAGTTGGGGTCGCCCGGCGTCACCTGGCTCCAGGCCACCCGGGCGCCGTCCTTGGAGAAGACGAAGTCGCTGTTGCGGGTGCCGGGCTTGGTCAGGCGGACCTCGTGGCCCTGAAGATCGCGCAGGAAGCCCTGATAGTATTCGGAGCCGCCTTCGTCGCGGCGGTAGGCGAAGCGCGCGGCGCCCGGCTGGGCCGTCGCCACGGTGATCGGCTCGTCGAAGAAGGTGAGCTGGGTGCGCGCGGCCAGGGGCCGGGCGACATGGTGGATCTGCTCGGTCTGGCCGAAGCGGGTGGCGATCAGCATCGAGCCGTCGGCCAGCCAGTCCTCGAACACCGCCGAGCGGACCTCGTAATAGGGGGCGATCGCCTCGGCCACCGCGTCGGGCAGGGGCGGCGCGCCCTCGAAGACGAGTTGCCCGACCTCGCGCCGCTCCACCTGGGCGAAAGCCGTTGCGGCCAGGCCAAGCGCCATGACCGAACCGAGAAGAAGCGCGCGCGAAAGCATGGGAAGCCCCTGAACCAGTGAACAGGGGCGTGAGCCAAGCCCTTCGGGCGGCCGGCGTCAATGCGCAGCCGGCCGGCTCAACCCTCCCGGTGCGCCACCGTCCACAGGAGCCACAGGCCGATCAGGATCGCGCACTGGCCAAGGGCGGCGACGAAGGAGATGGGGCCGATGCCCAGTCCGAACAGCGCCCGCTCCAGCATCGGCGTATGGCCGTAGGAGATGGCCAGCATGGCGCTGAGCAGGGCGAGGCCTCCGAGGACGAAAGCCGCTCCCGCGACGGCGCGGGCGATCAGGGGCCGCCGCGGCGGCCCGGAGCCGGATGTCATGGCCGTGTTTCCCGTGGTGACTGACTGCGGGACGATCCGTCGCCAAGGGACGCCTCGCCTTGATCGCAGTCAAGCCGCGCCGCCGGTTGAACGCCGCACGGCCACGCTGCGTTGTCGGTTCAGTCGAAAGGAGACGAGATGGATCCCGATTCCTTCTTCACGGGCTGGCAGCCCATCGTGCGCGTGCTGGTGATCGGGACGGCGGCCTATGTCGCGCTGGTGGCCGTGCTGCGCGTCTCCGGAAAGCGGACGCTGTCCAAGCTGAACGCCTTCGACCTGGTGGTCACCGTGGCCATCGGTTCGACCTTCGCCTCGATCCTGACCTCGAAGGATCTGGCCCTGGCCGAGGGCGTGACGGCGCTCGCCCTGCTCACCGGCCTGCAGTTCGCCGTCACCTTCCTGTCCGTGCGCATCAAGGCCGTGGACCGGCTGGGCAAGGCCGAGCCGACCCTCCTGCTGCGCGACGGCGAGCCCCTGCCGGGGGTCATGAAGCGCCAGCGGGTGACGGAGGACGAACTGCGCGTGGCGGTCCGCAATTCGGGCGGCCGCGAACTTCAGGACGCCGCCGTCGTCATCCTGGAGTCCGACGGCAGCCTGAACGCCATCCTGAAGGGTTAGCCGGTTGCGGTCGCGCGGCCGGCGATGAACTCGGGCAGCCCGGCGCGACGGCGGAACCAGAGCGCGAAGAAGGCGGCCGCCAACAGCAATTCGGCCAGGTCGCCGCCGTAGTACATCCACTGGGCCGCCGCTTCGACCTCCGCCCGAGAGGCGGCGACGCCCCTGGGATAGCCGTAGCCGTACATGATCTTGCCCAGCATCGCGTGGGCCGCCGTGGCCAGGAACAGCACGGCCAGCCGCAGCCTCATGCCCGGACGGTGCGGCGCGGGGTCGGGGCCGGCGATCGACCAGGTGAAGAGGTAGCCCGACAGCACGAAATGGACGTGCAGCAGCACGTGAACCGCCCCATTGTCCTGGCTGAGCGCATAGAGCGGCGTCAGATAGAGGACGTACATGCCGCCGATGTCGAGCAGGGCCGCGGTGATCGGGTGGATCAGGATCCGCAGGGGCGGCGTGGCCAGCGGGGCCGTGATCGCGCGCGCCGTGGCCACGGGAACCTGCCGCAGCAGCAGCGTGCCCGGAGCGCCCAGCGCAAGGCCGATCGGGGCGAACATGCCGAGCAGCAGATGCTGGGCCATGTGGCCGCGCAGATCGCCGTGCGCCCAGGGAGCGACGGGCGGCAGCATCGCCGCGCAGATCAGGCCGACGCCGGCGGCGAAGGCCGCCGTGCGCCACGGGCTCCAGCCCTGCGCCCGCTGTTCGCGGCCTGCGCCGAAGAGGTAGGCGGCCAGTCCGAGGCTCGGCAGGACGACAAGCAGCAGGACCAGCGCGGCCGAACTGGCCGCCAGGCCGGCATGACCCCCGTGATCCATGGCCTAGCGGCCCGGGGCCCGCTCGGCCCGCGCCCGCCGCAGAAGCACGAAGCCCACCGCCAGCAGCAGGAGCCCCGCCCCGTTCCAGGCCAGGTCGTAGGGCAGGAGGTTGTCCACATAGCGGACCTGATGCAGGCGCAGCACCTTGTGATCGACGATCCCGTCGAAGAGCTGGAAGCCGCCCGCGCCAATGAAGAAGCCCGCCCAGGCCGAGGTGCTGGCCAGGGCGCGCCGGGCGCGGACGTCGGCCAGCATGAAGAAGCCCAGCACCAGGATGATCAGCTCCGCCGAGTGCAGCAGGCCGTCGGAGAACAGGGCGACGGCCGATGTCGAACGATCGAAGAAGTGGTGCCACGCGAGAAGCTGGTGGAAGACGATCTCGTCCACCGCGGCGGTGACGCCCACGCCGATCAGCCCGGCGGCGAGCATGGACCGGCGAGGATCGGCCGGTTCGCGTTCGGCGGCTTCAGCCATCGGAACCCTCCAGGAGCGGCGCGGCGGCGCCTGCGGGCTCCTCAACTGACCAGGGCCCGCCGCCGGTTCCCGCCCGGCGGCGGCGCCATGCGCCCCGGCGCGGTCAGGTCTTCGCGGGGACGTAGACCTCGCTTCCGCCGGCGCGGAACTTCTCGCTCATCTCGGCCATGCCCTGGGCGGCCATGTCGTTCTGCCCACGGGCGGCGTCTCGGATGTCCTGGCTGATCTTCATGGAGCAGAACTTCGGACCGCACATGGAGCAGAAGTGCGCCGTCTTGTGCGCCTCCTTGGGCAGGGTCTCGTCGTGGTATTCCCGCGCCGTCTCCGGATCGAGGCCCAGGTTGAACTGGTCCTCCCAGCGGAACTCGAACCGCGCGCGGGAGAGCGCGTCGTCCCAGGCCCGGGCCGAGGGGTGGCCCTTGGCGAGGTCGGCGGCGTGGGCGGCGATCTTGTAGGTGATCACCCCGTCCTTCACGTCCTTTCGGTCAGGCAGGCCCAGGTGCTCCTTGGGCGTGACGTAGCAGAGCATGGCCGTGCCGAACCAGCCGATCATGGCCGCGCCGATGGCGCTGGTGATGTGGTCATAGCCCGGCGCCACGTCGGTGGTGAGCGGGCCGAGCGTATAGAAGGGCGCCTCGCCGCAGGCGGCGAGCTGCTTGTCCATGTTGGCCTTGATCTTGTGCATGGGCACGTGGCCTGGCCCCTCGATCATGGTCTGGACGCCGTACTCCCAGGCCACCTTGGTCAGCTCGCCGAGGGTCTCCAACTCGGCGAACTGGGCCGCGTCATTGGCGTCGGCGATGGAGCCGGGCCGCAGGCCGTCGCCCAGGCTGAAGCTGATGTCGTAGGCCCGCATGATCTCGCAGATGTCCTCGAAGTGCTCATAGAGGAAGCTCTCGCGATGGTGGGCCAGGCACCACTTGGCCATGATCGAGCCGCCGCGCGAGACGATGCCGGTCACCCGGTTGGCGGTCAGCGGGATGAAGGGCAGGCGCACGCCGGCGTGGATGGTGAAGTAGTCCACCCCCTGCTCGGCCTGTTCGATCAGGGTGTCGCGGAACACCTCCCAGTTCAGATCCTCGGCCACGCCGCCGACCTTCTCCAGCGCCTGGTAGATGGGCACGGTGCCGATCGGCACGGGGCTGTTGCGGATGATCCAGTCGCGGATGTTGTGGATGTTGCGGCCGGTGGACAGGTCCATGACCGTGTCGGCGCCCCAGCGGATGGCCCAGACCATCTTGTCCACCTCGTCGGCCACGGTGGAGAGCACCGCCGAATTGCCGATGTTGGCGTTGATCTTGACCAGGAAGTTGCGGCCGATGGCCATCGGCTCCAGCTCGGTGTGGTTGATGTTGGCCGGAATGATCGCCCGGCCGCGGGCCACCTCGTCGCGGACGAATTCCGGGGTCACCAGGTCGGGGATGGCGGCGCCGAAGTCCTCGCCGTCGCGGATGAAGGGCTCGCCTTCCTTGCGGCGCAGGTTTTCCCGGATGGCGACGTATTCCATCTCGGGCGTGACGATCCCTCGCCGGGCGTAGTCCATCTGGGTGACGCTGACCCCCGGCCGGGCGCGATAGACGCGGCGCGGCGCGGAGAATTCCGGCGCCAGGTGGGCCCCCTTGGCGAAGCCGTTGTCCTCGGGCTTCACGACCCTGGGATCGGACACAACCTCTACATCCCCGCGGGAGACGACCCAGGGCTCGCGGGTGCGCGGAAGACCCTTCTCGATGTCGGTCTTGACCGCCGGATCGGTATAGGGCCCCGACGGGTCGTAGAGCGTGACCGGCGGCTCGCCGGCGCTCTCGTGGACGGCCACTTCGCGGAACGGCACGCGGATGTCGGGCCAGAGCACGCCGGGCTCGTAGACCTTCTTCGATCCGGGGCGCTCGCCGGTGGGGATGGCGGCGGCTTCCAGCTTGGAGGTGGGCTTGTTCATGAGAGGTCTCGTGGAACGGTGGAGGATGGGGCCGCGGGCTCAGCCGGCGGCGCGACGATAGCCGACCAGGGTCAGCCAGACCCCGATCGCCACGGCGGCGAGGCCCGAGCCGACCACCAGGGTCTTCGAGCGCAGGGCCCTGTCGGCGAGGTCGAAGACCACCTCGGGCGCGAAGATCAGGAAGACGCCCCTCAGGACGAAGAGCCAGGCGACGAGGCTGACGGCGATCTCGGCCGGGGCGCGCCATCTCTGGTGCGTCGCCAGGAGCGCGAGCCCCGCCAGGAGAACCAGCATGCCGGTGACGAAGGTGAGCGCCGCATCACCCTGGAAGGCGTCGATGAGCCCGCCCAGATCGTCGCGCCGCAGGACCGCGACCGCGCCCGCGGCGGCGAGGAACGGCCCCAGGATGCGGGCCGATAGCCGGGTGGATTCCACAATGCGCGCCATGCGCTCTCCCTTCCCTTCGCCGGCATGACCCGGATCAGGTTCTGCGGGTCGCGGGCTCGCCCGCCTCTCAGCCGCCCAAGCGCGGCCCCCCGAGGACGAAGGGGACTCTAGTGCCGCGCGACCGCCGCGCCAAGCGCCCTCCTGCGGTCAAGCTTTGGCCGCAATGGGGCGGAGAGTCGGAACAGCGGGCCGGGCGGGGAGTTGTCCGCCGCAGGAGGAAGACGAATGACCAGAAGACTTGCTTCGCCCCTCGCCGCGGGCCTCGCCGGCGCAGCCGCCGCGCTCGCCCTGTCGGCCTGCGCGGCCAACGACACGCAGAGCTACGCGGCCGAAGCGGCCACGGGGAACGCCAATGTCGCCTCGACGGCGCGCTCCTGCTTCCGCATCAGCAACATTCGCGCCCAGAAGGTGCTCGATAACGATACGGTCCTGTTCAGCACCGGCCTCGGCCGCGACGACGTCTACCAGGTCGACATGCGCAGCGCCTGCCTGACCGGCGCCCTGGCGAGCGATCCGCTGATCCTGCGGCCGACCGGCGCGTCGGACGTGGTCTGCGACCGGATGGACATGGACATCGGAGTCAAGACGCCCATCGGGGCGACGCCCTGCATGATCGAGAATGTCCGGCGGCTGACGGCGCAGGAAGTCGCGGCTATGCCCCCGCGCGACCTGCCCTAGGGCCTACTCCACCGCGATCCCCGCGGCCTCCAGCGCCTGGCGCAGGGGCGCAAGCCCCTCGCCATAGCGCCGCCAGCGGCCGACCGAGGAGGCGTAGATCGGACGGCGCACCTGGACCGAACTGGCGGTGGCCACCGGCGCGCCGTTCTCGTGGAAGGCCAGGCAGCGGGGGTCGAAATCCAGGCCGCAGAAGTCGAGCAGGCGGCGCGTCTCGCCCTCCTGGTCGGCCACCACATCCTCGTAGGCGACCTCGGTGAACCGGTCCGCCGGCAGGGCGGCGCGCCAGTGCGCCACGAGGCGGTCGAAGCCGACGTAGTAGCGCGCCGTGTCGGCCAGGTCGTAGGCGTAGTCGTAATAGGAAAAGCCGGTGGCGAAGAGCTGCCGGAAATTGGCCAGGCAGGCGTCCATCGGATGGCGCCGCAGGCAGACGATGCGGGCGTTCGGCAGGGCCCTGTGGATCAGCCCGGCATAGATGACGTTCAGCGGCATCTTGTCGACGAAGCGGCCTTCGCCGCCGACGACCGGCCGCACGCTCTCCAGATAGCTCGCCCCCGCACGGCGCAGATCGAGCCCGAGCGCGCCCTCCAGGACCGGCGCGTCGAGCACATAGGCCCCCGGCGTCTTCGTCATGCGCTTGAGGATCAGGGCGAAGTTGGTGAGTTCGCCGGCCGAGCGCACCTGAGGGTGGCTGGACAGGATCCGGTCGACGAGAGTGGTGCCGGTGCGCGGCAGGCCGACCACGAAGATCGGCCGTTCCGACGGATCGCCCTGGCTCTCGTCTCCCGCCCGGAAGGTCGCCGCCGCGGCCTCGAACAGCTCGGCGTCGGCGGCGGGGTCGTAGCCCACGTCCCGCCGCTTGGCGGACTTGGCCTTCAACAGCCAGGAGAGCGCCGTCTGCGGATCGCCGAGATCCTCATAGGTCTTGGCGAGCGCATGGCCGAGATGGAGCCGGCGCTCGGAGTCGCCGCCGGCGGTCTCGAACTGGCGGGACAGCGCCTCCACGAAATTGCTCTCCGCCGTCTGGCGGCGGAGCTGCACGCGTGAGGACCAGGCGCGGTGGAGGCTGGGATCGAGATCCAGCGCCGCGGCATAGGCTGCTTCGGCCCCGTCGAAGTCTCCGGAGAACTGTCGCGAGGCCGCCAGATTGTAGGCGAAGCCGGCGTTGCGCGGCTCACGCGCGAAGGCCCGTTCGAAGAAGCCGATCGCCCGGTCGTGCAGGCCGGCGCGACTGTAGACGACGCCGAGCGTGTCCAGCGTGTGGGCGTCGGCGGCGCCCCTCGCCTCGGCCTCCTGCGCGGCGTCCAGGGCCTCTTCACGACGGTTGAGCGCGATTAGGCATCGCGCCAGCTGGGCCGGCGCCTTGGGGTCGGCCGCGTCGAGGGCGGCGGCGCGCCCGAAGAGCTCGGCGGCCTTGAGCGGATTGTCATGGTCGGCCGCCAGCACCCCCAGGAGAAACCAGGCCCTGGCGGCCCCGGAGTCGGCTGTGAGGACCTCCAGGCACAGGGCGTGGGCGGGCTGATAGGCCTTGTCCGCCATCAGGCGCTCGGCGCGCGCCAGCCGCTCGGCCTGCGCGGAGAGGGGATGGGAAGCCATCGACGCCATCAATCCGGTGCATACGCGCTCATAATTTCGTCATACTCAGGAATTGCGTTCGGCGCCGCAACATCGGAGTTGAGGCACGGTCAAGCCGCTCCCCAGCCTGCCTTCAAGGTAAGCCGAGGGGATATAATCATGCGTCTCAAGTTGTCGCCGCGGGCGGCCATGCTGACCTCCATCAGCGCGCTCGCCGTATCCGTCGCCGTCCCGACCGTCGCATCGGCCCAGGCCGTCGAACTGGACGAACTCATCATCACCGCCACCCGGCGCAACAGCACCGTCCAGGATGCGCCGATCAACATCGCCGCCGTCGGCGCCTCGGAGATCGAGGAGCAGGGTCTTGGCGACCTCGCCGAGGTGGCCAGGTGGGTGCCCGGCGTCCACATCGTCGACCAGGGCTCGCGCGGGGATAACCGCATCATTGTCCGCGGCCTCAACGCCGACCCGCTGGGCTCGGCCGAGGGCGTCGACAACAACGGCGGCGGCACGGTCGCCACCTATGTCGGCGAAATCCCGCTCTATGTGGACCTGAAGACCAACGACCTGGAGCGGGTGGAGATCCTGCTCGGTCCGCAGGGCACGCTCTACGGCGCCGGCACGCTGGGCGGCGCGGTGCGCTACATCCCGGCCAAGCCGCGGTTCGACGCCCCGATGATGGAGGTCCGCAGCGATCTTTATCAGTATTCCGAGGCGAACGACCTTTCGACCGACTTCGGCGTCACCCTGAACGCGCCGATCACCGACAGCTTCGCCCTGCGCGCCTCCTTCGACCGGCTGCATGACACGGGCTTCATCGACTACGACTACCTCGTCCAGCAGATCGCCATCTCCGATCCGGACCCCGACTTCAGCGATCCCGCCGACGTCGCCGCGAACCTCTACCAGAACAAGGACGCCAACTACGAGCACGTGGCCTCCGGCCGCATCGCCGCGCGCTGGGCGCCGACGGACTGGCTGGACGGCACGCTGACCTACTACTTCCAGGACTCCGATTCCGGCGGCCGGCAGGTCAGCCATCGCCGCACCGAACTGCAGACCGGCGACTACGTCTCGGCCGAGCGTGTGCCCGAGCCCAACCACCGCCAGAACGAGCTGCTCGCGCTGGAGATCTCCGCCGACCTCGGCTTCGCCGAACTGACCTCGGCGACGGGCAAGTCGCGCTATGTGGAAAGGGGCCAGCGGGACCAGACCGACCTGCTGATCAGCCTGGAATACTCCTACGAGGCCTTCCCCACCTTCACCGCCTACACGCTGGAAGAAGCCGGCCAGCAGGTGCTGAGCCAGGAGCTGCGGCTCGTCTCCAAGCACGAGGGGCCGTTCAGCTGGATCCTCGGCGGCTTCTACTACGAGCTCGACTCCAACTCCTCGAGCAAGGAGTTCACGCCGGGCTACGCCGAGTGGCTGGGGGGCGAGCGCCCCGACGCCCTGGAATACTACAACGTCGGACTGACCAGCCTGAAGGAAGAGGCCATCTATGGCGAGCTGACCTATGAGGTCACGCCCGCCTGGCAGGTGACGGTCGGCGCCCGGCGCTACGGCTACGAGCTGGAGACCTTCCAGGCGGTGGATTTCCCGCTGCTCAACAGCGTCTTCTTCGGCGCCGCGCCCGACGCCATCACCCTGGACTTCGAGCCGGGCGGCCAGGAGGACGACGGCTGGCTCTACAAGTTCAACACCTCCTACCAGTTCACCCCCGACATTCTGGGCTACTTCACGGTCAG
>Ga0155172_1349_pt1 | contig 16330 bp, 13 predicted proteins | sample RifCSPhighO2_01_FD_106140 | JGI IMG/M metagenome (GOLD analysis project Ga0155172, IMG submission 106140) | Phenylobacterium sp. RIFCSPHIGHO2_01_FULL_70_10 | reverse complement strand
TGCCCCCAGCGCGTCCAGGAGCGCGTCCAGCACGCCGGGAACGGCCGGCAGGGTCGCCAGCCGCTCGATCAGCGCCTCGCGCAGGGCCAGCGCCGCCTGGCTCTGCACCGGCCGGCCATCCTTCATCACCGGGACCAGCATGGCCTGCCCGTCTTCCCCCTCGACGGCCTCCATGAGGGTCGTGGGGAAGGCCCCCTTCAGATAGTCGAGCACGTATTCCTTGGGCGTCAGGTCGATCTCGAGATTGCGCCATTCCTCCGGCGGGATCTGCGCCAGCCGACGCTCCATGACCGCCTCGTTGGTGGAGACGATCTGCACGACCGCCGAGCGTCCCTCGGCGAGGTCGCGGCGGATGGCGGAAACCAGCGTCGGCGCCTTCAGGCCGGCCAGCAGATGGCCGAAGAAGCGCAGCTTGGCCCCCTCGAACGCCGACCGCGCGGCGCTGAGCGCCTGGCCGCTCTGCGCGTTGCCCTCGTCGTCGCAGACGCCGACCGCCCTCAGGGCGGCGGCGAGGTTGGCGTGGATGGTCTGGAAGGCGTCGGCCCAGGCGTCCCAGATCTCGCGGTCCCTGTCGCCGAGCGGATGGTTGAGCGGCTCGTACTCGACGCCCTCGAACGAGAGGCTCCTCGCCACATAGAGGCCCATGGCCTTCAGCTCCCGGGCGACCAGCTCCATGAAGGCGATGCCGCCAGCGGCGGCCGCCTCAAGGAAGGCCTCGCGGTTCGGGAAGGGCGCTTCGGCGCCGCCCCACAGCCCGAGCCGGCAGGCGTAGGCGAGGTTCTCGACCTCGGTGGCGCCCGTGGCGGAGACATAGACGACGCGGGCGCTGGGGAGCCGGTTCTGCAAGGCGATGCCCGCCAGGCCCTGTTGCGAAGCCTTGCGCCGGCCGCGCGGGCCCGCGCCCCCGGCCGCGCCCCCCATGGCGTGCGCCTCGTCGAACACCACCCCCCCGTCGAAATCGTCGCCGAGCCAGGCGACCAGCTGGTCGAGCCGGGACGCCTTCTGGCCCTTCGACGGCTGGCGCAGCGTGGCGTAGGTCGTGAAGAGCACGCCTTCGGCCAGCCCGATGGCCTCGCCCTGCCGCCAGGCGCCCTGCGGGACGATGTCCCGCGGCGAGCCGCCGATCGCCGACCAATCGCGCCGCGCGTCCTCCAGCAGCGCCTCGTTGCGGCTCAGCCAGACGGCCCGCCTGCGGCCCTGGGCGAAGTTGTCGGCGAGAATCCCCGCGATCTGCCGGCCCTTCCCCGCGCCCGTGCCGTCGCCCAGGAAGAACCCCTGGCGGCAGCGCAGGGCTCCCGGCTCGCCCTCCCGTGAAGGGACGAGCTCATGCGGCGCCTCGCCGGGGCGCCACCATCCCGGCAGGAAGGCGCTGTGCGCTTCCCCGGCATAAACGACCGTCTCGCACTGGGCGTCGGACAACCGCCCGTCGCGCAGGCTGGGAGGCAGGTGCGGCCGGTAGGCCGGGGCCGGCGGCGGGACGGAGGCCATGGCGCCCGACTCCACGAGCGGGGTCGGATGCGGGCGCGCCGTCTCGAACGCGATGCGGCCAAGCCGCCAGGCCTGGAACAGGCCGACGTCGCGGCCCTCCCCCGTCCAGTCGCAGACCGAGTATGCGAGCGGCGCTGCGCCTTCGAAAAACGCCAGGCGGGCGCCGCCTCGCCGGCGCGTCGTCTGGGCCCCGAGACCCAAAATGGGTCCGGCGATCCGGGGCCGGTCGCGGGCGAAGGCGCGCTCGGGGACAGCCGCCGCCAGGGCGGCTGCGGCGCTCAGATCGGCCGCGGGCAGGATGTCTCCGCAGCTTCCGCCTGTGCCGCGGTCCACCACCAGCAGCCCGGTGTCGATGTCGACGCCGTGACGGGCGAAGCTTCGGACCGGCAGCTGAAGCGCCGCCACAAGCCCGCCGCGCCTGGCCAGCGCCCGCTGCAGCTTATCGTCTCCCAGCGCCTGCGCCGGGACGATGGCGGCCATGCGGCCGCCCTCGGCGAGGCAGCCGAGGGCGGCGGCAAGGTGGCGCGCAAGGTCGGAGAAGGGCGGATTGACGAGCACGACGTCGAAGCGGCCCGCGCCCTCCAGCGTGTCGTCGACATGCGCGCCGTCGTCGCGGCTGCGGGCCGCCTCGGGGAACAGAGCGTCCAGCATGCCGGCGCGGTGAGGATCGAACTCATTCAGCGTCAGCACACCCCCGAGCGCCCGGGCGATCGCCGCCATCTGCCCGGTCCCGGCGGACGGCTCGAGCACCCGGTCCCCGGGTCGGACCTGCGCCGCAAGCGCGGCGATGGCGGCCACCGGCAGCGGGGTCGAGAACTGGTCGAGGGCCACCTGGTCCTCGCTGCGGCGGCTATGGGTGGGGCTGAGCCCGGCCAGCTGGTCCAGCAGGGCCGCGACCTCTCCAGGCGCCGCCTCCAGCGGGGCGACCTGGGGTTCCAGCCGGCGCACCTGCATCACCAGCGCGGCCTCCACCGCGTCATAGGCGTCGCGCCAGTTCCAGGCGCCGTCGGCGTCCGAACCGCCGAACGCCGTGGTCAGGGTCGTGGACAACAGCCGCCGCTCCAGCGGCCGGCCGCGCGCCAGATGCGGCAGCAGCGCCCGGGCGGCGGCCAGGACATTGGCGGTGCGGTCGGAGGCGGGCGGGCAGAGGGAAAGGGCGGCCATCGGGCAGGGGCTCCGGCCCGGGCGAAGGGCCGATCCCTCCGCCTTCATGGGCTCGCCAAGCCCGCCCTTCCTTCTTCGCCCCATGAGAAGTCCCGCTCCGGCCGGGCCGGAGCGGGACTTGCGAGATCGCATCCGCCGAGCGCGCGCAGGTGGGAGCCGCCGCACGAGGGCGGCGTCGGAGCTCCAGACGGGCCCGCCCCGGCGCGCCGGCTCCGACCGGCGGGACTCGCAGGGGCTCGCGACGGGCGGCGGCTCAGGGATGCGAACCTCAGGCGGCGAGCTCTTCAGGGCCGGCGGGCGCTATCGCCGCGTCCGTCTCGCCGGGCGCTTCGAGCTCCACCGCATCGCCGGCGGCGAGGCCCTCGTCGGGGACTTCGTCAGTCGCAGCCCAGGAGAGCCAGGCCGGCGCCCAGATGCGCGCGGCGGCCTCCTCCTCGACGAGCCCGACCAGCTCGTCCTTCTTCAGTGCGCGGGCCCGCTCGACGCCGGCGCCCATGCTCTCCAGCATGGCCAGCAGCTGCGGCTTGGAGTGCGGGCGCAGGAAAGCCTCGTCCGGCGTCCAGTACAGCGTGACGTCGGCCGCGCACAGGGCGGCGATCTCCGCCGCCTCGGCGCGGGCCGTGCGCCGCAGCGACGTGGTGCGCTCCTCCCGCAGGTCGAGCGAGAGGGCCACGAGCTCGGCCAGCAGCGCCATCTTCTCCCCATGGGCGAGGCCCGCGACCCAGCCGATCGGGGTCTTGCCGGAGATCTCCCAAGCGGCGCGCCGGTCGGCGAGGCGGCGCCGGACCTCCCCGTCGAGCACCTCGATGGCGGGCGCTCGGGGCCGGCTATACGCCTCTGCCGACACCGTGAGAGCGCCGCCGCCCTTGGCGAGCCCGCGGCGCAGCACCAGCACCGCGAAGAGCCGGGCGGTGAGCGCGACGAGGGCGGTGGTCGGATCGTCCGCCAGAGCGCGCACCAGGGCCCGCGTCGCGGCGTCGGTGCGAACCTCGTGCAGGGCGTGGCCCACCCCGTCCGTCTCGGCCGGGGCGGCGGCCGCCACCGGCTCCGGCTCGGGTTCGAAGCGCAAGGCCGGCAAGGAGGGGCGCCCGTCGGCCGGCGCCTCCGTCTCCGGGTCCTCCTCCAGCTCCGCGGCCGGCGGGCCGAGGAAGACCACGTCCAGGCCCGTATCCCCGTGAGGTGTGAGCACGGCCGCGGTGACCGTGCGCGTGGGCTCCGACAGTCGGTCGGCTGCAAGCCGCGCCAGGAGCCACGCCTGCAACGGCACCTCGGCGGCCGCCGCGCTGAGATCGACCGCCTGCAGCGCCTCGCCGGCCTGCCGGGCGGCGGCGCCCGCGTCGCGCCAGGCCCTCAGCTGCGCCTCGTCCAGTCCGAAGCCGTAGGCGTAGCCGAACGGCTCCTGGTCCTCCGCGGCCGCCGGCGCCGGGTCCGCCGTGACCTGCACCGCGAGGCCTTCGCCTCGAAGCGTGTCGGCGAAGGCCTCGGCGCGCTTCGTCCAGAGCTCCTGGAGGATCTCCGCATCCAGCAGCACGTCCGCACGCTCGCCGAAGAGGTCGCAGACGGTGCGGCCGCCCGCCTCCGCGTAGGCCTGGGCGCCCACGAGGGCAAAGCGGCGGTCGCGCGCGGTGATTGCGCCTTCGTCGAGCAGCTCGTTGACCCGCCACTCGGGAAAGCCGTGCCCGCTGAGGGCGACCTCCGCCAGCTCGGTCTGGGCCTGCTTGTCGGACAAGCGGGCGAGCAGCTTCGCCTGCCGCAGGTTCAGGCGGCCCTGGCGAAGCGCCGAAATCGCCTTGGCCGGCAGGGCCGAAAGCGCGGCGAGGCGGCGCACGTCGACGTCCGCATAGCCGAGCGCCGCGGCGATCACCGACGGTGTCAGCTTCGCCTTCAGCATCTTGCCGATGGAGACGATCACGTCGGCGACATGCACCGGCACGGCGGTGTTGGTGAGGAGGACGGCGGCGGCCTGGCGGGCCGGGTCGGTCTCTTCGAAGACCTCCACGGCATAGTCGCCGTCGATGTCGCCGGCCGCCAGCAGGATCTCTAGGGCCAGGAGGCGCCGCCGGCCGTCCAGCGCCATGGCGGGCTTTTCCTTGCGTCGCCCGGGCCGCACCGTCAGCGGCTGGAGCAGGCCCGCGGCCTTGATGGTCGCGGCCAGCTGCGGGATGTCCTCGTCGGCCGGCTCGCCGAAGCGCATGTTCTCAGGCGCCACGGCGATGTCCCTGAGGGCGTAGAACTTGCGCACGCGTTCGGGCGCGGTCGCGGTGGGGTCGGTCTTGGTCATGGGAGGGTCTCCGGCCCGCAGGCGGGCTCATCCCGCCCGTCCCGGGCGCCCCTCGCCGTCCTTCCTCCTTCCCTTGCCCAGCCGGACGCCATCACGCGTTGGCGCACCGCCGCCTCCGCGCGCTCCGCCATGGCGAGGTCGTTCCAGTCCCCGAACGGCGCCGGCGGCAGGTGGATCGTCGCGTTCACGGCCTCGCCGCGCAGCCGGCGCGCCAGGCGCCCGGCCGACGCTTCGCCGTCTGCCCCGCGGTCCGCGGCGATGACCACCCGGGGAACCCCCGGCGGCGGCGCCCAGCGGCGCAGGTTGCTGGTGCTGAGCAAGGCCCAGGCCGGAAGCCCGAAGCGCTCGCCCGCGGAGAGCGCGGTGAACACCCCCTCGGCAACCAGCAGAACCTCCGCCGGCGCATCGAGCCTCACCGCGCAGCCGGCCGGGAGCGTCCCGACTCCTCCGCCCCTCGATTTCCTTGGACACGCTCTTGCGGGATCCTAACCCCAAGAGGAGAGTCCGAGATGAAGCACAAGAAGGTCGAGTTGGTGAAGAGCGGGTCCGCAAGTCGCCGCCCAGGTCCGACGGACGCCAGACAGATGTTGAACTCGGATGGTTTGGCGCAAACGGCGAGTTGGTCGCCTGCGTGCTTATCGAAAGCAAAATCACGGCGGATTTCCAGCCCGCCCAGGCAGAGGCCTATCGGGCCGAGACGGCGGAGTATCGACGGAAGCTCGGCGAGCGAAGGGCCTGTTCGGCCCTGATCGCACCTGCACAGAAACTCGCAGCGCTAGCGGGACGCGAGCACTTCGACTTCGCGATCTCGCTCGAGGAGGTTGCCGATACGCTCCGCGAGCGGCTCGCCGGTGAAGAGGTCGCGGACGAGCTGGCGGCGCGGTTGAGAGTGAGGATAAGCCTCCTGGAAGCTCTTTGCGGGAAGAGGAGCGGCACGAGCTGGTCACCGGTCACGATCGCTGGGAAGCGTGACTTCGCTACCCAATATGCAGATCTCGCCTCGCTCATCGTGCCGAATCTGACGGTGCGTCCGTCAACGGACGGACCAAAGGCGTTGACCCGCATTTTTGACGGCCTGCGGGTCCAGGCGGACTTTCCATGCAACGTTAGCCTGCGCCACGAGTTCGGGACTGGTTCAGGGTTCAAGTACGCCAACATCCAATTCGCCGGCGCAGCTGAGGCGGTCTCATCCTTTAAGAGCCGGCCGGAACTATTCGCCTCCGTAGCTGCGGAGACCGCTGCGGCCGGGAAGTCGCTGGCCGTCCGCATCGCAACGCCTTCGCTCATCCCGGATGGCGGGCAATTCGAGGTACAGAAGGACAAGGTCAAAGCTGGGCTCGAGGCCGTCGCGCGCCTGGCACGATGGTTTGAAGAGCACCAACCGGCTTTGGCGTCGATCTTGCGGCGGGATCCCCAAGCCAGCGCACCACCTGACGCGAACCTCCAAAATGCAGTGGTCGCAGATCGCAGCCAGCTGGTGCGAGAACTGGAAATCCAGATGCGGAGCCTCGCTGACATTGCGATACGCGATTACGACTATACGCCGCGCTACTTCCTCAACATGATCAATGAGAATGGCGCGTTGGCGACGGCCCACGCGCTGCTGGCGGGCCAGCCTTCGGAAGGCTTCACCAAGCTCTGGAGTTTGGGTGCGCTTCACCTCTCCGTCGAAGCGTTCGTCGCCCGCGAACCATGGGCGTCTAGCGAGCTCTTTTCCGAAGACGAACTCAGACGGGCCCGTCGACGGCTCAGAGACGCGGGCTACGTCGCCGCCGCCATCGATTGAACTAGGGAGGACACGGCGCTGCTTCACGCCTTCATCACCAAGGGCGTCCGCCGCGTCCTCGCTTCCGCCGGCGCGGAGCACACGAACCGAAAGGATGAAGACGCGATCACGTCGATGGTCTTCACCCCGCTCACGTTCATGGCTCCAGATCAGGCGCTCCTTGCTCTGCACGCCTTGATCGGTGATCGCCTCATGTCGGCTGTGCGGGGCCGCGCACCCATTTCACATGAAGTGCACCTCTGGCCTCAGGGGCTCAAGGCGACCTCATGGAGCGGCGATGAGCCTTCTCGGTGTGAGCCAGACCTGGTGGTCAGGTTCGTGTTTTCGCGGGGCGACCCGGTGCTGGTCATCGGCGAGATGAAGTGGGAGTGGTTCATGTCGCCGAAAGTGCTGTCAGAGGAGGTCGGTCGGGAGATCGTCGCCGTTCAATCGGCGTGGCCGGGTACGCCGGTTCCGTTCGTGCTTTCGAAGTACAGGTACGACGTCCGGCCTGGACCCTATGAAGTCCTGTCCTGGTTCGAGGCCGCAAACCGCCTGAGGAACTTGGAAAGATCGTCGGACGAAGCTGCCGGGCGCTGGGCCCACCTCGTGCGTGAGTTCCTGGCGATCGCCGATGTGCGGGGATTTGGTGGATTTCCAAGTCCGCCTATTCCGTTCGCCATTCGGCGGGCGAGCGGCAGCGCCTTCTGGAGGGCCGGCGATGTCTGAGTGCGCAATATTCTTCGCCGCCGGCTTGATGGAGCGCGTCTGGCACGAGATCGAACATCTCTGTGAGGCCGCCCTGGATGGGCTGGAGAGGAGCGGGCTCGGGCTGACCTTTGCTGACCACCTGGAGCGATCGCCGTCCGGCTTCAGCGCTACCTACGGCTACACCTACAAGGTCACGGGCGCCTTTCGAAGCCAGAAGAAGCCAGCTCATCTGATGCTCGCCTTCGACCTTTCCCGGGCCGGCCCCCCGACGCGCTGGGATCCGGGCTCAGCGGCGCTTCTCTTGGTGGGATACGGACCCAGCGCAGACGATCCATGGGACCTGGACCTGTTGGCTTTCGGGACGGACGGCCTGCTGACGGACCCGGAGGTCCGTGCCGAGCTGATCCCAGCTCCAGGCTCCGGCGATCGCCTGCTCTGCTACCCCGATGAAGGCGACAAGGCCTGGTCTCGGCGCGCCTGGCTCTTTGCCGTCCCCTTTGCCGCACTCAGCGGGCCCGCCGAGGTCGAACAGAATGTGGTCAGGCCTGTCGTCAGCCTGATGGCGCGGGAGAAACCTAGCGTCGCCCCCTTGCTCGCATCGGAGGCCATCTCCTGGCCTGCTCCACAACCCTGATGCGCCTGCGGCGCGGACTCGCATCCGGGCCGATAGTCCCAAAGGACCATCGCACGACGACGTTTTCCCAGCTTTGATCCCAATTGGCTGGATGGGGAGAAAGCGGATGTCCTGAGTGGGCGTGCGGGCGAAGTTGTTGGGCGCGGCGGCGGGACTGCTCGCAGGCCTTCAGGCTGCGGGGCAGTTCGTTGCCTGGACCTTCGCCTACGCGCCCGCGCTCGAGCCTGGGCTTCGTCTCGGCCCCGAACTCGTCCTCTATGCGCCGTGGGCGATCGTCCACTGGCGCGAGGCCTTCGGCGACGAGGAGCCAAAGGTCTTCGGCGCCGCCAACGCGCTTCTGGTCGTGGGACTTGCGGGCGGGCTCGGCCTCGGCGTGCTGTTCGACGGCGATCCGCGAAGCCGCCGGACGCGCGGATGGGGCGCGCTGAAGGAAGCACGACGTGCCGGGCTCCTGCGCGGCAAGGGCTGCGTGATCGGAGAGATCTCCGGCCGGATCCTCGCCACGGACGATTTGAGGCCGACCCTCGTCACCGGCGGCACGCGCTCCGGCAAGGGCCGCGGCCATGTGGTGCCGAGCTTGCTCTGCTGGACGGCCAGCGCCCTCGTCCACGACCCCAAGGGCGAGCTGTGGCGGCTCACCGCAGGCTGGCGCGCGACCTTCTCCCACGCGCTCTACTTCAATCCGCGCAACGCCCATTCGGCGCGCTGGAACCCGCTTGCCGAGATCCGGCCGGGTCCCGCGGAGCTTGCCCAGGTGCAGCGGCTCGTCGCGATCCTGGCGGACCCCGGCGGCGTGCGCGACGACGAAGCGATCTGGGACAAGGCCGCGTCAGAGATCCTCGAGGCCGTCATCCTGCACGTCCTCTACACCGCGGACGATGCGGACAAGACGCTGCTGAAGGTCCGTGAGCTGCTCGCCGACCTGGACGACGCGGCCGACGTGATGATCAAGACCCTGCATCGGCGGGCGCCGAACGGCGAGCCGGAGTGCCACCCCTTCATCCGCACCGCGTGCAAAGGCTATGCGGCGATGCACGACCGCTTCCGGACCTCGGTCCAGGGCACCGCCCGCTCCTACCTGAAGTGGCTCGCCGGCGATGATGTCGAACGCGCGCTGTCGGCCTCCGACTTCGCGCTCGGCGACCTGATGTGCGCGAGAGCGCCAGTGTCGCTTTACGTCCAGCTCGCGCCCGCCGACGCCGCCGCCCTGAAGCCGCTGGTGCGACTGCTGTTCTATGCGGCGGCGCAGTCCCTGACCGCCGAGGAGAAGGCCGACCTGCACGGCCGCCCCAAGCGCCACCAGCTGCTGATGATGATGGACGAGTTCCCGCTCCTCGGCCGCGTGGAGTTCTTCGAAAAGAGCCTGCGCCTGATGAGCGGCTACGGGCTGAAGACCATGTTCGTGGCCCAGAGCCTCAACGACATCGTCGAGACCTACGGCGCCAACAACACCATCCTGGACAACTGCGCGGTCTACACCGCCTTCGCTGCGCTCGATCCGCTCACCCAGGACAAGGTGAGCCGGCTCACCGGAACGACGACGGAAGTGCGGGTCTCGCGCTCGAGCCCGGCAGGCCTCAGCGCCGGTCGAAGCTCCGTGTCCCGCTCGGAGGTGGAGCGGCCGCTGCTGGAGCCGGGCGAGATCCGCAGCCTTCCCGACGACGAGCAGCTGGTCTTCGCCGCGGGCTTCAGGCCGCTGCGCGCCAGGAAGCTGCGATACGACGAGCGCGAGCCTTTCCGCTCGCGCGCCGCCCTGCCGCCGCCGGACCAGGCCGCGGCGATCGACGCGCCCGTTATCCCACCGCATCCGTGGGCCGGACGCCGCGCCCTGGGCGAGGACCGGACCGCCGCCCTGCCGCTGTTCAAGGAGGTGGAGGCGGCGATCCAGGACAAGAAGGCGGTCGCCAAGGCGGCTGAAATCTACGAGCGCGTGGCCGGCGAGATGGCCGCCCAGGAAGCCGCGCTCGACCATCTGCAGGGACTTAGGAATGGCTAGGAAGGACATCACCGCCACGCGCGTGCAGGTTTACCTCAACGATCCGAAGGTGGCCGAAGCGCTCGCCCGCGAGGCTCAGACGAGCGCCGTGCCCATAAGTCAGGCCGCCGCGCGGGCGATCACCCGCGGCCTGCAGCGCAACCCGGCGGCGGACCCGGGCGACCGCCTGCTGCAGCTCGAACGCTCGCTCCGCGACCACATGCGCTCGACCGCCCGGGACATGCAGATCGTCCAGGAGCTGCTCGTCGAGGTGGCCCGGGCCTTCTTCCTGCGCCTGCCGGACGCCCTGGTGGACGAGGACCCCACGGTCCAGGCGGCCGTGGAGCGGCGCATCGAACGGCTGCTCGACGCCACCGCGGCGCGGATCGTCAGCGGCGCGGGCCGCACCCGCCATACGGAGGCGCCCGCCCCGGTCTTCGAAGCGTGGGAGCCGCAGGACTCCTCCGGCGTCCGCGAGGAGCCCCGCAGCTTTCAGGCCGCGGAATGACGCCGCAGCACCCGATCGTCGCCGAACGCAAGCTCGAGGCGCTGCGTCACGCCCTCGGCGGCGACGTGCTCGCCGCCCTGCTGGAGCCGAAGGTCGTGGAGATCCTCGCCAATCCGGACGGGCGGCTCGTGCTGGACACCCTGGGCGAGGGAAGAAGCACGCTCGACGGCCGCCTGAGCGCCGAGGCGCGCGAGCGCGTCATCCGCCTCATCGCCGATCACGTGGGCGAGCCCGTTACCCGCGAGGAGCCGAGGCTCTCCGGCGTGCTGCCGAGCGGCGAGCGCTTTCAGGGCTTTCTGCCGCCGGTCACCGCGCAGCCGGCCTTCTCGATCCGCAAACGGCCGCCGGTGATCTGGCGGTTGTCGGACTACGTCGAGCAGGGCGTGCTCACGGAGGCTCAGGCCGCGGACCTGCGCCAGGCCGCGGAGGACCGGCGCAACATCCTGATCTCGGGCGGGACAGGGTCGGGCAAGACGACGCTGGCCAATGCCCTGCTCGCCGAGCCGGCGTTCGCCGAGGACCGGGTGTTCCTAATCGAGGATACCCCCGAACTGCAGTGCTCGGCCTGGGACCTGGTGCCGGTGCTCACCCGGCGGTTTCCAAAGCCCATCGGCGTCGTCGACCTGGTGCGCGACGCCCTGCGCATGCGGCCCGACCGGATCATCGTCGGGGAGATGCGCGATGGCTCGGCCGCCCTGGAGACGCTGAAGGCCTGGAACACCGGCCATCCTGGGGGCCTCTCCACCATCCACGCCAACTCGGCGGAGGAGGCGCTGGCGCGGCTGGAGGACCTGCTCTCCGAGGTCACGGTCCGGACGCCGAAGCGCCTGATCCGCCAGGCCGTGAACATGGTGGTGCATATCCGCCGGACCGCGGAAGGCCGGACGGTCGAGGCCATCCTGACGCTGAACGGGACGGGCCCATGACCCCGCAGCTGACTGCGAGCCAACGACCTGGGCCGCGGCGGCGAGAGATTTTCGCCGACACGTAAGATGTATGACGATCTGCAGTCAGATAAACGACAGTACCCTCGCGGCCCGTTCTCGACTTATCGCAAGTCGTCAGCGCAACTCATCTCGACTTTACCCAATATATTCTGCAACTAAGCAGTGTTAACGCGCAATTTCCTGTTGACGACCTGTGGATATGTTTGCTTGCGTTGAGTCGGCCGCCTGAGCGCGGCTCTCGATCACGGAAGCGCGTCATGCGACGAATACTTGCGCGCCGCCTCGGCGCCGCCACGGCCATCTGCGGCCTGATGATCGCCGGACCGGCGCTGGCCGGCGGCTCTGGAATGCCCTGGGAGGGCCCCCTTCAGCAGATCGTCGACTCGGTCACCGGCCCGGTGGTCCAGGCCGCCGCCGTCATCGCCGTCGTGCTGTTCGGCGCCGGCGTGGCCATGAGCGAGGGCGGATCGTCCATGCGGCGGGGCCTGGGCATCCTCTTCGGCCTCTCCATCGCCTTCGCCGCGTCGACCTTCTTCCTCGACTTCTTCGGCTTCGCCGGCGGCGCGGAGATCGGCTGATGGAGCGGCGGCCCGACGGTTGGGAGCTCCCCGTGGCGCAGGCCCTGTCCGAGCCCGTGCTGCTGGCCGGCATGCCCCGCGACTACGCCATCCTCATGGGCACCATCGCCCTGATGCTCGGCCTGGCGCTCCGCATCTGGTGGCTGGGGCTCTTGTGGTGGGCGGCCGCCCACGCGCTCGGCCTCTACTGCGCGCGGGCCGACAAGCGATTCTTCGACGTGCTGCGGCGGCACCTGAAGCTGCCCGGCCATCTGGATGCATGAACCATACGCTTCCTTGACGAGCATCGCCGCCGGCCCGCCACGCTCGCCGACCACCTCCCCTGGGCAGGCCTGGTCGCGCCTGGCGTGGTCCTCAACAAGGACGGCTCGTTCACCACGGCCTTCCGCTTCCGCGGCCCCGACCTTGAGTCTTCCACCGAGGATGAGTTCGTCGCCGTGCGCGCGCGCATCAACAACGCCCTGAAGCGCCTTGGCACCGGCTGGTGCCTGCACGTCGAGGCCCGCCGCCGGCCCGGAGAGCCTTATCCGGAAAGCGGCTTCTCCGTCCCGGCCGCCTGGCTGATCGACGCCGAGCGGCGCGCGCAGTTCGAGGACGCCGAGCCCGCCTTCGAGACCGAATTCCGCGCCGCCCTGACCTGGCTGCCGCCGGCCGACGAGACCCGCCGGCTTGAACGGTGGCTCTATGACGGTCTCGCCCGCGCCGGCCGGGACTGGCGCGCGAGCCTGGAGCGTTTCCAGCGCGACGCGGCCGCCGTGCTCGACCTCCTGGCCGACGCCCTGCCAGAGACCGCCCCTCTCGACGACGAGGCGCTGCTGACCTGGCTGCACGACTGCGTCTCGCCCAAGCCGCATCCGGTCGCGCGGCCCGAGACCCCGATGTTCCTCGACGCCCTGCTCGCCGATGCGCCGCTCACCGGCGGGGTCGCCCCGCGGCTCGGCAGCTGCTGGCTGAAGGTGGTCAGCGTCCGGTCCCTGCCGGCGGCCACCCGTCCCGGCCTGCTCGATTCTCTGTCGACCCTGCCGTTCCCCTACCGCTGGAGCGCGCGCTGGATCGGCCTCGACAAGGCCGACGCCGAGCGGGAGATCGTGCGGCTGCGCAAGCGCTGGTTCGCCAAGCGCAAGGGCGTTGGCGTCCTGCTCCGCGAGGCGATCACCAAGGAGGAGGTGCCGCTTCTCGACACCGACGCGGCGGCCAAGACCGATGAGTGCGACGGGGCGCTCGAGGCGCTCGGCGCCGAGGCCTGCGCCTACGGCTACCTGACGCTGACCGTCAGCATCCTCGAGGCTGACGCCGCCCTGGCCGCAGAAAAGGCGCGCGCGGTGGAAGCGGTCCTCAACGCCCAGGGCCTGGTCGCGAAGGTGGAGGACCTGAACGCCGTCGAGGCCTGGCTCGGCTCGCTGCCTGGCGAGCCCTACGCCGACGTCCGCCGCCCGCTCGTCTCGACCCTGAACCTCGCCGACCTGCTGCCGATCTCCACCGCCTGGGCAGGCCCGAAGGAGGACGCCGCGCTCGCCGCGCCGCCGCTGGCCGTCGCCCGCACCACCGGGGCGACGCCCTTCCGTCTCGTGCTGCACGTGGGCGACGTCGGCCACGCCATGGTCGTGGGGCCCACCGGGTCGGGGAAAAGCGCGCTGCTGTCGTTCCTGACCATGCAGTGGTTCCGCTATCCGGGCGCCCGGGTGGTGTTCTTCGACAAGGGACGCTCGGCGCGGGCCGTCACTCTGGCCGCCGGCGGGACGTGGCGGGCGCTGGAGCCCGGCGCGCCGTTCGCGCTGCAGCCCCTGGGTCGGGTCGACCAGGACGGCGAGCGCGCCTGGGCCGCCGAATGGCTGGCCGAGACCGTGCGGCTGGCGGGCCTGACCATCACGCCCCGCCTGCGCGAAGAGATCTGGACGGCGCTCGGCGCGCTGGCGGATGCGCCGGCCCCGCAGCGCACCCTTACCGTCTTCTGCGCCCTCATCCAGGACCGCGCCGTCGCCAACGCGCTGGAGCCCTTCACCCTGCAGGGGCCGCACGGTTCGCTGCTCGATGGGGCCGAGGAGCGGGTGGCCGCGAGCGCCTTCGACACCTTCGAGCTCGACAGCCTGATGGCGACGCCGTCGGCCATGGCGCCGGTGCTCTCGGCGCTGTTCCATCACCTGGAGCGCGGCTTCGACGGCAGCCCCACGCTGCTGGTGCTGGACGAAGCCTGGCTGTTCCTCGGGGACACCGCCTTCGCCGCCAAGGTGCGCGAGTGGCTGAAGACCCTGCGCAAGAAGCGGGTGGCCGTGGTGTTCGCCACCCAGAGCCTCGACGACATCGCCGCGTCCTCGATCGCCGCCACCCTCATCGAAAGCTGCCCGACGCAGGTGTTCCTGCCGAACCCGCGGGCCCTGGAGCCCACCTCGGCCGAGCTCTACGCGGGCTTCGGCCTCAACCGCCGTCAGCTGGAGCTGATCGCCTTCGCGACGCCCAAGCGCGCCTACTACTGGCGCCAGCCCCAGGGGCGGCGGCTGTTCGACCTGAAGCTCTCCGGCGCGACGCTGGCGCTCTGCGGCGCGTCAGCCCCGGAAGACCACGCCCTGATCGACGCTGTGCTCGCCCGCTCCGGCGAGGCCGACTTCGCCCGCGAATTCCTCAAAGCCAAGGGAGTGCTCCATGTGGCCCCCGTCTTCGACGCCTTCCGCGCGCCGCTCGCGGCCGAGTAGCCTCGCCCTCGTCCTGCTGGCGACGGCGACGCTGACCAGCGCCTGCAGCGACGCCAAGCCCGCCGCGGCCCAGCAGGTGGTGTTCGACCCGAAGAACCACGTGGAGAACGCGCTGCAGGCGGCGCGCCAGCTCGAAAGCCTCGCCAACGAAGCACGCAGCCTCGCCAACCAGGCCCGCACTCTCGCCGCCTCGCCCTACAGCCATCTCGGCGAGACCTCGCAGACCCTGAAGGACATCAGCGAGCTCGCCCGCACGGTCCGGGGCGTCGCCGCGGATGTCGGCGACCTGCAGAACCAGTTCGCCGACCTCTACCCGACCGCCGTGGACGGCCTCGATCCGAGGAAGGCCCTGCAGCAGCACCAGGCGCGCACGGCCAACGCCCGCGAGACCGCCCAGGACCTCGCCCGCACCGCCGCGGAGCTGGAACGCCTCAGCCAGGGCCGCGAGCGCAGGGTCAGCGGCGCCCTCAGCGCCAGCCAGTCGGCGCAGGGCCAGACCGCCGCGATCCAGTCCTCGAACCAGCTGCTCGTGGTCCTCGCCGAGGATCTCGGCTCGCTCCGCACCATCCTGCTCGCGCAGTCGCGCCTCATGGCCGAGGACAGCGCCCGCCGCGCCGCCGAACGCGCGGCCGCCACGGACGCCCGCAAGCAGTTCTGGGCCCGCGACGACAGCACGCCGATCGCACCGCCCGAGTTCGACCCGCTACCGCACGCGAGGAAGTAGCGCGCCATGCCGGCTTCGCCCCAAACCGCCAACGACCTGATGACGGTGTTCTCGAACACCGTGTCGGCTGGGTTTGATGCGCTCAGCGGCGCCGTGAACGGCGTCTTCGCGCTGATGATTGCCCTTGTGGTGGCTCTTACGGGCATTCAATGGGCGCTGTCGGCCAATCGTGAAGTGCTCGCCTCCGGCTTCGGCAAGGTCCTGCTGATCGGGTTCTTCGCCTACGTCATCAATGACTGGCAGGCTCTGTCCCAGACTCTCTTCAGCGGCTTCATCCAGCTCGGCTTGGCCGCGGGCGGCGGCAGCCTGTCGCAAGGCGATTTCCTCAATCCCGGCGAGATCCTTCGCCAGGGCTGGCAGATCGTCAGAGCCCTCGGCGAGACGCCGGCGCCGGTCAACAACCCTGTCGACATCGCCGGCAACCTGACCGACGCGCTGATCCTCGGCCTGGCGATGATCGGCATCATGATCAGCTTCGCCGTCCTGGCGATCCAGATCATCGTCACCCTCCTGGAGTTCAAGATCGTCACCCTGGGCGGCTTCGTGCTGCTGCCCTTCGGCATCTGGTCCAAGTCGTCCTTCCTGGCGGAGCGGCCGCTCGGCTACGTCGTCTCCTCGGGCCTGAAGGTTCTCGCGCTCGCCATCGTCGTCTCAGGCGCGCGCTCGGTGTTCGACCAGCTGCAGCCCAGCGCCAACCCCGACCTCTATGAGGCGCTGGCGATCCTGGCCGCCTCGATCCTGCTGGCCATGCTGTCGATCTTCATCCCCAACCTCGCCGCCGCGCTGGTCACCGGCGGCCCGGCCCTGGGCGCGGGCGCCGCGGCCACGGGCGCGCTGGCCGTGGGCGGGGCCGGCGCCCTGGCGG
>Ga0155172_1336_pt2 | contig 16921 bp, 11 predicted proteins | sample RifCSPhighO2_01_FD_106140 | JGI IMG/M metagenome (GOLD analysis project Ga0155172, IMG submission 106140) | Phenylobacterium sp. RIFCSPHIGHO2_01_FULL_70_10 | reverse complement strand
CCAGACCAGCAACGAGGGCCTGCGCGCCGTGGACGAGACCGCCCGCGCCATGGACGCCATTCGCGATCAGGCCGAGGCGGTGGCCGAGAACATCGTCGCCCTGAGCGAGAAGACCCAGGCCATCGGCGACATCATCACCACGGTGAACGACATCTCCGAGCGCTCGCACCTCCTGGCGCTCAACGCCGCCATCGAGGCCGCCGCCGCCGGCGAGAGCGGGCGCAGCTTCTCGGTCGTGGCCTCGGAAATGAAGCTGCTCGCCGACCAGGCCAAGGACGCCACCAACCAGGTGCGTTCGATCCTTGGCGACATCCAGCGCGGCATCAATTCCTCGGTCATGCTGACCGAGGAAGCGGTCAAGCGCGTGGCCGCCGGCAAGGAGCGCACCGACACCACCCAGCGCACCATCACCGAGATCACCGCCCGGGTGCAGGAGAGCGTCCAGACCTTCCAGCAGATCGTCGCCTCCACCAACCAGCAGCAGCTCGGCATCGAACAGGTCATGGGCGCCCTGCAGAATATCCGCCAGGCCAGCCAGCAGACCGCCGTCGGCACGCGCCAGCTGGAGGAGGCGGCGGGCAATCTCGCCGGACTGTCCCAGCAGCTGCTGGCCCTGGCCGACCGCTACAGGGTCTGATCGGCGCCCGTGCCCGAGCTTCGCGCCCAGCTGCTGGCGGCCTTCGAGGTCGAACACCGCGACCATGTGGAAGCGGTCCGCCGCGCCCTGACCCATCCGGCGGAGGCGGACCTGCGCGAGATCTTCCGGCGGGTTCACAGCCTGAAGGGCGCCGCTAGGGCCGTGGATCTCGCGGCCATCGAGGATCTCGCCCATCGGCTGGAAGAGCGACTGGCCGAGGTGATGGAGACCGGCGCCGGCCTGTCGGCCCAGATGGTCGACCTGATCCATGTCGGCCTCGACGCCATCGAGGCCCAGGCGGCGGCCGAGCGCCAGGGTCAGCCGCCGCCGGACCCCACGGCCGCGATCCAGGCGCTCGCCGGCCGGGCCGCGGCGCCGGAGGAGGCTCCCGCAGCGCCCGCCTCGGCGCCCGTTCCGGCCGAAGCCGGACCGCCGGGCGAGAAGGCGCCGGAATATGTTCGTGTGGACGCCGAGCTGGGCCTTCGCCTGAGCGAGGCCATGCATCAGCTGTCGGCGGACCTGCTGGCGGAAGAAGCCCTTGTCGAGGTGGTCCAGCGCCTGCAGCGCGACGGCCGGACCCTGGAGCGGCTGTGGGGCGAAGTGCGGATGCGCGGCGCCGGACGCGAGGGTCCGCACGTGCAGGCCTTCGAGGCCGGACTGCGCAGTCTGACGCGCGAGCTTTCGGCCCTGGCGCAGCGTCACGCCCGCGCCAGCTGGGCGGTCGGCCAGAGCGCCGCGGCCCTGCGCTCGCAGGTCGACGAAGTCGCGCTGACCCCCGCCGAAAACCTGCTGGGCGACCTGGCGCGGATGACCCGCGACATCGCCCGCGAGCAGGGCGTGGAGGTCGAGGTCCGTTTCGAAGGACTGGAGGTGCGGGCCGAACGGCGGGTGCTGCAGGCCCTGCGCGACCCGATCATCCACCTGCTGCGCAACGCCATCAGCCATGGCGCCGAGCCGGCCGACGTGCGCGAGCGCGCCGGCAAGCCCAGCCGTCTGCAGGTCGGCCTCCGCGCCCGGGCGCGCGGCGGGCGGCTGGAGGTCCGCGTCTTCGACGACGGCCCGGGGCCGGATCTCGCCAAGATCGAGGCCGCGGCCGTGGCGCGCCACCTGATGCCGCCGCGCCGGCGCGGCGACCCGCCGCGGGCGGCCGACGAAATCCTCGCCCTCGCCTTCGAGCCCGGCGTCTCGGTGACCGCCTCGGTCGACCGCATCTCGGGCCGCGGCATGGGCCTGTCGGCCGTCAACCAGACCCTGCTCGCGCTCGGCGGATCGGTGCGCCTGACCCACCGGGATCCGGTCGGCGCCGAGGTCATACTGTCGGCCCCTCTGTCGGCGGCCCGGCAGACCCTGGTCATCCTCCGCGCCGGCGATGCGCTTTTCGCCCTGCCAAGCTTCGGCGTGAGGTCCCTGTTGCGGCTTTCCGGCGCCGATCTCGAAATCGTCGAAGGCGTTCCGAGCGCACGGATACAAACCGACGGCTCGGACATTGTTACGCCCGTGCTTCCGCTCCGCGCCCTTCTCGACGACCTCCCGCTCGCCCCGCCCGATCCCGCCGCCGCGATCCCTGCGGCCCTTCTCGTGCGCGGCGACCGTCGGCTGCTCGTGGCCGTGGACGCCGTCGAGGATGTCCGGGAGCTCACGGTGCAGTCGCTGCAGGACAGTCGAGCCTATCCCGGCCTCAGCGCCGGCGCGGCCCTGCTGGACGACGACCAGCCGGTCCTCGTCCTCAGCGCCGAGGCGCTGGTGGAACGCTGGCTGCGCAACGCTCGCCGGCTGTCGGCCTCGGCCCTCGGCCTGGCGCCGCCACAGGCGTCCGAATCCCGCTCGGCGCGTACGATCCTTGTGGCCGACGATTCCATCACCACCCGCACGCTGGAGAAGAGCATCCTCGAAGCCCAGGGCTACCGCGTGGTCCTGGCGGTCGACGGCGTCGACGCGCTCAACACCCTGCGCTCGGGGGGCGTCGTCATCGACGCCGTCGTGGCCGACATCGAGATGCCCCGCATGGACGGCTTCTCTCTCCTCCAGGCGATCAAGGCCGACGCCGGCCTGGCCGAGCTGCCGGTCATCCTGATGACCTCGCGCGACGATCCGCAGGACGTCCGCCGCGGGCTCGACCTGGGGGCCGAGGCCTACATCACCAAGCAGAAGTTCGATCAGCGCGAACTGCTGGCGACCATCAGCCGGGTTCTCTGATGTCCCGGCCGGTTCGCGTCATGATCGTGGAGGACTCGCTGGTCGTCCGCCAGCTCCTGTCGCACATCATCGGACGCGACCCGCGGTTCGTCGTGGCCGCAGCCGTGGAATCGGCCGAGGCGGCGCTGGCGGAAATCGAGCGGGTGAAGCCCGACGTCATCTCCATGGACATCCGCCTGCCCGGCATGGACGGACTGGAGGCGACCCGCCGGATCATGTCGGAGCATCCGACCCCCATCGTGGTCATCGCCGACGCGGTCGAGGACGCCTCGCTGCGCATTTCGATGAATGCGCTGAAAGCCGGCGCCCTGACCGTGGTGGAGAAGCCGACCGGCCCCGCCAGCGCCAGCTACGAGCATCTGGCCGACACCATCTGCACCCAGCTCTTCATCATGAGCAGCGTGCCGGTGATCCGCCGTCGCAACATCGGCGCCCCCTCGCCGGTTCGTGCGCCGATCACCACGGGCGCGCGCCGCGGCCCGTTCGAACAGCTCGACTATCTCGCCCTGGCCGCCTCCACAGGCGGACCGCCGGCCCTGGCCCGCGTGCTGGGCGGCCTGCCGGCGGACTTCCCCGCCCCGGCCTTCGTGGTCCAACACATGGGCGCAGCCTTCATGGAGGGCTTCGCCCGCTGGCTGGACGGCCAGACGCCCCTGTCGGTGAAGGTGCCCTCCGACGGAGAGACGGCCGAGCCCGGCTTCGTCTATGTCGCGCCCGGCGACCGGCACCTCGCCGTCCGCATCGGCGGCGTGATGCGCCTGACCCGCGACCCGCCGCAGGGCGGACAGCGGCCGTCGGCCAATGTGCTGTTCTCGTCCCTCGCCCAGTCGGCGGGCGAGCGGACGCTGGCCGTCCTGCTCACCGGCATGGGCGAGGACGGCGCAGCCGGCCTCGCCGATCTGGCGACGGCCGGCGGTCACACCATCGCCGAACACGCCAGCACGGCGGTGGTGAACGGCATGCCCGGCGCGGCCGTGCGCCTGCGCGCGGCTCGCGACGTCCTGCCCCTCGACCTGATCGCGCCGCGCATCCTGCAGCTGGCCTCCCTCGGCAGGGCCGCCTCGTGACTCCCGGTGATCCTCCGGCCCGGGTCCTGGTGGTCGAGGATTCGGAGACCCAGGCTCTGGCCCTGCGTGGCCGCCTGGAAGCCGAGGGCTATGTGGTCGACACCGTGGGCAGCGCCGAAGCCGCCCTGGAGCGCCTGAACGGGCCGCTGCCCGACCTGGTGGTGGCCGATTTCCACCTGCCGGGCATGGACGGACGCGAGCTGTCGCGCCAGCTGCGCCTCAACCGGCGCACCCGCACCCTGCCGCTGCTCATGCTGACCAGCGCGCGCGAACAGGACCTCGAGCGCCAGGGCCTGGAAAGCGGGGCCGACGCCTATGTGGCCAAGTCGGCCGACGTGGACGTCATGTTGGCCCGTCTCCGCGCCCTGCTGCGGCGCGGCAGGCCAGGGGCGGCGGAACGCTCCGTGGCCGACGATTTCCGGCCGGCCCGGATCCTGGTCGCCCACGACAGCCCGACGCAGCGGCTGCGGCTGAGCGCCCTCCTCGCTCATGGCGGCTACGAGGTGGTCCAGGCCGCCGAGGCCGACGCTGCGCTCGCCCAGGCGAAGGAAGGCGTCGACTGCGTGATCGCGCCGGCCCGCGGCGCGGCGCTGGACGGCCTCGCCCTTTGCCGGAGCCTGGACGGCATCCGCGAGCGGCTCGCCTCGCCCTTCCAGATCATCCTCATTGGTCCCGGCGCTTCCGATCCCCAGGCCCTGGCCGCGGCGTTCGACGCCGGCGCCGACGACGTGACGGCCAGCGACGACAGCGACGAGGCGCTGCGCACGCGGGTCCGGGCGCTGGTCCGGCGCAAGCTGCTCGCCGAAGAGACGCGTCGCGCGGAGGAGGCCGACGCCCGGGCGGCGGCGGCCGATGAGCTGGCCCGCGCCAACGCCGAGCTGGAAGCGGCCAACCGGCAGCTGCGCGAGGCCCAGGCTCAGCTGGTCCAGTCAGCCAAGATGGCGTCCCTGGGCGAGCTGGTGGCCGGCATCGCCCACGAGATCAACAATCCGCTGGCCTTCATCCTGGGTCACCAGGGCACGGTGGAGCGGCTGACCCGGCAGGTCCTGGAAAGCGCAAGCCTTGAGCCGGACCAGGAACAGGCGCTGGGCAAGGCGGCCGAGCGGCTGAGCGCCATGCGGCTCGGGCTTCAGCGCATCCAGGGCCTGGTGCTCAACCTGCGGAAGTTCTCGCGCCTCGACGAGGCCGAAGTGCAGCGCCTGGACGTGCCGGACGCCATCGAGACCGTGCTCGCCCTGCTGGCGCCCAAGCTGGGCGCCATCGAGGTGCGCCGGCGGCTGGAGGCGAGACCGCACTTCACCGGTTCGCCGGCCCTGCTCAACCAGGTGGTCATGAACATCGTCTCCAACGCCGCCGACGCCCTGGGCGGGCCGGGGGTGATCGAGGTCGCCACCTCAGATGACGGAAAGACCTACCGGATCGAGATCAATGACTCCGGCCCCGGCATTCCTCAGGATGTGCGCGACCGCATCTTCGAGCCTTTCTTCACGACCAAGCCGGTCGGTTCGGGCACGGGCCTCGGCCTGGCTATCGCCTATGCCGTCGTTCGGGCGCATAAGGGCGAGATCAGCGTGGGGGACGGGCCGCTCGGTGGAGCGCGCTTCTTGATCGAGCTGCCGATGGACGACCAGGCATGACCGCGGCTTCCGATTCCCGTCCCATCCTGCTGCTCGTCGACGACGAGCCGGACATCCTGGTCGCCCTGGAGGACCTGTTCGAGGACGACTATCGCGTCGTGGCGGCTCGATCCGGGCGGGAAGGCCTGCAGAGGCTGACCGAACTGCGCGAAGTGGCGGTGATCCTCTCCGACCAGCGCATGCCCGAAATGACCGGGGACGCCTTCCTCGCCCAGGCGCGAGAGATCTCCGACGCCCAGGCGATCCTGCTCACCGGCTATGCGGACCTGAGCTCCGTCACCTCCGCCCTCAACCGGGGCGGCATCGTGGGCTATGCGGCCAAGCCCTGGGAGCCTGACGGGCTCCGGGCCATGGTGGCGACCGCCGCCGAGCAGCACCGCCTGAAGCGCGCCCTGCACCAGGAACGCGCCCTCCTCCGGGGCCTGATGGCGCACCTGCCGGCCGCCGTGGCGGTGAAGGACGCCGACGGGCGGTTCGTCCGCATCAATGAGAGGAAGGCCGAAACACTCGGCCTGCCGCCCGAGGCCAGCCTTGGCCGGACCGAGCCTGAGCTCGGCGGCCGTGGGCGTCCCGACGCCGAGCAGATGGCGGTGAATGAGCGGCGGACCGTCGAGGTCCTGGACGAGCGGCAGACGGAGACCGGACCGCAGTGGCTCGAGACCTCCGTGGTGCCAGTGCCCGACGCGGATGGGGAGATCGGCCATCTCGTGGTGCTGGAGCGCGACGTGACCGACGAGAAGCTGGCGGAAATGCATCTGCGCCAGTCGGACAAGCTCCGCGCCTTGGGCACCCTCGCCGGCGGCGTCGCCCACGATTTCAACAACCTGCTGACGGCCATCATCGGCAGCCTGGAACTGGCGGCGCGCCGTCTGGGGGACGAGCGGGCGGTCCGCCGCTATCTCGACAACGCCACCCTGGCGGCCCAGAAGGGCGCGGGGCTGACCCAGCGGCTGCTGGGCTTCAGCCGTCAGACCGAAAGCCGCGGCGCGGAGGTCACCGACCTCGGCGCCCTGCTCCTGGAAACGCGCGATCTGGTCGAGCGCACCCTGGGCGCATCGGTTCGGACCCTCTGGGATGTGGCGCCCGGCCTGTGGCCGGCGGCGATCGAGCCCGACCAGTTCGAACTGGCCCTGCTGAACCTGACGGTGAACGCCCGCGACGCCATGCCCGACGGCGGGGACATCCTGGTGACGGCGGAAAATCTGAGCCTTGAGGAACCGCCTGCGGGCCTCGACCTGGCCCCGGGCGACTATGTTCGGGTCTCCGTCCGCGACAGCGGAGAGGGCATGTCCCCCGAGGTGCTGGCGCGGGTGCTGGAGCCCTTCTTCACCACCAAGCCCATGGGCAAGGGCACGGGTCTCGGCCTGCCCATGGCCTACGGCTTCGCCCAGCGCTCAGGCGGCGCCCTGGAGATCTGCAGCGAGCTGGGCCAGGGGGCCGACATCCGCATCTATCTGCCGCGGGCCGCCGTCAAGCCGGGCGAGAGCGCCGTCCCCGCCGCGGCGGAGGGCGCCGCATCGCCGGCCCGCGGGGATCGCCGCGTGCTCGTCGTCGACGACGAAGCCGCGGTGCGGTCGGTGACGGCCGGCTTCCTGCGCGACTGCGGCTACGACGTGGTCGAGGCCGACAGCGCCGCGACGGCCCTGGACCTGATCGCCCGGGACGAGCCCGTCGATCTCGCCCTCGTCGACTTCGCCATGCCGGGCCTGAACGGCGTGGAGTTCGCGCGCCGGGCGCGGCCGCTGCGGCCGAACCTGCCGATCATCCTGCTGACCGGCTATTTCGACGTCGAGGTGCCGAACGACGTCGCGCTCGTCCACAAGCCGTTCAGCAACGCCACTCTGCAGGCGGCGATCGCCGAGGCCTGGGCCGCTTCGGCGCCGGCGGACGCCTAAAGGGCTTGCCTCGGGCCGCCTGATCGCCAAGCTTCCCCCCTTTGTGCAGCGTTGAGGGGGCGGCATTGGCGACCGGCATCGGATTCCTGGGTACGATCGAGCGAGTGGGCAATCGCCTGCCCGACCCGGTGGTCATCTTCGTCTGGATGATCGGCCTGGTCTTCGTCGCCAGCATGGTCGCAGCGGGGCTGGGGCTTTCGGCCGTCAACCCCGCCACGGGTGAAGTGCTCGGCGCCGTCAGCCTGGCCACCGGCGAGAATCTGCGGCGTCTGTTCGTGGACATGCCGCGGACCCTGACCAGCTTTGCGCCCCTCGGCTATGTCCTGACGGTGATGCTGGGCGCCGGCGTGGCCGAGCGCACCGGCCTCTTCGCTGCAGCGATGCGCGCCAGCGTCGCCAAGGCGCCCAAGGTCCTGCTGACGCCCATCGTCATCTTCGTGGCCATCGTCTCGAACCATGCGGCCGATGCGGCCTATGTCGTCCTTCTGCCCCTGGCCGGCGTGGTCTTCGCCGCCGCCGGGCGCCATCCGGTGGCGGGAATCGCCGCCGCCTTCGCGGGCGTCTCCGGGGGCTTCTCGGCCAACATCTTCCCCGGCCATCTCGACGCCCTGCTGCTGGGCATCACCGAGCCGGCCGCACGCCTCCTGCAGGACGACTGGACCGCCAACATCGCCGGCAACTGGTGGTTCATCCTGGCCATGACCGTCCTCTTCACCCCCATCGGCTGGTTCGTCACCGACAGGATCGTCGAGCCCCGGCTCGGCCCGTGGACGCCGGCGGCGACGACCGCCCCCGAGACCGATCCGCAGGAGGCCGGCGCCCGCGAACGCCGCGGCCTGGCGTGGGCCGGTGTCGGCGCGCTCGCCGTGATCCTGGCCTGGGCGGCCATGACGCTCGCGCCCGGGGCGCCCTTCATCGATGCGGCCGCACCGGCCGAGGAGCGGCTGAGCCCGTTCTTCCAGTCGCTGGTGGCCGGCTTCTTCGTCCTCTTCCTGGTCTGCGGCGTGGCCTATGGGGTCGCCGCCGGCACGGTGAAGAGCCAGGGCGACGTGGTCCGGCTGACCGGCCAGTCCATGGCCGAAATGGGTCCCTATGTCGTGCTGGCCTTCGTCGCGGCGCACTTCGTGGCGCTGTTCAACTGGTCGAACCTGGGCGCCATCATCGCCATCCATGGGGCGGAAGGCCTGAGGGCCTCGGGCCTGCCCACGCCGTTGCTGCTGGCGGGCATCGTCGTCCTGGCCGCCAGCATCAACATTCTGATCGGCTCGGCCTCGGCCAAATGGGCGGCCCTGGCGCCCATCCTCGTGCCCATGCTGATGCTGCTGGGCGTCAGCCCCGAAATGAGCACGGCCGCGTACCGGATGGGGGACTCCACCACCAACATCGTGACGCCGCTGATGGTCTACTTCCCGCTGATCCTGGGCTTCTGCCAGAAGTACGTGAAGGACTTCGGCGTGGGCTCGCTGATGGCCACCATGGTTCCCTACTCCCTGTGCTTCCTGGCGGCGGGCCTGCTGCTCGTGCTCGGCTGGGCGGCCCTCGACCTGCCCCTGGGGCCCGGAGCGCGGGTGGGATACGCCCTGCCCTCGACGCCCTAGGCGCGGCCTTCATTTCCCCGCAACGGGCGCCGATATAGGGTGGAGCGCTTTCCACCCTGGCCCCGGACGATCGATGAAGCAGTTCCTGACCACCATGGCCGGCGTCTTCGCCGGGCTGATCCTGTTCCTGGTGGGCGTCCCCTTCCTGCTGATCGTCATCGCCGCCGGCGCCACGCGGCCGGCGCCCCTGCCGGGATCGGTGGTCCTTGAGCTCGACCTGCGCCAGGCGCTGACCGACCAGGACGCCCAGAACCCGCTCTCCCCCTTCGGGCGCGGCGGCCTTTCGGTCATGTCGGTGGTGGAGACCCTGCACCGCGCCGAGACCGACGGGCGGGTCAAGAGCCTGCTGATCCGCCTGCCGGAGGCCGGCATGGAGCCCGGCGCCGCCGACGAGATCCGCCTGGCGATCAAGCGCTTCCGCGAGGCCGGCAAGCCCGTGATCGCCCACAGCCAGGGCCTCTATCAGGCCGGCGTGGTCAGCTCGACCTACATGGTCGGCGCCGCCGCCGACGAGTTCTGGCTGCAGCCCGGCGCCTCGCTGCAGGTCACCGGCTTCGCGGTCGAGGACCTGTTCTTCAAGCGGGCCTTTGACAAGTACGGCGTCGAGCCGGAGTTCGAGCAACGCAGGGAGTACAAGAACGCCGTCAACGGCTACCTCCACGCCGACTACACCGAGGCGCACCGCACGGCGCAGCTCTCCTGGATGAACGCCGTCTATTCCAGCGGCCTGGCCCTGGCGGCGGCCGACCGGGGCGTCGCCCCCGCCGAGCTTCGCCGCCAGCTCGAGGCGGGCCCCTATCCCGCAGATCGCGCCGCGGCGCTGAAGCTGGTCGACCGCCTGGGCATGGCGCACGAGGCCGAACACGCCCTGCTCGACCAGGCGGGCGGCGATGCGGAGATCGTCGACCTGGAAAGCTACCTCCGGTCCAGCGGCCGGCGCGAAGGCTCGGGCCCGGTGGTGGCGGTGATCGAGGCCGAGGGTCCCATCGTCACCGGCCGCAACGGGGCGGCCAATCCGCTGGCCCCCAGCGCGATGATCCACTCCGACGACATCGCCGATGCGATCTACAACGCCGCCGAGGACGACGCCGTCCGGGCCATCGTCTTCCGCGTGAACTCGCCGGGCGGTTCGGACACGGCCTCCGAACAGATCCTGGCCGCTGTCCGCGCCGCCAAGGCGGCCGGCAAGCCGGTGGTCGTCTCCATGGGGACCTACGGCGCCTCGGGCGGCTACTGGATCGCCTCCGAGGCCTCGGCGATCGTCGCCCAGCCCACGACGCTCACCGGCTCCATCGGCGTCTATGGCGGCAAGCTCGCCTTCGGACCGGCCCTGGCCGAGTTCGGCGTCGACATGCGCCAGCTCGACGTCGGAGGCGATTTCGCCGGCGTCTACAATCTCTCCGGAGAGTTCACGCCCGCCCAGGAGGCCGCCTTCTCGGCGATGATCGACCGCACCTATCAGGAGTTCCTCACCCGCGTCGCCCGGGGGCGGGACCTGCCGGTCGAGCGGGTCCAGGAGATCGCCCGCGGGCGCGTCTGGACCGGCGCCCAGGCCAAGTCTCTCGGCCTGGTGGACGAGCTCGGCGGCTTCTATCAGGCCGTCGCCAAGGCCAAGGCTCTGGCGAAGATCGAGGGCGACGTGCGGCTTCGCCGGATGACGCCGCAGGCCTCTCCGCTGGAAGCCCTGGAGAATGTGCTTGGCGTCGGCGCGGTCTCGGTCCGCACGCTCGCCGCCGCCGGATGGGTGCTGGGCGACCCCCGCGCCGAGGCGATCCTCGAGAACGTCGCCACAGAGCGCCTGCGCAGCCAGGGCGCGGGCATGGTGCTGGCGCCCACGCCTCTGCGCTGACGCAGCGGGCGGCGCCCGCCGCCCTTGAAGCGCCGAAGGAGCCGGCGGCGGCCTGGCCCGCCGCAGAGCGCGCATGCGCGCATCGAAGCCGCCGGGGCGGCGATCCCGTGCCGTCAGACGTCACAGGCGCCGGGGCCGCGCGCTCGGCGCCACGCCCGCAGCGCGATCTCGATCGGCCGGCCCGGGGACGGCGATCGCGTTCCCGCCCGGGCCGCTTCCGAACCGCCTGTCCCGGGTCTTCCAGCGCACAAAGAAAAAGGGCGGCGGACCGAAGTCCGCCGCCCCAGCTCTTGCTCTCCAGCGGGTCTTTAGAACCGCAGGTTCAGGCCCACCGCATAGATGCGGCCGAGCGCGTCGTAGGCGCTGGGCAGGGTGTTGCCCGAGTTGGCCGAGGTGGTCGCGGCCTCGTTGCCGAGAACCGGCGGATCCTTGTCGAACACGTTCTGGACCGAGAAGGTGATCTTGGCCGTGTCGTTGAAGGCGTAGCTCGCCGCCAGGTCGACGTAGTTGTAGGCCTCGATCTCCTCGAACTCGTCGAAGGTGTTCGGCTTCTGGACTTCCTCGATCTCGACTTCGCCGAGGTAGCGCCACAGGTAGGACAGCTGCAGGTCGCCCATGGTCCAGGTCGTCCGTTGGACGAAGCGGAACTCGTGGGTCGGGTTGCCGCAGCTCGTGCCGAAGTAACCCAGGCAGTCGATCTCCGGGACGGTCTGGCTCGAGCGCGACTCGTTAGTCAGGTAGTAGTTACCCGTCCAGGAGAAGGCCAGGCTGCCCCAGCGCTCGTTCAGGCCGACGGTGTCGAGGTCCAGGCCGAAGTTGACCGAGGCTTCGATACCTTCCGCGCGGATGTAGTCGAGGTTGGTGGTGAAGCGCTGGACGCCCGAGCCCGGCGAGGCGATGTCGCCGTTCACCCGCACGATGCGATCGCAGAACTCCTGGATGCCCGAGACGTAGCAGCCGTCGAGGGTTTCCTGGGCCGAGAAGGCCGAGATGTAGTCCTTCACCTCGATGTCGTAGTAGTCGACCGAGATCACCGGACGACGCAGGGCCGTCAGGAAGGTCGGCTCCCACACCACGCCGACGGTGGTCGTGTTACCGACTTCCGCGTCCGGCAGGTTGGCCAGGTCGGTGCCTTCGAAGGTGTTGATCTGGCCCGAGACGATGTCCTGCACCGTGCCGACCTGAGCCGCGGTCATGCCCGTCGCGATACAACGCTGAGCGAGCTCGGCGGAGATCGGGTTCGGGTTGCCCACCGAGCAGTAGTCGTAGTCGGCGTTACGCAGGGCGGTGATCACCGGCGCGGCCAGTTCCCCGATGTTCGGGGCGCGGGCGGCGCGCTGGCGCATGACGCGGAAGCGCAGGCCGTCGATCGGCTCGTAGTTGATGCCGGCCTTCCAGGTGCTGTTGGCGCCCGTCGGGTTGTAGTCCGAGTAGCGGTAGCCCAGTTCCAGGCCCAGCGAACGGGCGAAGGGCTGGTCCATCGCGATCGGGACGATCATTTCGCCGAAGATCTCGTGGGCGTCGAAGCCGCCGGAGATCGGGAGCTGGTTGCCGCCGGCGCCGCCGAGGCAGCTGACCGGAGCGAGCTTCCAGCATTCGTCCGGCGTGAACGAGCCCTTCTCCTCACGGTATTCAACGCCGAGCACGGCGGCCACCGGGGCGGACGCCCAGGGGCTCTGGAAGCCGGCCAGTTCGCCGCTGACAGAGGCGTTGAAGACGGTCTGCTCGTACTTTTCGGCGATGATCGCCGTGGCGCTGGAGTAGGCCGCAGCTTCCGGCGTGATCGTGCCGTAGGCGCCGAAGACGTTGATCGGCACGCACGAGGCGGTGTCGACGCGGCATTCGGTCGGCGAGACGGCGTTGAGCGCGTTCCCGAAGTTGGTCGTGTTGGTGTAGCCGCGCGAGATGTTCGTGCGGTCGACCTGACCCTTCTGCAGGTAGACGTCCCAGTTCCAGGTGTCCATCAGCGTGCCGCGCAGGCCGAGGGTGAACTGGAAGGTGTTGTTGTCGTACTCGGTCGAACGCGGGCCGAGTTCCCCGGTCCGGCGACGGATCACCAGGCTCAGGTCGTCGGCGGCGTCCACCGTGCCGTTGTTGTTGACGTCGTCCCAGCTCGTCGCCGGCAGGGTGCCGGCAGCCAGGGCGGCGTTGGCGGCGGTGATCAGGGTGGACTGCGCCTGGGCCGTCAGGAACGGGTTGGCCAGCGGCACCATGAAGGAGTTGCCGAAGATCCCCGACGGGGCGACCTGCTGGGTCACATTGGTCGAGGAGTAGAGGACGCGGGCGTAAGCCTCGACGTTGTCGGCGATCTCGTAGTGGCCGATCGCCGTGGCGCCGTAACGCTCCAGCGGGGTCTGGTAGTAGTTGTAGGGGTTGAAGTTGAACACGCCGCAGTTCGGGCCCAGCGTGCCGTCTTCACGGAACTGGAACGCGGCCGCGCCGACGCCGGTGATCTGGGTGCGGGTGGGGACCGTGGTGGTCGAACCACCGGCGGCCACCGAGTTCGGGCCGCCGCAGCCGGCGGGCGCCGGGGTCGGTTGAATGCCGTCCAGGAAGTTCTGGTAGTTGGCGCCCGTGGCGGTCACGATGCCGAGGTTGCCGAGCGGACGGGCGCCGAGCAGAACGCCTTCCCGCTTGGAATAGGTCATGCTCATCGCGACGTTGCCGCGGCCGTCGGCCACGTTCGAGCCGAGGGTGAGCGAGGTGGTGACGACTTCACCGTCGCCTTCGCCGGTCACCGAGTACTTGGTGTCCAGTTCGACGCCTTCGAAGTCCTTCTTCAGGATGAAGTTCACGGCGCCGGAGATGGCGTCCGAACCGTACACGGCCGAGGCGCCGCCGGTGATGACGTCGATGCGCTCGAGGAAGGCGGTCGGGATGACCGACACGTCGACGCGGCCGTCGGTGTTGTACGGGATGACCCGCTGACCATCGATCAGGACCAGGTTCCGCTGAGCGCCGAGGCCCCGCAGGTTGATGGTCGACACGCCGGCGGTGCCGTTGTTCACGGCGTCACCGTCCGAGGGGACGGAGATCGGCAGGAAGCGGATGATCTTTTCCACTTCGGGCTGCTGCTGCAGCGCGATTTCCTCGGTGCCGACCGTGACGATCGGGCTGGCCGATTCCAGGCCGGGCACCTGCACGCGGGTGCCGGTGACGACGAGCTCTTCGATCTCGGCGACCTGCTGAGCGGACGCCGACGTCGCGGTCAGGGCGGCGAACGCCACACCGCAGATCATCGAGGACGCCAGCAGGCGCTCTCGCTTGGATTGGATTTTCAAGGTCAAGATCCTCCAGCGGCTCACCGGGCGCCCGGACGGACGCCAGCGAAGGCCGCTCCCCACAAAAAGTTCATCCCCGCAGGTCGCGAGCGACCCCGGTTACCTGGGAGTTACGGAGGTTACGGAAGGGGGGTCAACGGGCATTAACAAGCAGCAATGTTTTCGACGGCTACGTGTCACATTCTGGACACAGACACGCCGCGACTCCGGCAAGGCGCGATCAATTTATGCCCTCTGAGGCGCCAGACTCCCCCTTCACGCACAAATATCGCGTCCGGTGGTGGTCGATTATGTTGTCAACCCATCCGGTGATCTTGGGGCTCACAAGCGCCTTGTTGACGTAAAAATAGACAGGCGCGATCGGCGCGTCGTGCAGCACGATCCGCTCGGCCTGGGCCAGATAGCCGGCGCGAATCTCCGGATCGGGCTCGTTGTCGGCCTTGCGCAGGAGCTCGTCATAGGCCGGGTTCTTGTAGTCGCCGTAGTTCTGCGAGCCCGTGCTCGACTGGTTCAGATAGAGGAAGCTCATGGCGTCGTTGTAGTCGGCGACCCAGGCCGCGTCGGCGACCTCGAAGTCCCGCGCCCGATAGGCGGCGTAGGCGATCTGGGTCTCGTTCTGCGCCAGCGCCAGGTCGACGCCGATATCCTTCCAGTCGGCCTGCACCACCGGCATGAACAGCACGGGATCGGGCGAATTGCGGTGCTTGATCTCCAGCCGCAGCGGGTTGTCCGGCCCGTAACCGGCCTGCGCCAGCAGGCGGCGCGCCTCTTCCTTGCGCCGCTCGAGCGGCCAGTCGGCCCATTCCGGCGGCTCGGGCGACTCGTAGTTGGCCACGCCGGGCGGCACGAAGGTGTAGGCCGGCTGCTGCCCGCCGCGCAGAAGCTTCTCGGTGATGAACTTGCGGTCGATCGTCATGGTCAGCGCCTGACGGACGCGGGCGTCCTGCAGGGCCGGGACGTTGGAGTTGAACGCCAGATAGGTGACGCCGAGATAGGTGTGGGTGTGGACGTACTCCGGGATCTCCTCCCGCAGGAAGCCGATCCGGTTCGACTGGATGTCGAAGTTGATATCGAGTTCGCCCCGCCGGATCCGCCGCTCGGCGCTCGCCGCATCGGTGGTCGGATAATAGTAGACCTGGTCCACGCAGACGGTCTCGGCCTCGAAGAACCGGGGGTTCTTCACCAGCTTGATGTAGTCGCCCAGGCGCCACTCGGTGATCACATAGGGGCCGTTGGAGACGATGTTCTCCGGCCGCACCCAGGCTTCGCCCAGCTTCTCGACCACGTGCTTGGGCACCGGGAACATGGTCTGGTGCTTGGCCACCTCCGGCAGGTACGGCGCGGGGTGGACCAGCTGGATTTCCAGCGTCCTGTCGTCGACGGCGCGCACGCCGAGCGCCTCGGGGGCGGCGTCGCCCTCGTTCAGCGCCTGGGCCCCTTCGATGAAGTAGAGCAGAGAGGCGTATTCCGAGGCCGTCTCCGGCAGCAGGATCCGGCGCAGGGAGAAGACGAAGTCGTCGGCGGTGACGGGAACCCCGTCCGACCAGACCGCGTCTCGCAGATGGAAGGTCCAGACGAGGCCGTCGTCGCTGACCTCCCAGCTCTCGGCCATGCCCGGGATCGCCTTGCCGGAGGGATCGTCCTGGGTCAGCCCCATGAAGGCGTCCGACAGGATACGGCTCTCCCAGGTGCCGGTGGCCTTGTGCGGGTCCAGGGTGGCCGCTTCCGAGCCGTTGCCGAGAAGCAGGCAGACCTCGCCCTCGGGACAGTCCGGGCGCGCCGGCGCCCGCGGCGCGCAGGCGGTCAGGGCGAGGGCGCCGGCGGCGAGCGCGGCGGTGACGACGACGGCGGCGGGCGAGAAGAGATTGCGCCGCGCGCGGCGGACCTCTTCAATGCGCGAGGTGAACATCATGGGGGAACCGATGACAGGTTTTTGGCCAGGAGCAAGGCTCGGACTGGCGGCTGCGGCGGCGGGTCTGGCCCTGGCGGGCGCGGCTGCCGCCCAGGAGACGCCGGCGCGGGCGACCGTCCTGCAGACCCTGCTCGACTGCCGGAACGTGGCCGAGGACGCCGCGCGGCTCGCCTGCTACGACCGCGCCGCCGGCGTGCTCGACCAGGCCGAGGCCAAGGGCGACGTGGTGGTGGTGGACCGCGAGCAGGCGCGCGCCGTTCGCCAGCAGGCGTTCGGCTTCTCCCTGCCCTCCATCGCCATCTTCGAGCGCGGCGCGACGCCGGAGGAGATCGACAATGTCACCGGCGTGGCCAAGCGCGCCTACCAGACCTCGCAGGGCAAGTGGGTCGTGGAGCTGGAGGACGGGGCGGTCTGGCAGCAGATCGATTCCGAACGTATCGGCCGCCGCCCGCGCGCCGGCTCCAAGATCGAGATCCGCAAGGCCTCGCTGGGCAGCTACTTCATGAACGTGGACGACCAGCGGGCGGTCCGCGCCCGCCGGGTCCAGTAGGCCGGGGCCGGCGGCGCTATCGGTCCTTGGGGTCGATGGCGTCGCGCAGGCCGTCGCCGATGAAGTTGAAGCTCATCAGCGTGACCACCATGGTCAGCGACGGGAAGACCAGCAGCCACCAGGCCAGCTCCATATCCTGCGCTCCGTTGGCGATCAGCGTGCCGAGCGAGGCCATGGGCGGCTGGACGCCCAGGCCGAGGAACGAGAGGAAGCTCTCGGCCAGGATGACCGCCGGAATGGTGAGCGTCACATAGACCACCACCGGCCCCAGCAGGTTGGGGATGATGTGGCGGGCGATG
>Ga0155172_1312_pt3 | contig 18035 bp, 16 predicted proteins | sample RifCSPhighO2_01_FD_106140 | JGI IMG/M metagenome (GOLD analysis project Ga0155172, IMG submission 106140) | Phenylobacterium sp. RIFCSPHIGHO2_01_FULL_70_10 | reverse complement strand
TCCACCGCCCCTTGGTGGGCTTCCAGCCGACCAGGCCGTTGAAGGCCGCCGGCACGCGGCCCGATCCGGCGGTGTCGGTGCCGAGCGCGAAGGCGACGAGGCCCGCCCCCACCGCCACGGCGCTGCCCGAGCTCGACCCGCCGCTGACATAGTCGCGGTTGAAGACGCAGGCGGGACTCCCATAGGGCGTGCGCGTGCCCACGAGCCCGGTGGCGAACTGGTCGAGATTGGTCTTGCCCATCATCACCGCCCCGGCGGCGAGAAGGCGGGCGACCACCGTGGCGTCGGTCTCGGGCCGATAGGCGAAGGCCGGGCAGCCGGCCGTGGTCGGCAGGCCGGCGACATCGATATTGTCCTTCACCGCGAAGGGGACGCCGGCCAGCGGCAGGTCCTCGCCCGCCGCGATCCGGGCGTCGACGGCGCGGGCGGCGGCCAGCACGTCCTCCGCCCTCGGACGGTCTATCCAGGCCTGGGGCTGAACGGCGTCGAAGGCCGCGATCCGCGCGAGGCTGTCACGGGCCACGTCCTGCGCCGATCGGCGTCCGGCGCGGACCTCGGCGGCGATGGCGGCGACGGAGAGGCGGTCCATGGTTGTGGTCTCCCTCAGGCCGGCTCGAGGGCGATCATCGGCGCGCCGGGCGCGATGGCCTGCCGCTCCTGGGCGTAGACCTGGCGCACGACGCCGGCGGCGGGGCTGGGCACGTCGCATTCGGTCTTCATGGCCTCGATCACGGCGATGACGGCGCCCTTCTCCACCACGTCTCCGGGCTGGACGAGCATCTTCCAGACGCTGCCGCCCAGCGGCGCCTCGACCAGTTCGGCGCCGTCGGGGACGACGATCTCCTCGGGCTCGGCGGCGTCCTCCGCGGCGCTGGTCAGGGCCTCGGCGCGGGCGAACTCGCCCCTGCGCTCCCACTCGGCCCGCTCGGCGTCGAAGGCGGCCTGCCGCGTCCCCTGGAAGGCTGCGATGCTGGCGGCGTTGTCGGCCAGGAAGGCGCGGTAGTCGGCCAGGCGGAAGGTCTCCTGATCGATCTCGATCTCGCGGCGGCCCAGGGGGAAGTCCCGCCGCCACTCGGTCAGCTCCTCATGGCTGACGGGAAAGAAGCGGATCTGGTCGAAGAAGCGCAGCAGCCAGGGCTTGCCCTCGGTGAAGGCGTTCGTCTGCCGATAGGTGTTCCAGACCTGGATGGTGCGGCCGAAGAGCTGATAGCCGCCCGGCCCCTCCATGCCGTAGATGCACATATAGGCCCCGCCGATGCCCACCACATTGGGCGGCGTCCAGGTTCGGGCCGGATTGTACTTGGTGGTCACCAGACGGTGGCGCGGATCGATCGGCGTGGCCACCGGCGCGCCGAGATAGACGTCGCCCAGGCCCATGACGAGGTAGCGGGCGTCGAAGACGATGCGATGGACGTCGTCCTCGCTGGCCAGCCCGTTGATGCGGCGGATGAACTCGGTGTTGTCCGGGCACCAGGGGGCGTCGTCGCGCACCGAGGCCATGTACTTGTCGATGGTCTCGTAGATCGCCGGGTCCTTCCACGACAGCGGCAGGTGGACGACCCGCGAGGGGATCTCGAAATCGTCCAGACCGCCCAGCCGGTCCTCGGCCTCGGTCAGGGCGCGCAGCAGCTCGGCCTGCGACAGCACCCGGCTGTCATAGTGGACCTGCAGGGAGCGGATGCCGGGCGTGATGTCGATGACGCCCGGCAGGGCCATGGCCTGCAGCTCCAGCATCAGGGCGTGGATGCGCAGGCGGAGCTCCAGGTCGAGGACGATCGGGCCGTATTCCACCAGAAGATGGCGGTCGCCCTGGCGGCGATAGACGGCGCGCGGCCGGTGGCCTTCGGCCTCGATGATCCCGAGGATCGGGCTCTCGACCTTGCGCGCGGGCGCAGGCAGCGGAATTGCGGGCGCCCCGGCGACGAGAGCGTCCTGCGCCTTCTCCGCGGCGACGGCCTCTTCGTCGCTCACCACCGCGAAGCGCACCGTGTCGCCGGGCGCGAGCTGGCCGGCCTTCCAGAGGTCGGCCTGGATGATGACGAAGGGACAGACGAAGCCGCCGAGGGAGGGACCGTCGGGTCCCAGGATGATCGGCATGTCGCCGGTGAAGTCCACCGCGCCGATGGCGTAGGCGTTGTCGTGGATGTTGGACGGGTGCAGGCCGGCCTCCCCGCCGTCGCGCCGCGCCCATTCCGGCTTGGGCCCGATCAGGCGCACGCCGGTGCGGTTGGAGTTGTAGTGCACGCGCCACTGCGCGCTGGCGATCATCGCCACATCGTCTTGCGTGAAGAAGTCCGGGGCGCCGTGGGGACCTGCCAGCACGCGGATCGTCCAGGCCCTGGCGAGGCTGGGGCGTTCCTCCGGCTTCAGCGGCGGGCGGGCCGGACCGGTCTCGCCGTCTGCGATCCGCAGCACGTCGCCGGCCGCCAGCGTCCGGCCGGCATGGCCGCCGAAGCCGCCGAGGGTGAAGCTGGACCGGCTGCCGAGGTAGGCCGGCACATCGAGCCCGCCCTTCAGCAGGAGATAGGCGCGCAGGCCCGCCCCTTTCACGCGGCCGAGCTTCAGGGTCTGGCCCTCGCCGATGTGGAAGGGGGCGTAGGGCTGGACGGGGACGCCGTCGAGACTGGCCTCCAGCTCGGCGCCGGCCAGGCAGGCCGTGGCGGCGCGGTTGAAGAGGAGCGTCGGCCCCAGCGCCGTGATCTCCAGGCCGGCGGCCGTCTCGGCGTTGCCGAGCAGCCGGTTGCCGAGCCGGAACGAGAAGGCGTCCATCGGTCCGGACGGCGGCACGCCCACGTCCCAATAGCCCTGCCGGCCGGGATAGTCCTGGACCGTCGTCGCCGGGCCGCCGCTCAGCACACGGATCGTCTGCGGCGCGAACGGGATTTCGGAAAGCGCGCGGGTGGAGACCTGTCCCGAGACGAACGGCTCGCTGCGGGCCACCTGGCGCAGCCATTCGACATTGGTCTCGAGACCTGCGAGCCGGGTCTCGTCCAGGGCGGTCTGGAGGGCGGCGACGGCGGCGGCACGGTCCGGCGCGGTGACGATCAGCTTGGCGAGCAGCGGGTCGTACCAGGCCGAGACCTCGGTCCCGTCCGCGACCCACGCATCGGCCCTCGCGTCCGCCGGGAAGCGCACCTGCGTCAGCACGCCGGAGGATGGCCGGTAGTCCTGGCCGGGATCCTCGGCATAGAGGCGCGCCTGGATGGAGGCCCCGCGCGGCCGGGCTTCGAAACCGTCGAGGAAGCCGTAGTCGCCGGCCGCGCCGCGGATCATCCATTCGACGAGGTCGACCCCGGTCACCTGCTCGGTGACCCCGTGCTCCACCTGCAGGCGCGTGTTCACCTCCAGGAAGAAGAAGTCGTCGCGCTCTGCGTCGTAGAGGAACTCCACCGTGCCCGCCGAGCGGTAGCGGGCCGCCTGGGCGAGCCGGGTCGCGGCGGCGATCAGCGCCTCGCGCGTGGCCGTCGGCAGCAGAGGCGCCGGCGTCTCCTCGACGACCTTCTGGTTGCGGCGCTGGAGCGAGCAGTCGCGCTCGCCGAGCGCGACGACGCGGCCTGTTCCGTCGCCAAAGACCTGCACCTCGATGTGCCTTGCGCGGCGGACATAGCGCTCCAGGAAGACGCCGCCGTCGGAGAAGTTGGAGCCGGCCAGCCGTGTCACCTGGGCGAAGGCCTCGGCCACGGCCGCCTCGTCCTCGCAGACCCGCATGCCGATGCCGCCGCCGCCGGCGGTGGCCTTGAGGATCACCGGGAAGCCGATGTCGCGCGCGGCCGACAGCGCCGCCCCGGCGTCCGTCAGCAGGTCGGTCCCCGGCGCCAGGGGCACGCCGTGGGCCTGGGCCAGGTCCCGGGCCGTGTGCTTGAGGCCGAAGGCGCGGATGTTGGCCGGCGTCGGTCCGATGAAGGCGATCCCCGCCGTCTCGCAGGCCTCGGCGAAGGCGACGTTCTCCGAAAGGAAGCCGTAGCCGGGGTGGATGGCCTCCGCCCCTGTCGCCTTCGCCGCCGCCAGGATGGCGTCGACCTTCAGATAGCTCTCGGCCGCCGGCGCCGGGCCCAGGCGCACGGCCTCGTCGGCCTGGCTGACATGCAGGGAGCCGGCGTCGGCGTCGGAGAAGACCGCCACCGAACCCACCCCCATGGACTTCAGGGTGCGGATGATCCGGCAGGCGATGGCGCCGCGGTTGGCGACGAGAACCTTCTTGAACACGCGGAAACTCGTCTCAGGCGGCGATGATCATGCGCACGGGCGTTGGATCGAAGCCGTTGCAGGGGTTGTTGATCTGCGGGCAGTTGGAGACCACCGCCACCAGGTCCATCTCGGCGCGGATATCGACATAGAGGCCGGGCGCGGAGATGCCGTCGACGATGCCGAGCGCCCCGTCGGCCTCCACCGGCACGTTCATGAACCAGTTGATGTTGGAGACCATGTCGCGCTTGCCGCGGCCGTGGCGGCCGTTGGCCTGCAGGAAGTTCTCCACGCAGGCGTGCTGGCTCTTGGTGTGGTGGCCGTAACGCAGCGTGTTGCTCTCGCACGAGCAGGCACCGCCGATGGTGTCGTGATAGGCCACCGAGGTGCCGAGCACCGTGGCCATGGGATTGCCCTCGTTGGACAGCAGCACCGACCCCGTCTTCAGGAAGATGTTGCCCTGGGCGGCGATGGTGTCCTGGGCGCTGTAGCGCTCGGCGTCGTCGGCGGCCGAGTACATCAGGAAGTCGACGGCCTGGTTGCCCTCCAGGTCGACGATGCGCAGCACCTCGCCCCTGCGCACCAGATGGTCCCAGGGGGCGCGGGCGGGGACGACCTCGTCGAGGACGATGCGGGGCGGCAGGCCCGCCAAGGCGGCGTCGGTCATGTCGGGCTCCCCTATCGACGGTAGTAGTCTTCGACGTTCAGAAAGGCGCGCTGGCCCTCCGGCGTCGCATTGCGGATCGGATCGTCCTCGGCCGTCACCGGTCCGCGCCAGGCGTCCACGCGCAGCGGCGTGACGCGGTAGTCGGGACGCGGGTCGGCCACGTGCGGGCAGTTGGCCAGGACGAGGATGACCTCCATCTCGGCGCGCAGGGTGACCGTCCGGCCGGGCGCGAAGGGTCCGACGTGCGGCTGCACCGCCCCGTCGGAGGCGATTCGGACGCCCTTGAACAGGTTGATGCAGGGGTGGATGTCCTTGCGGCCGAGGCCGAACTTGGCGACGGCGAGGGCGAAGCGGTCGCGGGCGTTGGGGTGCGGCCCCCAGTTGTCGCCCTCGCCGTACTTGCGGGCGTTGGAGGCGCGGTTGGAGGCGCCGCAGAAGGCGTCGTGCGTGGCCGCGCCGTCCTCCACCAGGCTCATCAGAACCCGGCCCATGTCCGACAGCAGCAGCCGGCCTTCGCCCAGATAGGCGTTCCACTGCACCTTGACCGTGTCGGCCACGTTCAGGCGCTCGACCGGGCATTCGGCGTTGAAGACCAGGACGGACGCGCAGGCGTCGCCCTGCAGGTCGGTCAGCCGCACGCGCGCGCCGCGCGACAGCCGCTTGGCGCCGTAGCCGCCGGGGGCGATCGTCTCGGCCCACAGCATGTCCTGCGGCGCCACGCCCGCGGGCAGGGCCTCAGCCTCCCACGGCGGCAGGGTCGGCATGGACTCCACCTTCGTGCCGGCCATGGCCCGCGCATGGGCCTGGGCGCCGTAGGGATCAGCCGTGTTCGTCGTCATCTCAGGCGCCCCCTGCGCGGGCCTCGCCGGCCCGGCCGTGCGCATGCAGCGGCGGCAGGAGCGAGCGCGTCGTCACGAGGCGGATCTGGTGGACGCCGCGGATGCGCCGCAGTTCGTCGCAGAGCTGGTGCAGCCGCGCCGCCGGCCCCTGGACCAGAAGCACTTCCAGCGACTGATCGTCCTCCAGGAAGACATGCTGGGACGAGATGACCTCCTTGAGGAAGGCGACCTGCGCCTGGGCGAGCGCCTGGCGGACCCGCCCGCTCTCGGCGCGGTAGATCAGGGTGATGGTGCCGGCGAGAACGGCGTCGCCCTGCGCCTCGCTGTGCTCGGCCAGTTCGTGCCGGATCAGTTCGGCGATCATCTGCGAGCGGCTGGGCAGGCCGCGCTCGGCCACCATGTCGTCCAGCTGGGCCAGGAGTTCGGCCGGCAGGCTGACGCTCAGCCGCGCGAGCTGGGAAATCTGTTCCAAGGTCATGGGCCCATGCTGGGAGCAGTATTACGTTCGTCAACTTTCGTAATAACGGTGGCGGTGCGCCGCCACGCGCCGCCTGCGCCCTAGGCGCCCGGACGCCCCCGGCGCCCAGCCGATGGGCGCCCTCCGGCGGGAAGGAGATGCGCCCCGAGGGGGGCCGCCCGGGCGCTTGTGCCCGGCCCGGCCGGCGACCACTGCGGCGAGATTGATTGGCGCGGGGGCGGAACCTCCCTAACCTGCGCCGCAAACCGCCGCCCGATGCGGCTTTAGAGTGCATGAGAGTCGCATGACCGATTCGCCCCCGCCCGCCGGCGCCGAGACGCCCGCCAAACGCAATTTCGTCCAGCGCTGGTGGTTCGACGTCGTTCTCTGGAAACGGATTTTCCTGGCCCTCGTCCTGGGGGCGATCGTGGGCCTGCTGCTGGGCGAGAACGCCACCGCCATCAAGTGGCTGGGCGACCTGTTCATCCGCCTGATCCGGATGATCGTGGTGCCGCTGGTCTTCGTCTCCATCGTCTCCGGCGTCGCCGGCATGGGCGATCCGCGCCGACTGGGGTCCATCGGCGGCAAGACGATCCTGCTCTACTTCTGCACCACCGCCATCGCCGTCTGCGTCGGCATGCTGTTCTCGACCTTGTTCCAGCCTGGCGCAGGGGTCGATTTCGCCGGCGTGACCCCTCAGGCGGTGGGAAGCGCCCCGCCGGTCAGCGAGCAGTTGCTGGGCATCGTGCCGCTGAACCCCATCGAGGCCCTGGCGACGGGCGACATCCTGGGTGTCATCTTCTTCGCCATCCTGGTGGGCGCCGGCATCCTGGCCATCGGCGAGCGGGGCCAAAGGCTGGCCGATCTCTTCGCGGACGGGGTCGAGGTCATCCTCTACATCACCAAGCTGGTCATGGAGGTGGCGCCGTTCGGCGTGTTCGCCCTCATGGCCTGGGTGATGGGCACGGCGGGGCTCGAGGTCTTCGTCCACATCTTCCTGCTGGCGGCCGCCCTGGTGGTCGGCTGCGCCGTACAGGTGCTGCTGATCCACGGCGGCATGCTGCGCCTGCTGGCCAAGCTGCCGATCTGGCCCTTCTTCCGCGACATCCCCGATGCGGTCATGGTGGCCTTCTCCACCTCGTCCTCGGCGGCCACCCTGCCGGTGGCCATGCGTGTCGCCGAGAAGAACCTCGGGGTGAGCCACACGGTGGCCTCCACCGCCCTGCCCATCGGCACCACGGTGTCGATGGACGGCACCGCCCTCTATATCGGCCTGCTCACCATGTTCGCGGCCCAGGCCTTCGGACTGGACCTGACGCCCGCCCAGCTGCTGCTGGCGGGCGTGACCACCGTGCTGGTGGCCGTCGGCACGGCGCCGATTCCGTCGGCCTCCCTCTTCATGCTGGCGGCGGTGCTGACCTCCATCGGGGTGACGCCCGAGCAGACGGCGCTCGTGGTCGGCTTTGTCCTGCCCTTCGACCGGCTGCTGGACATGACGCGGACGGTGGCCAACAACACCTCCGACCTCGCCGTCGCCGTGACCGTCGCCAAGTGGGAAGGCGAACTGGACGAGGCCTCCTATCGCGCAAAGCCGGTCGAATAGAACAGGCGTGACCTTGCGGCGGGCGTGGGGATTGGCGACTTAGAACCCCATGCTCGACGCCTCGCCCGAAGTCTTCCTGCTGGTCACCGGCCTGCTGCTCCTGGCGACCGTGCTCGCCGGGACCCTGTCCAGCCGGTTTGGCGTCCCGGCCCTGATCGGCTTCCTGGCGCTCGGCATGCTCGCCGGATCGGACGGCCCCGGCGGCATCGGCTTCGCCGACTACCAGGCCGCCCAGACGATCGGCGTCGCCTGCCTGATCTTCATCCTCTTTTCCGGCGGCCTCGACACGCCGTGGAAGGCGGTGCGGCCGGTGCTCTCCCCCGCCCTGGTCCTGGCCACGTTGGGGGTGCTGATCAGCACGGCGGTCGTCACCGTGGCCGCGGTGCTCCTGCTCGACTTCAGCATCCTCCAGGGCTTCCTGCTGGGCAGCGTCATCGCCTCCACGGACGCGGCGGCCGTCTTCGCCGTGCTGCGCACCCAGGAGACGAAGCTGCGCGAGGACGTGCTCAGCCTCATCGAGTTGGAGAGCGGCTCGAACGACCCCATGGCCATCTTCCTCGTCGGCGCCGCGCTGGCCCTCATCGCCGCGCCGGCGACGCCCCTGCTCTCCTTCCTGCCGGAATTCGCCCTGCAGATGATCCTCGGCGCCCTCTTCGGCGCCGGCGCCGGCTACGCCTTCACCGTCATCCTGAAGCGGGCGCGGCTGCGGCAGGGGGGGCTGTTCCTGGTGGTGTCGGTGGCCGCGGCCCTGCTGGCCTTCGGCCTGGCCGGCAGCCTGGGCGGCTCCGGCTTCCTGGCCGCCTATCTGGCCGGGGTCGTGGCCGGCAACCGGGACTATCCGAACCGCCGTCAGGTCTCCCAGTTCCAGGACGGCCTGGCCTGGCTCGCCCAGGTGGTGATGTTCCTCACGCTCGGCCTGCTCGTCTTCCCCCACCAGCTGCCGGCCGTGGCGCTGGACGGGCTGGCGATCACCGCGGTGCTGATGCTGATCGCCCGGCCGCTCAGCGTCTTTGTCAGCCTGGCGCCGTTCCGCGCCTTCGACTGGCGGGCCAAGCTGTTCGTCTCGTGGGCGGGGCTGCGCGGCGCCGTGCCCATCGTGCTGGCCACCTTCGGCATCGTCGCCGGGGTGGAGAACGCCCAGACCATGTTCAATATCGTCTTTTTCGTCGTCCTGGCCTCCAGCATCATCCAGGGACCGACCATCGGGATCGCCGCACGGCGCCTCGGCATTGACGGCCGGGGACCGCCGGGTCCCCACCAGGCTGCGAAGACGGAGGACGCCGCCGCATGAGCCCCCGCCAGGAACTCGCCCGCCTGATCGATCAGGCCGCCAACATCACCGTCTTCACCGGCGCCGGGATCTCCACCGAATCGGGCATCCCGGATTTCCGCAGCCCCGGCGGCGTGTGGAGCAGGATGAAGCCCATCTACTTCCAGGACTTCATCGCCAGCGAGGAGAAACGGCGCGAGGCCTGGACCCGCGCCTTCTCCGGCCGCGCCGGCTGGACGGGCCGCGCGCCAAACGCCGGCCATTACGCCGTCGCCCGCCTGGCCGCCCGCGGCAAGGTCGGCGCGGTGATCACCCAGAACGTCGACAATCTGCACCAGGACAGCGGCGTGCCGGCCGACAAGGTGATCGAACTGCACGGCAACGCCAGCTACGCCAAGTGCCTGTCCTGCGGCACGCGGCACGAGCTGGAAGACCTGAAGCGGGCGTTCGAAGCCACGGACGAAATCCCCACCTGCCGCGAGTGCGGCGATCTGGTGAAGACGGCCACCATCTCCTTCGGCCAGTCGATGCCGGAGCGCGAGATGCTGCGGGCGCGGGCCGCGACGCTGGCCTGCGACCTCTTCCTGGTGCTGGGGTCCTCGCTCGTCGTCTATCCGGCGGCCGACTTTCCGATCCTCGCCAAGCGGCGGGGCGCGGCGCTCGCCATCGTCAATCGTGAGCCGACGGACCAGGACGATTTCGCCGACCTCGTCCTGCATGACGAGATCGGCCCGACGCTCAGCGAGATCGTGCCGGCCGAATCCTAGGCCGAGGCGCTCGGCCGTTCCTTCACCTTGGCGAACCAGACGGGCAGCCACTTGGCCTCGGCCGGCAGGGGCTGCCCCACCTGGGCGCCGAAGGCCAGGAAGCAGTAGAGCAGGATGTCGGCGAGGCTGAAGCGGTCGCCGCAGACGAAGATGCGCCCGTCCATCTGGCCATCCAGCCACAGGATCTTGTCCTTGGCGATGGCCTTCAGGTCCTCCGCCGCGTCGGCGCGGACCAGACGGAAGCGGCTCTCGAACAGCGGCCGGCCCTCGGCGGCGCGGAAGCCGTTCGTCAGGGGCTCGACGATGTTGAGGTCGATGCGGCGCGTCCACATGCGCGTCTCGGCCCGTTCCTTTGGCGTGGCGCCGATCAGCACCGGCTCGGGCTGGATCTCCTCCAGATACTCGCAGATGGCCGTGATCTCGCAGACGGTCGTGCCGTCGTCGAGCTCCAGGGCCGGCATCTGGCCGGCCGTGTTGATCTTCTCCGCATAGGGCGGCTGGCGATTCTCGCCCTTCATCAGGTCGATCTGCTGGACCGGGATGTCGAGACCCTTCTCGGCCATGAACATGCGGACGACGTGCGGGTTCGGACCCACCGAATTGTAGAACTTCATGGCGCTTTCTCCCTGGTCTGGCGGGGAGTTGACGGCCTGCCGCCGCGTCAGGTCAACCGGGGTCAGGCGCCGGCCGGATCCGGGCACGGCGTGGAGGGATCGTCGTCGGCGCAGGACTCGGTCATGCGGTCGAAGTGCTCGCCGGCGTCCGTCGCCGCGACGACGGGCGCGGGCTCGGCGCGAGCCTCGGTCGCCACCTCCGCCCCCTCGGTCAGGGTGCGGTGGACGGGGCACTTCTCGGCGATCTCGATCAGGCGCTGGCGCTGCTCGGCGTCGAGGTCGCCTTCAAGGCCCACCTCGCGTCTGAAGCGGTCCTTGGTCTGCGCCGTGCGCGCCGTATGGCTCACCTCCACCGTCACGCGATCGAGCGGCCACCCCTTGCGGTCGGCATAGAGGCGGCAGGTCATCGCCGTGCAGGCGCCCAGCGCCGCCCCCAGAAGATCATAGGGACTGGGACCGGAATCGAGGCCGCCCACCTCCACTGGCTCGTCGGCCAGGAAGCGGGCGGGCCCGGCCTGCACCTCGACCTGGAACTTTCCGCCGCCCGTCTCTTCCACGCGCACGGCGTCGGGCGCGCGCGGCGCGGCTGTGGGCGCCTCGGCCTCCACATAGCGCTCCGCCCAGGCCGCGATCACCCCGGCCGCATAGTCGGAGTCCGCCCGCTCGGTGAGCAGATGATCGGCGTCGTCGAGGGAGACGAAGCTCTTTGGATGGCGGGCGGCGATGAAGACCTCCGTGGCGTTGTCGATCCCCACCACTTCGTCGCGCGGCGCATGCAGGATGAGCAGGGCGCGATGCAGGCGGGCGATGCGGGCCTTCTGATCGTGGCCCGAGAGGTCGCGAACAAAGCCTGCGCCCAGTTCGAAGCGCCGGCCGGCCACCTCGACCGGAACGCGGCCTTCGCCGTTCAGGTCGCCCTCGATGTGCTTCAGGACGTGTTCGGCGTCCGCCGGGGCGTTGATCACCGCCACGGCGCGCACGCTGTCGCAGCGGCCCGCGGCGGCGAGCACGGCGGCGCCCCCGAAGGAATGGCCGATGAGGATCTGGACCTCGTGCCCGGCCGCGCCCATGGCCTCGACCGCGGCGACGATGTCGGCCACGTCGCTGGAGAGGCCGCCGCCGAAGTCGCCCTCGCTTTCGCCCAGGCCGGTGAAGTCGAAGCGCAGGACGCCGATCCCGCGCTCGGCCAGGGCCCGGCTGACGCGAACGGCGGCGTGGGAGCGCTTGTCGCAGGTGAAGCAGTGGGCGAAGACGGCGAAGGCCCGCGGCGGCCTCGGACCCGTCTCCAGCACGCCGGACAGGCGCCGCCCCGCGGCGTTCTCGAATTCGAACTTCACCCCCGGCATGGCGGCTCCTCTCCTGGCCTTTATCGGTACTCTGGGTTGGGGTGGTCGAACCTGGCCCCGTCCTTCCAGGCCTGCGGCTGGTTGCCGTGCGCCGGCACCCCGCCCGCATCCTTCAACATGCGGGCGAAGTGCATCAGGTTCCAGGCTGCGAAGGTGGTGTTTCTCTGGGTGAAGTCGTTCTGCGGCCCGCCGGAGCCCTCGTCGCAATAGGAGGGACCAGGCCCCGCCTCCCCCACCCAGCCGGCGTCGGCCTGGGGCGGGATGGCGAAGCCGATGTGCTGCAGCGAATAGAGGATGTTCATGCCGCAGTGCTTGGCCCCATCCTCGTTGCCCGTGACGATGCAGCCGCCGACGCGGCCGTAATAGTCGTACTGCCCCTTGTCGTTCAGCTTGCCGGAATAGCCGTAGAGCCGCTCGACCACGCGGGTGCAGACGGAGGACTTGTCGCCCAGCCAGATCGGCGTTCCGATCACCAGGATGTCCGCCGCCATCACCTTCTTCTGCACGTCAGGCCAGGCGTCGTTGGCGAAGCCGTGCTCGCGCATGTCGGGCTGGACGCCCGGCGGGATCTCGAGGTCGGCGGCGCGGATCGTCTCCACCTTCACCCCGTTCGCCGCCATCACCCCGATCGACACATCCATCAGGCCCTGGGTGTTCGACGGCAGGCGCGAAGGCTTGAGGCTGCAGTTGATGAACAGGGCGGAGAGATCGTCGTAACGGGCCATGGGCGGCTCCAGCTTCAAGGGGACGCAAGGCCGAACGGCTCGCCGCCCGGCCCTGTTCCTCTCAAGCTTCCGCGAGGCCCGCAGCGCCTAGAGCTGGGCCACCAGATGGTCGGCGGAGGAGACCTTGAATTCCCCGGGTTCCTCGACGTTCAGCGACTTCACCACGCCGTCCTCGACGATCATGGAGTAGCGCTGCGAGCGCTCGCCCATGCCGAACTTGCGCGCGTCCATCTCCAGGCCCACGGCCTTGGTGAAGTCGCCGCTGCCGTCGGCCAGCATGACGATGTCCTCGCCCACCGACTGGGCCTCGCCCCAGGCCTTCATGACGAAGGCGTCGTTCACGGACAGACAGGCGATGACGTCGACGCCCTTGCCCTTGATCTCGTCGGCCTTGTCGACGAAGCCCGGCAGGTGCCGCGCCGAGCAGGTGGGGGTGAAGGCGCCGGGGACCGCAAAGAGCGCGACGGTCTTGCCCGCGAAGAAGTCGTCCGACGAGACCGGCTTGGGACCGTCGGCCGTCGCCTGGGTGAGGGTGACGCTGGGCAGCTTGTCGCCGACCTTGATGCTCATGGGCGTGCTCCTGTTCGGCCGCCGCATGCGGCCCTGTGCGAAGAGATAGCCCACGGACGGGCCGCTTCCATCCCCCCAACGCATGACGTCTTGAAAGCGCCGCGTTCCGCCTCAAACTAAGGGGCATGGGCAAGTCGGATCCCCGCCACGATCCCGCCGACGGCTACCTCTCGGGTCAGCTGCTCATCGCCATGCCCGGCATCGGCGATCCCCGCTTCGAGCGCGCGGTCGTCCTGGTCTGCGCCCATGACGAGGAGCACGCCATGGGCCTGGCGGTGAACCGGCCCGTGGACGGCCTTCATCTGGGCGACCTGCTGGAGCGGCTCGACATCGAACACGGCGCGGCGCCGGTCCTGGAGGAGCCGGTCCTGATCGGCGGCCCGGTCGAACGGGAGCGCGGGTTCGTGCTCCACACCGACGACTATCGCAACGACGGCAGCCTGCCCGTGGCCGACGGCCTGGCCCTGACCGCCACGCGCGAGGTGCTCGAGCTGCTCGCCGCCGGCGAGGGGCCCCGCCGGTGCTTCATGGCGCTCGGCTATGCCGGCTGGGGCGCCGGCCAGCTGGAGCAGGAGATCCGGGACAATGTCTGGCTCACCTGCCCGCCGGACGAGTCCCTGCTGTTCGGCGACGACCATGACCACAAGTGGTCCCAGGCGCTCGCCAAGCTCGGCATCGATCCCAGCCTCCTGACCGCCGCAGCGGGCAGCGCCTAGGGGCCGGCGGTCCGGAACTCCACCGCGCAGGACAGATCGCCGCGCCAAGGCACGATCAGTGCGTCGCCCAGGTGAGAATGTTCAACGCCTCCGGCGGCGAGGACGCTCTCCGCCTGGGCGAGGCTCCCGACATGGAACACCAAGGCCGCTCCGCGCGAACTCCCGGCGCCGTAGCGCTCGGCGAAGGCGGCTTCCGGAACGCGGACGATCGTGTCCGGGTCGAGCCCTGAGCGGCCACGCGTGGGTGGGGGGTCGCCCTGGTCGAATACGATCTGCGCGAGCGCCAGGGCGCCATTGGCGTGGATGCGCCAGTCCGGATGGATGTCGCGGTCCCCATCCAGATGGGCGATCACCGCCAGGCCGACGGGCGCCCGGCGCGTGCGAAGCGTGAAGTAGACGAACCTGGCTGCGGTCGCCGCCTCGTCATCCCAGCGGCGTTCGAGACGAAACTCCCCCGCCCGGGGCTCTTCGGCGGCAAGGCTGTCGCGCGCCGCCGCGAGATCGTCGGCGCGATAGAGGAGACCGTTGGGTCCGCGCGCCTGATCGGGCGGGAGCCCCTGCGCCTCGTGAAGATCGAGCCAGCCGCTGGATAGGAAGACGCATCGGCATGGCCAGCGCGCCTCGGCGTCGTCGGGCGAGGTGTAGGCGCCCCTGGGAGAGACCGTGAAGCCCAGCATCGCCCAGGTGCGAGCGAGCGCGCCCAGGTCGGCGGCGGCGAAGGCGACGTGGTCGAGCGGCAGCATGAGCAGACCCCCTGCGCGGCGACGCCGGCGCCGGTCGCGTCAGCCGCGGGCCTTCACCGGAGCGGCGCCGTCCACATAGCTCTCGTTGAGATAGACCTCCGCCTCCTGGGGCGAAAGCGCCGGGGCGTAGCCGAAACCCTGGCCGTAGTCGCAGCCGAGGGACAGCAGCTGGCGGGCCATGCCGGCGTTCTCGACGCCTTCGGCCACCACCTCCAGCGCCAGGTCCTGGCCCAGCTTGACGACCGAGGAGACGATCTTGGCCGAGCCTTCGTCGGTGGCCATGGTGCGCACGAAATACCGGTCGATCTTCAGCGTGTCGAAGGGCAGGCGCGTGAGATAGGAGAGCGACGAGAAGCCGGTGCCGAAGTCGTCCAGGGCGAGCGCGGCGCCGGCCTGGCGCAGGCTGCGCAGGATGACGGCCGCCCGGTCCGGATCGCGCATGACGTCGCTCTCGGTGACCTCCAGCTTCAGGGCGCCGGCCGGCAGGCCGGTGTCGGCCAGGATCTTCACCACGTCCGAGACGAGGTCGGGCCGGTCGATCTCGCCGGTCGACAGATTGACGGCGACGGTCAGTTCGCCAGCGGCGCGGTGGTTGCGGCGCCAGGTGGCGAGCTGGCGGGCCGCCTCGTGCATCATGTGGGCGCCGAGCGCGCTCATCAGACCCATTTCCTCGCACAGCGGCAGGAACTGGTCGGGCGTGAGCAGACCCCGCCGCGGATGGCGCCAGCGCACCAGCGCCTCGAAGCCCGACAGCGCGCCGGTCGAGAGGCGCACGATGGGCTGGTAGAAGGGCATCAGCTCGCCGCGCCCGATGGCGCCGCGCAGGTCCCCTTCCAGGGCCAGGCGCGACAGGCCGTCGCTTTCCAGGCTGCGGCCATAGGCGGCCGCGCCGCCGCGGCCGCCGTTCTTGGCCGCCTCGACGGCCAGCTCGGCCCGCCGCAGGAGTTCGGCCGCCTCGGGCGCTTCGGAGCCGCCCGTCGCCTTCACGGCGCCGATCGAGAGGGTCGGATGGATGTCGAAGCCGGCGACGCGCAGGGGGCGTTCCAGGGCGGCGCGCAGGACCTCGGCGGCCTCCACCTCTCCCGAAGGCGCGAGCACGCCGAACTCGTCCTCTCCCACCCGCGCCAGAAGGACGCCCGGCGGGAAGGCCGCCGCCAGGCGTGAGCCGAGGGCCGCCAGGACCAGGTCGGCGCGCTCGTGGCCCAGCGCCTCGTTCAGGCGGCGCAGGCGGTCGAGGTCCGCCACGACGAGCTCGTGGCCGCCCGGAAGCTGCAGATGCTCCCGGGCCCGCTGGATGAAGCTCTTGCGGTCCAGGAGGCCGGTCAGGTGGTCGAGATCGGAGGCGGCGAACTTGGTCTCGGCCGCGACCACGCCGGCGGCCCGGAGCCCCTCCTCCAGCCAGACGCCGCGCCAGATGCAGACGCCGCCGCCGCGCATGCGCAGCCGGACGGCGATCTCGGTCCCGGGATCCTGGGTGCGGAGGATTTCCTCGGCTCGCGCCCGGTCCTGCGGCAGGGCGAGGGCGCGCATGGCCGCCGAGGAGCACTCCGGCGCGAGGGGGCCAAGCCCCAGGGCGCGCGAGGCGCCGGTGAGCCGCAGGCGGTCGCGCTCCGGCTCCCAGTGCCACAGGACGACGTCAGCCGCGCCCAAGGCCTCCAGGGTGGTTGTCGCGTCCCAGATCCAGCGATCGCTTGGCATGGCCTCGTGCGGCGCCGGCGCCGCGGGCGGCCGGCCTAAACGGAAACGAGTTCGTCCGCCCGCCCCGCCTCCGGACGAGGCGAGATGAGCGCGAACAGGACATGATCTCGCCAAACGCCGTTAATTTTCAGATAAGCCTTGGCGAAGCCCTCCTCCTCGAAGCCCGCCTTGGCCAGCAGGCGGCGTGACGCGGCGTTGTGGGGCAGGCAGGCCGCCTCCAGCCGGTGCAGACCGAGCGTCTCGAAGGCGAAGCGGCTGAGGGCCCGGGCGGCGGCCAGGGTCAGGCCGCGGCGGGCATAGGGTTCTCCGCACCAGTAGCCCACCGTTCCCATCTGGGCGACGCCGCGCCGGATGTTGGACAGGGTGATGCCGCCGGTCAGGGCGCCATCCTCCTCCCGCAGGACGAAGAAGGAGTAGGCGGTCCCCGCCTCCCGGTCGCGGGCGTAGGCGGCCAGGCGGCGGCGAAAGGCCGCGCGGGTGAGGTCGTCGGCCGGCCAGGTCGGCTCCCACGGCTGGAGGAAGGCGCGGGAGCGGGCCCGCAGATCGCGCCATTCGGCATAGTCGCCCGTCCGCGGCGGGCGCAGGACGACGCCGTCGCCGTCCACCTTCAGTCCGCCTTCGGACGCCATCCAGTCGAGCAAAGCCATGGAGGAATTGCGGCTGCGATTGGCCGCGCCGTCAAGCGCGGCCGAACAGCGTCTGGTGGAAAGCGCCGGCCGCGGCGCCGGCCCGGCGGGGGCCCAGCACCGAGACCACGGCGCGTCCGGGCGCGAGCATGGCGTCCGAGAGGCGCCGCAGATCGGCGGGCTCGACCCCATCCACCCCTTGCGCCAGTTCCACGGGCGGGATGAGGCGGTCGAACAGGAGCAGCTGGGCGGCGGCCTGTTCGGCGCGGCCCAGGGGCGATTCCCGGCCCATGAACATGGAGCCCTTCAGCTGCGCCTTGGCGCGGGCCAGTTCGCCGTCGGTGACGCTGGACGCCAGGCCGGCGATCTCGCCCGCCGCCACCTTGGCCAGTTCCTCGGCGTCTTCCGCCGCGCAGCCGGCGAACACGCCCAGCACGCCCTGGTCGGCATAGGTCTCGCTGTAGGCGTCGATGGCGTAGGCGAGACCGCGCCGCTCGCGCGCCTCCTGGAAAAGGCGCGAGGCCATGCCGCCGCCGAGGATCTCGGCGAAGAGGCGCAGGGCGAAATAGTCCGGATCCTTCACGCCCACGGCCGGCAGCAGGAAGACGAGGTTGGCCTGTTCCAGCTTTCGCGCGGTGACCACCTGCCCGCCGGCGAAGCGGGCCTCCGGCGCCTGCGGCGCGGCGGCGGCGGGACGGGCCGCGGCGAAGTCCCGTTCGGCCAGCCGCAGCAGAGTCGCCTCGTCCACCGCGCCCGCGGCGCTGATCACCAGGGCGTCGGGGGCGTAGAGCTGATCGCGCCAGTCCGACAGCGCCTCTGGCGTGGCCGTTCCGATGCTGGCCGTCGTGCCCAGGATGGAGCGGCCAAGGGGCTGGCCGGCGAAGGCGGCCTCCTGGGCCAGCTCGAAGACGAGGTCGTCGGGCGTGTCGGCGACTTCGGCGATCTCCTGGCCGATGACCTGCTTTTCGCGGACGAGTTCGTCGGCCTCCAGGCGCGGGCGCAGGATCAGGTCCGCCAGCACGGCCGAGCCGAGGTCGAGGCCGTCGGCCAGGCAGCGCACCTGATAGCTCGTCCGCTCGTAGCCGGTCGCGGCGTTGATCTGGCCGCCCTCGCCCTCGATCGCCTCGACGATGGCCTTGGCCGAGCGCTCGCCCGCGCCCTTGAACACCATGTGCTCGAGCAGGTGAGACCAGCCGGAGCGATCGGCGG